>Ga0307928_10000433_pt1 | contig 31603 bp, 37 predicted proteins | sample AceLakmetagen232_FD_201815 | JGI IMG/M metagenome (GOLD analysis project Ga0307928, IMG submission 201815) | Saline water microbial communities from Ace Lake, Antarctica - #232 | ecosystem: Environmental > Aquatic > Non-marine Saline and Alkaline > Saline | place: Antarctica: Ace Lake... | reverse complement strand
TACGTCCTAGCTAGAGCGACCGGATCGTCGCCCACACGGGATAGGTAGCAGCTAGGGACCGAATCGAGCGTCTTGGAAACCCTATATGTTGTGGCTGGTGGTGTTCATAATGTTGGGAAGTGGCTTAATGGCGTAATAATGGGGATATTGGCTTTCCATAAGGCACATTATCGGACGTTGCGACGATGCGGCGAGAGTCGAGATCGGCAGGACTTCATGAATAGAGTTCGTATCCCCTCTCATTTTTTCACACACCTCACATGTGGTTTTTTTGCTTCTCAGAGACGGTTTGCTGTCACATTGCCGTTCTCACATATATTATTTTGGTATTTCTCACACGATGTCTTTTTGGAGCATTCTCAAACCAGGAGGGGTGATTATGAGGTTCAGGAAGAAGGTTGTGGTGGTAGAGGCTGAGGCCGTTGATGTGATTCAGTGGCTCGGAGATACAAAGAACTGGGGTGCTGTTTGGGACTTCATGAATGCTGCTGGCACGGACATGAAGCGTTATGGTCGAAGGGGTGGCCCTCTCTCTGAAAAGATCGAGATTGCGACCACCACAAGCACTATGCTGCTCTGCAAGGGTGATTGGCTCATCAAGAGCATTGCTGGCGAGCTTTCCGTCTGCAAGCCTGAGATCTTCGCGGCGACTTACGAGGCTGTGGAGGGGTGGGATGGCATGGCCCCCGGGTTTGTCAACCGTCGTGCTGAGGGTGTGGTCTCAGATGACCTTGAGGAGACTCCTGAAGAGCGTGCTATCACTGACATGGTTCTTGGTATAGGGTCCGGGAATCCCTACGGACGGGTCGCGAGCCTTGATGAGTTGGGTGGTCTGCATTGCGCATTGGATTCGGAGATGAGGCGGTGGTTGGCTGCTCTGGTGAAGTTGTTGCCGCTTTCAGAAAAGCCCGACATCGTAGTATGCTGCCCTAACGACAAGCCTTTGGCGGACGATGCCCTGAACCATATCGAGATTTCTGTGCATAACCGGATTAACCTCAACGGGGCTCTGGTGAGGATCGTCAAGTTGCTGGCAGGAGACCTTGATGACTAACGCCCCCACTATCATCACCGACGTCGCTGCTGCGGAGCAGTTACTGCTGGTGCGGTGGGAGATGGCTTCTAGAGACCCGCTTGTGTTCTTGCGGCATTTTGTGTGGACTTGCGACCAGCATGACAAGGACAACCCTGTGAAGCAGTTTCCTGTTGACCGTGTTTACATTCCGGTGATGACGAATCTGTGGGAGCATAACTTGCTGCTGGTGATAGCGAAGTCGCGGCAGATGATGATGACTTGGCTGTTCTGTGCTTTGTATCTGTGGGACACGATGTTTCATCAAGGCCGGTTGACGATACTTCAGAGTAAGCGTGAAGACGATGCAATCGGTAACAAGGATATTGGCAGTGGGTTGATGGGACGGAGCAAGTTCATCTTGGAGCACATCCCTGGCCGGCAGTTGCTGTTACCGAAATACACTGAGAAGGCCAATGAGTTGGTTTTCCCTGAGTTGAACAGTGCATTGCTGGCGATACCGCAGGGTGCTAATATCATCCGTCAGCAGACTGCAAGCGGGATATTCAGCGATGAGGCGGCTTTCCAGGAGGAGTTCGAACAGAGTTATGTTGCGGCTACCCCTTGTTTGCGTGGTGGTGGTCGTATGACTGTGCTGTCGACTCCGAATCCGGGTAGCTTTATGCAGAAGCTGTATCACGACGATATGGATGCAGAATAATAACGAAAGGAGGTAGCCATGCGAAGAGACCTTGACGAGCGGAGAGCCAACAGGCCACCTCGGAAGAAAAAGGCCACTGGCAGACCGAAAAAGGGCTCGGCGATAGATCCGGCAGTCATGAGAATCGGTGCTGATGGCAAACTTCAGCAGGCCACAGACCCCTCGAAGCGATTGACGGATGCTCGGCATGAAATCTTTGCAGTGGCGTATGTCCACAACGGGTGTATTGCCAAGCACGCTGCTGAGAAGGCTGGGTATGAACGTCCGCAGACTGAGGGCTCGAAGCTGAGGCGCCGGGCGGATATCGCTGCGAGAATTGATTTCCTGATGACCGACATCGGACTGACGCGGAATCTGGTGAAATCGAAGCTATCACGGGACATTCTGGGCAATATCGCTGACTTTCAGGACTTCCTGGACCAGAAAAAGACTCTGGTGGAGCTGAGAGCGGAGGGTATCGACACCTCGGTCATCAAAAAGGTGAAGATTATGACGAAGAACGGCTTCGAGACCCGTGAAGTCGAGATGTATGACAGTGCAGCGGCTACGATTCACTTGGCTAAGATTTTGGGAATGGTGGCTGATACCAACGTGAACGTGAGAGTCAGTGGGTTCGTGGAGGTGCTGAAGAGCGCAAGCACGGATGAACTGGCACGGTTGGCAGCGGCTTTGTCGACACCGAGTGCAAATTAGGGAGTAGCAAGTGGTCGAAGCAATCGGGAAAATCACCGAGCAGCGAGTATTCCGGCAGGGGTTGAGTGCATGGCCTCTTGACACGGGATTCGTGGCGGTGGATCTCGGCTTCGAGTGCGACCCTGACTCATTTCCTGAAGCAATCATGGATCTAGAGCGTAAACGATTACCGGCATGGATGTTCCGAAAGGAGTATCTGCGCGATTGGGATGCTCAGATCGGTATGCCGGTGTTTGATGTTGAGAAGCTGGACGCCGCGAAGGTCCATCTGCGGAATCCCCTCTATCGGATGGACCTTGACGGCTCTGGAGAACTTACAGTTCGCAAAGGTGGTCGACTTGCTGTGTATATGGAGCCCGACGCGCAACCTGAGAATCTTCCTGATAATGTGAAAAGCGTCAAGCGGGGATTCGTAATCGGGATGGATGTCTCGGCTGGAGTAGGGCTTACCGATAGCACGATGGAGGTATTCTCGGCTGATACGCTCGAACAGGCCGCTGAGCTGGCCGACCCGAACATAACGCCGCAGACTCTGGGGATATTCGCTGCTGCTGTGGGCCGGTGGTACAACAATGCGATGATAAACTGCGTCAACAAGATTCACGGGCTTACGACCATCAGAGCTATCGTGGATGACTGCAAATACTTCTACGTCTGGCACAATCGGCTTGCATCGGGGGTTGTTCAGCGCAGAACGGACAAATTAGGGTGGGGCAAGGGTGAGCAGACTGATGAACTCTTGTTCGACACCTACCTGCACTCTCTTGAAGCTGGAAATGTCACGATTCGTTCGAAGCAATGCCACACCCAGCATTATCAGTATGTTTGGGACGAGAAGGGCAAAGCCTGCTTGAAAAAGCGGGTTGGTGAGAACGAAATGCTCCGGAGAAGGCACGCCGACATGGTTGTGGGTTGTGGGTTGGCTTTCAGATGCGCTCAGGACGTAATGAAGACCAAAGGCACGATATTCAAGGCTCTGAGCCCCATAGCACAATACCTGAAAGATCAACGGGAACTCAAAGCCTCACCGTGGAGAAAGTGATATGAGCAGACTACTGGGCGGGATGATGGGCGGGATGATGGACGGCCTAAAGGGCTTGTTTGGTGGCGCGGGGGAACCGGGTCTCGATCAGGGTCTTGAACAGGGTCTCGACCAGGAGCAGGAAGTCACTCCCCCGGCTATGATAGTCGGTGAAGTCGAAAAGCTGACCGCCTCCCAGCGAAAAGTCTGGAAAGAGCGCATGGAACGAAGCAAAGATATGATCAGGCCCTACGTAGAGGCTGCTGATGAGCTGAAGTCCGAATATCTCACACGTAAAGACCCAAGATACTCCGCATTGCAGCAAGGCCAGAAGAAACGCCCGATAAACTACATCGCCAGCTTCATCAACACCACGATGCCGATGATTATGCCTGCAAACGCATGGCCGCTGATTACGCCCCGGGAATCCGGCGAAGAGTGGAAGACTGGTGCCGAACTGACCCAAGCACGAATGCGACAGATATGGGAGAGACCAAACAGTTACTCACAGATCCGGCGAGCCGCGTTCGATGCCTACTTCATGGCGGGATTCGTCATGACAGGCTGGAACCCGGCCCTTTCGCAGTTTGTCGACACCGAGACGAAGGAAACCAACAAGACCGAAGACAATGTGCCTGACCTTGACGTTCCACGCTCCATGACCGATGCCAGTTACGCTACTCGATACGACGAGGCATTCTATCGCCACATCGCCTACAAGGACATGCTGCTCGACTGGGACGTGAGTTGCTGGGACGACCAGAAGTTTACCGGCTACATCGTCAGAAAGCCCCTACGGGAGATCAAGAGCGGAAGCATTGACAATGGCGGGCGATATTACAACCTCGATGACCTTGATAGCACACTGCCTACCGACGAAGACCCCGAGAGCGACCGATATACCAAGCCGAAGGCCGATGCGACCGTGAAGTTGCATGTCATCTTCCATAGAGGCCGGAATGACCGAGAAATTGGCGTTTTGATCCTTGCCAGCGACAAATACATCGAAATCCGACACGATATGGTTGAATTCGGCTCTGAGGGCATTCCCATTCGGTGCTTGGGCTACATTGACGTCGGTGAACTGTTGCCGGCCAACCCGATTAACTCATGGGTGGATTTGAACGACGCTGCGAACGAGTTTGCGAAAGAGGCGACTCAAAGGGCTTCTGAGCAGAAGAAACTCATCCTCACCCCGAACCAAGAGACCTCAGATGCTATCACCGAAGCCCGAGGTGGTGGTGTTCTCACCGTGCCAGACCCCAATATCGTCAAGGAAATCCAGATCGGTGGCACATCACCGGATACGTGGAATGCTCTGAGCTTCTACGAGCAGAGCGTCGACCGCATCTCTGGCATCGCTGACTTCCAGCGTGGACTGGGAACTCAGGGTGGTAAGAAGACTGCACGCGAAATCAACGTCATGACGGCATTCACCCAGACTCGTATCGGTGACTACCAGGCATCGCTTAACAGATTCATGCAGGACTTGGCCGAAGACATGGGTGGGATGTTCCTGAAGCACCAATGGCAGGACGTGCCGGTAACGGTGCCTCGTGTTGGTGGGCAGACCGAGCCGGGTAGCTTCAGTGCCAACAGTGTGCCCGGGGGCGTCACCAGCTACAATTTCCGGTTTGATGTCGCTGAACAGGAACGAAACTCGCCTGTGGTCCAGCAGAAGCGGTTCCAAGAGCTTCTGGCACTCATGGGCGACCCGAATATGCAGCAGGCCGCACAGCAAGCTGGGTTCGCACTGAATCCCACAGCCGCGCTGGAGGACTACCTGAAGTCTCTAGGTGTTCAGGACATCGAGCGATATATCAAGCCGGTGCCGACCCCTGAAGAGCAGGCGGAAGCCGAGAGGCAGAAGCAGGCCGAACGTGCTGCATGGGAGAACCAGCAGATGACCGAGACCGGAAGTCTCATGCCGGTAGATGCTGAACGCGACGATCATACTGTCCACGGGCAGATTCATATGCAGGAGTCCCAAGATGAGACGATTCTAGAACACCTGAGCGAACACCTCGGGATGATGGAGCTTGCTGAGAGCATGGGTGGCGACCCGAGTGCGGGTGGCCCTGATATGCGCGGTAGATTGCACGAAGGACAGGGAGGCCCAGCGTTGGCATCCCCGAGAGGAATAGGAACTCAAGGCACTGAGCAGCTTCAGGCTCAGTCGGAACAGGTGGCTTAGGAGGGGTGCGATGCCAAGTTATTGCTTTGAATGCGAGAATTGCGGACACAAGTTCGACCTGATGCTGCCGATGAGTCAGTGCAAGTCGGAACCCGAATGCCCCATCTGTAAGAAGTGGGCCAAGAGGGACTTCAGCTCAGAGCGACCGGGCGTGATTGATAACGCCGAGCACACGATTTACGATGCCGAGAGGGAAGTTCACCTTCGAAGCGAGAATAAGCAGGCCAACCGGCCTATCATAAGCCTGCTCAACAATCAAATGCCAGACGTGCCCAAGATCAAGGGGCAGGATGGCAGAACCTATGCGTACTTCACTTCGGAGAAGAAGCGCAAGGAATTCATGAAAAGGGAGAAAATGGATGAGTAAGAAAAAGAAGGCTAAGAGAGCCAACTTGGTGATTAAGCCCAAAGAGACAATGGTTCCAGCGGCAGAAGTCGTTCCCGAAGTTATCGAAGAGGTCGCGCCGGAGGCGTTGGAGGAGATCGTGGCGTCCGAGGAGTTCCTGCAAGATGATGGCGGGGGCACCATCGAAGAGGTGGTTGAGGAGGTCGTGGAAGAGGTCGTGGAGCCCGTCGTGGAGCCCGTAACCCCCGAACGAACCATCGACCCCTCCAAGATCGTAGCCGTTATGGAAGAGGTGGAAACCGAGATCAAAGCACTGATAGACATAGCACCTTCACGCCGACTGTTGGATGCACTGAATTACCAGCGGAAGGCCAAGTTGCAGATGCAGGCGGTAAACTAACCATACTATCAAAACTGGAAGGGTAATGTGATGAGTGAGGAAATCGTGGCTGAGACAGTCGAAGAAGAAGTTGTTGCAGGCGAAGAGACGGTAGAGGAAGAACCCACTACTGAAGCCGAAGAGTCTGAAGTCAATGACAGTGGCGAAACGGATCAGGAAGTCTACGAGCGGACTGTCGGTGCGGTTCAGAAGGGTGAAGACCCGAAACCGGCTCCTGAACCCCCGAAGGTGGAGACTCCGGTAGCAGCGGCTCCGGCAACCCCTCCAGCGGCAGTACCCGCAGAAGCACAGCTTCAGCAGAGAGAGGCAGCGATTCAGCAGCAGGAAGAGACGCTGAACACGCGGATTCAGGAGTATAACCGGGCCACTAACGACCCGCTTTTTCAGCAGACTTACCAAGAGGTTTCTCGTCGGATGCAGGGCGGTGCCGCCGCGCCAGTCGCGGGGCAAGAGCAGCAAGGTGCGCTAGACGCGCTTGCTGATTTCGTTCCTGAAACCGAAGAAGGGAAAGTTCTTCTTGAGGCGTTCCAAGGTATGAAGACCCAACTTGATGACGCTATCAAGTTGTCCACGGATCGTCAGTACGATTTGCATAGCCGTTTGGGTGGAGTGCAGCTACACAACGATGCACAGCAGGAGTTGGAGCTTAATCAGGTGGCGGAGAATGCGCTGGATGTGATTAAGGCCAACTATCCGGGTGCAACGGCAACTCCCGAGGACGTCAGCAAGTTGGAGAACACGGCGGCAGCTCTGTTAACTGGGTTTGCCAGTCAGGGCGTGTCGATTACAGTTGATGAAGCATACGAACAAGCTGCACAGCAGATGTCTCACGGCCTCGTAGGCGACCAAGCCGTTGCGGCAGTTCAGCAACAGGCTGGTGCCGCCGTCAGGTTGGGGGTTCCTACACCCAGAGCGGCGGGAACTGGCACCCCGAGCGAGGGCCAAGTAGTAGAAGAGGCATTCGCGGAAATGCAGCGGAAGATAAACGGATAGGAGTACTATCATGAGTGCAGACGCAGGAGTCTTACTCGAAGCAATGGCAGATTTCTTCAACACTACGGACCCGAAGCGGTCCCCTGATGACTACGTGAACATGATGACCGCGCATACCTACGCCTACGACGATGTGTTCGATGGCGTGAAGTCGAAGTCAATGACCGGAACCAAGTGTGAGTTCCGCGCTATGATTATCGGCGGCACCGGCGAAGACGAGGATGCGACCACCACAGGCACCGGCGAGTATGCCGCATACCAGGAGTTGGGTGCGGAAGCCAGAGACTATCTGGCAGTCGGAGAAATCCCGTGGGCGACCTCGACAACCCAGTGGACTGCCGCACAGCACGAACTGTCCCTGAACATGGGTAGCGAGGAGATCATCGATGTGCGCCAGGTCAAGGTCGAAGGTATGATGACCAACTTCGCCAACCTTCAGGAAGACCGTCTTCTCAGTTCGACGGGTATCAACTACGTCGACAGCACAAAGCCTCGTCTTCTCGGTATCCCCACTTGGATCACCGATGATGGCTATGCCGTCAACGATGCGGGTGGAACCAACAGCACGAAGGTCGGCGGTATCGACCCGACGAACGATGACTACAACGACGAGAACGACGTCAACCGTTGGAAAAACCAGTACTTGGAAATCTCCACTGCCAACGAGTTGGTTACGGCGGTGGACGATATGTTCATTGACTTGAGTTTCCGGAAACCCAAGCGCGTCAACATGGCCGTGGCGATCAAGAACGACAAGTATCTGATCGGTATGAACAAGCAGTCCTTCAAGGACTTCAAGGCCGTCATGCGAAGGCAGGAAGAAACCTTCGACAAGCTCGACCCGAGATTCAACGGTGTTCGGGTGGACTACTGGGATAAGCTCCCGGCCAGAAGCGACGGCACGTACGAGACGTACCTGCTGAATCTGGATACATGGCAGGCGTATGCCGAGAAGAACCACTTCTGGACCAAGACGAAGGTGTGCAACCTGCTTCCGAGACAGGAAGTTATCGTCCAGAGAATGTTCCTGTGGCAGGCGATTGCTTGCAACAACAGGCGCATGAACGGGAAAATCTTCGGTTATGCGAAGCTGATCGACTGATCGTAGCCTACTTTAACGACAAGCTCAATCGTGAGCCTCTGTCAAGCTAAGCGTCCCCGCGCATCGAAGCAGGGTGTGCGGGGATGGGAAGTCCTGAAAGGAGCAGTAAGATGTCGAAATGGAAAAGACGGTCGAAGGATTGGCCTTCAAGAAGTATGCCGGTTGGCATGGGTTATCCCTACATGGGACGCAATCCCGGAACCACTCGCAAAAAGATTCACAATGAGAGTGGAAGCACGCTCACCAAAGGCGCAGTAATTGTCGTAGACTGGGCCAACATGGACAGCACAGGCCGCACGTTTGGAAAGCAGACCACGACAGAAGGTGAAGGCCAGCCGCTCGGTATCATGGCGTCTACAGTCGCCACTGGATCTTCGGGCTTTATTACGACTCAGGGCCCGGAGGAAGCTGCGACCACCGATGCTGCTGGTGACATCGCTGCTGGTGACGCTCTCGGAACCTCGACTGGTGATGGTCTTGCCGGCAAGGTGTTTGGCAGTAGCGGTTCGGTCGGTTATGCAATCGACGCTCAGACCGGGGATTCTGTTCTTGGAACAGAGGCCGGCTACACTAGCGTCTATGTCGAGACCAACTGGTCGGCAGAAGATTTGACCTCAAGTGCCGCGATTACCATCCCTATCAATCAGGTGATGGCTGCGGATGGTGCGTATCTTGCTCTCGCCGAGACCGCTGGTGATTTCTTCCTGAAGCTGGGGACAAATCTCATAACCATGGATACTGAGGATGCCGTCAGTAGCAATAAGACGGATGTGGGTTACGCCCAGTTTGTCTTGCCTCCAGAGTATCTGGATGGGACAAACCTTTCGGTGAACTTCCACTGTAGCCTTCAGGGTGCAGGGACGCCCACTCTTACCGTGGGGGATACCTTCCTCGACCTTTCGGCCTATCGGCAGGAGAGCGGCGCGGTTGGAAGTGATCTGGTCGCTAATGGGCCACTGGCGTTTGCCGCGAAGACAACGTGGTATGACAAGGCGTTCACGGTTACGGGAGCAACCCTCGCATCAGGGGATGTTGTGCTTCTCAAGTTCACGTCAAAAGTCACCGAGAGTGCTGCGGGGGCGTTGGCGTTTAACGGAGAACCGATCACAGTCGCAATGGACATCCGCAACCAGTAAACTATTGATGCAGGGGTAAAGCGTCCCGCTATGGTGCGGGGCGCGTCCTGCCCCTGTGCGATAACGAAGGAGACTTGCAATGAGTAGAGGACCAGATGTATATGCCAAGAACAGGCATCAGACCATCGGGGATGTGTCTAACAGCCTTGGTGTTTCGGAGGTGTTCGAGCTGCTCGATGATTTCCTGAACATCGACACCACCGCGACTGTAGGCGATTGGACTCTTGCCGGTGATAACACCGAAACCTGTGCTGTGGGAGACGCAGCGGGCGGCATTGCAACTCTCTCGACCAACGGTGCGCAGGACAACAACGAAGCGTGGATTGAGAATGTTCATGAAACCTTCAAGTTCGACACTAACAAACGGGTATCGTTTGAGTGCCGGATGGCTTGCACAGAAGCCGCCACAGACGCTGCGAACTGGATGATTGGACTTGGCAATGTCGAAGCTGACATGATCGTGGATGATGCGGCATCGCCGTTCATCATTGCGACCACGGACGGTGCGTTTTTCTATAAGTTGGACGGGACGATGGCGATTAACTTCGCTACCTCCAACGCCGCCACTCAGACCACCGCCGCTTTCCCCACTCTGGTTCCTGTTACGGCGCAGTATTACCGTCTCGGGTTCAGCTACGATTACAATGACAAGGAGACCGCCAACGTCTATGCGTGGGTCTACGACGAGACCGCGAAGGAGAAGTATTTCACTCCGGTCCAGACCGTCACCATTTCGGGGCTGCTTGAGATGAATGCGTTCTTCTACGTCAAGTGTGGAACCACGGATGTTCAGACGTTGACCTTCGATTACGTTAAGGTCACTCAGGAGCGTTAATCTAACTAATCTGTGCAAGAAAAAGGAGAAGTATCATGAGTAGAGGACCAGACATTTACGGACAGCACCCCAAGCAGAACATTGGCGCGATATCCAACAGTCTCGCGGTTTCGGAAGTTATCGAGCTGTTTGATGACTTCATCAACATTGATACCACAGTTACCGTGGGCGACTGGACTCTCGGGGGCGATGCTACCGCTCTCGCCAGTGTCGGTGATGCTGCCGGTGGGATTGTGACACTCTCAACGGATGGAACGATTGAGGACGAAACGTGGATTGAATCGGTTCACGAAATCTTCAAGTTTGATACCGATAAGCGAGTGTCCCTTGAAGCTCGTATCGCTTGCACTGAAGTCGCAACCAATGTTGCAAACTGGGCAGTTGGCCTCGTTGAGAATCCCGATGTCAATCTCATCGCTGATGGTGGTGTTCCCGCTACCACGATGGACGGCGCGATGTTCTACAAGTCGGACGGCGACATGGCAATCAATTTCATGTCATCCAACGCGACCACGCAGACGAAGGCAGAAGTAGGCGTGGATTCTGTTACCGCCCAGTATTACCGGCTCTGCATGACGTATGATTACAACGATGGCGTGACCGCGAACATCTGGGCTTCGGTCTACGATGAAACGGCGGATGAAGTCTATCACGCCGCAGTTCAGACCTTGACCATATCTGGTCTTGGCGAACTGAACGTAGTGTTCTACGTCAAGGGCGGCAGTGGTGCGGTTCAGACCTTCACGGTTGATTACGTCAAGGTTACGCAGGAACGATAGCCTAACAACGCTGGATCGTAGCACAAGGCCAGGCGCGTAAGTAACGTGTCTCAAGTCGGGGCGGTGCTCTTGCATCGTCCCGGCATTCTGAAGGAGTGAATCATGGCGAACAAGCAAACGGTCGACGCCGTGCGGAAAATATCCAAGACCCCTACTGAGGGTTCGGGCAAGGTTACTGCTGCGGCTACGACTTCGATAGTGCTGGCGGAGAACCTTCAACGCATGGGCTGTATCATCACCAACGATTCCGACGAGGTGATATACCTTGCTCTCGGTGAGGCAGCGGTGTTGAACCAGGGAATCAGGCTCAATGCCAACGGTGGCAGTTTCACGATGGACTATAACCTGCTGTCTCTTAGTGCGATCAACGCGATCAGCACCTCGGGCAGTAAGAACCTGTGCGTTGTAGAATTCTAGGAGGGAGCCATGACACACATATACAACCCCTCCACGCCGGGCGAGGCACCTCCGGGCAGCATATCGTGGGCGGAGATTGTCGCTACTGACTTCCCGCAAGAGGTGAGAATCCCAGGTGTATGGGCTGTTGGAGGTGATGCTGATGGTGGTGATTGGGCTGGATGTGACCAAGCTGCGGACCTGACAGTCACTGAGCTATTCGGGGACTTTGCCGTGGTTGAGACTGCTGGTGGCACGGATATCCTCTCAAGCTCCAGCCATACTGACTGGCCTGCTGATTACATGCTGATGTATGAACTGGCGACAAACGACGATGCGCTCTACATCGGTAGCAGCGTCCCCTTCCACGAGTTCAAGATTGGCTCGGTGGACGCTGCCGCAACCTACACGGGCGATGCTGTCGTGCCTGAATACTGGAATGGGTCTGCCTGGACAGATCTGACGATGCTTGATGGGACAGACACAACCGCCGGCGATGGCAAGAGGCCGTTCGCTCAGGCAGGGACAGTGAGGATCAGCCCCGCAGACGTAGCGGACTGGGCATCGACAACGGTCAACGCGAAGGTTGGTTACTGGATACGCTACATCATCACAGATGCAACGAAGGTCACGCGGGGTTGTGTCGAAGATAGTGGGGGACGTGGCAAGGCTCCGCAGATCATCCTCCCGACTACACCCAGCATCATTCCGTTTGCAACGACGCTGGAGACCATTACGATTCGCAACGCGAACACCACGCCTCACACAGCCAATGACATCGAGTTCTGCTTGGTGAACCTGACTACCGGGCTGGCGACATCGCAACTGGTATTCCAGCAGGACCGCAGGCAAGAGACATTCACGGGAGAATCGCTGGTCTGTAGTGCCGGTGATGAGCTTTGGGTTTACATGGTTGTGGAAGATGGGACCGACGAGGCCACCAACGCTGTGCTCGAAGTAATCGGGGCGATATCTGACTAGGGAGCGACGATGCCACAGTTTATAACAGCCCAATGCGTGGACACGTTCATAAAAGCGAACCATACCACGTGGAACTACGGAATTACTAACTCTCTGGAACTAAGTGCCAATGGTGGCGGTGGGTTCTGGGCACGCGGGTTGATTACCTCCGATGTAAGTTCTATTCCAACAAACGCGACGGTTGTAAGCGCAAGCCTGTCCGTCAAAACAAAGTCAGGTTCTGCCGCAGGGGTGTTGATTGGTGCGTATAATGGGTTAAAGGCATGGATTGAAGGTCTCAAGAACGGTGACGTGGCGAATGCCGGGGAACCAACGTGGAGTCACCGACTCTATGACACCGTTGCGTGGAATGCGTCTGGGGGAACCGCTGGGGTAGACTATGCCGCTGTTAAGGATGGCGAGGTTGAGGCTGCGGCTGACGCCACCCGGTATTCTATTACCCTGGCTGCCGCAACGGTTCAGGCGTGGGTTGATAACGCAGCGAACAACTTTGGATTGTGGCTCATACGCACGGACACCCAAGCTGCAATGACGATTCACTCTTTGCAAGCTGCGGCAGAGGCAGACCGGCCAACGATAACAGTAGGCTACACGGTCCCGCTGAAGTCCGGACTGTTTTGAGATGGAGTTACGCCAATGACACAAGTTAGTAACCCATATAATGCTTCACGAATACGAAGTGTAGGAGAGCGACATGGCACAGAGTTATCAGCGATTTACCTTGCACGAACTGGCGGTTGCGGCACTGGATTATCTTTCGATTCAGAGCGACGCGGACTCGATAGCTACAAGCGGCAACTCCTATGACCTCTACGTTCGGGCGAAGACATGGGCGAACCTTGCATTGGAGGCATTCGCCGCTCACGGTGACTGGCCCTTCTTGAAGGTGGCTTTTGCAGACGTGACTATCGCTGCGGACGCCTACCAGGCAGACTTGCCGCTCGACAGTGTGAAGCTGTCCACCGATGTCAGCTACGAGGACTACGCTGTTATCTTCAACCCGGTGTCTCTCCAGCAGCTTCAGCAGTTACGAGCATCGTCAACCACCACAAGCAGTTACCCCTACACGATGGCCTTGGGATATTCTACCCAAGAAACCGCGTGGATTGCTGCGACCGAATATGCTATCGGAGATTACATCCAGCCGACTACCGGTGAAAACGGGTTCCGGTATATCTGCTCGGCAGTTGCAGGCGATGAACTGAGTGGGGCAGTTGAGCCGACGTGGAGTGTTGTGATTGACGTCGACACCGATGACGATACCAATGTCACTTGGACCACCAAAGATGCTGGCCGCAACGTGCTATTCGTCTGGCCCACGCTTGATACCGCCAGAACCCTGAAGGTCGCTTACATTCGCAGAATCCCGGAAATGGTGAACATCACCGACTACCCGCTTATCCCGATCCAGTATCACCGGATTATTCGGGATGGCACGATGGCTATGGGAGTCAAGTATCACGAACGTAACGCCGGTGGCGACATGATGCAGACCTTTGTTGCGGCAACAGCAGATGCCTTCCTGAAGGCGATCCCGTCTAACATGGCACAGGGGCAGTTGCGAAGTCACCTTGGCCGAAGCGGTTCCCGTGATGATTACACCAGATATTGCAACGATGTTGTAGCCACACATCCCCTCTACTGAGGTTAGCATGACCGAGACAATGCAATCAATGTTGCTGAAAGGTGCTCCGAAGGGTTTGGTGTTCGAGCTTGACCCGGCAGATATGCCCCTCGATGCCTTGATGGATGTGTGGAATGCTGACATCTCCCATCCTGAAGGCACAATCTCCCGGCGACTTGGTTCGATCCGGTATTCGAGCACAAAAAGCCCCATCGGTAACACGGGGAATGCTTGGGTGGCGGATACGGTGACGGTGGTTGGGCACCCTGTCAAGCCGACTTCCGCGAACACAACAGGATACTACTACGAGGCTACGGCAGTTGCCGGTGACGCTAAGACCGACGCGGATACGGAACCAACATGGCCGACTGTTATTGGCGACACGGTTGTTGACAACGTTGGTGCGAACCAAGTGACGTGGACAACTCGCACTGATTTCGACATGGCCGCGAAGATCATGAAGTTGTATTGGTGGCGACGTGTGGACGGTAGCAAGTTGCTGGTGGCGATTGTTCAGGGTTACACTCCTGATGACTGGGCGGCTACGACTGCTTATCTACCAGCTTTCACCACTCCGTATGCGACTCCCAGCTATGTGCTTCCGACTGTGGCAACCGGGTTCGTCTACGAATGCACGACTGGTGGGACTTCTGATGGCTCGGAACCAACATGGCCTACGACGCTTGGCGATACGGTTGTTGACGGGACTGTTACTTGGACTTGCCGTTCAGACACAATGGCGTGGATATTCTACAACAATCCCGTAGAAGGCAGAGTCTTCACCGCATCTGGTGGTGGGCCGATTTACGTCGATGATGACTACATCTCGGTGGCGGCTTACAAGGACAAACTCTACATCGCTCCAGGAATTGGTGATTACGCTCAGAACGTGGCCTTTAACGGGACTGTGACGAGACGAATTGATGTGGCATTTGTGGCGCCGTCAACCGCATTGACCCTGACTCCGAAAACCGATGCTGCTGGGGAAATGACACTGCTTGGGGCCTACATCTACTCCTACACGTTCTTCAACTCAGTGAGTGGCCTTGAGTCGGGTGTTTCTGCTACAAGCACAGATACCCTTGATTCGACCGAAAATGCCGTCACTCTTAGCGATGCTGATGCTCTACCGGATGGGGCGGACAGCTACCGGGTCTACCGCACTAGGGCTGGCGGAACGGTGAACCAACTGGTTGTGGAGACCACAACTGACCTGAACGCTGGCACTGAAGATGATTTGGCTAGTGACAACAAACTCGGTTACGACCAAGCACCGACGTTCTGCGGGGTAATCCCCACCTGCAAGTTCGCTCTGTCTCATAAGAGCCGGATGCTGTGGGCGCACAAGACCGATGACTTTGGTCACGTTGAGCCGAACATCATCTTCATATCGGAAATCGCACAGCCCTTTGCTACCGACGTGATTAAGGCCATTACGATCAGGCAGGACGATGGGGATGTGATTACTGGGCTTGCCACGATCTTCGAGACGCCTTACGTGTTCAAGAGACGAGCAATCTATCAGCTTGTTGAAGACCAAGACGTTATCTACCGACCGGAACTGGTGCTTGCTGATGGGCCTGTGGGGACGATAAGCCCCGGAACCATCCTTTCGATACAAGGCAAGTTGATATTCTTGTCGGAACGCGGCATCATGGCTCTGGAGGGGCGTTCTATCCAGCCGTTGGTGAAAGACCCCGCGAGTGCATACAGACCAGTGCAGTCAGACTGGGCGGAATTTACCTACACCAACGCAACTGCGAGTCCTCAACTTCTGGCACTTCAGGCAAAGATTCTTAACGGGACATACTCCGGTGGCGGCGGCTACACTATGCAAGAGTGGTTCTGGACATGGGGTGGCGAGGTCACAGCGGGATGGGACAAGGGGCCGAACGATTGGATTGCACTCACGGCGTACGACTTTGAGAATTCCGCTGGGGGATCCCCGCTTCCGGCTAACAAATACCCGTTGAGCATAGTTCACCCAACATCTGCGGGGGGCGGGTATCAGGGTTACGAATACATCTGCACCACGGAAGGGACAAGTGGTGCGAGTGAACCGACGTGGCCGACAACTCTCGGCGAAACTGTTGCCGATGGCACTGTGACATGGACTTGTCGCAGAAGCCGACTTGAGATTTTTCAGGCTAACCGAGTCAGATGGGCGCAACATAGAGTGGATACCGAAAGCGCAGGAAAAGCCGTCGCATGGGATAGCACATCTTCTGGTGTGTGGGTTGGCGCAGGTCAGTCGATCCGACTCGGGTTCAATCCGCACGACACCGGGGGCATTCACAGAAGAACGGTGGCAACCGGCCTTCATGCGTATCACCCTCGGGTTTACAATGTGGAAGACTTTCGGATTTACTTTGAACTCAAGGACATCGCGAACCCAACGACCGTTCCGTCGCCGTTCTGCACCTACGATCTTGACGGGACGCCGACTGACATCGAGAGCATCGAGTGGTCTCTCTTGCCGGGGAGCAACGCACCGACAAGTGGCCTGACCACCGAGCCGGTGAGCCTGAATCGGTTCGGCGCAACGATAAACTGGAAGATAGCCGAGCAGTTCTTCTCTATTGATGACCCGACGAGAACCGAATACCGATGCTATGTGGCATCCTTCGACTCGGACTACATCGACACCATTCTGATCTACAACTACACCACGGGAGCCTTGACGCGATACTCGACATTCACATCTGCGGCTTGCATGACTGACCCGCTTCCACTACCTAGCTTGACTGACCCAGCAGAAATGCGGATAATTGAGGGAGATTACAATGGTGTCATGTGGGCGGCAAACATCGGTGACACCCAGCGTGACCTCGGCGACCCCCAAGCCATCTGGAACGGCACTGGCACACTGGAAATGCAGTCAGACGGGACGTGGGACATCACTGTGCTTGCGGACGACGGCAGATTCCCCACGGGGGGGACCGACACCACTGGACTCCGAGGGACGGTGATCGTCCTTGAGGATACCGACTACATCCGATACACCGGGATTATCACGTCGAACGTGGAGGTGGATGACGGGGGAGTTCCACCAATAGTTACTCACAGCGACATCACCGTCAGTGCGTGGATGCAGAACCGGGTTCCCGGCGATGGCTCTTACACCTGCTACACGGGAGGTTTGAATGCGGAGTTCACGACACCGTGGTTGGACCTTAAAGACCCGGACCACATCAAGCAGGTGAAGGAAGTTCTGGTGTTCTGTCAGAAATTGGGCAATACTCTGAGAGTTGAAGTGCGATTCAGCGGGAATGCCGACGTGCTGGACCAGAAGAGCTTTGACGAGTGGATCTCGGTATCGAAGGTAATCGACCCCGCAAGTGCTACTGGCTTGACTCGGACTTTCCTATCAGGGCGTGGACGATACATTAACATCCGATGTTCAAATGTGGCGGCGGGTGATGGCTGGACGGTTCAGTCATACGGGATGAAGTGGATTCCAACGGGGGCGAGACAGTAATGGCGGACCTCTTTACGACGATACCGATTATTCCCCCAAGTCACCTTCGGGATTTGCTTGCGGTTGAGACGAGGATGACAGCATGGTATCACAAGATTGCAGCGATTAAGGGCATTAGTGAGACTTTATCTTTTGATTCGAGCGGTGTTTCTGGGAAGGTGACGAGCATTACCTTCCGTGGCGGCATCGCAATAGACTATACTACGGAACCGTAGGAGTGGGTTATGGCATTTAACGGAGCAGCAGCAGGCTTTGGATGGGGGGCTAACAGCAACCCAGTATCCCAATCACTACAGCGGATGCGGGAGCAGCAGCTAGCCATTCGAGTCCCCGCGGACGCGGAGCAGAGAAGCCGCACCCAGCAGGGCTTGGACGAGCTTCAGGACATCCGTCAGAGGTTCAGTGGCTTGGCAGATGGCGCGACTTCCAGCCCCTTATCACAGCAGTTGCAGTCTACCGGGATGAACCTTTTGCAATCAGGTGGGCCTATCAGCGATGCCACCAAGCAGGGGTCTATCACTGCTCAGTCTGACATCGCAAGCAACCAGTTCGGCCAGAGTCGTCAGAGGCTCTTACAGGCGATGGCAAGTGCAGGGCTTGAGGGTAGTCCGGTAGCTGCCCAGAAAGAGATGCAGTTGCAGAACCAGCACGGGCGACAGTTGCAGGGTATTCAGCGAGACGCGGACATCGGGCAGGCCACTCAAAACTTCGGTGGTCAGCTTAATGCACTGGGGGCTGTGGGTAATACTCAGGGTCAGCAGTTCGGTCAGCAGTTGCAGGCGACCACCGGTCTTGCGAACACGATCAATGCTCTGCCGATACCACAGGTTACGGGCACTGGACACGGGACTTTCGGGACACCGCCCGCGGCTCCGGCGCAACCGTCAGGGCCGAGTACCGCAATCGAACGATATTACGCCAGTCGGCGCAGGTAATAGGAGGATGGGAGCATGGGTAAGAAGAAGAAGAGAGCGGACAACCCCGGGAAATTCATCGCGGGAGTGCGACCGATACAGGGGCCGAAGGAAGCTGGCGACAAGGTCGAGAAGAAGACCGCACCCAAGGCAACCGGTGATGTCGCAACCCTCCGGGCGTTGCTCAAGAAGATGGGCATTACAACCCCGCAGCAGATGCGGGACGTGATCTCTGGGAAATCTGCCATATCCACAGAGACCGTGACTGGCGCGAAGCCTGCTGTCGAACCAACCGAAAGCCGTGAAACGGTTGTCAAAGCCATTGGGGACACCACCAAGAAGAGCGTATTTGGCGACGAAGATGATGCCGACGAAGAGCGTAGGAAAGAGATGGGCTTGGACTTCTTCGTTCATCCTCGGTTCTTCGGAGATGCCAAGAAGCAGCAGAGATATGCTGACAAGCGGGAATCAACGAGGCGAAGCAACGATCCTGAAGTCAGGGCGGCATATGAAAAGCGCAAGTATGAGCGGATTGATGCTGAACAGGCACGGCGTGATGCCTCCAATGCGAAGAACACGGCAGCGAACAGGGCCACTGCTGAAAGACGTGGTACGGAACCGGGTGCGCGTGCAATTGCCCGTAAGCCCGATGGCTCGGTGATAACTGGATACCAGGGGCCGGAGAAGTATGGTCCTCAGTTTGAGAACTTTGCCGATCCCGGCGCGACAGAAGGGTTGTGGGATATACGGCAAGCCGGTGATGCCCGTGACGCAGACTTACAGGGCTACGGAGATCAGGGGCCAGAACCGACACCATTCCCCTCACCTTACGATTATGCGCAGGAGAATGGACCCGGTGCCAACTGGAGGGATGTTGGCGGTAAGCCGACGCAGATACCGAACACCACTGAGGAATTGTGGCCGACACCACAAGCTGCTCCTGCTCCAGAACCTTTGTCATACCAAGAGCAGTTGGATGAGTGGTTTAAGCGTCGGCATTTCAACGAGGGCAAGGTAAACGCAAATATTAGCTCGTTGCCACTGTGGGGAGGTCAGTAATGGGTCGAAGAATACCAGTTGTCTCAAGACCATCAGATAGAAGGTCACGCCGAAACTCTGAATCCCGAGCGCGTGTGGGTGGAGGTAGCCGTGCTGCGAGGGAAGCCCAGATGATCTCTGAGCTGAATCAGGCGATTTCAACCCTAAGCCCCGGACGTAGGGCGATGCTTCAGGCCCAACAGCAGAGCAAGCAGGCCGCACAACAGGCTCAGAACGAAAGTGACCGGTTCGACAGAACAAGGGGTGCTCAGGTTGAGGACCGCAATCTTGCGAGGAAAGACCAGACTAGGAATAGTCTCTTGCAAATGGCAAGCACATCCTCACCATGGCCGGGGCAGCGTGCCCAGCTTCAGGCCGAGTTGGTCGGAGCGGAGTTTGCGGACCAGCAGAAGATACAGCAGGCCATAATTCAGGGGGATGCCCAAGAGAAAAACCGCATATACCAGATAGTGCTGAGTCAAGCAGGGGCATCGGGGCTCTCGCCCGAGGAGATACAGGCTTTTGCCCCCGCACCGCAGGCTTCGGTTCCGCAGGGGGGGGACGCTGGCGTTACCCCCTCCAGACCCCCCATGTTGGAGGCTATCAAAGAGAGCAAGAAGCGGGCAATAACCGAGAAACTTTACGGGTTGCTTAACCGAGTAGCGGAGAACACCTCCTATGCCGAGACGAACGTGTTCACCGGCACTACCAACGATGCCTTCACTACGGCCGTTAAGGGCGAGAAAGATTTTGCCCCGATATTGAATGAGGCGGTGCGGAATGGCGTTGACCTGTCACGGGTTGCTAGGGACTTTAACGCTAGGATGAGAGATAAGTCTGGCCCCGGCATCCCGTTCCCCGGCATTTTCTCCGGGATGGGGCAGGCGGTTTCGGGGTATAAGAAAGGTTGGGGACTAGAGAAGTTCCACCCGGGACTCGCAGCGAATGAACTTACAGACCTATTTAACATTCAGAAGAACCAAGCCCAGTATGGGACGCCGGGGCAGTAGCCTGCTATTGGAAGGGTATTTATGACGCGACTGAACACTCTGAAACCATTGGCTCCGTTCGGACCAGCCCCGTGGCTTGCTGCGGCGAAGAACGCGGCTCTACCTGCACTTCAGACACAGGCTCCGTCTAGTTTGCCCGGTCTGGCGCAGGAAGCTCAGTCTTCGTTCGGCACTCGGCCACAGTGGACACCCACTACCCAGAAGCCTAACAACCGTAAACAAGCACGCCTAGACCCTGAAGATCCGGCAACTTACGAGAAATTAAAGCAGAACGTCTCTGACGTCGCTGAAACAAGCTCTCACTGGTCGGAGTTCTTTCAGGGTCTTGGTCGTGTTTTGGATGTAATCGACATTCCTCGCATGGCTATCAACAAGATGATTAACCTGGTAGTGCAAGCGAAGGCCAACAGTCCTGACGAGTCTATTATCGGTGGTGAAAGAATTTATGGTGCTGACTTCATGCGGGAGTTCGGCATTGAGAACCGTGCTTTGCAGATGGTGGGTGGTTTTCTGTGGGATGTGGTCACAGATCCTATTTCATGGATAAGCCCAGCGGCTATCGGTGGCATCCTCAAGGGAGCCACGAAGGTCTCGGCGGGTAAGGCCGCAGGTCAAGGCGTCGAGAGGGTGCTCTCTGCAAGTGTGGCTAAGAAGGCCGCTGCATCGCTCGATAAGGTTGGTGCTGCTGGTATGTTCGACGAATTGGTCCGCGCAGGGAACCTCAAACTACAAAACCTTGGCAAGCTGGACGAGGTAGCCCGTGTTGCTGGCATGGCCGACGAGTTGGCTCTGGCTAGAACTACCGCTCAGGGGTTGAAAACCGGTGGTCAGGCTTCTGGACTCGCCATAGGACAAGGTGTCAGGAACATCGAAGACGTAGGCCGTGCTGCAATCAACAAGCTCGGAATAGGGCATGAGGCAGTAGGGCAGCTCTTCAAAGAGGTAGTCGACTCGGGCAAGTTGGCACGTCGAGGCTTCTCCTTCGGAACCGAAAGCCTGAAGAAATTCCCCTTGTGGCCCACAAACTGGACGCAAAGAGGCCGTAAGGTTATGGATGCACTGCCGGGGTTCCAAACCCGTGAACTTCTGAAGCCCGGTGCTCTGAGCTTCGCAGCGGCTCCGAGAGTGGCAAGTGCCCTCTATGGTGGTATCGCAGGTGCGGCAACTGGCAACGTGCTTGGAGATTCCCCCGGTGCTGCGGCGGCAGGCGCGGTTACAGGTGCCATTGCCGGCGCGATTGCAGGTCCGAGGATTCTGGGAGCGGCTGGAAAAGCTCTTGCTCCCTTGAAATCACAGTTGGTTCGAGCATTCAGCCATAACCCCGAAGGTTCTTTGCGAATACTGGGTGACTGGGGAGAGCTTGCTAAACGCGCCCAGGGCGACGATGTTGCCCGGCTGGGTGAAACTATCCCGAAGCAGTTCAACGCGCTTAGAGACAGTCTAGGCAAGACTCTGAAGCTCTCTATAAGTGACGAGCAGGCGTTCTACATCACCGAGGCTATGGCAGCGACTGAAGCACGTAGTCCGCAGAGGATGTTTGACATCGTAGGTGACATTCTCGGGAAGTCTTCTGATGACATCGCAGAGCTTGCAACTGGACCTCTGGGGCAGTTCCAGATCCTTGCTCCTGAAATCATAGAGGGTGGGGCTACCCATGCGATACTCCCTGCTGGCAACCGGTTCCAACTCCTGAAGGCTACGACTGACGCAGATGGTGCTAAGTCCTTTGTGAGACGGGAGATATTCGGTTCCGTAGAGGATGCTGAGAAGTTCGTGAAGGGCGTGGGTGGGAAACCGGCTGTAATGCTGGGCGAGTCACGTATCCCCGGATCCTACACTACAGCCAAGGGCGCGGACCTTCTGGACACAGTATCCGCCGACGATCTCGACATGAATATCCTCCAATACGATTCTGGCGTGCAACTAGACCCAGAATACACCAAATTGATAGACAGCATGGCGGCTCGACGGGCTGCACAGCTTGAAGGCGTTGAAGGTCTTGGACTGCCTCAGACTGAGCTGACAGCACCAGACACCAGTTACGTGCATCACCTCATGATGGCGGAGGATAGCAATACTCTCTGGCAGAGTCTCAAGAAGGCCGCATTCAGTGGCAAGAAGGAGAGCCATGAACTTGCCCGAGTCGATGACTTCCGCAACAAGACTCTCTGGGAAATCAAGAGGATGAAGGAGACTGCTGCTGCTTCGAAGGGTGCCAATCTCGGTAAGAACGTGCCAGTAGGTCAGTTGCACGAAGCCGACCCGCTCTTGTATGAGACCCGAAGGCAGGCCGCACATAACCGTATCATGGGCAGTGGCAACGCTTTAGCGGAAATCCGTGACAAGCTGGGACAGCCTCTGGCGGGTATGGATGACGCTACCAGAGAGGGTTTGGAAGCCGCTGGATGGGGTGAGTTCCAGTCTAACCGCAATAGCAGCAAGACTATAGGTCTTCTGGAGGGGCATATATTCCCACCTGAAGAGCTTGCGAGAATCCACAATGTAGACCAAGTGTTGTCAAAGCCGGGGCCGTGGTTGAATGCCTTCGACAAAGTTATGAACACCGTCAAGGGCTGGTTGCTCATTGCTCCAGCGTTCCACTTCCGCAACTTCGGTTCGAACATCTGGCTCTCGATGGCTGAGGACGGGTTCACTGTGCGTGGTTGGACTGAGGGCATGAAGACCATGAAGGCCATGAGGTCTCAGAACCCCCAGCATCTGGGGAGGGTAATCAAAGGCGTGAAGAACCTTGCCGGTCAAGACATGACCACGGGACAACTCATAGACGAACTTGGTCCACAGCTTCTGAAGAGGACGTTTGCGGAAGCTGAGTTCACTCCTCGGATTGCCGAAGTTATGAGCGGCACGAGTGCCAAGAGGATGTCAACACTGAAGAAGGTGCTAGATCCCCGTGAATGGGCACAGTTGAACCGTGGCGTGGGTAGTTTCATCGAAGATGGTAGCAAGGTTGGACACGTCATAACCCGAATGAGAGCAGGGGATAACATCGAACAGGCTGTGGCATCGGCTCAGAGGGTCATGTTCGACTACACTAAACTGACTCCCTTCGAGCGTAACGTGGCAAGGCGGGTGTTCCCATTTTACAGTTGGGCACGAAACAATGCTGCTCTTCAGATCGACTTGCTGATGCAGAGACCGGAACTTGCAGCGGCGATGCCGAAGCTCAAGGGTAATATCGAGGCCAGCTTGCCGATGGGTGATGTGCTTCCCAATGCCTTGAGACCCGATTACATCAGGCGTGAGGCAGGTATCCAGTTCACCGGTGGGCTCAGACCGACGTTCATGAACGCTCCGACATTCTTCCCGCTGAACGAGCTGAAGATGCTGGACATACGAAATGGGGTTCCCAGTGGTGCGATTCAGCAGGCTCTCGACATGGCGAACCCGGTAGTTAAGAAGACCATCGAGCTTGCAATCAACAGGGACTTCTTCTTCGACAAGCCCATTCGGAACTTCCCGGGCGAGACGGTGCGGTTCCTCGGGGCACAGATCCCACCGGAACTGAGATCGGTTATCAGCATGGCGCGACCTCTTAACGAGGCTAACCGTGTGGTATATGGCATTCAGCGAGGTGAGGGTGCAGGAACTATTGCCGGGAGACTGACAGGGGCACGGTTGTTCGAGGGTAATCTACCCCGAGAGATAGCTGGCTTCCAACGTCGGCAGGCTGCAACCCGAGGCTATATGCGTGCAAAGGCGAAACGTGCTCTGGCAAATGGCGACCAGGGGATGTTCGAGACGGTTCTGGAAACGATGGAAGCGCACGGTATGAAAGAGGAGGGCATCAAAATGCGGATACTGGCTGCTCAGGCGGCTGGGGATTACAAGATCGTCAAGGAATTGGTTGCACAGTTGGCTCAGGTCCGTCAAGAAAGACTGGGAACTGGGGCTACGAGCACGCAGATCAAAGCGTTACGGCAAACACTATCGCAATAATCAGCAACCGGGAGTGGACAATGGACATAGACATCAGCAGGGCTTTTGACAAGTTGTTCGATCAGTCCAAAGAGATTCACGGGAAGGTTACGGCAGTCGCTACGAAGGTCGAAGCCATCGAGAAGAAGATGCCCGAGTCCAAAATCATGGATACGGAAGCCTGTCACGAACGCATGTCACAGTGCCATACCGACCACGATGCTAAGGAAGCCGAGGCAAAGAAGCCGTGGACAAAGGTGGTGGTAGGCATTGCGATTGCAGCAGGTGGGGCCATTGCGGCGGTAATCGTGGCCCATCTTTCCAAGGGCATGTGAGCAAAGGAGCGGAGTCATGTGGACTGCGATATTCCAGATTATCAAGAGTTTGGTGGGGTGGTTCTTAGACCCGGAACGAATGGAACGGGAGAGGCACGAGAGATCGGAGGCCGAAATTGAGGAAACGCGGGCGTGGCATCGGAATGCGATACTTGATGGTGATGAGCTTGCTGCTAGTGAGTATCACGCCGAGCTTATCAGGCTGCTCAAGAGACAGCGTGCTCGTAGTGCTAACGGAAAGTGAGACGGTGTCCTTTGTGAAGCCTGGTGAGGTGTTTGAGAACAAGACAGGAAGGGAGTTGGTGATAATGGACAAGGGAAGTTACATACTGTTGTCGGAAGCGGCAGCTAACTCTATTGAAGGAGATTGAGATGGGTAAGATCAAGGACTTTCTATCTGGCAAGAAGGCGTACCTGTTGATGGTAGCTGCTATCATAGCCGCCATCGTTGGTTGGTCTGAGGATGCTTTGACTCTGACCGAAGCCATTGCGGCAATCTGGGCAGCGGTGACTGCCGGTGCAATACGGGCGGGAATTACCAAGAGCGGGATAACGCCCAAGAAGAAGAAATAGCCTGCGCGAAGTTGCAAGTTGAGGCCGGTTGAATAACTCAGGTAGAACTCACCCTTCCGACTGGGTTATATCCCGGCCTCCTTGCTGTACAGAGTAAATATTATTCTCCCACGCCGAAGCTGTAACAGCAGCAAGAGCAACAAGATAACCTTGCTCCTCTAGCGGCCATGCGAGGTTGCATGAGAAATATATAGACTTTCCTCTTGCATCCCTGCATGACGCATGGTAGGGTTACATCAGTGACGCAGGACGGGACACTTAACTTTTACTGGAAGGGAGTTAGCATGAGCGAACCGGATACCAGCAACCAGAACATCTTTGGTGAAGAGCCCGAGAAGGTTGTTGACGACATCGACGAAGATGGCAATATCAAGTGTCCGGTGTGCGGGAACTTCAACGACCCAGAATCCCCTGAGCGCTGCGAACTCTGCCACAAGGCTTTCTGCCCCGAACACATGGAGTGCATCGACCAGGAAGAGAACTGCTGGGCCTGCCCGAAGTGTGTCAAGGATCTTCAGAAGAGCGAGGAAGCTACCACCGAGGGCGATGAGTAATGGCCGGCAAGGGTAGCAAGACAAGACCGATGTGCATATCGCAGGAGCAGTGGGACTCAAACCACGCATTAGCATTCGGAAAGGCATCGCATGAAAAGAAAAAATCCATACCCGAAGTTGCTGACAAGAAAGTGGCAGTCGCTCAAACGCCTCGATAAGCAGTGGACCCTGCCATTCACCGCCAAGATGATAGATCCTAATATCTCTGACAGATCCTTGCCGGGCTGGATGGCTGGTGAGAGCACGCCTACGGGCTTGTATAAAAAGGCCGTGGATAAGTTTCTATCGAAGAGCAATGCGAAGCTCAGAAAGGAAGTGAAGTGATGAGCGACAAGCACATTTTGGAAATAGCTGTAGCCGCTGGGCATAAGGATCAGTTCGCCTCAAAGCTCCGACCTATTATTGCGCTGAATCGCCTGCTGGAGTCCGAGACCCCTCCTGATTCTTGCGAGGTTGCCCTACTCTTTACCAATGTCATTGCCGGGCTAGAAGCCTCGGGGCCGGAATGCTTTGATAACCTTTCCGAACACATATCACGGATTATTGGACCCCCAAGAAGCCGAAAGCCCATACGAAAGGACAAGAAGGATGCCGATAACAAAAACTCAGCTTGAAGAAAGACGCACCCGTTTGGGAGGCTCTGACATCCCGACACTCTTGGGACTCAACCCGTGGAAGAACGCGTACGATCTCTGGCTGGACAAGACCGGCAAGCTCGAACCCGACGATAGCATGGAGGACAATCAGGCTGTCATAGTCGGTAACGAAGTCGAACCCAGTGTCATTAACTGGGCTTCTCACCGGCTCGGTAAGGTCACTCAGAATCAGCCCCGCCGTGCGAAGGGACTGCCCATCATGAGCATCGTGGATGCTATCGTCAAGTCGACTGGTGAGCCTCTGGAGATCAAGACCAGTGGTATCCTCGGCCCCCTGTTCCAGCCTGAGAGTTGGGGCGATGATGGTAGTGACCAGGTTCCCGACATGCACAACGCACAGTGCCAGACTCATATGCTCTGCACGGAAGCTGATCGTGGCTACCTCGCTGCCTTGTTGGGTGGGCGTGGGTTTGTGTTGTATGACATCCCTCGTAATCAGGACGTCATCGACATCATCGTTGAGCGTGGCGTGGACTTCTGGGAGAACCATGTCAAGAAGGACATTCCGCCTGAAGACATCGCTCCGAGCGCGAAGATTCTGAAGTTCATCAAGCGTCAGCCTAACAAGGTGGTGCAGGTGTCTGATGAGGCGATCAGCAAGTGGCGCACCTTGAACGACATTGCAAAGATCACGAAGGATGACGCTGCCGATGCCAAGTCTGCTCTGATTGCCCTCCTTGGTGACGCTGAGAGCGGTGTGAGCCCCACTATGGGCGAGATAACTTTTTTTGAACAGTCCCGTGCGGGAGGCTTGGACTTGAAGGCGTATGCTGAGGACCATCCCGAGTCCCATCAGGCTATCGTGGAGAACTACACAAAGCCCAAGACGGTATTTCGGGTATGTCGATTTAAGAAAGTGAAGGTGACAAAATGAGCGAGATACCGGAATTGAGACTGGGAGACGAGGTGAGGCTTGCTGGTGCCGTTGCCGCTTGTGTTCAGGGGTCTAATGACGCCACAGTCACGGTGAACGGGAGCATACACGGGACCGCTACGGTAGTGGCTATAACGGGGTTGTTGGTTGTCTTTACTCCGTATAATTGCCTCGATGAGCACGTCACGACGAGAGGAGAATTCTGCGCTAAGGCGGAGCGCGTCGACCGCGACGGCGTCCAGATCTACCCGAAGCCCGAGTTGCCCATCGAGGATGCAGTGCGTCAGGCGATTCAACTGTATAGCGCATCGTCGTTGCCGCTAGCCGACTTTCTTTGCAACGAATTCACCATCAAACGAAAGGACGAATCATGAGCGAGAATCCACTAGCGAGAACAGGTAACGATGCGGACCATGCAGTTGCAAAGCAGGGCCCGATGGCAGTTGAGGCTAGTCGAGCTTCAGCACAGGTGCAGGCTAGTGTCCTGATGGCGAAGCAGTTCCCACGGGATGAGACTGCTGCTTATAATGCCATTATGACGGCATGTCAGCGCAAAGGTTTGGCCGAAAACGCGATGTACGCGTATCCGCGCGGGAACTCCACGGTCAAAGGTCCGTCGATTCGGCTTGCTGAGGTGCTGGTGCGGAACTGGGGCAACTGTGACTCTGGGTTGGTCGAGCTTGAGCGCAAAGCCCGTGAGTCGGTGGTGCAGGCGTATTGCTGGGACATGCAAACCAACACACGGGAGACCAAGATATTCACAATCCCCCACTTCAGAGAAGTCAAGCATGATGGCGTGCTGAAGAAGGTTCGCCTGGAAAGCGACCGTGACATCTACGAACACATCGCCAACATGGGTGCTCGACGGAAACGTGCGTGCATTCTGGCTATGATCCCTCTGGACGTTCAGGAAGATGCCGTCGACCAGTGTGAGAAGACCATGAAAAGCGGTAGCAAGGAACTGCTGATCGACCGTATCCGTAGCATGGTGTTGGCATTCGTCGACTTCGGTGTTAATCAGGAGATGATCGAGAAGCGTGTCGGTCATGTCGTGGACACCATCAGCGAGACCGAGCTGGTGAGGTTGCGCCAAATCTACACCTCCATCAAGGACAACATGGGTTCACGGGATTCCTTCTTCAAGCAGGACGCTGTGAAGCCCGAGGCTGGCAAGACTGCCACTGAGACTCTGGCCGGCAAGTTGGCTCCCCAGAAGCCCGAGCCCCAGCCTGCCGATTCCGAGAAGAAATCCTCCATCGACTTGCGTAACGAGGCGTGGGACTTGCTGATGGAAATGGCCTCCGGGGATGTTGAGAAGGCTACGGGGATGCTTGCAAAGGCAACAGCATGGACTCCCAAGACTGGGAAGAACGAGGGTGTTGAGCTCCCCGGCAAGACTGACATCGGCAAGGTGAGTGACAAGGCTATCCCGGTAGTGCTGAGAAATCTCAAGAAGTTGCATGAGGACTGGCAGGCCACGCAGGAACCCGAGCCGACCGGTGCTACCGAGGAGCAGAACGATATGTATGGTGACCTGTAACACGGAGGGGTGAGTGATGGCGAGGTGTAAAGAGTGTGGGCGGGATGTATGGCCCAACAAGCGAGTCTGCCAGACCTGTATGAAGAAGTGGTCGGAACGCAGAAAGTCCGTGTTCGCACAGGCGATAGAGGAGATTGGTCCATTGTCGGCCAAGACCCTTGAGGCAATCCAGAAGCGGGTGAAGCAGTTGGAGAGGGAACTAAAGCGGAAGGATAAAGCTGATGCCAAACAACCCGAATGACATCCCCGAACGCCCAATCACCCCACGGGATACCGGCAAGAGCCCTTGCTACTGTTGCCAGGTCCACGTTGACCGTTCAGACATGGTGGAATGCGGGGTTTGCACACATCTGATCTGCAACAGGCACGTTATGCCTTGTCACAACGTCGAGAAGGGGTGTCAGAGCCACATCTGCGACAAGTGCGGGGAAACATCGGTGCTTTGTGCGAAGTGTCTTAAATCGGCCGAGGTAGAGTCTGAGGAAGGGGGAGTAGATGATGACTAAGCGAGTGCCTAAAAAATACACGGTTGTCAACTGGTGCTGGAACTGTGGCAAGCCGGTGACGTATGACCTGAAGCGTGGGATGTCGATGGGTGATGCTGTCGAGAAGCGAACGTGGAGAGCCTGCCCCTACTGTGGGTGCAAGGGTTATCTGCGTGACTGGAAGCGGTATAACGTGACCGTTCACAATACTGAGACGCCGGAGGAGAAGTGATGACTAAGCCAATCACAGGCAACCTGCTTTGCATAGATCCGGGCCAGTTCAAGAGCGGGTGGTGCATACTTGACAGCGAGACGGGGATACCGAGCAAGGTGGGGTATGATGAGAATGACAAACTGCTCTGGGATATCAAATCCTTTGGGTTATGTAAGATCAATGAAGAGGGGGCTCGGTGGCAACTGCATGGCCCCCGGCACATCGTCTGTGAATGGTTCAGGCTTTATCAGGTCATGAACCCCACAACCAAGAGAATGAACGCGGTAGGTGTGGGCCAGAGCACATTCCACACCTGTAGGTGGATCGGGCGGTTCCAAGAGGCATTCGACTACGACGAGAATTTTCACCTGATAGAACGCCCGGTAGTCAACAAGTATTGGACGGGGAGATCGAGCGTCAAGAAGCCTCTGGTCAACGCGGCCATGTATGAACGCTACGGGACTGGAACGTGCTGTAGTGCCAAGGGGACCAAGAAGAACCCCGGAGCTCTCTACGGCTTCACAGGGCACTCGTATGATGCTCTGGCTGCGGGGGTAGCATGGCTTGCCGGCGAACGTGAGAAGGCCGAGGGTTGGCTGAAGGGGGCCAAGTGACCCTACACACCCGACCACTACGATCCAGCGACCATGACAAACGAGGTATCCCCCTGCTCGAAACCGGCAAGGATGCCTTGTTCGCTCCGAGTGAGACTCATGAGGTCGAGCTAATCGAGAGCACCTTTGAAAGCAGTGCCAACTCAACCGGTGAGGAAGCCATGACCTGGTTGATCTCTCAGAATGGCACGGCGTATTTCATCACGGCTTATACTTGCTTTGAGGATATTCAACACGGGAAACCGACGCGGATGTACTGGGACGCGCGGGAGGCTGACGGGTTATTGACTAAAGAACAGGAGGCTACCGATGTCTGACAAGGTTCCGGAGGGGCGCGTGTGGCTGTGCAGGGACAAGAATGGAGACAGCAGGCAGCTGATCCGCGTTTATTCCGGCCTGAAGCCGACACGTAAGCCTACAATATCCGGGGGCGAGTGGCAGATTCATTATGGCAACGGGGTAGACTCGTCTCTTGTGAAACACATCTTCGGCGACATCCCCGGGGAGAACGAGGCGTGGCGGGTCACGCGGATGGAGAGCGACCTGATGTGCGATGGGTGCGACGATTGGCGTGAACCATCGGATACGATGAACGTGACCGAACGGGACGGGACACACACAGTGCGGTGTATCTTCTGCAATGCCGAACTCACCAAATCCCGCTGCCGAGTTCTTGGGGCAATTAACCTGGAGGATGCGAAATGACCGAACGCGAAATAACCCACGATGATGTGCTAATCCGCAATGCTGAATTGGAGATTGAGCAGATGGATAAAGCCGGTCCCGTGCCGCTGACGGATGATATGATTGAGATTCTGCGTGATGGGGAACCGTGCAAGGGTTCAACGTGGGGCTTGTTGTCGGTGAAAGACCCCGAAGCTGGCATGACTGTCTCATTTGGCAGAGGTGTGATTCTCGCCACCATCGCCGCCGACCGAGCGAGGATTGCGGAGTCGAAAGACCTATTGCGCCGGTTGTTGTCAAAACTTTCGCACGAGAGGCGCGATTACAGCGGAGTGGGCTGGTGTGCCGGATGCGGAGCGGTGCTCTATTGCAGTGGGGATGACCAACCACGCGACCCATGTAAGTCGAATTGCGTGTTACAAGAGGCACTCCGCGCCGCCGAGAAAGGGGGATGTGATGAAGCTG
>Ga0307928_10000431_pt1 | contig 31732 bp, 55 predicted proteins | sample AceLakmetagen232_FD_201815 | JGI IMG/M metagenome (GOLD analysis project Ga0307928, IMG submission 201815) | Saline water microbial communities from Ace Lake, Antarctica - #232 | ecosystem: Environmental > Aquatic > Non-marine Saline and Alkaline > Saline | place: Antarctica: Ace Lake... | reverse complement strand
TTTGGTAAAGGTGGAGGAATGAGAGAAATTCTTGAAACTATAGGAGATGGCCCATTAAAAGGTATCTTTGAAAAACTTCAAGATAGTGTTGACTAATCTCTATTTAAGAACAGTTTCCTTCGGGAGACTGTTCTTATAATTTAAATTTAAAAATATGAAAAAAATATTGACATTATTTGTTGCTATCTTTGCATTTGCAACAATGAGTTTTGCACAAACTCAGGCATTAACAGTCCAAGGTGGTTATTCATGGACAATGGGTATGGTAGGAGTTTCTTACCAGTATAACTTCCTTGAAGGGGGTGTTGGTGTTATGCCTTCGACAATGCCAGGTTCGGGAAGTTCTATTACTTCAATATCTGGATATCTTGCATTAACAAACTATTATTATGATGGAAGTGGTTTATATCTATCAATTGGTATAGCATCTCAAGGATATCGTAGTCAAATGAGTTATAATGGAGGATCATGGACTGATGATTTCACTGCCCCAATGGGTATTGTAAATATTGGTTACAAACTACAAATTTATTCAGGATTACACATTAAAGGTGAAATCGGCTATGGATTCTGTGAGTATGCCAATGTATTAACTTATGGTTTAACTGGTGGTTGGACATTCCCATTAAAAAAAGATTAAAAAGATGAAAAAAATATTATTAGTATTTGCAGTGATGTTAATGTCTTTGACATCATGTGGACTTTATCAAATGGTAACATATCCACAAGAAATTAAAGATCAAGGTGGAGAAATTTCAAGGGAAGTTACTACTTTCCAATATGAACTTATGGATGGTGATAAAATCACTAGTGATGCAATTGAAACACAATCTTATTTATATTTGTATAAAAAAGATGGAGGGTATTTTTGGAATATCAGAAGAAGTGAATACGAAGTTAAGAAAAGTTTTTATCCCCAAGATTTAACTCTTGAAATGTTCGATTTCGTTGAATCTAAATCAGTTGAAGATAAATATACCTGGGTTTGTGAAGATGTTATAACTGGTGAACAATGGACATTAGTTACTCTACCCTGGCAAACGCAAGATTATGGTTACTTCTATGTTCTAAGTAAAGTAGAAGATAGTCGAATGATTGTTTATTCAGTACACATAAAAAATATTATTACACATTAAAACAGAAAATTATGAAAAAAGTATTAAAGAAATTGTCGTTTATTGCAATAGTAATGTTTATGACGTCGGTTGTTATGACAAGTTGCAAAAAAGAACCAATACGGGAACAGTGTGAAATAGATAATGTCGGAACAGTCGATGTTTTCAATGACACGGGATGGCCAGGAGAAGTTGATGTGACATGGGGAACTGCGACAGAAAATTATGAAAAATATCTTTATGATGGTGCTTCATATTTATATACTAATGTTGAAGCAGGAAGCATTGAAATATGGATATCACTAGATTTAGGTGGTGGAGTATGGACTGATTGGGTTTATAATGTAGAGAATTTAAGTGCATGTGAAGCTATGCAATATACATGGTTTCTTTCATCTACTAAATCATCTGAGCCAATGCCATTGTTAGACTTAGGAAATGGTAAAATTGGTGTACCAACAAGAAAAGTAAAACATTAAAATACAAAAAAGGGGAATTAATTTTCCCCTTTTTTAAAAATAAATGCCCAAAAGTTTTTTCGTGTCGAAAACATTTGTTATATTATGATATATAAATTATAAAAGAAAGAAATTATGACTTAGATTAATCACAAATTAATTATCATTACCAGGAGAGATCTACACCCTGGTTACCAAGCTGTTCATAAAAATCATGAATATATAAATAAATTATTCATGTCAATGGATCATAAAAAAATTTATCATTCAATCATAGAAAAAGCTAAATCTGAAAATAGAATAAAGGGTTCAGCTATTTACTATGAAAATCACCATATTTTACCAAAATCTCTTAAAGGAGATAATTCTAATGAAAATTTAGTTTTATTAACAGCTAAAGAACATTATATTTGTCACAAATTGTTAATGTTCATTTATGATGCTGATTTAATGAAATTAGCGTTTGCTAGAATGGTTCATTCTAATAACAATAATGAATATATTAAATCTGGAAGAGATTATGAATATGCTAGATTATTAGTAAGTGGTGTATTAAAGAAAAAATATATAGGTGCAGGTAATCCAATGTATGGAAAAAAACATTCTGAAGAAACTAAACAGAAAATAGGTAAAAAGAGTAAAGGTAGAAAACACACCATCAATTCGAAGGAAAAAATGAGTTCTAAAAAAATTGGAGATAAAAATCCAATGTACGGAACAAAGGGATATTTTTTTGGAGTTACACGATCAGAATCAACTAAGAAAAAAATAAGTGAAAGTCTTAAAAAAGTAAATAAAAAGGAATGTATGTATTGTCATAAATTCATATCTCCTTCTAATTATAGTAGACACACAAATAAATGTAAATTAAAAAATTAAGATATGATATAGATTAAAAAACTGTATGTAATTACACGAAGAGATTTAAAGCCAGGTGTTCAAATGTTACAATCTGCACATGCGGCGGTAGACTTTCAACACCAATACCCAGACATTTCTAAGAAGTGGAATACTCAATCCAACTATCTCATCATTTTGTCAGTTGAAAATGAAGAACAGCTATTGTTATATCTGGAGAAAATCCGATATAGAGGAATTAAACATACCGTATTTCGAGAACCTGATATCGGGAATCAAATCACAGCAATTGCGATCGAACCCGGAGAAAATTCAAGAAAGTTAACAAGCAAATTACCATTAGCGTTAAAAGAAATACAAGTATGAAAAATTTAGAATTAAACGAAAAGGATCACAAGGCATTAATTGAATTATTAAGAGAATTATCAGAAGATTATAGTATTCGAAATGAGTATGGGAATTCATATGATAATTACTACATGGAATATGATTGTAATGAAAATTATGATCATCCAGATAATTTAAACATGAGAGCTAAAGAATTATTAACTAAAATCAAATAAGCTATGAAAGCACATTGGTAGATTAATCCCCGACCCCCATAAGGTATTATTTTTATACATAGACATGAACATAGACATGATGTCTATGTTCAATCAAAAATCAAAATACATAGGCACGAACATAGACATCATGTTTATGTTCAATCAAAAATAAAAATAATATCATGAAAACAAGAAAAGAATTAGTAGAAAGAATTAAAGTTGCAGCAACTTATCAGAAATTTTTAAAGAATCAAAGAAAAACTGTAAAAATGGTAGGACCAAGAGAAATCAGTCCTTCTGAAGCAGCAATGAAACATTATCAAAATAGAGATGAATTAAGAGCAATGTATGCTGCTTATGCAGAATTAAGAGGAAGAAAAATTTCCGACATTGATAGTCTTAAATTTGAAACTACTTGGGATGAAGAACATTTTAAATCAAGAGTAGAAGAAATAACTAAAGAGTATGCTCCTGAACTTGTTGAAGAAGTAGTAGAATAAAATTAGTGGGGTGTGATTCCCCACATATCGTCCTTTAGCTCAGTTGGCAGAGCAGCGGCTTCTAACCCCGTTGGCCGAGAGTTCGAGTCTCTCAGGGACGACTAATAAAATAAAGGTTATGATAGTATTTAAGATAGTAGACCAATATAGTAGATCTACTGGAAAAAAGGCAGGATCAGTGAAAGTTTATGATCATAGTATTTGTGACTATTCTGGAAATGTAATTAGAATTGATAACAATCCAAATGAATATCTTGTAGATTATAATGACAATGATCCTTGTTTTGGAGATGGAGATGGAGAATCGTGGTTATATGATTACGAAAACAAACTAGCAGGAGGAGATGCAAATGGTTATCATCACCATGAATTATTTGGACAAGCTCGTTATGTATTCCAAACATTAGAAGATGGATATACTGAAATATTTTTTCAGTTGTTAGAAGAAGCTCACCAAGAAAAATTAGAAATATGGTCTTTATCTCAATTACTTAGATGGTCACGAGGTAGAATGTTGGAACGAGTAATAAAACAAGAAAAATATAAATTAGAACAATTTTTAGAAGATTAAATTATGAAAAATTTTTCAATTGAACAAAACCATATTGAAAATCTCTCGAAAAAGAGAATCAAACTTAATGATGAATGTATAGCCTCTTGGGATGATGAATATGGTTCTGGTTGTGATGGAGCCCCTGCATTAAAATTGCCGGATGAAGTTGATACATTAGCAGATGAAATTTTAGATTCTATTAAAAAATGGAGATATGTTCTTCCATTTGAATTTATTTTTGATGAACTCACAAAACTTGGGTGGGCACCTTGTCTTCTTTATGACGACGATGGCCATTTTGCTGTAGCTGATGATGGATGGTCTGAAATACCAGAAGAATCTCCTGGTGATATACATTTAGGCCATTATATAACCAAAAATCAATGGAAGGACTCTATAAGAGAAGCCTTAAATTATTTCCTAGATACAGAATAATATGAGGGATGAACTGATAAGTAAAATACTAGATGAGTATCTTCCTACTGATGGAGTTGGAACCGAAAGAGAAAAATTAAGGATGAATCTTCATAGAGAATTTTCATTACTGTGTGTTTCGGATGCAAAGCCAGTTTGTAAAATTTGTGGATATTGGGTTTCTCCAACAGATGGAAAATGTTTAAGGCCTGAATGTGATAATTATTAAACGAATTAAATTATGAGAAATTACGGATCGAAGGACATCATGAGAATGGAGTCCATCAAACAAAAAGCAAGAGGTGATTATATGAATGAAGTCATGTATGCTTATAATATGTCATGCGCAATCACAGAACCAGGCAAAGCAATGGCTCGAGGTTATGCAGCTCAAGAAGTTTTTGGAGATCAATCAGTGATTGGCCAAGTATTTTTTGAAAGAGCGTATGATTTAAGTGGAGGAAAGGAAGTAAGACCAGTTGCCTCAGTTAACCCTCTAGACACTTCTGAAGAAGGTATAGAAGCTGAATATGAGAATATACCTATAGATGAACAACCTGCCTCTAGAAGGGAAAACAGGCTTATGACTTCAAATGCAAGACATAAAACTCCGTTTTCACGAATCGTAGCGTTAGGAAAAATTAACGTTCATAAAGGTACTGGTCCTCAATTTAATTTATCTCTTCATGCTGTTGGCACAATGGAAATGTGGCAGACTGATGAAGGTAGATATAGAATGATATATACAACTCATTATGATCCCATTTATAAAATAGGAGATCAACGGGTTTTCAAATATGAAGATAAAACTGTTGATTGGAAAATGGTGGATTATATTGAAGCTAAAAATGTTTCTAACTTTGCTCCTTTATATGGAAAGTCAATCAATATATATACATATGACTAATGTGAAACCATTTTAAATAGCGACCATATAAATATAAAAAATATGACAACAGAATTAATAAAATACCCATAGTAATGTTAAATTATAACTCTACAAAGAAGGCGGTTGGAAATGACCCAATTAATGATATACTAAGGGGCGTTAATGCGAATTTGGTTGCATCTCCAGGATTAAAATATGAAAAATGTATCGGCTTAGATGTGTTCATCTAAGCCGATACAGATGTATATTATGGAGGTAAAATGGTAGAACTTGCAACTACTGCAGATGCAGAAAAAACATGGGGTGTTCCTTATGAAAATGTTGGAGGAACTGTTGGAAGTAGTACTAAATCAATATGTTCTTATTCTGAATTTAAAGATATAACTGATTTAGTGTTTACTCAGTTTGCTGCAATTAAAAATATAACATTTGATCAAATGGCTAAGATATTTAAAGATTTTTTTTAACACAAACTTAATAAGCCGAGATTTTTTAGTCTCGGCTTTTTTTGTTATATTAGAATATGATATTACCAAAATATGTAAAATTAGGGCATTCTGCACTTAGATTAGTAGGAAAGACCTATTACAGGGATGGAGGAAATTGGAATGTTCAATATAGAATAGTTGATGGAGAATTAATAAGTTGGAATTGGGGACAAGGAATGCCTTGGTTACATAAAGTCCCTTTAGTTGAAATAACTGAAGAGGAATGGAGAAAAGATAATGCTGGTTACGTATAAAAATTAAATTATGAGCGAAACAACCCATTGGCTAGAAATACTTAACGAACGGAATAAAATCCGAGTTATATTTTGGAGTGCATTTGCTAAAAAAAGATATTATGTCTTTGAACAGCAAATTGAAGCCGGTAAATATGCTTGGAGCGCTTTTAAAGATACTCAAAAAATGTCTTATAAAAAAGTAAGACAAGAATACATAAGAATAAGAATTTCAAAATTACAAAAATGAAAAAAATATTTTTTATCTTTGCAGCATTTTTAATGCTTACATCATGTGAAATTGGTTTGAATAATCAGTCTATTAAATATAGAATGGAAGTGTATGAAAATATGGTTCCACCTATAATTGTAGTTGCTCAGGCAGATAGAAATGTTACTGCAACAAATAAAAAAGGAGAAGCTATTGATGGATTAAGGGGATCTATTTTATTGCAAGATTCTGAAGGTACCTCTGTTACTTTTACTGATAGTGAACCTTATGGATCAACTTTAGTAGCTAGTTATGTAAAAGGTGATACATTGTTAAGTATAACAAAATGACAACATCCGAACAAGCTACAATAAAAGCGTTAGCAGAATCATTACGTGATTCTTCAAATACTGAATGGACTACCGGAGAATTCAGGCAATGGACTAATTATGCTAAAACAATGAGAGATACCATTCGGACAGTAGTTCCTGTTTTGCGGGAATTAGCTAAAACTCCTCCAGAAGATTCAAAACCAGATCCCTTAGACTTAAATTAAATGAAAAAACTTCACGACGTATTTATGAAAACAGCTTTTCTTTTTGCAGAGAAAAGTAAATGTGTTAGTCATCATGTTGGAGCTGTTGTTGTAAAAAATAATAGAATCATCATTAGTGGAATTAATGGTTCTCCAACTGGATTGCCAAATTGCTGTGAAATATTTGATAAGAATAAGTTTGATAGAGAAGAACATCATGTTTGGTCTAAAGATAATGAGATCCATGCAGAGATGAACACTATTGCCTTTGCAGCTAAACATAATGTTGAATTAGATGGATGTGATATCTATGTTACAATTTCTCCATGTAATGAATGTCTTAAAAATCTAGTTCCTACGGGGATTACGAATGTTTATTTCTTATATCCTTATGATAAATCTACATTGAATCCGGTAATACTTCAAAAACTTAATGTTGTAGAAGTTCCCGGGGCTAAAGAAATAAAAGAATGGGTGGAAGGCAATGATTTGCTATACATACCAAAACAAAAACAACTTAAAAAATAAATCCCCCGATATTTTTTCGTGTCAATTAAATTGGTTATATTATTCATGTAATAAAATAAACAGTTATGGTTACAAACGAAACTTTATTAGAATGGTATATGAAGGGATTCGACGACGAATTAGATGGGACATCTTCCTTAATGTCAAAGCATGAGTCGTTGAATATTGCATATAACGTCGGAGCATTAGATGCTGAATATGGTGACGATGATACTGAAACTGATTACATAAGTGATAGAGAATTATTGATAAAAATTAAACAATTTGTTGAAAATGGAAAGTAAAATTAATTACGAATCAGCAATCAAAAACATTAGGTCAGAGCTTAAAACTTACTTAGTTGATAGTAACCTAAAGTCTGTAGTACTCGGTGTATCTGGGGGCATCGATAGCACCCTCTGTGCATTGCTAGCCCAACCAGTTTGTCATGATTTAAACATCCCCTTAATTGGTAGATCCCTACCATCAAGTTCTAATTCAGAAGGTGAAAATACAAGAGCCATGGTAATTGGGGACTTATTTTGCGATAATTTCAAAGAAGTAAATATTAGTCGACAAACTGACAGTCTTATTCATTTAGTAGACGAACCTTATCATAATCAAGATGAATCGTGGCGGTTGTATGCTGAGGAACGTGCCATTCAAAATGGTAATGTTAAAGCTAGAGTTCGAATGATTTATCTTTATGATTTAGCAAGTATAAATCAAGGTGTTGTTCTTTCTACTGATAATTGGACAGAATATCTTCTTGGTTTTTGGACATTGCATGGAGATGTAGGAGATTATGGGATGGTACAAAGTCTGTGGAAAACAGAGGTTTATGAAATGTCTGATTGGATTGTAAAAAATGAATTAACATCAGATTTTGTAAAAGAAGCAGTTCAAGAGGTAATAAATGCGGATGCTACTGATGGTCTTGGTATTTCAAAATCTGATATGGATCAAATTATGCCCGGGTGGAAAGGAAGTTCCAGAGCTGGATATGCAGAAGTTGATAAAATACTTATGAAAGCAGTTGATCTTGTAAAATTTCCAAAATCATTAGCAAAAAGATATCCCGAATCTCATCCTGTTATTGATAGACATTTAAGAACTGAATTTAAGAGACATAATCCTCTTAATATTTCAAGAGAAAATATTATAAATAAATAACACATACACATATTATGAAAATTACATTTATTAAATTTATTTTGTGGTTCTATACCAACCATATTCAAGAGGATTGGTCGGATTACAATAAAATAGGAAAAATTATTATTTTTCCTGCATGGTTTGTTCGATCCGTTGTATTTTGGATCGTATGTCCACTTTTTATTCCGGAATATATGTTTAAACAAAGTGAAGTTTATCATGCTTTTGAACAACAAGGCAAGCTTACTCCACAACAAATGGCAGAATTTAACAAAATTCAAAAGCAAAATTTCCTTAATAAGAAATATGGAAAGAATGGTCAAGGTAACAAACTAAATAAATAATTTTAACAAAAAATTAATACAGAAAATGGCATCTGTGTTAATTTTTTGGTTATATTAATATAAATTAATTTAATTAGTTCTTTTAATTATTGAAATATTTGATTCTATTAATATTCGTTTAACGGTTTGGGGAGAAGTTTTAAATTTAATTCCTATTTTATTCATTGAAATATTATTTAAATAATCTTTGATAATTGAATTTATATCTTTTTTAGAAAAATGGATATATCTTCCATTATTTTTACCAGAATTTTTTTGACTGATAGAATTTTTGGTTTCTTTAGAATGTTTTCGGTTCTTTGATGTTTTGGATATTGTGGTACGATATGTAGGATGATTTTGATATCGTTCTTTTATAGATTTACTAATTTTATTTTTAGTATCTTTTTTGAATGATTTAGCGTTCCAATTTGGATTGTTTTCACCCATACATTTTCCTTTTCGAGAAAGACTAATTTTTCTTTTAGTTGAATTAGATAACAATGAGTTATTTCCTCCTTCTCTTAAATTATATCCACCTGGATAAATAGAATTAAATTTTTTAATAAAAAGTATTTCGTTATTATTTAGATCATCAATATTATTGCATTCTTTGATGATCGTTTTTTGGAAATTTTCCTTTCCATATTTTTTAATAGCTCTTTTTATTAAAAGTCCAGATCCCAAATATTGATCATTTACATCTCCAGTATGCTGGCCAATGTAAATAGTACCGTTTATTAAATTTGTTGTTTTATAAATGTACACTTTTTATTATATATATTAAAATTATGAAAGAAAAAAAATACACAAGAAGTAGGAAGGCTTTACTTATCATCGATGCCCAGTATGATTTCATGCCGGCGACTGAAGAGGATTATAAGAATGGACAAGGGGGAGCATTGGCAGTACCGAACGGTGATCAAATCGTTCCTGTAATAAATGAATTGTTACCCCAATTTGATTTAATTATTTTTACAAAGGACTGGCATCCTACAGGTATGAAGGCATTTGCCTCTTCATATAAAACTAAGAAGCCATTCGATACGTATAAAGTAAATGGAAAAGAAGATACGTTGTGGCCAGATCATTGTATTGCCGAATCTTATGGAGCTATGATCCATGAAGGAATAGATCTCAGTTTAATTAAAGATGAAGCTGAATTTTATATCTTTAAAAAAGGATTGGAAAAAGATAAACATCCTTATTCTGGATTTGATGGAACAGGACTTGGATTCTTTTTAAGAGAGAAAAATATAGAAACTGTATTTATTTGTGGATTGGCAACCGATTATTGCTGCAAAGATACAGCAATAGATGCAAATAATGAAGGGTTTGAAACATTCTTTATTATGAATGCAACTAAACCAATTAATCCAGATATAACTAAAACTATAAAAGAACTTCATTTGCATGGAGTAAAAATGATAGATTCTTGGCAATTACCTTTAACGTTTTTAACACAATAATCAAATGCACTTATGAATATATAAAATAAAATGAATTTTGTATATTTAACAACAAATAAATTAAATAGTAAACAATATGTGGGATCTCATAGAGGAAATTTAAATGATTCTTATTTAGGAAGTGGTTTATATTTATCTGAATCTATTAATTTACACGGTAAAGAAAATTTCAAAAGAAAAATACTGGAAATAACAAAAACAAGAAAAGAAGCTTTTGATTTAGAAGAATTTTATATTAAGAAATTTAATACTTTACGACCAAAAGGATATAATATAAGTCCTACTGGGGGAATGAACGAATGGGGTGGTATACATTCTGAAGAAACTAAAAGAATATTAAGTGAAAAAAGAAAAGGAAAGACACCTTGGAATAAAGGAAAGAAAGGGATATATTCTAAAGAAACTTTAGAAAAAATGAGAATGAATTCAAATAATACTGGTAAATATAATCCAATGTTTGGGAAAAAGGGGGCAGATTCTCCAATATTTGGAATAAAGAAAACAAAGGAGCACATAAAAAAATTAAGCGAAAGTAAAATGGGCAATAAAAATCCAAACGCTAAAAAATATTTTATTCAAACACCAGATAATAAAGAATTTATAGTTAATTCTGCAACCGAATTCATAAATAATCATCCTGAATATAATGTGAATAAACATTTTATTTATTATCAATCAAAGAAAAATATTAAACAAGTACCTAATAAATGGTATATCAACTTAATGTAAAATGAAGAATTTACTAACTAACGGAGAGAAAATATGGGTTGTATCTGTTTTATTATACATATTATGGGTATTTATAGGATTGAATAATAATATTTCTACACAATTGATACCTATATTAGGTTCGTTAGGGATGATAGTATTTGTAGTAATTGCAAATATAATTAGAATTTTAATTTAATGTAAAATGAATAGAGAAAAAATAGAAAAATTAGCTGAGCTTTATTGCAAAAATACTCATGATGCTTATGTTGTTGCAACTGTTTGCGATGAAGTTATAGATAAATCTGGTGCTCTTCTTGGAAAAGTAAGAGCTAATGTGAGAGAGAAAAATAGAATAAAAAATGCCGCATCGTAGAAACATAAAGGATAAGGCAGAATTTTATGCACGTAAAGTACATGGAATTACTGGACAGATGTTTGATAATCATCCATATTGGTATCACTTAATAGGTGTGGCTAGAGTCGCAGAAAGATTTATTTATCTTATACCTAAAGAGGATAGAGATACTGTGTATGGTGGATGCTGGTGTCATGACACTATTGAAGATGCTGGTGTAACTTACAATAATGTAAAGGAAGCCACAAATTTAATAGTAGCAGAATATTCATATGCGCTTACTAATGATAAAGGTAGAAACCGAGCAGAAAGAGCAGGTCCTGGATATTATTACGGGATTAGAATATACAAACATGCCTCTTTTATAAAGTTATGTGATAGAATTTTTAATGTTGAATATTCCAGAACTCATGGAACTAGAATGTATTCTATGTATAAGAAAGAATATGAAAAATTCAGAAAAGAATTATATGATGGTAGATGGGAAGAAATGTGGGAACATCTTGATTATCTATTAAAATAAGATTTATAATGGAACAAATACCACAATCAATATATGATTTTAAAAAAGGAGATTTGATTACTAGAATCATTCCTTCTAAACCTATCGAAGTCTTTGGAGAGGAAACTATAGTAGATAGAAATTTTATTGGAGATGCACTTCTTTTTCTCGGCGTAGCGAATGGATGTGTTTATGTCGAAAAAGATGGGGTGCGTCCTAGTAAAATGGATAGTGGAAGAATGAATGATGGGGGATCGGCATTTCTTAAAATGATATTCGCTAGTGATGGACCAATTAATTTACCATTGGATGCTTATGATGAAGGGTGGTCGTATTTTGTAGATCCCTATAATATTGGAGAAAAAGGTATACATGAATTCGAAGAAACCCTTGATACTCTTAAGAAAAAGTTAAAAGCTGCATTAGCTAAAGAAGATTATGAAGCAGCAGATAAAATTAAGCTAAAAATATCAAAATTATAGCTCAGAATTTTTTAGTCCCAAAGTAATTGGTTATATTACTTCTGTTATTAAAGATACTTAAATCTATACAGAATGAATTTCATACAAAGTATATCAGTAGTTGTACCTACTAAAGCATGTGTTAACAATTGTAAGTTTTGTGTATCTAGAATGCATGATAATCCTTATGAAAAGAAATTTGATGAGATTGCTTATCGTAAAAGAATAAAAAGAGCATCTATTGAACATGTCAGTACAATGATTATCACCGGAACAGGTGAAGCACTTCAAAACATCCCCTTTCTTAGAAAATTAAGAATTGTCCTTGACAAAGAGGGACATCCTTTCCCAAATGTAGAACTCCAAACTTCCGGAGTAATGTTAATGAAATCTGAACTTGTTATAAATTCATTCAATAAAGAAGAATATACCACATATCCTAATGTTGAAATACTTAAAGAGTTAGGTGTCAACACAATATCCCTTTCAGTTTCTGATATTTTTAATGGAAAGAATAATTGGGATATTATTGGAGCTCCTGCATCGCTCAGAGTAGAATTAGATGAATTATGTGAATTTATTAAACAACAAGGATTCAATCTTAGGTTATCATTAAATATGACAAGCGCATATGACACAATATCACCCGAAGATATTCTAGCTCAATGTAAACTTCTTGGAGCTGATCAAGTTACATTTCGTAAACTTTATGGTGGAGGATTAGATAATCCTGAATCTAAATGGGTTGATGCAAATGCATGTGGTGATCATATTATTGATCAAATAGACTCATATATTGGTGGTAATTGGGATGGAGATGGATTCGGAAATGAATGGAGAAATGACGGTGAAGGAAAAGCTGGTTATAAACTTCCATTTGGAGCCTGGGTTTTTTCTATCAATGGAATGTCAGTAGCAATTGATAATGATTGTATGTCAAAAGAAAAACCAACAGAAACTTTGAAATATGTTATTCTAAGAGAAAATGGAAAACTCTATTGGGCTTGGGACGATGAAGGATCTTTAATATTTTAATATGGAATTTATTACACCACATTTAATAGCATTTGGATTAACAGTTGTTTGGCATATAGTTTACATATATGTTATTAAATCCATTGCAAGAAATCAAGCATATATGGCTACCATGATGAATATGATTGCATGGGTTTTATATGCAAAAATCACAATTGGCTATGTAGATAATAACTGGCTTTTAGTTTCTTCAATGATTGGAGCGGGGGTTGGAACATTTATAACAATGAAATATTTTCCAGATACAAAACATAAAGAAAATGGCGATGAATTATAAAGAAATTAAAGAGAAAATCCAGACAGATCCTTTGTCTGATGGAGAGCTAAAAATAATAGCTAAAATTGAAAAATATATCGATGAGAAAATTCTAAGAGTTTTTGACGATGATATTATAAGAATTGAATTAGGTACTGCTTCTTTTAAATTTATGCCAGGCGAAGATATATATTTGAATCTTAAAGAAGTTCGGCGCAAATTAATGAGGAATGAATTAGAAAAGCGATATGAAGATGCCGGATGGATAATTAAAGTAGAAATAGATGATGGTTTAGATGGACCAAACATGTCAGGCGCAGATTATTGGACACTAAAAGGCAAAAAATAATGAAACAAATTATCAACCACATTTTAGATGACGACTTGTATAAATTTACAATGCAACAAGCAGTTGTCAAAAAATTCCCTAGAGCAAAAGTAAAATATGCTTTTATAAATAGGGGAGAGACTGAATTTCCTGAAGGATTTGCTGAAGAACTTAGAAAGCAAGTTAAGATGATGGAAACTTTGGCATTAACTAAAGATCAAAAATCTTGGATGGGTAAGAAATGTTATTATCTTGACCCAACATATCTTGATTTTCTTTATGGATATAGATTTGATTCTTCTGAAGTTGGAATTATTCAAGAAGGGACATCCCTTAAAATTTCAATTGATGGGTATTGGCACAGGACTATTCTTTGGGAAGTTCCTTTAATGGCTCTTATTTCAGAATTGTTTTTTATGATGACTGGTGAGATGTTTTGGGATAAGGAAAAAAGATCTAAGAATAATAACGATAAAAAAATGTTATTCAGATTAAATGGAATTCATTTTGCTGATTTTGCAACAAGGAGAAGAGCATCATTTGATATCCATGATGAATTTGTAGAACAAATGTATAGTGTACATGGAAATTCAAACTTTGTTGGAACTTCAAATGTGTACTTTGCATACAAATATAATATAACTCCTATTGGAACCCATGCTCACGAATGGTTTATGTTCCATGCAGCTAAATATGGTTATAAAATGGCAAACCATTTGTCTATGGAAAACTGGACTGATGTTTATCGTGGAGATCTTGGTATTGCATTATCCGATACATTTACAACTGAAGTATTTTTCAAATCATTCGATAAGAAATTTGCTAAATTGTATGATGGAGTAAGACATGATTCTGGAGATCCTATTGAGTTTGCTGATAAGGTAATTGCTCATTATGAAAAACTTGGAATTGACCCAAAATCAAAAGCAATTGTATTTTCTGATTCATTGAATCCTGAAAAGGCTGTTAAAATAAAAGATCATTGCCGAAGTAAAATTAAATGTTCATTCGGTATTGGAACAAATTTTTCTAATGATGTTGGTGTTAAACCACTTAATATGGTTATTAAGATGGTAGAAGCTAAACCCGAAGGAGAAGATTGGCATCATACTATTAAACTTTCTGATTCTAAAGGAAAATATACTGGAAATGTAGATGAAATTGAAATGGCTAAACACGTATTGAACATAAAATAATGGAACCAAAACAAGTCATAATAATCAGAACCGACACTAAACCTAAGATGAGGAAAGGTAAAATGATTGCTCAAGGTGCTCATGCATCATTAGCAGTTTTGCTTGATTCATTTTTTGGGGAATATGGAAAAAGAGAATGGGACGAACACAAACATGGAATTTACAAAACTCTTCATAAAGAAATCATATTGCATGAAGATCAACCAATATATCAATGGATCAATAATTCTTTTGTAAAAATTGTGGTTCAAGGTACTTTAACTGAATTAATTACTGCATATCAAAATGCATCAGCGAAAGGTATTCCTTGTTCTTTAATTGAAGATAAAGGATTAACTGAATTTGGAGGAAAGATAACTATTACTGCGGTTGCCATTGGTCCATGGTACCCAGATGAAATTGATAGAATAACCGGAAATTTAAAATTATTATAATGAAAATAGCAAGAATTTGGCCTGAAAAAGAATGGAAAGAACCAAAGCAATCCGATGATATTGGTGCCTGCTTTATTGATAGTAAAAAACATTATTTTAGACAAGATAAAGGTAGAGTTTTACATGTCGCTAAAGGAATAATTAACACATTGGATGCTAATCATATAGAATCAATGAGAGAAAATTGGGGTGATAAATTTGACAAAATTACAATTGAAGATTTTAATGATTATATGCAAGTTCAACTTAATTCATTTTTCGAATAATGAAAGAATATAACGAATACGAAGATAAGTTAGTTTCTTTTGATACTGCAGTAAAAGCTGATCAAGCAGGATATGCGAATATATCAAATGGGTATGATGTAGAATGCTTTACTTGTAGTGATGATACAAAACACATTGCTGATAGTTGGTCAGGATTAATTGCAGAAGGAGAACATTTCATGGTTCATAGGCCAACAATTACTGGATTACAAAGATGGCTAAGAAATGAGCATAATATCCATGTCTTTATTGGGTTTAGACCAAATGTAAAAAAATGGGATTCACATGCTTATGATATGAAATTGACTGCAAAAGAATATGTTAAAGGTCATCCTTTAAGTAAATATATTACTCAGGGAGTTTATGATGACTATGAGACAGCTTTAGAGTTCGGTTTAACTGAAGGTTTAGAATTAATAATATCTAATATTAAAGAATAAAAGAGTACTTTCACTGAAACGTTCAGTACTTATTTTATGGTGCCCAACAAAAAGGTTTCGCTGAGAATGTTAAGAAAATGTTATGAATAAAACACAAAAAGATGTACAAAAAGTTTTCGAGGAGAATTTTGGTTACACTCCTTTAGGAGAAAGACTTAAAGATATTCAAAATGAATTCTTTGAGTTAATGAAATGGCAAGATGTTGAAAATCTCAAAGAAGAATCTGGAGATTTGATATGTTCTTTAATTCAACTTCACAATGAATCTGGATGGGATGTTGATGAAAACATCATGGCAACTCTTAATAAAATCAAATCCAGAACTTTACAATATAAGTCTTTGGGTAGAAAAACTAAAGTTGCCATTCTTGGAGGAGCATTTGATCCAATTACAAAGGGACATATTCAATCAGCCCAATTTGTATTAAATACTTCTGGAGAATTTGATGAGGTGTGGTTAATGCCAGCTTATAATCATATGGCTGGTAAAGATATGGCAACAGCTTATAGGAGATTGCATATGTGTGAAATAGCTGCCAAGGTTGATAGTAGAATAAAAGTTTTCCCTTACGAAATTGAAAACAAATTAGCCGGAGAGACCTATAATTTCTTTAAGAGGTTAAAACTTAATAAAAAAATAAATGAGAAATTCAATTTCTCAATGATAATTGGATTAGATAATGCTAATAATTTTGACAAATGGGTTAATTATAGAGAACTTGAAAGAATGGTTCGATTTGTAGTTATCCCAAGAAAAGGAGTTGAAAGAGATCCTGATGTTAATTGGTATTTGAAAGAACCTCATATCTTTTTAAATAAAGAGAATGATATTATTGAAATTTCTTCAACTCAAATCCGGAGCGAATTAAAAGATAGACATTTAGCTCCCTCTTCTGAAGCTAAACCATCCGGATTGGATGATAAAGTATTTGAATATATTGAACATAATAATTTATACACAAATGAAAACACTGAAATTTAGATTAATTGAACATGTAGTACGAAAAGGATATACCACAGAATCAAAATGGGCCATTCAATATAAAGTCGGAATGTTCTGGGAAGATTATAGTATTGACAATGGAGGGATTGATGAAATTAAAAAATTTAAATCAGTAAAAGATTGTACTGATGAATTATTTGAAAAGTGCCGGTGGAAAAAAACAGAGGTAAGATTAAAAGAATATCCTCAATTAAAAATTACAACAATACAGTAACATTAATAAAAATATAAATTATAAAAGTAATTAAACTTATGAAAAATTTATTTATTGTAATCCTATTATTTATAGGAAGTGTAGTTTTCGCACAAACATTTTATGAAAAAGGGAACATCACAGAGGACACAATTAATGTGAATGAAGTCACTGTAACTGGTTCCTACACCGCTGTAAAAGAAACACCATTTTCCTTTACAAATCTAAATCATGAAGTAATTCAAGCCAGGCAACCATTTTCTGAGCCAGCAATACTTCTTAGTCAAACACCATCAATTGTTACTCATTCCGATAATGGATTAGGAAATGGCTATATTTATTATAGAATGAGAGGGATTGATCAGACACGAATTAATTCTACATTTAATGGTGTTCCAATGAATGAACCAGAAGATCAAGGAATTTATTATAACAATTATCCGAATTTCCTTAGCGCGGTCAATAACATTCAAATTATTAGAGGAGCTGGAATGACAAAATCTGGTGTATCTTCTTATGGTGGAAGTATGAACTTCAATTCATTAAAATTTCCAGATAAACCTGGATTGTTTGCCCAAGGAAGTGTTGGTTCATATGGATCGCTAGGTTCATCAGGTGGTATAATGTACCCTAATTTTTTTATAACCACTTCATCTAATCATACCAATGGATATAAAAATAATGTGTTTAATAATTCATACTCAACATTTTATGGTGCCAAATTAAAGAGTTTTAAATTCTATGGTTTTGTTGGAAAACAAAGAAATGGAATGGGTTGGTTAGGAGAACCACTAGATTCAATTAATTCTAATCCGAGATATAATTCTAATAAGCCGAATGAAACTGATGATTTCTCACAAATTCATAGCCAATTACATTGGGAACGATTTGGATTGCACGCTACAGTTTATCATACCGGAATTCATGGATGGTATGATACAGATATAGCTCATTTTGATCCTTCTTTAAATTGGGGGGATCTAATGAATAGAATTGAACTTTGGTCTAATCAATTCGGAACAAATTTAAATTACAATCTAAAAGTTGGAAATTGGTTGAATACAAATTATGGAGTTAGTGCATATACTTATTATAGAGAGCATGTTGGTTCATATAATGGAGAAGAAGCATATAAAAATACTGGATATAGAAATGAAGTAGCACCTTATGTTAAAGGTGAAATTACATCTGGAAGGTTTTCAATTTATGGGGATGTACAGTACCGTTACAGTATGTTCTCTTATGATGGTCAGACACCTTTCCCTACACAGAAATATAGTTTTATTAATTGGTCAGGTGGTGTCACTATAAGGACCGGAGCGTATTCTAATATTTACTATGGAATTGGAATGAGTCACAGAGAACCTACTAGAACAGACCTATTTATGGGGAACGATGATTTTATTCCAGAAATGTATAATCCAACTGTTCCGGAACAAGCTCTAGATAATGAATTAGGATTTAGGTACAATGATCAATCTCTTAAAGTAAATGTGAATACGTATTATATGAGTTTTAAGAATGAAATTGTATTGAATGGACAATATGGCCCTAATGGAATTTTACTTCACCAAAACGTAGATCAATCATTTAGGAGTGGAATAGAACTTGATGGAAGATATAAATGGCAAAATGGTTTCGAGTATGTATTAGCTGCTAATGTTTCATATAATCAAATTAAAGAAGATGGAGAAATATTTTCACCTGTTATGACTCCAAATGTTATTGTTAGTACTGACATAAAATATAATTTAAGCGATTGGTTTAATATAGGTTTGAATGTTAAATATAGAGGAGATAGTTATATTGACTTCTCAAATGAACATACTCTTCCTGCTGCAACTACACTAAATACCTATGCTGGATTCAAATGGAAAAAATTTGAATTAATAGGAAGCTTAAATAATTTAACCAACGAGTTAATTCTTGGAAATGCTGTGATGGGATATGATGGGGAACCTCTTTATTTTGTAATGGCTGGGACCAATGGGTTTTTAACTCTTAAATATTCGTTTTAATGAGAGAAGCAAACGGAATTTTAACGTTAGGTCTAGGAGATTTAACTATGGAAGGAAGAGAGAAGAAATTCAAAGAAATTCAATACACTGATATAGCACGAGCATTGGATCCCTTTAAAAATGCTAGGGTAGTTTTGCTTGTTGATGACGAAAAAGGAAAAATGAAAATTATGAAATCTTGTTATAAAATTACATTATGAGAGAAAGAGATGGAGATTTAATAAAATTAGCTAAGGAAGGACATTTTGATGTTATAACTCATGGTTGTAATTGTTTTTGCCAAATGGGTGCAGGGATTGCTCCACAAATGGCAAAGGCTTTTGGTTGTGATAATTATCCAATGGAAGCAGCTAAACATAGAGGCAATAAAAATAAATTAGGAGAAATTGACTATGAATGGCTAATTATGAATCAAAATCATGAACTAGCTGTAGTGAATTCATACACTCAATATCATTATGGTAGGAATCATAAAGATGGAGTCAGCGCACCTATTGATTATGAAGCATTGACTTTGTGTATGCGCAAAATTAATCATGTATTCAAGGGCAAAACTATTGGATTACCAAAAATTGGAGCTGGTTTAGCTGGTGGAGACTGGAATAGAATTAAAGAAATTATTGAAACTGAACTAAACGCAATGGATGTTTGGATCGTAAATTATGATGGATCATGAAAGGTAAAGGAGTTTTGTTGATAGGATTTTTATGGTCATTACTTAATTTGGCAGGATATTTACTTTTTGATGTAACTGGATTGTTGATAGTAAACTGGTCATGTATAGCAATCATCTGGTTTGGAAGAAAAAAATTAATAAAAGCGTTAAACATATGAATGTAAAAGAACTAAAAGAAATTATCAAAAACTTGCCAGATGATATGCAAGTTATAGTACAAAGAGATGCAGAAGGAAATGGATATGAGATTGCTCAAGGAGCAGATCCTGAATGTGTTTATAAAGAAAGTGAAAGTGAAATTTATAATCTTGCATGGACAGCTGATGACGCTTGTATGGAAGAGGATGAATGGAAAGAAATTTGTAGCAAACCAAGATGCTTAGTTGTATACCCATAATAAAAGGATTGTATCATGTCTTTTATGAAATGGTATAAAGTGGTTTTATTCTATGAATATATAAAATAAAAATATGTTTATAAAAGGAAACCAAACACTTAGGATTAAAATTGAAAATTATAGAAATAAATGGTTTTATAAAAAAATTCTCGAAAAAGATGTAGAGGTTGGAGATGAATTTGATATTCAATGGACATTATTGAAAACATCATCACATAGAAGAGAGAAAATAGAAGTTATATGTGATGATTGCGGAAAGTTTATAGAAAAGCGTTTATGTGATTTAGATGAAAATATAAATGAACATTTTTGTCAAAGTTGTAATAGAAAAGGAAAGGGAAATCCGGCTTTTGGAAAACAAATGCCAGAAACTACGAAAAAATCATTAGAAAAATGGCGAGAAGAAAATGAAAATCCATTTACTTGGCCAGATGTAAAAGAGAAAATTCGAAAGAAAAATCCTTGGAAAATAGTTGCTGAAAAAAACACAGGTAGAAAAAACACTCCCGAAACTATTAAAAAAATGAGAATTTCTGCCATCAATTATATAAAAGATAAAAATGGTGGAATAACTCCAAGGTATAATTACAAAGCATGTTTATTTTTTGATAATTTATCTAAAGAAAAAGATTGGAATTTAATACATGCTAAAAATGGTGGAGAATTTCATATTGAAGAATTAGGATATTTTGTAGATGCATATGATAAAGAGAAAAATATAGTCATTGAATATGACGAGGCAGCACATTATAAGAATGGAGAACTTATAGAAAAAGATAAAACAAGACAAAAAGAAATAATAGATTTATTAGAATGTAAATTTTATAGATATAATGAACAAACAAAAGAATTCTATCAAGTTAATTAAGGGTTTTATAATCATGAAGGCAATGCCATTTCATAAAGGTCATGAGGCTTTAATTGAATACGCTAAAAGTAAATGTGATCATTTAACAATATTAGTTGGAGCCAGAGAAGGTGAACCAATTCCACTTAAGTATCGTTTACACTGGGTCATCTCGACCTATATTAATGACCCCAAGATAACTGTATTAGGGGATAATATATCTCACCCAGAAGACTTAAGCTATGATGATCTCAGTGTATGGTGGGGTAAGCATATTGCAGAAAATTTTGGTAAGTTTGATAGGGTTTTTAGCTCTGAAGATTATGGAGATTTCTTTGCAAAAGCTATGGGAGCAGAAAACTTAGTTTTTAATCAAGCCAGAACCATTGTTCCTATAAGTGGAACCATGATAAGACAAAAGCCAATCACTCATTGGAATATGTTGAATAATTTTGCAAAAGATTATTACACAAAGAAAATTGCAATCGTAGGAACCGAATCCACTGGCAAAACTACTATGTGTCAACAATTGGCAGATCATTATAATACAGCATGGTGTCCTGAATTAGGAAGAGAATTAGTTCCTGATACAAGGGAATGTACCTTTAGTGATTTGAATTTAGTTGCTTCTGAACATGCCAGAGCTATTTTGAAACATACTCGTATGGCAAGGAAAGTTTTGTTTGTTGATACTGATGTAGTAATTACGAAATCTTATGCTAAACATTTATTTAACAGAGATCTCAAAGTTCCTCAATGGGTAACTAAAGCAAATGTAATGGATGAGTATATTTTCTTAACTAAAGACACTCCTTGGAAAAATGATGGAACAAGGATGCCAAAGAAAGAAAGAGATGAATTAGCTTTAATTCATAGAAAGGGATTTGATGATGCCGGAATAACTCCTACATTTTTTGAATTTCCACCTAACGATTATGTAGATCCTCTTGGATATGATGGATATGAGCATAGGTTAGCAAAAGTAATTGCACATGTTGATAAATTTCTAACTCAATTTTAAAATTATGACCCACAAAGAACAAAACGAAAAAATAGCAAACATTTTAGGATTTGTAAAACATCCAGTGAAAAAAGGTACTGGAATTAACACTCCTCAATGGAGTTATCCAGAAGAATGGAGAAATGAAATACGATCATCGCCTAATACAGAAGTTCCAGATTTCATTAAAATGATTAATGATTCTAGAGAAATTGCCAAAAAATATGAATATGGATTCCCTCGAATATTTGAAAAGAGGGAATATTAACAAAAATTTAACAAAACTTGTGCAACAAGTTGTCATAAAAAGGTTATATTGTATCATATATAATATGTAAAAACGTTCTTTATAATATTTTCTGTAGTAAGTATATGCGTTACTTCGTAAACTAAGGCCTCGGCCTTGATTATACAATCAGCAAACGATGAATGGGTTTAGGGGCAACCTCTAAACTGGTTTAAAAATCCGCACTCGGCATGATGTAACTCTTCGGAGGAGGCAGAAAAGGTCAGGAATCTAAGATGGCTGGTAGTAATACACTTAGAACAGTATTGGAAAGTCTGGTTTAATTAAAACTTTCCGTGATCAAAACACTAAATGATCGCTATACAGTAATCTCAGAAATTTAAAATAAGAAGCTCTATCATTTATTTGGTAGGGCTTTTTTATTTAGATATATAAAATAAATATGTCATTTTTCTATAAAAACTTAAAGGAAGATTTTTTCGAAGGATTTGAAGGAAATCTTAGACCAAAACAATATACTGTAGTTGTACAATATATGTCAGGATATCAAAAAGAATATCCTTGTATTGAAGCTCCTTGGCAATATATAGCAAAAGTGAAAAAGAATCCAACAGTAAAAAATGCATGGATAAAATGAAAGACTTCATCACAATAAAAGAATTCACGCGAATTTACGAAAACATTCAACAATCTAAAAAGATTTTGGCTGATAAAGGAAAGGACTCAAATGATCCAGATTATGTTAAACTTAGAAAATTAATTGAAAAAACCCCAGGGTTAGCAGGAAAATTTACAGAATGGATGTATTCGGGAACTCCGTTTTGGAAATTAAAAAATGCTCACATGTTCTTTTTAAGAGCTAAGAATAAAAAAATCAAATTAGGAAATATTGATTCATTTAATTCATTTGAAGAATTTGATAATGATATAAAAGATGGTTTTGAGAAACAATGGGAGAATCAATTTACATCAGGAATTAAAAAAGAAGTAAGTGATTTGTTTGATGAAAAAATTTGGAAATTATTAAAAAGCGCTAAATCTGATGATAAAGCAGTACCTAAATCATTGGAATATGTTAAAAAGTTTTTAGGAACTCATGGAAGAAGATATAAATCATCTAAAGAATTATATGATGTGATTCAAGATGAATTATTGACATTTAGAAATATAACAAAAAACGAATATTCTCAATTCTTTTCTAAGTTTAGTGATGAAGATGCTGAAATAGTATTTGAAGATGATAAAAACCTATTAGTTGATATTAAAACATTTAAAGCAATGGATGCTGCGAATGAAAATAATATTTTGTCCAGATCATATTGTTTTGGAAATGAGGATGTTTGGTGTAATTTAATCGGTTCACATGATAATATCCAACAAATGTTTTGGTTTAATTTCAATCTAGATTTCCAAGATGTAGATTCTCTTATAACATATACTGTAGAAGATGGAGAGATTACAAGAGTAGGTACTAGATATGGAGAGGTAGAATTTACAGATGATTGGGAAGAATTAAAAGAAATAATAGATGAATTTTTAAAAAAAATTACACAACATGAAATTAGTTAAAGAAAGTTTAAATGAAAAAGTAACATTTAATGAAAAGGTTGACGAACTTTTCATGGAAGAAATTCAAAGGTTACGATCAAATGTATTTAAGAAATTAAGTGATGACGACTTACAATATTTCATGGGTAAGTTGAGAGATTGGACTATTGATATGGTAGGAGAAAAAGAAGCAAAATCTACTTGGGATGAAGTACCCCGCGCACCAAGAGGTGGAATGGGTGATGAGGATGTACCAGATTGGCGTGGAAATGAAATGGGTAGATAATTTTTTGAAAATAAATGCCAAATAATTTTTTTATCCCAAAACTTTTTGTTATATTAAGACTATAATATTTAAACAACATAATTATGAAAATTGGTGACAAAGTAGCTTATGATGAACTTCTTGGAGTTATTAACGGTGAAACTACAAAAAGTTGGAAAATTTTATTCGATAATGGAGAACAAAAGACTGTTAGGAAAACTTCAGTTACTGAGATCAATGAAGCACCGGTAGAGGAAATTCCTTTACATGTCGATGAATCAGAAGAAAAGGTTGAAGTTGTTAAAGAAAATACAGATCCGGTATTTTACGAACCGACAAAATACAAACCTTCAAAGAATCTTAAAAAGAGAAATCTTATAATTTTTGGAGTGATATTCTTAATTATGGCTGCTGTTGGTGTGTTTGTTGCATCTTCAGTAGGGGTATTTTAAAATATTTTTTGAGATTATTATTGTTCAGAGGAAAAGTTAAACCCGAATCATAGGGGGATTTGGCGTCGATGAATTGAGAAACTGGGATTAGTTTTGATTATTCTAATCAACCACTTCCTTATAACCTAGAACTCTTTAGGTGGGAGGCACTTAGATGCAAACCACGCTGATAAAGCAAAGATTAAGAGTTCTAATGTATAGGCTAAGGAGTCCGCAATAATGGCGGATGTATAAGTTGACGATCATCTTAAATTAGAAATCAGTGCCAGACTAATGAAAATAATAATTAATGAAAATCTTCCTAGTGGTAGGGATTAGTAAAAGAAATACCAACGGGGCGAAGAAATCCAACTTATTCTTTTAGCCTTTATGCGATTCCGCGATCGCTAGACCACCATGCAACTTTGGGGTATGAAGTAGGTTCGGTGTTGGACGAATGGTTTGGACATGATGGTTGTTGTAGTGTGTAGTTCCACATATGAGTCCGAATTCAGTATATAGATAGGCACTATAGAAAATCAAATGGTGTGTATCTGGAGATTGCCGGGCCACGGTAGGAAACTTTTTCCAGTTGCACCATTTTACTTTTAAAAATATTAAAAAATCTGTGAGATAAATAATCTAAATAATATAGACTATGGATTATCAACAGATTTTAGTGATTTTAATGAATGTGATATTTATATCATATACGATGTTTATTGGATTTAAGTATGGAGTTCAGAAATCAATATCGGAAAGTTATTACGTTCTTCCTAAAAAGTGGAATATTGTTTTCACTTTAGCTTTATGGGGATTTGCATTACCCGCAGCAATTTTAGCTAATGGTGACGGTTTAATGTTTTTTGCAGCTGCTGGTATTATGTTTGTTGGAGCAGCGGCCCAAATGCATCAAGATTTCATAAGGAAGGTACATATGATTGCAGCAATAGGAGGAATAGCTCTAGGAGAGTTATCGATTATATTTATGCATGATATGTGGTGGTTAACTGCAATAGCCGCAGCGATTGTGATACCTATTGTGATATTTGATAAAAAAACCAAGTTATGGTGGGCAGAGGTAGTAGCCTTTATATCAATTAGTTTAGCGTTTATACTACAATATTTTTAAGAAATAAAATAAGAAATAGATATGAGAGCAAGAACCGTTAATGAAGAAAGAGTTTCTTCTCGTGGTAAAAAAACTGATGATATTCTTCAATTCATTGGAGATGCAGGTCCGGAAGGAAGAGGGTATACAGATATTATAAGATTCGCATATGAATATTCATATGGAGAAGGAACATATGATGCTGACAATACACCATCTAAGACACATAAATTTACTGATGAACTTAGTGGACAAGAACATAAATATAGAAGTGGAGGTGGTAATCCACATAGAGGTTATTGGTCAGGAGCATTTAAAACTCCTTCACGTGATGCCAGGAATTTTGGACACCTAATGAAGTATATTAAAAAGAATTCTGAAGGAAGATGGATTTTAAGAGATGATGTAATGAGTGATGATGAAACTGATTTTCATGGAAGAAATGCTGGATGGGGTAATCAAAATTATAAACAAGATTCCTATAAACCAACTGGAAATAAAAAGAAAGAAATAGAATCTTGGGAAGAAGATTTTACTGATGATGATACAGGTAAAGTATCTAAGATTACTAGAAGAAAATATAAGTAATTGGTAGAGTAATACTTGAAAAATAAATTGAAAATAATTGTAAATAAATTTTTTTATCCCAATTATTAGTATTATATTAACAATAACAAATTAAAACATGGCATTATTTGGAGGAAGTTGGAAAGATGATGAGGATGAGATGGACGAACAAATTGGTCCATTATCACATTGGGATGAAGATGTTGATGAAGATGGTAATTATTCAGGTGTAATGGCTAATCATTACCATAAAAAATATAAAGAGGAAATTAAAGATCCTGGCGAAAAAGGGGCTGATGACAACGAGTAAGGTCGTTGACAACCTACAGGATTTTTTTAATGCAAAAAGTAATAAAATGTGAAACTTTTTGCATGATATATAATAAAATAGATAACAATAACAAATAAAAGTTAAAAACTTTCAGTGATGACAAGAAAAAATATAGATATGAATATTTGGAACGTGGCCGATGATAAAGGCAACGTGAAGGGAAGAAAAATGTCCGCCGAAAGATATGGAGGTACAGGAATATAATTACTGTAACAACAATATTTAATAGGCGGATGGTTTAACAACTTTCCGCCTTTTTTAGTTTATAATGTTAGATTTCAGTAAAAAATCATTGACGAATGGTAAGTAAATGAGGTTCGAGTCCTCGTTGGTCCTCTAAATGTTAGATTTCAGTAAAAAATCATCGATCTTTGACGTATTGTAATTTTTGCCCCCATAGCTTAGTTGGATTGGGAAACCTTAAAGCCATCGACTTTTAATCGATAGATCGTGAGTTCGAGTCTCACTGGGGGTACAGAAATTAAAATTTTTAATCTATTTGCATTAGTTCAAATTCATAGGTGAATATATAAAATAAACACTTATGAAATGTGAAAATTGTGGTAATGAACATAATGGTTCTTATGGAAGTGGTAGATTTTGTTCAGTTAAATGTTCTAAAGGATTTAGCACTAAAGCTAAAAGAAAAGAAATAAATGAAAAGGTAAGCAAAACATTAAATAAGAACAAAATCACAAAATGTAGTTCATGTGGTAAAATTTTAAATAAAAGAAGAAAGTTTTGTGATGATTGCTATCCATTAATTCAAAGAAGAAGTTTATATAAAAAATTGAATATATTAGATGAAAATTTAAAAGTTGCAAATAAAAAAGCTTTAGATTTTTTAAAAAAAGAATATTTTATTAATAATCAAACTTCTTTAATGATAAAAGAAAAATATAAAATCCAACTTAATACATTATATTTCTTTTTTCAAAATAATGGGATATCATTAAAAAATAATTCAGAAGCAAATATTAATAGCATTGATTTAGGAAGGCAAACTCCACAAGATAATTTTTCTTATGGGAATTGTAAACGCGGATGGTATAATACTTGGGAAAATAAAAAAGTTTATTTAAGAAGTTCTTATGAATTTAATTATGCAAAAATTTTAGATTCATACCAAATTAAATATGATGTAGAATCAAAAAGAATAAAATATTTTGATACGATAGAAAATAAACAAAGAATAGCAATAGTGGATTTTTATTTGCCAGAAACTAATACCTTGTCAGAAGTTAAATCTAGTTATACATTAGATTTACAAAATATGAAAGATAGAGTAAAAGCATATAAAGAAAAAGGATATAATTTCAAGTTAATATTAAATAATAAAGAAACACATTTTTGTTAGTTTTTACGAAAACTATCAACAGAAAGTTTATGATTTCTTTCGGGATTCTCTTTACATCATGCTAGTAAAGGCAAAAATCAAGATCTATACTGAATGGCATGCGGTGTAGACAATGCGGGTGTGGTGTTTAACGGCTAGCATATGAGATTTCCAATCTCGAGGTGAGGGTTCGAATCCTTTTACCCGCACCACATGGTCATTTTTGTTCCTTGAGTGTGAATATATAAAATAAAGTATATTATGCCAAGGAAACAAAAAAAGTACCACTTTATTTACAAAACAACTTGTAAAGTAAATAAAAAATATTATTACGGGATGCATTCTACTCATAATATAGAAGATGATTATTTAGGAAGTGGAAAACGATTAAGATATTCTATAAATAAGTATGGAAGAGAAAACCATATTAGAGAAATATTAGAATATTGTAAGAATCGTAAAGAATTAAAAAATAGAGAATCTGAAATTGTAAATTTAAATGAATTAGCAAAAAAAGATTGCATGAATCTTCAACCAGGTGGTGGAGGAGGATTTACTAAAGAACAAAGTACAAAAGGAGCTAAGAAAAGAAATGAACTTTTATGGCACAGTCTATTATATGAAGATTGGAGAGAAAAAAAAATAGAAGAACAGAGAATTCGATATAAAAAATTATGGCAAGAAGGTAAAATGAATTCTTCTAGATTCACAAATAAGAAACATTCAAAAGAAACTAAAGAAAAAATGAGAAATGCTGATAGAACAGGAATTAAAAATTCTCAATTTGGAACTAGTTGGATAACAAATGATAAAGAAAGTAAAAAAATACACAAAAATGACTTAATTCCAGAAGGATGGAGATTAGGTCGAAAATTAAGATAAATATGGAACATGGTGATGCATCACTTGGAAGGGCCCGAACCTTCTATCTTAACTAAACTGTAGTAATGGAATGAGCTACTTCGAGCTGGGTGTCCAGCATTTGTTTACAACACAAAAGTCACGGTGTCGAAACCGTCTGTTAATCTCTTCCGAACTTTCTCAGTTTATTTGGTCCGTGTAGTATAAAGAGTAGTACAACGCGTTGTCTGCGCGAAGGAGGGGTTCGAATCCCACATGGACCGCTGGGCATTGAGGATTACTTTAGAGTATTCTGATTTGCTTCTATAGGTCATTGGTGTAGTGGTAACATTTTGGTCTCCAAAACCAACGTCGAGGGTTCGAATCCTTCATGGCCTGCTAATAAAAAATTGTCAAGGTTTTTGCCGGCCCAGTGAGGACGCAGGCGAGGATCTCTCTAGGTGCACTATGGGAAAGCGTATTCGGCCGGGTATGTTGAAGACAATGTTTGGGGCTGTAGCTCAGTTGGCTAGAGCACCTGATTTGCATTCAGGATGTCGAGAGTTCGAGTCTCTTCAGCTCCACGAAGTTCAGTATAAAATGGAAGGTTTAAGAGATTTTGTTTATATTGAGGTTTAGTAATTCCATGATCGCCAAAGAATTAGATCAAAAAATCTCACCATGCCTTCGTAGCAAAGGGGATATGCCCCAGACTCTTAATCTGGTGACGATGGTTCGATTCCATTCGGGGGTACAAAAATTAACGGGATATACCGGGGCACTCTGATAAAGTGTATAGCCGTAGGTAGGTATGTTGAAAACGTGGGTTCGAATCCCACCTTCCCGACAAAATGGTGTCGCAGCATATTGGCGCATGTGCATCCCTGTCACGGATCGCGATTTGCGGGTTCGAATCCCGTCGATACCGCATTTTAGTTCACTATGAAAGTTTAAAGTTCAAATTTCTAAGTGAATATATAAAATAAACACATATGAAAGAATGTGAAAATTGTGGTAACGAACATGATGGAAAATATGGTTCGGGAAGATTTTGTTCTGTTAAATGTTCAAGAGGATTTAGTACAAAAGCTAAGAGGAAAGAAATAAACGAAAAAGTTAGTAAAAAATTATCATTAAATAGACATAAAGTTAAAAAAATATGCCCTGAATGTGGAAATGAATTTAAAGTATCATACGCTAAAAGAGATACAACATGTTGTTCTATATCCTGCGCTAGTAAATTAAGAGGAGGATGGAAATCAGTTCATGATAAATTATCTAAAGAACAATGGTCAGAAATAAATAAGAAATCGTATGCTAATGGTAATAATTTTGTTGCCGGAGGAACAGCTAAGTGGCTTAATTATAAAGATATAAGAGTCCAAGGAACTTATGAACTTAGAACTTGTTTTATTCTTGATAAATGGAAAGCACAAGGGAAAATTAAAGATTGGGAATATACTAATGACAAAATTAGTTATATTGGAAAAGATAAGAAAGAACATACATACTTATTAGATTTCAAAGTTTTTGAAAATGAAAGTTTTTACTACATTGAAACTAAGGGATTTGAGAGACCAAATGATAGCTTAAAATGGAAAGCTGTTGGCAATGCTGGATATAAATTGCAAGTTTGGTTTGATAAAGATATAAAAGAAATAGAGAAAGAAATAAAAACATAAATCTGTAGTAATGAAAGAGTTACTTCGTATTTTGATTTTTTTATCAATTTCTCCACCAGGCGGAAGCCATCGGGGAACCAAACCAAATGCTCTTTTAACTTTTCTCAGATTTATTATGTGTCCGTAGTACTAAATAGGATCAAACTTCGGCCTGTTAAGCCGCACGATGGGGGTTCGAGTCCCTCCGGGCACGCTAAAATTTTATGAACATATTCTTGAGTAGCTCAGTTGGTAGAGCATCGGACTGTATCACAACCAGAGGTGGTTGTTAACAATCCCCGGATAAGGTTTTAGGAAAATAAAGAGAGCGAAACTCTCCTTATCCACTAATCCGCAGGTCGTAGGTTCGAATCCTACCTCAAGAGCAAAGTTGTAGTAACGACAATGGGTTACTTCGTATCATAAACGACTAGAGGAGGTTAGATTCCTTCTACCGCGACCAGATATTAAAATAGCGGTATAGTGTAATGTTAGCACAGTAAACATACCCACATCAACCTTTCTCAACTTTATTGGGTCGTTAGCTCAAATAGGCTAGAGCACCGCACTTGCAATGCGGAAGATTGGGTTCAAGTCCCGACGTATCCACAAAGCGCGAATAGTTCAATGTTAGAATCCTTGCTAGTACCGAGGGACGGTGGTTCGATTCCATCTTCGCGCACCAATAAATGTCCGAGTAACTCAGAGAAAGAGTACCCGTAGAAATTAGTGGAAGTCGGTGGTTCAAGTCCATCCTCGGGCACCACATAAAATTAAGAAGGTGGGGGGTCATCTCCCCTCGGCAACGTAGTATAATGGAGTACATCTTAATTTTTAAAATATATTGCGGGTTGGAGAAGTCTGGCCTATCTCGGAAGTTTCATAAGCTTCAGATCACGAGTTCAAATCTCGTACCCGCTACCAAAAGTCCTTCTTAGTGAAGGCAATTGCCCTCTTAACTCAGTTGGCTTAGAGTACCTCACTTTTAATGAGGGAGTCCAGGGTTCGAGTCCCTGAGGGGGTA
>Ga0307928_10000430_pt1 | contig 31737 bp, 50 predicted proteins | sample AceLakmetagen232_FD_201815 | JGI IMG/M metagenome (GOLD analysis project Ga0307928, IMG submission 201815) | Saline water microbial communities from Ace Lake, Antarctica - #232 | ecosystem: Environmental > Aquatic > Non-marine Saline and Alkaline > Saline | place: Antarctica: Ace Lake... | reverse complement strand
GACTGATAGTGTGTTGGATCCAAGAAATTTTTGTTTTACCCATTATTTCCCCTTTCTTATATGTCTTCTTTTCTATTGCGATAACAATCACAGCAAAGAACAACTTCTATTATTTTGTCGTTTATTTCTTTGGCATATGGGCAAATTGTCAATTTGCCATCTAAACAATCACAATCTTCACATTTGTATTTAGCTATATCGAGATATTCTTTAGATTTTTTAATTTTTTCTAGCATTTCATTCACTGTTTTTAGCCATCTCTTTCTTTTTAGCAACCAGTTCTTTAATAACTTTTTCAGAAATTTTAACTGAATATCCACAGCCTATACAAGTTACTTTGATGAATTCCCCCATCTTTTTTTGCCTTGCATTTTTACAACCACATCTAGCACATCCTTTGGGATGAACTTTTTTTAATTTAGTTTTTTTCATAATTCCCTTCCCTTTCCGTCTGGAAGATCAACTGTGAGAGTTTTTACTATTTCTTCGAGATAACCTTTAGTACTATGAGTCCATGTTCGCCACCAAATTCCTGCTTCTTCTGGTGGAAATTTATAAGGTCTGCTTTCTGCGTATTCAACTGCTTCTGCGAGTGTGAAGAACACTCCACAATGACTTATCATCCATATTCGTTCTCCCTGTCCGTATTGAAGCATAAGTTCTTCAAATTCTCTCCATGACACAGGTTTCATTCCAGCGAATTTATCGGATATTTCTTCATACTCGTTTTTTTCTTCATCTGTCAATTTGTATTCATCGTCAAGTTCAACCCAATGCGTTTCATTATCGTTATCGTATTCAATTCTCATATTAAAATCTGTATTTGGAACCACTCTCGATTTTTGCAAATAGGTTATTGGATTCCTTGTGCAAAGTTTCTCGTTGTTAGTTATATGTCTTACAGGAAGATTCTGTTCTATCGGCAAATATTCAATCTTTTTATTTCCAATTTCAGCATCAATATCTGTTGAGATTACACCTTCTATTGTTAAATCTGTTCTTATTGCTCCCCCCATACATTCGCGTATATCTGTATTTTCGTCAACACAAAATTTTGACAAAATAACTTTTGTGTTCTCATATCCTTTTTGTCTCATCAATCTAGTTAGAATTTGTTCTACAATCTCAATCATAGTCATAGTCATAATCATAATTCATTCCCCCTCCACAATCCTCAATATTTCAATGATTTCTATTAACATAAAAGGTTTTTCCAATCTTTTCTCACAATATTCTTTTATTCTGTCCAGTTTTTCATCTGATTCAGACCAGAATGTTTGTTGCTCATTCAGCATCAGAATGGAACTTCAGCGAATTTAGCCAATTCCATTATCCATTCTTTTTCTTCATCGTTAAGTTCACCAATAATCCAAGCCATATCTCTTGTCGTGACAAGTTTGTTTATGTTAACAGCTTTTTTAATGTTGTTTACAAAATTCATTCTCTGATCGTTTTTTATTTTTTTTATTTCTTTTTTACAATTCTTCATTTTGTCCAACATCACCCACCCAATTTCTTTTTCAATATATTCCACATTTTAATCATGCAGCCTATCGAAGCATTTATATCAGCATCGGCATCATGAGCATTCGTTAAGTCAATTTTAAGTTGTTTACAGACAGCTGTGAGATTGAACCTGCTCTTGCCTTTTTCATTACGAGGAAAATTATCTTTGTCAGTAAAAAGAATATAGTTTGAACCAATCCAATGATATAAGTCAAAAGCTTGACGGTAGAAATATCCACCATAATATTTGTGCATGTCAGGGTCATAGAGTTCAAAGAATCTTTGAAGGAAAAGATTGTCAAAATCTATTATCTTATATCCCGACAAAAGATATTTGTCATCTGAATCAAATCTGTTGATATATTTATTGATGAATTTATTTAATATTTTAGCTGCTTCTTCTGGTTCGATATATTTGGGGTCTTCAAATGTTTCAGCTGTTAGATTATTTAATTCAGCTGCTCCATCTTCCATATTCTCAAGATGACGAGGTTTGATGAACAAATTGAGAGAATCAATAATATCCAATCCAAAACCATCACCTGTTGTTAGAATGTATTTCATCGACAGTTGCCATATCTCACATTTAGTATGATCGATTCCTGTTGTTTCAACATCGTAAAATAGTATTTTGACTCCTTTTTTAAAACTCATTTTCGTTCCTCACCTTCATAATATTTTTTCATTGTTTCATACAATTTTTTAGTTTCTTCTTGATTTAACTTACCCATATTCCATGTATAACCAACATCTAATTTATAACCATTTGTAGTATATTTTGCTGTTCCATCGACATAAAAACGGAATTCGTAATCACTACCTTCTTTTTTGTTCTCGAATAGTACATCTGGTTCCATTATTTATTTCCTTTCATCTCAATAAATCCATTATTATTTATATCAAATGTAAATTTAATATATTCTTCTCTGCCTGTTGATTCTTCTGACTTCATACTTACATCAACTATTTTCAAAACTTCAAAGGCTGTTTTAATAGCTTTGATTTTATCATCAGACATATTTTTAGTATCAAAAATAAGTTTTATTTCTTCACTCATTTCATTCACCCTTTCTCTCAGAAGGAATATCTTCATCACCCTTTAAATGGTTAATAATCCTCTGAGCTGCCTGACCATCACCATAAGGATTGTCAGAACTAGCCATTTTATTGTATAACCCTTCTTCATTCAGTATTCTATTCATAGCTTCCAGAATATATTTCGATTTAGTGTATCCCATGATAGCATTACCGTTTTTAATACCCTCAATCCTTTCTGTTGTCTCACGTAAAACAATAGTTGGAAGATTTAAAGTGGCTGCTTCTTCCTGAAGTCCACCTGAGTCCGTCATTAGAATATCTGTTTCCTTGAGAAGATGTATCATATCAAAATATTTCAAGGGTTCTATTAATTCAACATTTGACAGATTGCCAAGAATATCATGAACTTTATTTTTAACATTGGGGTTGGGATGAACGGGGAATACCATTTTAATATCATCGTTACTTATTGCAATATGTTCAATGGTTTTCAAAATATCTTCAATAACCTCGTGGTTTTCTCTTCTATGAAGGGTTACTGTAATAAGTTGTTTGTTCTTTTCAGCATATTGTTTGAACACTTGATTGTTTGTATTGTCAATCAGATTGCTCACCATATGAACGGTATCAATTATGGTATTGCCCACAATTTTGATTACAGGTTTTCTCATTACATCTTTATTAATCTCTTTATCATGTTCAGTATAATGATTATGACCAAGGTGATATATCAATCTTTTAGCTGCAAGTTCTGTTGGAACATAATTTATTCTGGTTATCATGGAAATCATTTGTCTGAAACCTTCCTCTGGGAATGGCTGAGTCAAATCAAAGGTTCTCATACCTGCTTCAACATGAATTACTGGTATCTTATTCAAGAAGCCTGTTAAAGCACCTGAAAACACCGTTGCGGTATCGCCCTGAACCATAATGTAATCGAATTCATTTCCATCTGCTATTTTTTGTAATAAGATTTGAGTTGAGACGATAACATCACTTGGATTTTGGTTTTTTTCCATAACATTAAATTCAATATCGGGCAAAAAGTTAAATTGTTCATAAAGATCTTCCATCAATTCTTTATGCTGCCCCGTGGAAACTGTTATGAGGTCGAAAAAATTATCACCTTTCATCAATTTAATTACTGGTATAAGTTTCAAAAATTCTGGTCTTGTTCCGTAAATCATAAGTATTTTCATTTGTTCTCCTTAATATTTCCGTTGTTATTCTTTTATTTTCTAAAACATTCAAATCCAATTCTAATTTCATCATGTGATGTATAGTTATTAAAACCATTTAAAATATAATCTCTTTTTCTTTTATTTGGTAAAATCAATTTATCACTATCAACTACATAATATAAATCTTCGTTATATTCTTCAATCCAAAACTTTTCATCTGGTTCTTCGTTTAAAGGGATTGGTATCATATAATAAGGTTTTTCCTTAAATTTCATAGAATATTGTCCTTTGTCGTAAGCTATACCGATACTTATAATAAAAACAGCCACTATTGTCATACTAATTAATACAAATGAAGCAATTGATTCCATAAAAACCCCTCCGTGTTTAAAGAATATTTTTATTTATTTTCCTTAAATTTTTCGTTATTATTATTATTAAGACTTTTGAGAAATTCTGTTCTTTTGTTTTTAATTTCTTTCTCGACTTCTTTTTTTGGCTGCTTTTTCAGCTTTTTCTTTTGTCTTATATACTTCTTCTTCTACAAAACCACCTTCGCCCGTTTCATATAATATTTCAAAAAACTTCAATCCTATATTAATTTGAATTCCAGCAATCATTATTTTTGTTGGCACTTGTATTTCGGGATTTTCTCTTGAAACTCTTCCGGTTCCATAACATTCAGTGCAAGCATATTCAACTTTATCTTTTTTAATTGTTTTAGGTTTTCCTTTGCTCTTACATTTTCTACACTCTTCATCAAAAATGTAATGGGGTAATAATACCCAAATTTCATCATTAGGATTAAATTTAGTTGATTTTATTTTCATTTTATTTCCCCTTTGTTGGACTGTTTAATTGCATTCTCATTACAAATTCAAATGCTTGACCTTTATCAAATCCAGCTTCCATGAAAGCCAAATATAATTTGAATATAACTTTTGCTTCCTCAACTAATAATTGAAATCCAGTTTCATTTTCAAGATTTTTTATCATATCAATAGTATTTTTATTAATTTCGTTTTCTTTTTTATTTTTCATTTTTACCCCCTGGGTTCTTTACTTTCCATTAAATCCATCAACATTTGTTTCAATTCAAATATATCATTTATATTCAGGAAAACTCATTTTACTTCCACCTCTTCCACGACACCATATTTTACAGAATATTCCCCGTAATCCCAATTACTATTTAATATGTATGTTGGAACACATTTTCCATCATAATATTCTTTCGCTGTATCTTTACTCAAGACATTAATAAAATCTTTAAGATCAACTTTAGAATTACAATTCTTAATTTTACAACTATCAATATCAATAGCTAATCTCAATATTATAGACCTCAATTTGCCCATTTCGTCACGATGATTTTCTAAGACTTTTTTAAATTCTTCAATTTCTTTGATAGTTGAGAACAAATTTTTGATATGTTTTTTTCCATAATAAATATCTATATCAAAATTGTCTTTTCTTCTCGTGAAAAAGATTGAATCATTTTTTAGAGGATAATCATAAAGAAACAATTTTATTTTATCTTCTTCAAAACCATCTGTTGCAAATACAGTTCCAGGCACTTCCATATATGAATAAAAATTTTCCATTTTTAAAAAATCAAACTTCCTTTCATAATTTTCACCAACTTTAAGAGCATCCAATTCACTACAATATGCCACCGACATTGAAAATATAATAACTAATATAATTATCACGATATTTTTCATTCCCCACCACTCCTTTTAATTTCCACCATTTTTTCATTGATTCGTTTCATCACAGTTTTTCTCAATTCATATTTACATTTATCAAGCAATGATTCAAACAATTCACTTCTCAATATTATATTTCTAGCATGGATTTCCAACCATGAATCACCACCATTTTCCCTGATGTATTCAAGTTCATCAGGTGCAAAAAGACATTTGAAAGGGATTTCTGTTTCGTTGACAATTATTGAACCCTCAATCATTTCGTTAGTGAAAAATATATCTTTAATTAATTTCATGGTTTTATCTCTGTGAATTTTGCACCTAATGAAAATCCTTTTATTATTCTTTCACGATCATCTTTTTCATCCCTTTCAATCATCCAAGGAACACCTGAACAAACTCCTGTTATCAATGTTTGAAGTCCTGCAAGATAAGTTAATGAGATAAAGCCTGATACATAATAATCAATAACGATAAGATTTAATCCAAATGTTATTATTAAACCCACTATTTCTGATCTTGATAAGTTTTTTATGTAATCTGTCATTCCTTCACCATTTTCGTTTCGTAATATGTAAATCCTTTAAAATTATATATTTTGTCAATTTTTTCTTCGAGTTGCCATCCATCTTTTTCTAATTTGTTTATTTCTTTTTTCAATTTTAGTTTATCATGAAATTTCAGTGTTTTCTTTTTCATTTTTCTCCCAAATTTAAAATAAAGGCTGGATGAAACGTGAATTTGGAGGTTCGCATCCTTATCTGTTTGTGGATTTCCAGCCTTCAAAATTATGTGTTTATACCTCGTTAGATTTCATTTCTTTAAGTCCTTCTTGATATTCAATATCTTTTCTTGTTGTATTATCAGTTACAATCTCATATTCTTCAGCTGATATTTCGATACTTCCATCACTTACTGTATTATCAACTTTCTCAAAAAATATTTGAATGTTTTTATCATTTGGTTTTTTAGATGAAATTCTTTCAAGTGTTTTGTTATCAAATAACGAAGCATCTTCAATAAAAAGGACGTTCAAACCTTCTTCGTCTGATTTCATACCAGCTATTGCAATATCCATTGAAACTTCCATACGTTGACTTTTAGAAGCTTCTGACAATGGAAGTCCGTTGTATTTAATTATATTTTTTTCAGGGCATATTGTAAGTCCTTTGATTGGGAATTTCGCGGTTTCAACCATCTTCTTTTTCTGATCTCTGATTGCCGTTATTTCTTCATTCAGTTGTTCATAATCTTTACTTGTTTGTTCTACTGATTCTACAAGAATAAGATGATTTTTCTTTTGTTGAACAGCAACATTAATTGATGATGAGTTTTTGAATACTAATTCAAGTTTTTTAAGTTCAGTTTCATCAACAGCTTCAATTAATTCTTTTTCAATGGCTTGATTTGCTTTTTCATAACTTGTCATAGCTTTGACAATAGAATTTATTTTTAATAATAAATCTTCTTTTTCTTTCTGAAGTTCAACTAATTTATTTTCATTATCATTTATTTTTTTAAGTTGATTTCCTCTGTTTTCTTTTTGATTTTCGAGTTTTTTAATTTCGGTATGAACTTTATCGGTGTCAACGGGTTCATCAGGAACATCTTTGAATGCTTCAATATCATCGGTTAATTGTTCTTTCAATAATTTGCTTTTTTGCCCTATTTCAAGTCTTGCTTCTTCGCGTTCTTTCTGAGCTTTGTCCAGAATTGTAAAATCAAGTTTGACCATATTTTTCAGCATTCTGAATTGTTCTTCATCTTTTTTATCATAAAACAATAATGGGTCTTTAGCTAATACTGAAAGTAATCCTTTTAGAAAACTTGCTTTCTGAGAACTGTGAATAGGTTTACTCCCGTTCATGGGGTCTATTTTTAATGTTGTTACCTCACCTTTTTTGTTTCTAGTTTCTTTAATTGTGTATTGTCCTACTTCATTTCCAATAATAATTTCTGTTTCACATTTGTTAGCATTAATATTTACCGGGTCTTTAACCCTAATCATTTTGAATACATTGAGAATAGACATCATAACAGATGTTTTCCCCTCTGCGTTACCACCTTTGATTACAACTGGTTTACCATTTTCAAATTTGATAAAAGCAGCCTTGATTTTTCTGAAGTTTTTGAGTGTTAATTGAATAATTGTCATTTTTGTAACCCCTTTTCTTTTTTAATATTTATAAGAAATATCTTCAATCTTGGTAATATATAAATTATTTTCAAGGATATATTTCAATTTCTCAACAAGAGTATCACTATTTAAAATCGTGAAACTCTCACATCCGCTTACACAAACTTCAATTTTACCCTGTGTTGAAAATCTTGTAAATCTCTGTATAAGTTCTTCAATTTGTTCTAACATTTTTTCGCTTTCGTTTTTTTGTATTTTTTTAATTTCTTTAATACGTTTAAAATTTGTCATTTTAATTCCCCTTTTCTTTTTTTATCTATTTTTCAAAAAATAAATAACATCAAAAAAATCTGGATTGTTTTTATTGATATAATCTTTTGCTTTATTCCATGAAGTTTCATTTTTTGTGAGTTCAACGAAATTTTGTCCTTCCCATGTTAATGCAAAATATGTTGGTATTTTTGTTTCTTCTATACTACCGGCTACTCTTATCCAATCTATATCTAACATAGATTGTTCATCAAGCATTTTCAGATTAGTATAAATTGTTCCAATATCATAACCCTCAATATTATAACCGTTTTCATCATAAATTTTGTGAAGTATTTTTTTCATTAATTCCCAATCACGCTTCATTTTTATTCCCCTTTTCTTTAATTTGTTTTTCATATTCTTTTATAGCTTTTAAATAAATAAATACAACAATAACAAGCCACATATGGAAAAACAGCGAATAAGCACCATTTCCAAATATATATATTGAAATATTATAAGGAATAGCTATGCGAAAATAAAGTAATGTTAATAGAAATGTAATTTTACGTGCCACAAATAAAAATAGTTTAATTTTTTCAATTTTAGTTGTCATTTTTCATCCCCTCTTTTCTACGTTATTTCTTACAATATCAGTCAAATGATATTTATCTCCATTTATAAAAACAACACCGTCTGTAATGTTGACACTAACCTTTATTTCTTCAAGCTTAAAATCCATGAATTTTTTGAGGTCTTTACGATTTTTATTGATCGATAATATTTTCAAATATTTACAATTCAATATCAATTTAATTAATGTTTCAGCTTTTTCAGTGCTTTCAGGATTATAATTAATATGAAATTTACTTATTTCAATGTTATCTTTGACAGCGTTTTTAGCTATTTTGCTTATTTTTAGTTTAATTGAATTGATTAATGTCATTTTTTTGCCCCTTTTGAATTGTTAATTAATTCTATCACAAAATTGATAAGTGTCAAGAGTATATTATTATTTTCTTTGTTTTTTTGAATTATTGTTTTTTTTATAGTATAATGTATATAGATAATAAAGTTTTTGAGCTTAATATATTTTGGGAGTGATTTTAATGGCAACAGGAGAAAGTGGTTTTTCAACCCCGGCAATAGCAAATTTAGCAGCTGAAACAGCATCACCAAAAAAACCTACGGATTTAGAAGTATTGACGGTAGGATTGCAAAGCACTGGTTCGCCCGATGAATTGGCTGAACTTGTGTTGAAATTTACAAGACCAACTGAAAGTGAACTTACCGTTACTGATGCTGCAACAGATGATATATATGATTCTGGTGTTAAAGTAGGTGAAATTGATGATGATTATAATGTTGGTATTAAAGCTTTGGATACTGACGTTGACTTGACAGGATTACTTTCGGCTGATGATAGAACGACAATAGGAACTCAAACTACACGATACATAGTTGATTCAGTAACCGCAGCTCAATTAATAATCAAATACGGATTGCTCGCTACAGCTTCAATCGGTGATGATATTAAAAAACTTACGAAAACAGCTGAATGCTCATCAACTTCAAGGCAATTCAGGGTTAATGCTGTTCTTGCTGATTCAGCTTCCATATATTATGATGATGCAACATTGCTTACAAAATGGATAAACACGACTACACTCGGTCAGTGGGAAGACCTGAATAAGATTTTAGTATTAATCAATGAAGCACAGAGAGAATGGACAATAGAAAGATTGTTTTCAGGTGCAACACCCGTAGCCGTTACAGTTGACGGCAATGTTTCGGAAGGTGAAACAGTAGTTCCTGTTACAGCTGATTTGACAGGTGATTTAACAGCTGGTGGTATAGTTACATTTGATAGTGGAGTCAATTTTTATATTCTGGATAGCCTTGACGCTTCTGATTTAACTCTTACAACAGGTTTGGGTGAAGATATATTAGATGGTGCTCAGGTTTGGTTTAAAAAACTTATGACGGATGATGCAACGCCTGTCGATTATGTATTTGAAGATTATGATACTTGTTTACTCGTCAATTTTTATGGAACGGTTGTATTAGATGACCTCGGTGGTTATAATCTTTATCACAAAGAAACGATTGCAACCCAATCAATCAAAGGAACTAAAATAGAAATTGAAACAGATGATACCAATCTTGTAAATAACAACGATGGAACAAGTGAATATACTTTCAAAGCTGCAACTACTTATTTTGATGGTCGTAAATTATATTGGAGTATAACAGCATACGATCAAAGAATCCCAACACCAAATGAATCAGAAGGTGATTTAAACGCTTATGCTGTGAGTTATCCTGGTCAAGCTCATATAACAACTTATACTGAGGATATTGACAATCTAACTATGCAAATAACTTATGAAAGAATAACTTCAGGAGGTTTAAATCCTCATCTTGATTTGGTTATGGATGCTTCTGTGGCTCAATATTCAATCCGTGGTGGTTATGATGTTTTCTCAAAAGAAATGACTGAACTTGAAACAGCTAATGGATTCTATGAAGGTACTGATAAGGATAATGCCCGTTATGTTAATACTGGTATTGTTTTAGGTGACATCGTAAGAGTAGTTGATACAATAGCGAGAACTGTATGGTTGACAAATGCTACGATTTCAGGTGAAGTAAGTTTGAATGATTTAGTATTGGATTTTGGAACTACTGGATTAAATTATCTTACAGCTCATTCCTCAACAAATATAAATGGTCAAAAAATGACTATTGATAGAGATAATGATAGTGTTCTCCCTCTGAATGCTGCAACACCAGCAACACCAGTAAAACAATATCTTACGGATTTCAATAATGTATATACGATTGAATACGATTCACCAGCGAAATATGGAACGGTAATTGAATCAGTTGATACAGAACTTGAAAAGGGTAAATTGTGAGTGACAAACAAATAATAATTCACAATCCCAATAAACTAAAAACTATTGATTTCAATAAGTTTCATGAATTTCAGGGCGATTTGAAATATGATTTATCCGAAACGGAATTGAATAAATTAAAGAATAGCATTATTAAACTTGGTATATTCGTTCCTAAATTCGTATGGGTAAACGAAGATAGACATTATATCATGGACGGTCATCAGACTAAAATAGCTTTACAGAGTTTAAAAGATGATGGTTATACCATTCCCGAAATACCTTATGTAATGATTGAAGCAAGTAATGAAAAAGATGCTGCTGAAAAATTGTTTCAGATTAATTCGAGATATGCAAAAATAAATCCTCAATCAGTATGGTTGGAAACATTAGAATTCACACCGATTGAAATAACAAGTCTTTTAGCTTCTGTTGAAATACCAGAATTTAATCCTATTACTATTGATGAGGATATTGATATTGATTTATCAGATGAAGAATTAAATGATGATGGTTCAGATTCTATCCCTAAAACATCAATTGTTAATTTTGGAGATACCTACATTTTAGGAAAACATAAAGTTGTTTGTGGTGATTCTACTGATTCTGGAACACTTCATAAACTATTTGGAAATGAAAGAGCTGTTATAGGCATTACAAGTCCACCATACAATTGTGGTTCAATCGGTCAAGTAGATTCAGATAAAAAAGTAAAAACTGGCAAAAAATATATAAATGGTGATGACCAGCAATCTGATGAAGAATATTTGAAATTTCTTATAGATTCACTGAATGGAACTCTTGATTATTGTGATACATCTTTTTTCAATATTCAAATGTTGGCTGCTAATAAAGTAACGGTAATCCAATTTTCTAATCATTTTGCACAATATTACAAAGATACTATTTACTGGATAAAAAAGAATCCAGCACCATCGTTAAAACCTAATACCATGAATTCATCTGTTGAACTTGTCTTAGCTTACAGTCGTTTGAATCCTACCAAAAATTTTGAGAGTGCAAGTTTTAGCCAAGGAACTTATTACAATGTAATCGAGGGTCCGAAAAATATAGGGAATAAATGGCATGAAATACATAAAGCTGCTTTTCCCATGTATCTTCCATTGAATATTATCAAAAACTTTTCGCATAAAGATGATATTATTCTGGATATTTTCGGAGGGACTGGCACAAGTTTGATAGCCAGTGAAAAACTTCAGAGAATTTGTTACACGATTGATTTAGAACCTATTTATTGTGAGACAATGATTGAAAGATGGCAGGAAGAAACAGGATTGGAAGCTGTGAGATTATCCGATGGGTTAACTTTTAACGAGGTGAAAAACTCATGACTTTTTTTACGGGTAGAAGTGGATTCAGTTCACCAGCTGCTTTTGAAAAACCTAAAAAACCTGTTTTGATTACGTCCGTAGGTGATATAACCGCAAAAGAAGTATATATTGTTTTGGGTTATGGAACTACTGATAATCGTGTCAGTCTTGATGGTGTCGTGCTTGACACCCCTTCTTATCTTAAAGATGGTGTATTCGCTGCTCCCACTGTTCTTTCTATTGGTGTTAATGCCATAGGATTCAGAAATATAAATGTAAAAGGTCATATATCAGAACCTACAATATTTTCGATAACAAGAAAAGAAAGAATTTTAAACAGAGAAATCAATAGAATTCTGACCGTTGGTGGTGTTGATGTAACAAGTTTAGCTAATGAACCTCAAATATCAGGGAATACCGATAATGGCGTTACAGAAATATCTTTCAATCTTACTGGTAAAATATTCCCGGAAAATACAATATGGTTAAAATATAATTCTCCTGTTGTTTATACATATTCCGATGGTTTAGTTGAAAAAATTGTTGAAGGACGTATAATCTGGTTCAAGGATAGATTAAATTCAGAAGGTGAAAAAAGTGTTGATATAAGATCCACAAGTCAAGTTAAAAGACTTCTTGAATTTACTTTAACAAAAAGTCTTGTAGGAAAATACAATGGCGATATTCTTCAAGAGATTTGTGCTGAAGCTGGTTTCAAAAATGTTTATACTCCAAGAGGAAATAAATATACAGGTCCAAGAAGTTTTAACGACAGAGAATCCATTGAAATAGTTAACAACATTAAATTCGTTGACCAGCTTTTGATGACTGAAATAGATACTGAAACCATTCTTTTTCTTCCAGATTATTTTGCCAATTTTCCTATCTTTACATTTAATGATGATGAAATTCAAGTAATGGAAAGAGAAATTGATGGAACATATATTCTGAACAAAGGAAGAATTAAATACATTCCACCTGATGCCGACATAAATATCAATTATAATCTCGAAGCTAATGTTCCTGATAAAAGCAATGAAGATGAAGGTTATGCTTTTTACTTGAATGATGGTTTCGGAACAGAAGTTGGAGCTTATGCCCCTGATTCAGTAATATTTTTTGCTGTCTGGAGTCCTTCAATAGATTTCAACAATATCAAAAGAGCATTAATAAAACTTCAATTTTCAGAGTCTGTAATTGGAATTTCAACATTCACGAAACAAATTGATTTAGAACCTTTTCCTGATAGAAAAATAGCTGTTGGTTATTTTGATTTGAGACAATATCATCTTGATTCAGAAGTTCCTATTTACTGGAATTTTTTAATCGAAGATTTTTCGGGAAATACATTTGGTTCTAAAAATCTTTCGGAAAACAATAAACCCGAATGGAAAGTATTGAAACTTGATGCCAACGAAAAGGGAACACTCGAAAGTATAATAACGGCTTACGATGTTCAAATGACAGACGATAAACATCTTTTGTCGATGGATATGTCATGGGCAGTTAGTGAATCAACCGATCTTCCCAGTCCAGCCGATAACAATATCGTTTACGCTAAATTTGAACAATTTTCTCAACTTGGAGTTCCAGCGTGGAAATATGAATTTCTATTAGAATTAACTTTTGATGACGCTGTTTTAGAAAGTTTGCATTTCGATGTTGGTCAGGCTAAAATATTAACTGATGCTCCTGTAGTTCTTCACAATGCCAATATATATACAGAACAAAATTCAGAAATTGGTGGGCATAATTACTTCTTTGCTGTGAGAGTTCATGAACCTAATGTTCCAGTTTTAAGAGTTGATAGAGCTTATATCAAATTCACTGGAACAGTATTACAAGGTGATATAATAGCTGTCAAATTTAATGTCTGGGGCAGGAATTTCATAACATCTGCTGATTTTGAAGATTATACAAAAATAGATTTTGAATATCAAAGTGACGAATCAATTGCTAAAATAAAAGAGGTCGCACTTGATGGAACTGTAATTGATGATGGTATCCGTGATGGTGGTGCTATACTCTCAAGTTATTTAGCTTCTTTTGTTCAGGCTGAAAATTTATTAAAAAAAGTTGTTGAAGCAAGAGCTGGAATTATTGGAAACAATATTGCCGGTATTGAAATTCATACAATATCAGTTCCAGGAATAATAGAACTTACTGAAAATCAATTAATTCGCATTGATTCTGTGGAAGCAAATTTAAGTTATTATTATTGGATTGTTGAAAAAAATCTGGGAAATTATGAATCCTCAATAAAAGCGTTTAAAATAACGGAAGTTGAACTCGTAAGAAAAGGAACCGATGCATTAACCGATAGAAAAGCTATACCCGATATTGACATAAGCCTTGTTGCTTTACTTGATGATATGGTTAGAATAGGCACAGGAATATTAAGAGGAACTGTAGCCCATCGTAAATACAGAGGTAAATTTGTTGTTCGTCTTGATACAGGCGATGAAATTTCAGAAGTAAATAGTCGAATTCAAAATGTCAAAGCTGGCGATACAGTTCTTGTAGCTGAAACTAAAAATGCAAGTTATATTATTGTTGCTATCATAAAAGCTAATTTTGGCGAGGATTTACTTGATGAATTACTTGGTGACGAAGATGAAAAACTGGAATGGCAAGAAGAACAAGAAAATCCTCCAAGTGATGAAAATGATGACCTTCCCCGTGATGGAAGACCTATGGGGAATTTTATTACAATCAATCGTTTTGAACCTGATAGAATGCAAGATGGTGAAGTTCCATTGGATGTAAGTTTTATCCTGGAATTTAGTCATCCCATGACTTACACAAATGAAGTAGCTCCTTATTATGGAAGTTCATCTGCTCGAGCAATATCTTTCATCATGGCTAACACAGCATTTCCGGGAACGTATAAATCAAGCAATGTGAGTCTATTCTTTTTTTGTTATGTCAAAACCAAAGTAATGATTGATGGTGTTGAACTTGATAGGAACCTTGATTTACAATTTACTGCGGAAGTTCAGAATGAAGAAATGACTATTTTTAAATTCACACCTAAAAATCTTCAAGCCTATCTTGGCGATGAACTTGTTGCTGGTTTTGGAAATGTTGTCGGAGCTAATTGGATAAGAAGTCAGATAAATAGACTTTTAAGATTAAGATCAAGGCGTGGTGGAGGAAATCTGCCCGATGAAGTTCAAATAAGCGAAACATATAATATAGAACCTTTATTTATTGTTGAAAGTGTTACTCATACATCGCCTTATGATTTATATTTAGATTTCAATCAATATTTGGCTGATGATGAAAGTAATGTTGAAAATCCAAGAAATTATTATTTTGAAACTGCAGATTAAGTTTTGTAAAATTTATAAAGATTTGGAGATGAAATTTATGGCTGATTTAATAAGCATTGTTATATGGGGTGCTGTGGCATATCAGGCTATTAGACTGAGAGGTGAAGCATATGACTTGGCAACACATAATGACGATGATTTCCCCGTTGATAAGCCAAAGTGTAGCGGGAGTGGCGTTTGTGGCTTGTTGGATGGTAAGAATACAATTCAAAAAAATTGAGGATAAACAAAGGAAAAACACAATAATGTTGCAGAGGTTACTCAAAATACATTGTGAAAAATATCCTAAAGATTCATATACTTTACTCAGTCCCGTTGAAACCGAAAAGAAAAAGTGAAAATGAATACAAAAAAAGTAAAATCAGATTTAATCAAACTTTGGCGAGGATGTAAAATAAATCACAAAAAAATATCACAAGTTGATAAGTATGTGAATAATATTATCAGAGGACAACCACAATATGAAAAGGTTGCTGGAATAATTGGATGCCCTTGGTATTTAGTTGGTGTTATCCATGGTCTTGAATGCAGTTTTAATTTCAAAGAACATCTTCATAATGGAGATTCCTTGAAAAGAAGAACCGTTCATGTTCCAAGGAATAGACCTGATTTTGGAACTCCACCTTTTAATTGGACTGTTTCAGCCGTTGATGCTCTTGAAATTAAAGGCTGGCATAAAATAAAAGATTGGTCAATGGAAGAAATTCTTTATCAACTTGAGAGATTCAATGGTTTCGGTTATAGGAATCATCACCCCAAAGTCAAAAGTCCTTATCTCTGGTCGTATTCCAATAATTATATTAGAGGTAAATATATAGGTGATAGCAAATGGAGTTCTTTGACAATATCAAAACAAGCTGGAACAGCTGTCATCCTCAAAAGAATGTATGAAAGAGGATTAATCAAAAGTGGTAAAGGTAAAATTAAATATTCCATCATTCAGGGAAAAGATAATTTCATCTATTTTCTGGCGTTGGATAGTAAAAATAAAATTGCAGGAAAAGAATTGCTTGGTAACAATTTTGAGGATATAACCAAAAACATTAATATCATTATGGAAATACTTAAATCTAAATATGAAAAAATTGAATCTGTTTCTAAAACTGGTCTTATCAATCTCGACAAAATTAAGCCATGGCGTTTTGATTTATATTCTCCCAAAACTAAAATTAAGGAATATAGACGTGGTGAGAAGGTTCAGTTAACAACTAATTTTCATTTAAGAGAGTTTGAATGTAAGTGTGGAAAATGTCATATAACTAAAATTGATATTGACCACATTAAAAAATTGCAAGTATTAAGAGATTATTTCAAAAAGCCTATTATGGTAACGAGTGGTTATAGATGTCCTGCTCACAATATTGCCGAAGGTGGAAAACCTGGTTCTCAGCATCCACTTGGAACAGGTTCGGACGTTAAAATTAAAGACGTAACGCCAGCTGAAGTAGTCAAGAAAGCTCTCGAAATGAAATTTAAGGGTATTGGGTCATATAAATCATTTACTCATCTTGATTCACGTTCTGGCAGAGTTGCAAGATGGTAATTAATAAAAGAAAGAGGTAAAAACAATGGAACAAGTAATAGAATTTTTAAAATCCGAAACTGGACAACAGCTTCTAATTGCTATTGGTGCATTTGTAATGGGCGTTACTAGATGGGGTATTAAATGGGTTGTTGATTATCTTTGTAAGCATTATCCAACCTATGCTTTTGCTATAAAAAAGTCTAAAGGTATAGCCGTTACAACAATTGAAGCAACATATCATTCAGTTGTCAAAGATGCTCAAAAGGCTCTGGTAGATGGGAAAATTGATGATACAGAAGAAAAAAGACTTAAAGAAAATGCTTTTAATGCTGCAAAGACGGCACTTATTAAAAGTCTTGGAAAACCAATTGCAGATCTTTTAGAACGAAAAACTGGTGATTTGAACAAGTATGCTCATAAGTTACTAAATGATACAATAAATGAAGCAAAAAACTAATTATGCAGGGTTTGTCAACAGAACAAATCCTGCTTAAAGAAAAATTTAAACTCGACATAAACAAGGTTCATTTGACTTTAAATTTCAGAGATGATAGAAAATTAATTTTAGGAAAGTTCAATGATGTAGGATGGGGATTCAAATTTTTTAAAAAGTTTTGAAAGCAAAAAACCCCAGATTAATTTCTGGGGTTTTTATTATTATAACTTTCCGTCCACAGGTATTTTCACCTCAACTGAATCAGATTTCTTCCTGACCATATTCATTCTAACTGATTTTAAATTTTTATCTTCATCCGTTGTTTTATTCTCGTCAACAAGGATTGACCCTGACCCCTGACATTTAGAGCAAGGTCGGCATTTCTTCTGGAATCTGCTTCCTTTGCATTTTGGACATACAACATTAATGTAATTAGTTTTTTTACTCATTGTTTTACCTCTTCCTTTATATGAATATCATGATATATAATATTATTATCTATGCAATTATATCCTTTTTTTATTTGTTCTAAAGTGGCTCCGTAAAAATCTTCTAATTGTTCTAATGTAGTGTTTTTATCCATTATCAATTTAACAATATCAACATTTTTATTATTATTTTTAATTACAATTCTAAGTCTGTCAATAGGTTTTTTGATGAAATTATCAACTATAAGAACATTAGACATTATTATCACAAAAGTCATTATGATAATCAAGACCGTATTGTTATTTTTTCTCCCCATATTTCCTCCAATTCTCTATCTTTTATTTCGGCATATCGGTGAACACAATATTCACTGCAAAAAGGTATGTGGCTAAAATAACAAACTTTATCAGGGTTATCTATAATTTTGCCACAGGTTTTACATTGTTTCATATTGATTCCTTTCCATTTATTAATTTTAAATCTTCCTCAGTAGGAATGCCAGCACCTCTTCTGCCCCAAGCTGCAACATCTTTTAATGGACCTTCTTTAAGATTCTCATTATTTTTCAGACGATCCCAATTAAGTGAATAAGTTTCTGTATAAAATATATGTTTGACAATGGTTCCTCTCGTTGCAGTTCCAAGATATATATCCTGTTCTTCTATATTATGAATTTCTGTGTTAATATCAACTATCTTGAATTCAACTGTCGTTACTACTGGATGGTCAAGGTCTATCAAGCAATAAACTATTATTTCATTTCCGTCTATATTGACTGATAATATTTTATCCAACCCCTGTATGTGATGGTTAACAACTTTTTCTTCTTTAAGATACATTTTGTATTCTCTGATTATCAACGACATCGTTCAACCTCCAAGTTTTAATCTAAATATCTTTTATTATTTCTTTAAATCTTATCATTTTTTTGACTTCTTGTTCTTTCTTGATAACTTCCTTTTTGGCACATTCAAGTTCATTTTCAACAATTAGAACGGATTTGTCAATATTTATCCATTCGGATATAAGTTGTTTTAATAAAGAACATGGATCACCACTATATTCTCTTTTTTCATGCCAAGTTGGATTAAATTGTTTTATAAGACTGTCAAATAAATTTTTAAGTTTTTGAAGTTCTCCAATTTGTTTTTCAGCATCATTTTCAGCATCACGATATTTTTTGATTTTTTCTTCCAATTCTGGAGCAATTCTACTAAACATATATAAATTAAAATTTTTTTCTTTTAATTGTAATTCAATTTCAGATTGTTCTAATTCAATTTTAGCTTGCTTATGTTCCTTCTTCCATTTTTCTTTATGAAACGGACAAACACAAGAATCTAATCTACTGTAACACATGTACTGATAAATGTCTTTATCGGGATTGGCATTAATGATTTTAGGCTTCTTGGACCACTTTAACGACATATCATCTTCGATACTTATCAAGCCGATCTTATCAGGCAAATCAGAAGGTTTTATAATACCTTTTGGACAGACGAATACAAGTTTATTAACATATCTTGTATAATGCTGCCATTTTTTATCACCGTTAAAATCAGCTTTGGTTACTTTAATCTCAAAGCCTATTATCTCAGGCGTGCTATAAGACATTTTAAAAGCTACGGCATCAAGTACAAAAACCTTTTTCATCCATGTGCTTCCGGTTCTCACCTGATGGAATATTTTGTATTTGCCACTTTTCTGATTGTCGTAATATGCTGAGAGTCTTTCGTAGATATCAATTTCTTTCATTTTTTATTCCTCTTCTATTTATGTATCAAATATTTCGTCAAATATATTTGTTACTTCATCAACTTCTTTTATATGAAGCTTGTATTTGTTAAATAACATACTACGCAATTCATATCTGAATTTATAAATTTTTGAATAATCATAAATTTCATTTGCCACTTCATATTTTAAATGTTCTTCTATTCCTTTTCTTTCATCTGGTTTTGAGTAACTATCATCCATAATTTTAACATTTTTTTCAACATGAAATGTTGCTGTTAAAATTATATGGTTGTGAGGATTTGGAACTTTTTCATGATTGGATCTTGCATCATTAAAACGAGATTTTTTTATTATTATTTTTTCTTTAATATTCATTTTTTGTCACCTATCCATCTCAAATTTAGGTTTGTACAACAAACACCCGAAACCGCTATCAAAAAATAAGATTCTCTCAGGTTTAAAGCCTTTGTTGATTAACCTAGAAGCAAATGGATTGACAATTTGATTTTTGCATATTCCTTTGTCAGAAGAGTTATCTTTCATCCACTCAATACAAGTGGAGCATGTATTTGATTTAAGTTTAATTCTTTGGGTTCTTTTACCGAAAGGATTGTAAGCAATTTCTTCTATGAATTTGTTGTGTTTATCTATTTTTATCTTTTCTATTTCTTCAACTTTCATTATTTTACTTATGATTTTTTTGAATTTGCTGGGTTTTAAAATATAATCAAGGTCAGCTTCCCAATCATAATCATTGTATCCACAGTGAAACGAACTTTTATTTATCCATTTGAAAATAGATAAGAATGTTTCCATTGGTTCAAAACCCTCTTCAATACATTTATTCCAGAATTTTGTTATCGCTTTTCGTCTTTTGATTGAAAGACAAGTGCAAGGTTTCAATTTGAAGCATAACGAATTATAAGCAGCTATTATTTTTTTGCTATTGTCGATATGTTCTTTTTTAATGAATATTGTTTTAACTTTAACATTGGTGTCTTTTTCTGGTTTTGAATATCCATCAGTATTAATTATCTTAGGTTCTAATATAGGCATAACAATTTGACTTCTACACCTCATTGGTGTTGTTTTTGAACATCTTTTACATTTATCATCATCTCTATATGTGAAATGAACAAATGAAAGATAAACCCCATTGCATATTCTACCATTGCATTGTTTGAGTTTTATTTTTTTGGTGTTGAGAAATATTGTTATTCGTTCGTCTTTCTCAGTATCTCCATGCATTGCAATAAAATATCTTTTCAATTTAGCAATGAAATATTCGGCTGTTATAAAATCAACTTCCATTTTTATTCTGATTTCATTTACAATAAATCCATATAATTCAGTTTTTAATTTCAATTTATGTTTTTCAAAAGTTTTTATAGTATCGTAAATTAAATTTTGAATAGCTCCCAATTTAATTTTAAATAATTCATCCAATTTATGATAATCAATCTTCTTCCTTCCTTTCTGGCAAGATTTACACCACGATTGAACTCCATCTTTTGAACTTGAAGAGTTATTGAATTTGTTTTTTTCTTTAATTTTCTTACACTTTGAACATTTTTTGTGAGTTCTTTTTGTAACTAATATCATTATTGTCATCATCCCCTTTTTTATTTAATCTCTTTCAACTTCTGTATATTCAACTGACAATCCCCATTTTTTCATATAATCGTGGTAAGTAGATAATGAACATGCACCAGTCCAATTATCATAACTCATTTTTCTACACATTTCTTGATGTTCTTTATTTTTTGATTTGAAAACTCTTTTAGCTAATTTATATTTTTCTATATCATTGTTTTTTAAATTTTCATCAACAACAAATTCTGAAGAATATTGTGGTTTTGGTTCATGTGTTGTATCTTTGCCATAATCTACAATTACAGAACCATCTTCATCGCCATCTCTAAAGTCAACATTTATTTTTTCATTTATTTTGTTTATAAAAGATAATAAACCCTCGCAATTTAATTGATCTATTTTGTTGAATTGTTCTATTTTTATAGAAAATTCCAATCTTTCTTCTTCAAAAATCAAGCCATATCTTTTTATATACATTTCTCCACCGCCATGTCGATAAATTATTTCCCACATAACAGCATATACTTCTGGATATTCTTTTTCAAAATCATTTCTAACATCATAAGTGTCATCTTTATACATCGTTGTTACCCCCTTCTTATTTTAACAAAAGTCAAACATTTCCCTTTGCCATTACATCGCTTACATTTGACTTGAAGTATTTTGCCAACACCTTTTACCACATGTATTCTTCTTTTATTATTGTTTCAGGTTCTTTCATTGATTCGGCAGAACATTTAGATTCTATTTCAATATTTGCTCTCTCTGTATGTGTTGGATATTCAATTTTTACTTTTGGTGGTTTATTTACTAATGTAATTCTTAATGAAAAATAAAAAAGAGTTGGATATTCTATATGTTTTTTTACAGGACAATTTAATTGTATATCGTAATTGTTACTCTTTCCATAAATTGTTTTATCTTTTACCAAAACTTCCCCACAATAAGGACATCTAATGATTGGATCGCCAACGGAATAATCATTATAATATAAATGTATGTGGGCATAAGACATAAACTCTCTTCTTTTTTCCTCTAGATAAAGTTCTATCAATCCAACTGATATAATTGTTGTTTTTTCCATATCAACATTATCCTTTCATACAAACAACTTGTTTGAGTTTGTGAACTATTTTCACTAAGTCTTAATGAACCATCTCTTACATTCTTTTTTAGCAATGTCCATAAAAACTCTTGCCATTTTATTGCCTATGCCCCTGCTTCCAGAATGAACCATTACATAAACATTATCTTCTTCATCAACAGATAATTCAATAAAATGATTACCGCCACCAAGAGTTCCCAATTGATTCAAGTTATTAGGATGATTTTTTATCTTCTGATATTTAGATGACAGATATTCAAAACCTTCTTTTAATGAAAGATTCCAATGCTTTTGAATATGTGGGGGAATTCCACCCTGCCACGAACCATGATCTACTTGACCTTTTTCCAAATTTGCACCGTGAGGAATTGTTTTTTCGATGTTTTCTTTTATGGACTCAAGACAATCTCTTATTTTGTCAATTTTAATGCCCGTTTTGAACGTGGTGATTCCACAGCTTAAATCAACACCAGCCACGGCAGGAATCACAGCACCCGTCATTGAAGCCACAGTTCCAATTGAGCAACCGTTCCCCCAATGGGAATCAGGCATGATGCTTACACCATTGACAAATTTTAAACTTATCAGATTTTCTACTTGTTCCCAAACGCTATATTCGATAGGAACTCCTTCTGTCCAGTGTGCCACATGCTTTTTTCCAAATTGTTTAACTCTCATTTTTGTCCCCCATCTTCAGAATTAGAAATTGCTTTAAGTATTAATTCTGCTTTTTTCATGTTTTTTAGAATAGTAGCAATTTTATTATCAACAAATTCTTTTAAAAAATAAACAGGTTCATTCATATAGAATCCATGCCATTGGAATTCTTCTTTTAAAAAATCTTCTTTGTGTTCTTCCCACAAATCGCTTATTTCATCAACTTCATCAAGTGTGAAATCTTCTGAGATACTATAATTATATCCACCATAAAAAAAGTTGTCTTCAACTTTCTCAATTTCTTTAATAAGTCTTTTAACCGTTCTGTTTGGATATTTATATTTCATGTCATCATCACTCCTTTTTTTGTTACGTGAAAAGTATAACACAAAGTTGATAAGTGTCAAGAGTATGGGTAAATATTTATTTATTTTTTTAGTAAAATTATATAGACATATTATTAGAATCGTCTTTTTTTATAGGTGTTATAAGGCTTATAGCATAAAGCATTTTATTTATTTCCTTAACTTTTTTTGGACTATATCTTTTCATGAAAGAATTGAAAATAGTTTCCATATCGCACTCACCTTTTTTTAGGATTTCAATGAGTTCTGAATAATCACTTTCTACTTTTTTTGGTATATAATGTGAGGGTGGTGCAGAAACTACTTCATGTGCTTTAGAACTAACAAATTTAGTTCTGTTGTATTCATCCAAACATTTCATTTTCATGGTGCAATAAGAACATTCTGGCAATCTATTAATATTTTTACCATAACATTTTTTAATTTTAATTTGAGAACATTCAATAACGAAGTTACAGAGTTTACAACTTTCGGTTTCAGAAGATGGTTTTTCGGAATATAATAAACCAAAGCAAGGTGGTCTTTTATCATTCATTTTCATATTTTTCCTCCAGAAATAAATTCCATAAGCTTATCGTCAATCAATCTTACCAAATTATATTGTAATATGTCAATTTTATTACTATCGTTGTTAATCACTGAATCAAATTCATTAATTGGTATAGCTTTTATCCCTTGTTCTGTACTATCTTTTTCAGATTTTTCTTTATATTCTTTCCATTTATCAGTTCCCATACGTTCTTCTCTGATTTCATCTGAAGCTTCCATTTTAATAAAAAAAGAATTATACATTGTTTTAAAGTATTCAAATTCTTCTGGCAATCTTAAATCTGGAATCAAAATGACAGTGGGTTTAGATTTGTAATATTTCTTATTAACAGTAGAAACTAAAAATTTGGCAAAATAATCTGAACCATTTTCTTTTCTTTTTGAATTTCCGTAATCCTGCCATTTAGGACGATCTTTTTCTTTATCACCTGTTGCTATTGGTTCAATAGCTTCTTTAATTGGGTCTGAAAGTGATATTATTAACGGGACTATATCAACTCTTGATAATTCATCACTAATTATTAAAGCTGCCGTATCCTTGCCCGTTGCTGCTTCTCCTGCCAATGGTATAAAATAATGGTTCATAATTTTTCCTTTCCAAAAAATGTGTTGTTAACTTCTTTCCATTTTATATACAAAACATCCTGTACAATCTTCACTTTCTTTTAATTCATGGCACATAACATAACATTCACATACAGCTCCTTTTTTTATACATTCTAAACCAACTTTAGCGAAATTCAATATATTAAGTTGTTCATCATCGTCAGCTTCGTTGATTTTATCATTTATTATTTTTCTGTATTTATCTATTTGACTTTCTTTTTTAGCCATATCAAAACAACCTTCCTTGTATAACATGATTCTTAATCCCACTCTGCGTATAATTTTACACCAAGTTTTCTATTTTTATCTTTAGGATTTACTATTATATCTAAGCATCCATGCCCTTTCTTATAATTAATTAATTCTATCCTATGCAATTCAACATTATCCCCACAATTATCCAGCAATATAGGAATCAAATTTCCATCATATTTTTTCAATTCTTCTATTAATTCTGTTATTGTCATTTTATATTTCCCCCTTTCATTTGCAATCCTTTTCTATCGTTATTCCATTCCATATTTTTATAGTTTTTTCTTGATTTCCATTTTGAGGACTACTCATTAAACAATCTCTACAATATACTCTTGTACTCAAAATTACATCTTCACTTTTACAATAAGGACAATTATTTATTTTTAAACCTTCTTCCTCAAAAATTTCACGATTTTTAATTGGTGCAATCCAAACTTCTGTTTTTCCCTTTTTTACAACTTTTTTTCTCTCAATATGCAGAATGTCAATTTGACTATCATCAAGATAAACTTTAGCACCATCTCCTTTATCCATACCAAGAGCATCAAGCAAAGCTTTCATTCTATTATCTATGTCTATTTTAGCCTTGGTAGGAGGATAAAGAAAAACATTTGTTTCAAGTCTATTAGGCAATCTCTTATTATAACATTTTTGTTTCATAACATGATAAACAACATCAACTTTAAATTTTTTGCCTTTTTCTGATGTGTAAACACTTACATAATCAGGTTTATTACGACAATGAACTATTCTACTTCGCCAGTAAGTGTTGACAGTTGGCGGGAAGGGTAAAGTTAATTTAACCATTATATTTATCATTCCAAGTTTTGTAATCTGCCCACAGCATTTTATAATCTGGAACAATCCAAACATCGTTTCTTCTGAAAGCTATATCTTTTTCACTTCTTTTAATGAATCCGGTGTATTCCAATAGTATTAAAGTATCAGTAAGTGAATATTCACGATAATTTCTAATCTTTCTCAGTGCTAACTTCACAGTAATATAATCAACTTTTTCCATAAATCTTTTTAACAAAAATCTATAACATTGAATTAATTCAGGAAGATTTAATTCAACACATTTAATACACTTTTGACCTTTTTTACTGTTTCCGGTTTTAACATATAAATCATCCACCTCAATTATACCATTACATTTAATACATCTTATATAATCTAATTTCTCAATCATAACATTCATCTCCTTTTTGCTTAGTCATTTGAACGAACCTATTGTATTCGGGTTGGAATTGTAAAAAGACTGCGCCTAATGGACCATTTCTCTGTTTAGCTACTATAAATTCTGTTTCGGTTTTTGAAACATCTGGATCATCTTTTTCAAAATATCCTGGACGGTGAACAAAGGTAACTAAATCAGCATCTTGCTCCAGACTATTTTTCACAATAATATCATTTGCAATAAAATTGTGAACCTTATTTACGGTCATATCGTAAGTCATTTCCTCTCCAATGTATTTTATTGACTTGATCTTATCCCAATATAAATCAGATTCATATAAATCAAATAAAAATAGATTCATAATTTTTTTATTTATTTTTTTCATATTGATTCTTGAAGGATTATACTTTGTTTTGTGGTTTGATAAATTAATAATATCAAAAATTTCTTTAGGTATAATATCATTATTTGGATTTGCTTTTATTTTTTTATAATGTTTTTTAATTTCATTCGAATTAAATTCTTTTTTTCCGAAAATGCCTATTTTATTGATGAATTTAGTTTGTTCGCTTTTTCCATAAACATTAACATTATAATTTGTTTTATATTTAAGTTTATTGAAACTTGTTATAGAACTTAAAATATTAAGTTTTAAAAGTAAATGCTGAATTTGATTTGATATTTTTTCACTTGTTGTTGAATAACTTATGTTATATGTATTGTTTGATTTTGAAATTGTTCCATCGGTTGACCATAAATGTTTCAAAAATGTTGATATTATTTCAGAATTTGATTCTAATATTATTTGTGGTATTTCTTTTTTATTCGCCCTTACTCTCTCAATTTTAAGTTTTTCGTAAAACAATGTTATTGGATTTCTTGTTCCACGTGCCAATCTATAAGGTGACGGGAAAAATAAATGCCACCAATTTTTCTGTTTAACAAGTCTAGTTTTAATTTTAAATATTTTATATGCCAATTTTGACATTAGTTTTAAACATTTTTCATCTCCAGAAGTGTATTGATAAGCGTGAGAAGTTAATATACAACCGTCACCTATCAAATGTGCTATAAAAGCTGCTTCGCATTTGCTTATACTATTTTTATTTGAATAGTTGATTTTTCTAGGAGTTGCGATTAAATCTCCAACATTTAATTCATCAAGTCTTTTCCATGCACCAATTTTATAAAAAGGATGATTAGCACTTGCTTTTATTTTTCTTCCAGACTGTGTTTCTAGTTCATAAACCTTTTTCATGCCAGATTCCCAGCAATTCGTAACATCGAATGTTTTCATTTTATAATTATTGCTCATGGCAAGAGTTTTAAATTTCTTGCCAACCATTGACCCAATTGGAACTAATTCATTAGTTTTTTTATTAATTATTAGCGTATCGTAAGTCAAACAACCACTTTCCCTCAAATCAGAAAGCATAGGGCGTTTGTCGCTTCTTGATTCTAATGCTCTCGAAAGTTGAGACAAAGCAAGAATGGGAATATTCATTTCGCCAGCCAACAATTTTAAACCTCTACTTATTTTTGAAACTTCATTTTGTCTGTTTTCAATTTTTCCACCTGAAAAAGATTCCATGAGTTGTAAATAATCTATTACAATCATATCAAGTCCTAACTTATTTTTTATTCTTCTTAATTTACTTCTAATATTAATAAAAGTCTGAGCACCCATTATTGAATTGTCGATGATATAAATAGGAAGATTTGAAATTTGACTGAACCCATAAGATATTTTTTTCCAATCATCATCCCCTATTCTTCCTTGTCTTGTTTCATTGGAATCCAATTTAGCAGCTGCACTTAACATTTTCAACACAAGTAATTTACCATTCATTTCCATAGACACTATCGCTATTTTTTTACCTGTTTGAGCAGCACTTACAGCAAAATTTATTGCGGCAGTCGTTTTACCTGCGGAGGGTCTTCCGGCAAGAAGTATCAAATCTCCAGGCTGAAAACCAGCTGTCAAACGATCTATATCAGTCAATCCAGATGTGATTCCAACTAATTTACCTTTGTTCTCATAAAGATGTTCAATGTATTGAAATGTTTCGTGACATAATGATGACATATCATAATAATCTTCATTAGCTACATTGGCATTCTTTATATTAGTTATATCATTTTCTATTTCACCCAACAAAGATTCACAATCATAATTGTTAAAACTTTTATCAACAATGTTACTGCCAAAGGTAATCAATTGCCTGAGAATAGATTTTTCTTTAATTATTTTAGCATAATTTTTGAAGTTAGCTGCTGATGGAATTGCATTCATAAGAGATGTTACAACGGCAGCTCCTCCAACACGTTCAAGAAGATTTCTTTCTCTCAGATTGCTTGTCAAAGAAATTATATCAAAAGGTTTGTCTTCATTATATAAAATTGTAATACATTCAAAAATTTTAGCTAATCTGAAATTTCCAAAATCTGATGACGTTATGATTTCAATCGTTGAATCCATAATCTCAGGACTTAAAAGTAAACTTCCGATAATGGCTTTTTCAGCATCAGTATTTTGTGGTAGAACTCTATGTTTGTTTAGTGTTGTCATCTCATCCTTTTTTATAAATTCTTGTTAAACATTATTCTCATGCGTTCATCTTCTGCTTGACGTTTCTCATAAGCAGCCTTTCTTTTTGCTCTTTCTTCATCCGTTAATACTTTCTTCTTTTTTTCAGGTTCAACTTTTTTACCATATTTTTTATTATGAAGTTTAATACAAATTTTACACTTTTCTTCTTCTGTATTCCCATAACGAAAAGCTCCACAATTACCATTATTCCTTTTATAACATTCTTCAATAGCTTTCCTGTCAATTTCAGAAATATTTAATGTTTCAATTCTATCTTCTGGACGGGGAATTTTTTCGAGTATTATAACCCATTTGTTAGGATTGATGATGTAATCAATACCGGCTTTCCAACCACTGTCGTTTTCACCATTGTAAAATGGATTAGCATTTAACCTTTCAAACACATCAATGAACGTCCCCATCGGATCTCTTTTTTCTTTGATACATTGTTTCCATCTTGCATTGATTTTCTTTTTTCTTTCATCGGTCATGGCAACTATTTTTGGCAAACCAATACAGATTCGATGATAAGCGTCTTCAATCTCTTGATAAGGTATTTTATCCTTATTATCTTCAACCGTCTTTTTAGAGGGGGTAGCTGGAAGCATTTCGGGTATAAATAGGTTTCCCGTGGATGATTTTGACGATTTGCTTTCAATATGTTTAGTCAATAAAAAATTTGTTGTCAATTTTAGTTCTGAATCTTGTAAGCACGAGCAACATATTAATTCTTTACTTTCTAAATAATTAATTTTAAGAATGTTTTCTACAAGCCACATATTTCTCAATGGACTGACTTTTTTTATACTAAATTTTGATTTGCATCTTTCACATTGATATTTGCTTTTAATGTATAAAATTATTCTTTTTTGTTTATTAAGATATTTTAATTTTAGCCATTCGTTGATTTCATTGCCCAGAGGTTCAGGAAATTTAGAATATTTATTTCTAATTCTCTGATGTTTACTCCATTTAGGGAAAAAAGCAAATATTTTATTCTGATGAATTTTATTCGTGTAAATTTTTAGTTTGTTCTCGCCAACGAGTTCAATCAATCCATTCAAAATATCATAATTTGAGATAGTTGATTGTTCCCGTGGATAACATTCGATTAAAATCATATTGAAATCGATCAACATTCTTCCAAAATCATCAGCACAAAGTATCAATCGCTTATACAAATCCTGAGTAAATGAAGAACATTCAGATAATCCTTCTGACCTGTTGATAGAATCACGTAATATTCTATTGCTCATTGTTTTTCAGACTTTCAATATAATTGTCAATACTTTCTTTTTTAAATCTCCAATCACGTTCTATTTTAACACCTTGAATTTTACCATTTCTCGCAAGTCCTCTTATTGTGGCGTTGTTAAGTTGTAAGTAATTTGCTACATCTTCTACTGTTAATAGTTTTTCATTTTCCATCAATTTACTCCCTCCACTGTTTCTAATATGTTTTTGAAATTAGTCAGCATATCAGTTTTTTGCCATTTTAGATTTTCTATTTCGGATTCATATGATTCTTTCATTGATTTGAAATCATCATTGTTATCTTCAATTTCCTTATCTTTCTCAATGATTTTATCTGACAATTCTTTTAATTGGTCAAGATAATTCAAATAATCAATCGTTTGTTCTGCATTTACTTTTCCGTGCATAATTTCTGTTGATTTAATTTGTTTATTTGTTTCTTCCAGCATAGCAATGTCAGAATTCAATCTCTTGATTTCTTCTTCTAAACATCCTATTTCATTTTTATTTTTGGTTAATTCAGAGGGTAACACAGACATTTTGAAAGCCGTATCTTTCCACATTTGTTTTTCTTTTTGCAATCTCAAAAAAGAAGAGAATAATACTTTGGTTTTAGTATTTTCAATAATATCTTTTAATTGTTTTTGAGTTAATTTGTAATTCAGAATTAAATCAACCAATTCTTTTTCAGTGAATCCTTTCCCTCTGAACGCTTTCTTTACCATTCCATCAAAGGTTTTATTTTTCATTGTTTTAAGTTTTTCGTTTTTCATCTTTAACTTCAACCCCTTCGTCATATATTTCTTGTATTAATTTCTTGTTTCTAATTGTTTTATCAGCACTTAATTTTCTTTTAATATCATTGATTATCCCTATGGTAGAACTTTCCGTTTCACTTACAATCCCACAATCATATAAAGCTTTAACAGCTTCTTTATCTCTCCATATTTTAGATTTTTTGGTTACATCAAGTTTTAAATATTTGCTCATGACATCAACGAACTCATCATTACCAAGCATATCAATAGCTATATCTACATCAGCACTTTTCTTTTTAGTTTCCTTTATTCCTACCGTTTTAACATCGGAATATCTTATGCTATTTCCCGTATGTTCAATGTAAGTTTTATATGTGTTCTCAAGTTCTTTTGTGAAAGAACTATACATTTTGAATTTTTTGAAGAGTTCTGTTGCTTCTTTTTCATTTTGAGGTATTTCAGGTGTTGTAATATTCAATTCATCTTTCAGAGGACACAGAGAACGAATATCACAATAACAACATTCATGATTAGCTGTTGCAGGATATCCTTTTTTTTCAGCTTCAACTAAATATTCTATTTCAGCTACGATAGCAGCTTCCAAACGGGGAAGATCATATATTGAGTAATCGAAATCTGGTGTTACATAACGATTATATCTTAACAACCAGTATCCAGCACGACATATATCAATATCTTTTTCCTTGAAATATCTCAAAATTATATAAGCTTGCATTATTAATTGAATATCATTTTCAGCTTCTTCTTTTTTTAATACAATCCTTGTTGACTTCCAATCGAATACCCACGCCATACCATTATAATCATCATAACTGGCATAATCGGGTAAGCAATGAATGGGATAACCACCGGCAGTAGTATGTAAATCCTTTTCAATTATATAATCATTTGTCTCAACAAAATATTCCCTGAAATTTTTATTCCAATCATCTATCATTTTTCCTGTGGAAAATCTAACACTTGGCAAATAAATATCTTTATTACCTTTATGCCATTGTTCTAAAATTTTAGCTATGAGTAAATGAATTTCACTACCGTAACCGGCAGGTGAAGTGGAATGAGCATTAAATCTCATTCCATTCACATACCTTTTCTTCCACGCAAACGGACATAACCGAGCTAATTTTAAACTCGTGGGAGAAAATGATTTAATCATATCAAACTTTAGCTTCTGTTATTTTGCCACATTCGGGGTTAAGACAATGAGCTTCGATGGTTTCTTTATCAATTCGATACAGGTCGAACTTCATATCGAACTCAGGTGATTCGCTTGATAGAATACTTCCACACCCGG
>Ga0307928_10000429_pt1 | contig 31802 bp, 23 predicted proteins | sample AceLakmetagen232_FD_201815 | JGI IMG/M metagenome (GOLD analysis project Ga0307928, IMG submission 201815) | Saline water microbial communities from Ace Lake, Antarctica - #232 | ecosystem: Environmental > Aquatic > Non-marine Saline and Alkaline > Saline | place: Antarctica: Ace Lake... | reverse complement strand
ATGGAATGCTTGATGAGCCAGACGGGGTATGGTTTGAGGGCACAGCGCAACTTGCATCTGTGTGTCAGTTGCCGGTAACTTCATCAGAGGCAGATGCCCCTGGCTATCTGAATTCAATAAAATTAGCGCAATATTCCGCATTGTATGCAGATTATAAAGGTATAACAGCTGCTTCAGATGTACTTACAACAGGCCTTGGTTATAATTATTATCCATTTCCTCACATAGGCGCAACAGCGTGGTATATAACGGCAAGCAGGGAATATAACATGCTTTGGGGTACATCCTTAAATGCAGGAGTACCAATACCTACATCTAAACAGAAATATACTGCTGAGATTACCGAATATGATACAGATTATTTACAAAACCATTACATTGCTTCAGGTTGGATGAATGGTGGGATCAACATGTACACAGACCCAAGATGTATTGATGGAACAGACCTTGATAATCGATGCTTTAAGATACATTATAACGGAGAACGCGGCCAAGGCGGTTGGTGGAATGGGCTCGTATGGCAGGAACCGAAAAATATATGGGGCAACGCAACTGCATCAGGAGTAGGTTATGATTTAAGGGGCGCTACTAAACTTAAATTCAGAGCAAGAGCAGAAGCAATTGATGAAGAATTACTTCTTATGATTTATATGGGTTATGAAGCAGAAGCCCCAGGCATAGGTGATTCCTGCGGCTCTATACCATATCAGCTATCTGTCGGAGATATACCTGATCCAATAGCAATAGAAAACACAGACAACGACAAATTTTTTATTATTACTGATGAGTGGCAGGACATAGAGATTGATTTAGAAGCAGCAAGAAACCAATCAAGGCCGTTTGATTTATCACACGTTGCCAATGGTTTTACCATAAGCGGATTTGGAGACCCAAGCAGTGGGCCAATAGAGCTATATATAGATGATGTGAGGTATGAAAATGATTAAGAAGGAGAAGGTAGATATAATGAAGAAACTGTTAGTATTGTTTATTATAAGCTGTTTTGCGTTCGTTGCTTTTATTGGAGAAGCCTCAGCCGATATAGCTGTTGGCCCGTTAACAAAAACCATACAGGTTCCTCCTGAGGGGGCACAAACAGTAGAGTATAAGGTTTCCAACGCCGGAAAAGAACCCATAACGGTTAATATTAGCGCAAGGACATGGTTTACATTGCCGGAGAATAAAGATATTAAGATTTCAGATTGGCTTGATTTAGGCGCACAGAGTGTAAGGCTTTCTCCCGGGGAAATAGAGAAATTAAAATTTAAGGTAAAGGTGCCCAAGAATGCAAAAGGTGAACTGGCTGCAATGATATATTTTGCCCCGGAAAGAGGAGAAAAACAAACATTAGGCACAAGCTACGGAGTGTCATTGTACGTGTTTGTAAAAGGGACTGAGAGGGTAAAACCGGAGATAAACAATGTTACAGTACAGAAAAAAGACGGCGAGTTTTATTTAACAGTAACAATAGAAAACGATGGCAATGTCCATATAAGGCCTGTAGTTAAGGCGAGTATTAAAGCCCCGGGCGATATAAAAGAAGTCATAGAGTTGCCTTTTGGGAAGCCAATATTTGGCGGCGGAAAACATACATTTTTTACAAAACTTAAAAGCAAACTGCCGGAACAAGGCAACTGTGAGGCAGACATAACCTGTGAATATGGAAAAGGCGAAGAGGCTGTGTTGAATAAATCTTTCAATATAGATTTAGCAGCGGTTAAAGAGGAGTAAAGGTTATCTAAAATGTATTGCATTAACAAAAACAGCATATATGGTTTATTAAAAAAGGCAAAAGATATCAAACTTGCCCGGCTAGGCTTAAGTTTTGTCTTTGTTTTAAGCCTCACTGTTTTTGTATTAGGCATATGCCCAGCGTCTGAGGCATTTCAAGGAGCTGTTTCAGCAACAATAAATGCCGAATATACTGTTCCTGATTATGATGATACTGATTATGACGGCATCCCTAACGCATATGACCTTGATCCTGATGACCCGCAAGATGCGCACAAAGATAGTGATAATGATATTATAAATTCAGATGGAATAACAGTCGGAGACGGGCTAAGCAACTTAGACGAATATCGTCTGGGTACAGACCCACTTAGTTCAAATAGCGGAATAAATGTAAGAATAGAAGCAACCCCTGCAAGTGGTATCCAACCGCTGGATGTTACATTTACAGCGCATGTTACTGCTGATGGCGGATATAATATAGTAAAATATGAATGGGATTTTGATGGAAATGGGACTTATGATTATTCTTCATGCAGCCCCTCGGTACAATATAAATACACTACACCAGGTGCGATAGATGATGCAGGCAACAGGGTTTATTACGCAAAATTAAGAGTAATAAATAATAGGGGCAGAGCTGGAGTAACTACAGCTACTATAAACATAGAAAGAGACGAGACGCTATTTCCGCCAACAGCTTCTGCAGTAGTTGGTGTGCCTGCTGTAGTATCTACACCATCAATCTGGGAGTTTGCAGGCAGCGGCTCAGCAGATGTAGCTAAATACCAGTGGGATTTAAGTGGAAATGGTGAATATGATTTTACCTCTACTAAATCAGGAGGCGTTACGCATACATATAAGGATACAAACCCACAGAGTTTCTCCGTATATTTTAAGGTTACTGATACAGATGGCTACAGTGAAATAGACAGCTTCCCGGTTTCTTTGGATGTTGCCAGGTGGCATAATGCGCCGGATAAGAATTTTAGGCCGGTTATAGAATTTGGCAACCATGGCGCCGGCAACAGGTATATAGTTTATGCCATGGCAGGTCAGCAGGTTACCCTGAAAGGTTCTGCCATACCGCTGGGTTATAGAAACACAGGTCAGGATTTGTTTGGATGGGTAAAAAAATTAGAATGGGATTTTGAAAGCGACGGTGTCTATGATTGGGTGCTTGAGCAGCAAGCCTCGGCTTGGCAGCAGACCATAGCACAGGGTGAGAAAACAAACGCCAAACACACCTATGGCTCACCAGGGATTTATAGAGCCACGCTTAGGGCAACTACCGATATAAACCTAACTGCAACTGACCATGTATTAGTTATTGTAGAGGATATTTCGAATTGCCCGACGGCTGTAGCGACGGTTAACTATAACAGTGTTGTAGGTGCCAGCGAAATAACAGGCTCTTCAGGCGAAGCCGCCGCATTACCAGTTGAGACAACTTTTGTAAGTTCAGCCAGTTATATGCATCCGGGCCACATAAAAGAATATAAATGGGATTTTGATGGGGATAAACGCTTTGATTACTCATCCGGCAATCCGGATGATGTTGTTTATACTTATACCTCGCCGGGGTATTATTTAGCTTGTTTGGAAGTAGCGGCTGCGACAGGCGCTACGGACACTGTCTATATACCGGTGTTTGTGGCTATGCCCGATACATATGCAAGTGTAATAATGATGCCAAAAGAAAACCAAACAATAGCCGGAAATGCTGTGACATTAATCTGCCGCGTCCTGCCGGATGATGGCGGCGTAAATACGGTTATGTTCCAGTACAGTGCAGACAGCGGTACAACATGGGCAGATATAGGATTGGGTGAGCCCGTCGCATCTTACTCAGTTACATGGGATACAACAGGCCTTAGTGATGGAGATTATTTAATAAGAGCCCTTGTAAACGCCAGCGCAGATGCTACTCCATTTTTGTCCCTTTCGGTTACAATTGGAAACAGCGCTCCTGCCGGTGATATAGACATATACGAGAATGCAAACGGCGAAATCCATACTAAGAAAACAAAGGTAAATCCTAATGACGCTACAAATATAGTGTTGCCAGACGGCATGCGGATTGAAATACCGATGGGTGCCCTACAGTCAAATGGGACAGATGATGTTTATATAGAAGTAGAAAATGATTCTGCTTCAAGCGGCGGTACCGTAGATATCAATTTTAAAGATAAATCCGGTAATATATTAACAGATGTGACGCTCACCGCCGATATAACAATTTCTCTTCCATATCCGGACGAGGACCAGAACGGCATAGTTGACGGTACCGGTATAAATGAAAATGACCTTGTGGTTAGATGGTATAATCAGGCAACCGGTGAATGGGGGGCGATTTATGAATCAGTGGTTTATCCTGTTGAGAATATCGTATGCGCAAAAATAAATCACTTAAGTCTATTTAGTTGGGCAGCAGGCTCTATAATAAGCGCAGTCTTGGGTGGTGGAAGCTCTTCATCCACGGATGGTGATGTTAGTTACTGCTTCATAGCAACAGCTGCCTATGGCAGCGCAGATGCACAAGATGTAATTACATTAAGGCGATTCAGGGATAAATTTTTACTTACAAATAACCTTGGCAAACAGTTTGTGCAATGTTATTATAAATACAGTCCGCCGATAGCTAAATATATTAAAAGTAAACCGTTACTTAAGAAGATAATAAGGCTGGCATTAAAGCCACTTGTTAAATTTGCAGAATGGAGATTGAAGGAGACCCGGTCTCTTTCAATTAAGTAAAATGAAGATAAGAAGATACCTGTATATATTATTAGCAACCGTTATTGCAAGCCCTATGTTTAGTGGCCCTTTAGTAGCATCAAATCAAAATCTTGAGCTAAAAGGGACTATTTTTACCAAATCGCTGAAGCCGCTTGCTATTATAAAAAATATAGAGACAGGCAAAATAAATATGTATGAATCCGGCGAAAATATAGGTAAAATAGAGATATTAGATATAAACAGGGCAGAGGTGATTTTGCGGGAAGGAAAAAGCAGGTATGTTCTGACTTTGCCAGGTGGAGCGGTGAAGCAACCTAAGCTAATAAATATTGATATAGTTAAAAGAGGCGAAACCTTTTATATAAGCAGAGAGGAAGTTAACAAGGCAATATCCAAAATTCCTCAGATAATGCACGATGTAAAAATAATGCCACATTTTTCAAAAGGTATGCCACAAGGGATACGCCTAAGCAATGTAAAAAAAGGAAGTATATTTCAAAAGGCTGGAGTAGAATCCGGAGATATCCTAAAAAGCGTAAACGGAATGTCGCTTAAAACTCCGTATCATATATTTAAAGCTTACAAAGAATTAAAAAGAGAAAATGCGCTTACAGTAGATATAGTGCGTAATGGTGAAGCTACTGTTTTAAATTACGCAATTTCAGGAGGCAAAATATGAAAATAATAATTACAAAATTATTTAAATTAGGACTTATAATAGCCTTTTTAGCAAGTTCATGCCCTGTAAGTTACGCAGCACAAGCTTCCTCAACAGGTTTTTTTGAGCCTTGTCAGTATAAACAGTCCTATCGGTATTATTTGGAAAAAGGGGATGCCCACATGGCTGACGATCAGTTGCAAGCAGCCCTGCAAGCTTATAAAAAGGCATTGATGATTCAGCCTATTTCTAAAGAAGCCAAGGAAAAAATAGTATATATTAATCAGCTATTAGCAGGTGAGAAGCCATTGCCTAAAACAGCACCAGTGATTAATATATCCCAAGCCCAGAATCGAAGAAGAAGTATCAATAATGCTCTTGATAATTTTGAAGAAAAACGTGAAAGAAGGCCGCTTGCAGAAAGAAAAAGGCCTTCAAAAACACCAGATTCAAATTTATCTTCACAGCCCCAAAAATCAGAAATTGCTTCCCCGCTTTCGCGAGGATCACTTTCAGTGCCTCGCAATGACGCAGGTAATAATACAGGCAATTTTTATCATAATTACTTAGACCTTGTAGGTTTTAGCAATGGTATTGACCAGAGTATTCAAGAGGGTATAGGTAATGTAAATTCTGGTATAGCCCCTGGCAAGATAACAGGTGAATATCAAATAGCACTTGGCTTTACCTCGGATGATGTTATCTGGAAGGATGCCAATGCTGACCATGTTGGCGTGCCTGGTGAGAAAAACTGGCGCTATATCTGGGGTGAGAATCAATATAATATGTATGATAAAAAAATCTATAGTAGGCTAAAAGTAGAAGCAGAGGGTCCTATAACAGCACATACAAAGGGTTATTCAGAAATAGTGATTGACCCGTGGACATTTGTAGGTAAAAAGGACATTGAAGTCAAGGCCGCAGGTAACGATGCCGCGCATCTTACTTTAAAATACTGGTCTAATGCCAGAAGGTGCCTTAATGAAACCTATCGTTCAGACAAAGGCGATATTGTGAATATAGCAGAGAACAAGGTTATAGACGGTAAAACAACTGCTGAAACCTATTCCGGCCTTACTGATTGGGGCTCGGTTGGATTTTCTGTTCCAGAAACTGATATAAACAATATGTATGTTCCAATACGCAAGATGTGGGTTGATTATGATAATGGGCCTTATCATGCAAGAGTATTTCCTATGGCAAGCCAGGATGAAGCCCTGACAAGTGATGACCCCATGCATTTATCTAATAATAAAGTTGCATGGGAAGAAAGCTCTTGGCTTGATGAGTATGAACCAAGCAGGCAATTTAAAAGGACAGGCGCGCCTATTAAGGGAGGTCAGTGGATAAGAAGCCTCTCGTTTGTGGCAAAAAACAGCGACTATGAAAGGCTGACATTTCTAAGAGGTGTTACTGCCACTGCTAATTATGATAATGGAGTAGTAATTGAATCCACATTTGCCGCGCCAAGAAGCTTGTGGGATTATTACGAGGAGGTAAGCAGTATCCCGGGTGCTGTAAGGATTAAACTTCCAACGGCCCAGGACTCTAATATAGGCCTTTTATATACAACAAAGATGGGATTAAGCGGTGGAAGTACAGAGGCATTAAATCAGGTTGTAGGTGTTGATGCAGAGTATTTATATTCCCCAAACACAAACGTATATGGAGAATGTGCTTTTAGTTTTACCAATATTGAAGAAGTAAGCAGCTATGAAAGAGATTACTGGGGCGCTGGATATAAACTTGGGCTTAAAAATAAAGGGGATTTGGCGCAATACGGAGACGATTACAAGCTAGATATAAGTTTTGCGCATATGAACAATAACTTTTATCCGGGCCTATCAAGCTACAGGTTTACAAGGCAAGACTCTAATCTGGCAAAGCACATTTATTTTCAGGACCTAAAGCCGGAAAATGAAGAAGAAAAAATAGGTAACGGTATAGACATAGATAGAATTGCGGTTAATGCGAATTTAAAAGCAAATTTCCTAAGTGGTGACTTAAAAACCAGCATGGATTGGAGAGATGTGCGTTCAGATAGTGGGAGTTTTATTGAGGATGTTACACGGGCAGAAGCTGAATATAAGCTTACATCCAAGCTTACCACAAAGGCCTTGGCAAGATATAAATACCTGCCAAAGACAAAAGCCGGTATTGATCCGCTAATAAATGCTAAAACTTCATACATAGCTTTTACAGATTATTTCAGCGATAAAGATGTATGGCTTGAAAATAATACAGTAGAAGAAGGCAAAAACCCTTCAATTGGTACATATTCTCTTGGATTAAAATACGATGCTTTAGAAAATCTCTCTTTACAAGGCATATATGAGATTACAAATGATCCTCTGGATATGCCAAGAGGCCTTCTTAATAATGTTTATGTAACAGAAGAGACAAGAGATGGCATATTGTGGGATAAATTAGTGCCCTTTGTCTATAATCAGAGTTCATTTGGCGCACCACCTTATAAATATTATGATATATTTAAGACGAGACTGACATATTATCCAATAGACCAGCTCAAGGCGGAGCTTAGTTATGTATACAATGATAACAAATTTGCTACAACTTTAGATGATAATGTAAATCACGCAGGAATTAACCTTGAATATACACCAAATGATAAGTGCACCTTGAGTTTAGCTTATTATTATACAAGAGTCAGGGAGTTGTGGATGGATGCTGTTGGCGGAGAAGGTATCAATGTCAGGGGGCATCACAACGTGTTCTTAGCAGCAGATTATGATATAAATGCCAACCAAAGCTTTACTCTTATGTTCGGTGAATATGCAGGTTACGGCAGAGAATACTATGAAGAATATACCTCTATTGGCCCATTAGACACTCAACATATAGTAAGGTTGATATACAAGGGCACATTCTAGAAAAAAATAAAAAAATACTTGACAAAGATACATTAATAAGGTATACTTTATATAAAGCTTTTAAAATATAAAACAAAGATTAAAATATTATGATGAAATCAATCAAATTCGTATGGGGGATAGCAATATTCACACTATCTTTCTGTCTAATAATCTCTAATAGTACTGTTGTAGGTGCTGAAGGTATTAGCCTATCCATACCAGATGGTTACGGTAGGATAAAAGAAGCATATACAGACAGCCATAGCGATTTGGTTCTTGTGCATATACAAGATTTACACTGCAATTATGATGCGCAGATGAGCATACAAAATATAGTAAACAAGCTTGTCAATGAAGACGATTTTAATCTAGTGGCAATGGAAGGCTCTATTGGCAACTTAGACACAAAGCCTTTTTGCAACTATTCTGATGAAGAAATTAAAGAAAAAGTAGCGCATTTTTTCTTAAAAGAGGGTAGTATAAATGGCCCTGGATATGCGCACATAATGAATAAAGGTTCCTTTGCGTTCTGGGGAGCTGATGACCCGCAGCTGTATGAAACCAATAAAGAAGCTTTTATGGCTTCTTTAAATTTAAGAAACGACTATAATGTATTTTGCGAGAATATAAAATCAATACTTAAGCAATTCAGGCAGAAGGTATATAACAAAGAATTAGCGCAGTTTGATAAGCAGCTACAGGCATATAAGGCAGGCGAACTTTCATTTGGAAAGTTCGCTTTTTATTTAAATGAAATTATCTCCGAGAAAAAATTAGAAAAAAATAACTATAATAATTTTAATACCCTGATAAGAGTATTAACTCTTGAGAAGGATATAGATTTTACTCTTGTTGATACACAGCGCTCAAATTGCATAGACAAATTAAGCAAAAAGCTAAAAGGTAAAAAGCTTTCCAAGCTCCTTGATATGAGCCTGCATTTTAAAACCGCTAAGATATCAGCAGTTGAGTTTTATTCCTATTTAAGAGAAACTGTAGGTAAAAGCAAAAGAATAAGCTTTGATAAGTATCCTGAGCTTGATAGATATATAAGTTATATACTATCTTATAATGAGATAGACCATATGCAACTTTTTAATGAAATTGATATGGTCCAAGGTGAGGTCAAAGAGAAACTTTTCAGAAGGCCTATAGAAAAAGAAATTGACGCGCTTTCTAAAAACATAGAGATTTTACAAAGCTTGGCAAACTTAAAGCTTACTACAAAGACACTTGAGAGCTACAGAAAAGATAGAAGCGCATTTTTAGCTTCTAATTTTACGAATTTTATAACCAAAAACGCACGTCAATATAGGATAAAATATAATCTTGGCGTGGCGTTTAGAAAAATAGATGTGCAGCTGCCTGATTTAGAGAAGTTCTATACCGCGGCATTGGAAAGAGATAAGGCACTGGTAAATAATACTATAGATAGAATGAACCGGATTAATGCGAAAAAGGGAGTTTTAGTAGCCGGCGGTTTTCATACAGATGGTATAAAAGAAGCTTTAAAGAAAAAAGGTATATCTTATATAATAATTACTCCAAAGGTGGATGAATTAGACGGAACAAGCAATCTTTACCAGGAGGTTATGTTAGGTAAAAAAACAATGTTTGAGAACTTATTTTATGAAGAATTTAAAGGAAAAGAATATGCGGAAGTTATAGCATTTCAAAAGGCAGCTAAATATTATGCTGATATTGTATTTAAAACTATTTTAAACAAAGGAGTAGCAAAATGAAAAACTACACAAAACCAACTATAATATTATTAACAATTGTATTTTTAGCAGGGCTATTTATAGCAGCTCCTAAAATTACATCCAATCTATCACCAGGTGCTGACAAGCTTGCTAACCGGCTTAAATGCGTGGAACAGCCAACAACTCCAGTTAAAGCTGCGCAATTAGATGAGCTCTGTACAGGTGCAGGGCTATTTGTAGTAGGCACAAACGCAACAGAAGCCCTTGACGTAGGTCCTGCTGATGCAGCATTTACAATCCCTGGGGGCAATACTGTCTTTGTTTTTAGGCAACTTCCCAAGGCAATAGCAGCCCTAGCATCAAACCAAGTTCACATTGAAGTAATACCTGTAGAAGGAGCCCCTAATGCAGGCTGGATAGCTTCAGAACCTGGAAAAGGCCCAGCACTTGCAACTGCTATGAGTCAAGTATTAGCTTCACAACAGCAAGCGTCAGCGCCAGGAACACCAGGACAGAAAAGCATGCCGAGTGCACCAGCGCCTACAATACGAATACAGGATTTGGTATTTCGTCCTGCGGATGATACTCTAGCGCAATCTATTTTAGGGGATAAAGCTTCTTTTTTTGATGGGCTTTTTTATGAGCTTGTAGCGCCTGCAGATGCCCCTAATCTGGAAACAGTGCGTGATTCACTTAGACAAAGCAGGTTTTCTAAGGCTAATGCTTCATCTATTGTGCAAGCCCAAACACCTGACGGAAATATTTTTTATTTTGTACGCGCACGCAATAGAAGAGGTAACAAAGTAGTAGCGTTTGTTATATTCAGAGATACACCACCAGAAAACGTACCGATCTATACTGGAGTAGCTAAGCTAAACATTGCCGCATTACAGTCTTTTCCGCCTACATTTTTAGAAACCCTAAGGGGGCAACCAGACCTTACGCAGCTTGCATGGATTGGGCCAGATCTGCCGCAATGGGAGAAAGAATTACTTGGAAACGACTTACCTAGCTTCTTCCCCCAAGGCTCCGCAGCAGAGGAGAAGTTTGGGAACCCAGATCAGGCTGCATTATATCTTTTGAAACAAAACCTTATAGCGCCAGCACAAGTTGCACCTGTTAAAAGCATGCTTGCAAACCTGAATGCGTCTGTTGCAATGAAGCAAATACAGCCCATAGATACCTTAATAGAACAGTTGCAGGACAGGCAGTCGGTTGCATCAGAGACACTTGCAGTTATATACGCACCATATGGCGAACAGGGCATATTAAATCAGATGAAAAGGTATCGAACAGCCCTGCAGCGGTTCCAGCAACTTTATCCTCAAGTAACATCTGTAGCCATAGCAAGATCAGGCGGAAGGGTTGTTGAGACGGGAGAACATTCAGATTATCATCATGGATTGGTGCTAAACTCGCCTACATTATTAGATACAGTAGTTATAACAGGCGCAAATGAAGCTTCCGATCAAATAACTGTAAACTCAACGCTTCCTGATAGATTCCAAGAGGGAACATTTAGCAATAGCAACCTTGCAGTAGGACATACGTCAAAGGTAGAGCTTCAAGCTGATAAATGGTTCTATTATGTACAGAGTACATTGAACCAGATGCATAAGCAGATGGGCATTAAGATACCTGGATTGTGTATGCTTGTTGATGGAAGAAGGGGTGAAACTCCGGAAGAGATAGCACAAAACGCCTTTGGAGCGCTTCCTATATCAGCAGGCTTAAGCTCATCAGCAGCATTAGATGTTGCTTCTTCTATATCTGTACTGGGCGCTATAGAAAAACGTAGCGACGTAACTGCATCAGAACTTACAGTTGCAACTACGGGCGCTGAAAATGCCATAGGATTCCCATGCGGACCGCAGGATCCATGGGGTGCTATGCGAGGATGGTTAGAAGGCGCTGCAGAAGGCAAATTTTATGCGCAGGTTATGGATTGCCTACCGCAAGTAGATAGTCAAGGTAAACCATTATTTACAGCTAAATTAGTGGAGATGCCGGCCAACTTGCAGGCAGTGCTTATAAACACAGGAACTAAGTCTCCCCATGCGCAGGGAAAATTTGCTGCCCGCCTTGATGGAGGTATGATAGGTGGATATATACTGGCGCATAGTCTGTCTGTTGCGCAAGACATACTTCGAAATCAAGGAGTTAAAGTAGTAGAGATGCCTATTGCAGAAACGCCGTATTTAACAGACCATGCTTCCAAAGTTTTTTCTGACATGTTTCAAGCAGCATATCCTCAGCTTACACAAGAGCGCAACGAGGGAACATACCCACCATTTTATAAACCATATTATTTTTCACTGGAAGCGCTACATAAGATAGGCTATCCTATCTCAGAAGCAGACTTGATGAGTTATTTAGCAATGTTATTACCTGATAGTATGACCAGGGATACATTGATAAGTCTCTTAGGCAAAATGATGTTATCAGACATTATTGCTTTAAGAAAGTTACGTAACATAGAAGGCCTACCAGAGAAAGCACAGGCAATTTCTGCTCGAGAGGCTGTTGACATTGTAATGCAAGACCTGCAAAGAGGAACAGAGCGGCCTTTTGATAAAGTTAAGGGTTTATCATTTTTTCAAATGGCAACACAGGTCGTTGATATGCTTGACAGAGACCAACTAGACCCAGTAAATATTGATGCAGAAGAAAACGCACCGGCTATAGAAAGATTAGGCAAGATTGCTTTTGACAGGTTTACCTGGACAACACGCGCTGCAAGTGATCCTGCGGTAAATGCAGATACAAGAAAATGGAACATCTTAGGCCCAACAAGGCACGCTATTACAGAACAGAAGAGGGTAAGAGACACTGTGCAGGCATTAAGAACTGGCGACCTTGAAGCATACGGCCAAATACAAGGGGAAGTTTATGAAAGTTTAAAGAGCGATTATCGCAATACAGATGCTGTAACAGAGGCACTGGTTGGGTTTGCAAATGGCCTACCCGAGGTTTTAGGCGCAAGGCATATTGGCGCAGGCTGGGGTGGCAATTTAGCCGTGTGGGTTAAGGCAGAGGATACAACCGCCGTTATGCAAAAACTATTGCAGTTTGTATCATCGCCAAAATACAAAGAAACATTAGCAACACAGATATATGAACAGCAGAGAGCAGATAGTGATGTAATTTCAATGGATACTGCCCGAGAGCGAGCAGGCACAGCAGTTAAAGAAGTCGAGGAGGGCATAATACAATATATACCAGGGCCTGGTGCTGATTTAGTATTTACCAAGGACCTTACCAAATCCATGCCCGAAGCACCAATGTCGCTACTACAGGTTGTACAAAAATCTATGCCTACAGAACCACAAACGTCACAAGCAGCCCTATCGTTACCTACTGGTGTTTTTACATTTACTGATGGCTTAGTCGAAGGCGCTGATAGGCATACAATTGAGGTAGATTCAGCTATTACAGCCGAACTGGAACGAATAGGCATTACACACGTTGCTACTACAGCAGGCCTACAGCCAGACATAATAAACGAAGCACTCCTTCGTCAGATTACAGCAAGCGCCCCAGCACTAACAGCGAATCTATCAACTATAACAAATCCTGCTGATGCAGTAATCCAAATAAATGCTCAACTTGAAGCAATGATAGTGCTTGTACAAGGTGGCATAGGCCTTTTGATTCAACCAGCAGGCACGGCTATCGCTATCCAAAGGCCAGCTATACCTATACAGCAAGCTGTCAATGATGCAACTAAGCTAATAATCACAGACTTAGATGCATTGGTAATGCCAGTTGGCCAAACCCCAGAGGGTGCAGCAATATACGCGCCTACTACTCATGCGATAGAGGTTATTGCTGATATGAACACATTAGCAAACATCACAAACGCAAATGGAGGCCGAAGATATTACAGAGCAGTTTATAGCAACAGACTATCTACTGAACAAATAGCTGCTGTATTAGCACAAGCAGGCATACCAGCCTCACTATTTGATGTTGGTATTTTAAGTGGTGATATAGTAGGTGCTGTTGCAAGAGCAGCTACAGCAGTAGAGCAGACATCAGGCATTGCTCCTGATTTGTTATTCCGTATGGCAGAACAAAATCAAGCCCTACTTGCTGCAATAGCTGCAAATACAAGTACCGCAAGTATGATAGTTCAGGTTATTATGCAGCCTTCAGATACACAATACTTTAACCACAGACAGTCACTTATTGCTGCTATTAAGAGCCTAGAAGGTATTGTGCCAGCACAGACACTAGATACCCTTATGCAAGCAGTTCAAGGTGCTGATGTAATTCGTGGTACAGTAGTTGAACCTGAAGATGATGATGCTCGCAGGTCCAATCAAATGGCAAGAACACTTGCCCGCAGCGCTGTATAAGCAAACACGTAATCAACACTACAAAGCCCACCCTGGGGCGCACTTAAATATGTGCGCCCTTTTTTTAGAGACGGTTTCAAAGTTGTGAGGGAAACCGTCATATCCTCCTTTTTTACTACGCAAAAAAGTTAAAAATTAACGGATTTGTGTTTGACAGTCGTATTTATTTGTGTTAAGCTTTTATCTAGGGTATTTTATATATTTTCTTAACGATTTACCTTTATAGGTAAATAAAAAGAGGGAGGTGGGTCCATGAATTGGAACATAGTTATAATGGATTCGGTTCGAGAAATGTTGACGAGGGTATGGCTTTTTATACCGCGCCTAATAGTCGTATTGATGATTCTTATAGTTGGCTGGCTTATAGCTAAGCTAATTGAAACAGTGATTGTCAGAGTTTTAAAACTCATTAGGCTGGACACCCTATCAGAGAAATCAGGAGCTAGCAATGTCCTGGCAAAAGGTGGCATAAAATACACGCTTTCTGAATTGTTGGGCGTCCTTGTATATTGGGTTATTATATTAATAGTTATTATTACCACCTTAAATTCTCTGCAATGGACAGTAGCTGCTGAGCTGTTGAACAAGATTGTAGCATACATACCTAATGTCATAGCAGCCATCTTTATATTGGTAATAGGCATGTTTGTTTCAACAATGTTGGCTGGCATAATTCGCACTGCTGCAGGTAATGCAGGAATAAAACAAGCAAGATTATTAGGGCAGATAACCCAAGTAGTGGTTATAGGTTTTGCCATAGTAGTTTCTCTTGAGCAATTGAACATAGGCAGAATAATCATAGCCAGTGCAGTACAGATCATTTTAGCTGCCATAGGATTAGGCATGGCAATAGCCTTTGGTCTTGGCTGCAAAGAAATAGCTGGAAAGTATATGGCTGATACACTTAACAAGCTTAAAAAATAATAAAAACAGCAATAAATACAAAAAAATAGCAGGGCAAGTTGAAATATGTCCTGCTATTTTTTATCAAAATTTAGAGACGGTTTCAAAGTTGTGAGGGAAACCGCCCCATTCCCAATCGGGAAACCGTCATATACCCACCTAAAGCGTTAAATCATCCAATACATTGTATGCTGGATTAAGCATATTCCTTTCTCTATAACTGCTCCAAATGTATTCATGAGGACTTTTAACTATTTCTGCCCTTGCAGGGTTGGATTCTATATAATTTATGCAATTCATTAGATATTTATCCTTTATAATGACCTTGCTTTTAAATCTCCCTTGCCAGAGATGGCCCACCCTGCCATAAGTTTTGTTAAAATAACCAGTATAAGCCCTGTTAAGGCCGTGCATGAATTTATATAGGATATTTTTCTCATAAATTTGTCCCATTATGTGAATATGGTTCGGCATGAGGCAATACCCATATAGCCTAAATTTGTATCTTTTTTTATATTTTATCAAAAGATCCATATATTTATAGAAGTCCTTTTCAGCCCCAAACACCTTTTGCTTGTTATTCCCCCTTGTCATAATATGGTAACAAGCTCCATCTATAACTAACCTTGGCCCATTTGGCATACTATGCCTCCTTTGTTTTATGTGTTATAGCCACACCCATCCTTAAATCTCTATTTTGCCTCCCATATATATAGACGGTTCTCAAAGGCAAAAAAATGCAAAAAAATGCAAAAAATGTTAATATTTTTCAATTACAATAAAATATAGTGAAATTAAGCAGAGCTCTCCGACGAGAACTGATTTTTGACAAAAAAGAAAATTTAGTAAATAAAATATTGCCGTTCATATAACGATATGACGGTTTCCCGATTGGGAATGGGGCGGTTTCCCTCACAACTTTGAAACCGTCTCTAAATGTTTCTTGACGGGGGAGGGGTTGTGTGGTATACTATATACAAACTTTTTTAAAGATTAGAATAATGAAGGAAATGAAGGAGTAGTGCGTGATAGGGAAGCAGGGAAAAAGTGTCTCTATATTAAAATGTATAGCTATACTTACATTTATAATAACTATTTCCGCAACAAATACCGCATTTGGCTACCAATTGCATCCCACCATATACAAAAAATCTACACTAAGGCCGCAAAGTAGTAGAAGTTCCGCATCACTATCTTTGGAGTTAGATTTATCAGCCACAGGCGGCCTCATAGGTAAGCTATATGACAACCCGTATCCAAAAACACGAAAATTTGTTACAAGGGATATAATAGGGCGTGAGGAAAAAGATAAAACAACCAGTAAAAAATACCTTGCTTTTTATATGGTTGACCCTAAAAGCGCCCCAAGACAAAGAAAGTTAAGAAGGCTTTATACTAAAGATTGCAAAGTGGCAAGAGTGGAAATAATCGACGTTGACCCGGCAAGAAAAATAACAGTGCTTGCGGATAACGAATGTATAAAGGCCTTCGGCGCGCCGAATATGCGATATATCTGCCAGGCTTTTTTAAAGGAAGGAGTCGTATTGTATCATGAAGAGTTAGAGGCGTATTATATTCAGCATCCGGAAAAACTTCCTCCGGGTGTAAATGCCCACACATTTTTAAGAGGATGCGGAAAGGCTATACGCAAGTTGATTATGCGGGCAATAGCAAGCGGTGCATTAGATAAGAACTGTAAAGCAGGCGATGTAATTAAATATATAAAGAGAGCATTTATAAAGGGTGATTTGCCTATTTCAAGGTACAACCCCGCAGAGATTGCTTTTATACGCCACAACCAGCATAACAAAAACCTTTTTTTGAGGGACGAAAATGGTAAAGCAGTAGAGGATCAGGTAACAGGTGAGTGTCTTCTTTTAGGGCAGCAGGAGCAGGACCCAAGGCTGGGGCGCGCTGCAAATAAACGCTTGAGCGAAATTATAAACCCTGAAGCAGCAATCCCAGATGCTGTTTTAACTCGGGGTAGCGTTGATAATTTTATGAATTTTGAAAATCATAACTCAGGTTCGCATATGTTGGCAGAACAATTAATGAGGTTTCTCGAAAGCAATAATGTAATTGCCCCAGGAGGCGGGAAACACGGGCAGGCGGTAGAAGGGAAGATAAAAGGGGCGTGTGAGGAAACTATACAACAAAGGCCGGGAACACTGTTTCGCAGAAAAACCACAGGATTTGGTTTAAAAAAAGCAAGAGCAAAAGCTGAAGATAAAGGCGTTTTTATATTTGTCAGGGGGAATGTAGTTGAAATAATAGCGGGAGAGCTTAAGCCTATAATAGAACAACTGCAGGATGGAAAAAGAAGAGAGAATATATCAGAGGGATTATATTTTAGTTTTTCAATACATTTTGATATCAAAAATAATTTTATATCCATAACCAGGCCGTTTATTAATAAAGCAAATAAGGATTTGCTAAAAGATACAGACATTGAAGATGTAATATTGCAAAGCTTCAGCAGTGTCATTGCCGTTCCTAACGCAGGCCTGGCGAGAGTTCCTGTAAGAGCATTGGTAAACAGGCTGGCTGATATGAAGTGGTTTTTACGTGTCTGTGCCAGTAAAGCCGACATTGACCGGGATGCCGTAGGTATGCCGGCGGAAATTACTTGGTTTTTTGCAATGAGGGAAGCGGGTATTTTAAATGATGTACAATTGCGCAAACTGGTTAGTTTATATAGTGAAACACATGATGCTTTTAAAGAGAGAGCCCTTGACAATTTAACTGGAGAGGGAAGGACCGGATTTGAAGCATTCCGGGGGGAATTTATAAATGGCGTTAATGAAATGGCTGCATTTGTTAATGACTATTTTTCCATGCGGCAGCATAAGAATTTTGCAGAGGCCTTGATGAATATTTTTTATGAATCCCAAAAACAGGATGAGTATAATGGTTTTACCGCAGCATATGTTTTTAATAAGTTTATAACCTGTGGAACCTACGAGCATGTTTTAACAAGATTACAGAAATTGGATAACCAGATAGCTAATATAGCCGTGCTGCAGCAGGCATTGAGGGATGTAGCTGGAGAAGCTGTAAAATTAGATAAGCAGGGGCTTGTGCAGGAAATAGCAGGTATAGAAAGCGCGTTAGCAGGTTCCGACATTGCGCCTGTGCAAAAGGAAGCTTATCAAGGGCAGTTGGCGCAGTTAACAGAAATACAAACAATAGAACAAAGAATATCAGATGAAGAAGAGGAGCTTCAGGCCAGACAGAAACAGGAACAAAGAACACCTGATCAGGCGCCAGGGGCGTTGCAGCGTAAACACAATGGAAAAAAACAGCGCCTTAATGAAAGATTACAGCCATTACAGGAGATATCAGACGTAAAAAAGCAGATATATGTTGCACAAAAAGAGTCACAGGAACTTGAGGCAACGCGCAGCCAGGTAAGAGAGGATTTAAATGAGCAGTTTCACCATCCCGAGAAATTAGCAGACCCGAGAATTCAAAAAATACTAAGACAGCTGCAAGCTTTGTATAAGCAGCATAATATAACACCAATGAGCCAGGAAGACTATGTCCTGGAATTAAATGAGCTTAATGCAAAGCTTGAGGGAGCAGTCGCAGCTGTAAAAAACGAAACAGAGCGGAAGTTAAACGAGTTTGACAAGGATTATAGACAAAGACTCAATACATATGAACAAACTAGAGAGACAAGATTAAAAGCTGCTGGTGAGCCATATGAACAAGCACACACAGATGGAGATGGAAAAAAAATGCGCGCTGAAGCGAAAAAGAAAGCGAAGGAAAGAAAAGAAATCTTAGGTGAAAGAAAAGAAATGCAAAAAGACCATGAGCGCCGCAGAGAAATGCTTCTTTCTAAACTTGAGGACTCGAATACAAATGAAATCGGGAGAATACGCGGGGATTTGGAAAAGCTCAAACTCCAATACGAACAAAGGCCAATGCCGGATAATGAATATGAAAGACAAGCCATGCTCCTTAACGCCACGCTTGAGCGAGAATATCAGCGGTTGCGTGATACAATACAGAAGCAATGGCAGGTTTTCGAAGGCAGATATAATCGCAGGAAGTTATGCTTATCAGCTCTATTAAAGAGAGCAGGGAATCTACTGGATGCGAAAATGCAAGTTCAGGCAATAGAAAAGGCATCACAAGATTTAGAAACCAGATATAGAAAAAAACAGATAGTTGAACAAGAATGCAGAACAACGCAGAAAACCTTAAGAGAGCAATTGAGGCAGCAGCAAAGGATTGTTAATGAGCACAAAAACTGGTGGGTCAAAGATGCTGCATTTGTCGATGTGCTAACAAGGTACCGTGAGTGGTTAAGTAATGTATATGTGAGCCCTCAAATACAACAACAAATAAGAGAAGTAAAAGCGCAATTGCAGGAATTGACGGTGTGGTACGAAGGCCAGCGGCAGGCCTTAAACCAGAGATTAAATTTAGCGCAGATAGATGCTGTAAAAACGACTATAACACAACAAATAGAAGCTCTGGATAACCAATATCAAACGCAGCGGAAATACCTGATGAGCCAGGTTGTTGTTAGCGGTGACATATTATATCAGGTTACGGGCGGTTTTGTTATGCAAGGGCTAATTTCTACCCCAGCCCAATTTACAAAAGACTTTCCCTGCGCAGATACCTCTTGCCCTCGTGGTTATTCAGGCCCGCCGAAAAATAATAGGGTTTTCCCAAAAGCTTGTCCTGAAGATTTAAATTCGGATGGCAATAGACACATCTTGTTAACAATTCGAAGACAGGCATAAGGGCACATAAGAAGGGCCATATGCCCCGCATTTTGGTACTTGTAGAATGCGGGGTTTTTCATTGCGTTTTGGGGGGATTTTTGGTAAAATCTATACTTCTTATAATACTAATATGACAAAAACACTCAATACAAAGATCGGAGTTATCTCATGGTTAAGATAAAACGAGCGTTGATAAGCGTATATGATAAGACAAATCTTGCTGAATTTGTTAAAGGCCTAAAAGAGCTTGGCATTGAGATTATATCAACCGGCGGTACTGCAGAGTTTATAAAATCACAAGGCATAGAAGTAAAAAACATATCAGATATGACAGGTTTCCCGGAGATATTAGATGGCAGAGTAAAGACTTTGCATCCTAAAGTTCATGGGGCGCTGCTTTCTTTAAGAGAGAGCCACGCGCATATGGCTGAAACGCGTTCCCATGGCATAGAAATGATAGATATGGTTGTGGTTAATTTATACCCGTTTCAGGAAGTAGTGGCAAAACCTAATATCAGCAGAATAGAGGTATTAGAAAACATAGACATAGGTGGCGTATCTTTGTTACGTTCAGCTGCTAAAAATTACAGTTCAGTTGCTGTTATTTGCAAGCCCTCTCAATATAATATGGTTTTAGATGAAATGAAATCGCGAAGAGGCGTTGTCTCAGATGATACTTTATCAGCATTAGCCGCAAAGGCATTTGAAGCTACTGCTGGATATGATAAAGCAATTAATAATTATTTTAACGAAAAAGTTTCACCTATAAAATCTGAGGCTGTTATAACACCCCCAGCTGCTGAGGTTGTTAAGCCAGTGCCTGTGCCAACACCCGAGCCTCCAAAGCCTGAGATAGTAAAGTCCGTATCTACTCCTGAAGCTGTGACCACACCTGTTTCAGCTCCAATACCAGAAAAAACTTCCTCGTCTTTTCCTGAAATTTTTAACATTAATCTTAAAAAAGTGCAGGATCTGCGTTATGGCGAGAACCCGCATCAAAAGGCCGCATTTTATAAAGAGGAAAACATTAATGAATCCTGCATTCCTTCAGCCAAACAACTCTGCGGCAAAGAGCTCTCCTATAACAATATCATGGATATGGATACCGCACTGGCAATTGTAAAAGAGTTTGATAAACCAGCAGGGGTAATAGTAAAACATGCTAATCCCTGCGGTGTTGCAGTGGCAGACACACTTACAAAAGCTTATACTGATGCTCATGAATGCGATAAAATGTCTGCTTTTGGCGGCATTATTGGCTTAAACAGAACAGTGGATATAAGTACAGCAGAAGCTATATTGGCATCTGGTTTCCTAGAATGTGTAATTGCCCCAGGCTATGATAGCGTAGCGCTGGATAAAATGAAAGCCAAGCAAAACCTACGTATTTTACAAGCATCACCTTTTGAGCAAAAAAAAGACCTTACCAAACATTCCATAAGAGAAGTAGCAGGAGGCCTGCTCTTACAAAGTAGAGACCTGGATAGTCTGGATAGAACACAATTACATATAGTTACGAAAAAAAAGCCCGTAGCTGAAGAAGTAGATTCATTACTTTTTGCGTGGAAGGTAATAAAATATATCAAATCTAACGCTATAGTGTTGGTAAAAGATACCAAAACTATCGGCATAGGCGCAGGCCAAATGAGCAGAGTAGATTCTGTATTTATAGCCACTCAAAAAGCATCAAGAGCTTCCAGGGGCAGCGTTCTTGCTTCAGATGCGTTTTTCCCAAAAGCTGATGGGATAGAGACTGCTGCAAGAGCAGGTGTAACCGCGATAATCCAGCCCGGTGGCTCAAAGGCTGATGATGAAATAATTAGAGTAGCTGATAGACGTAATCTTTCCATGGTCTTTACAGGTATGCGGCATTTCCGTCATTAAAGCAGTAATCAGTTGTCAGTAGTCAGTAAACAGTTACTGAAAACTGAAGACTGAAAACTGAAGACTGAACAATGAACTATATTCAAGCTATAAAATATCTAGATTCTTTCCAAAATCTGGAACACAAAACCTCTTATGATTACCACAAGGTTTGTAATCCAAAAAGGTTTTCTAAACTCTGCGATATAATAGGTAGGCCACAGGATGATTTTAAATCTATCCTTGTCTCCGGAACAAATGGAAAAGGTTCTGTCTGTACGTTGCTTCATTCCGTGCTAGTTGAGGCAGGATATAAAACCGGGCTTTACACATCTCCCCATCTCTTAGATTTACGCGAGAGAATAAAAATAGACAATAAAAATATAGACAAAGATGAATTCTCAGAATTAATAGAAACAGTAAAAAAATCAATTGAATGCGCAATGGGAGAGGATGCACGCCTATATAAGGATATTACATTTTTTGAAATAGTAACAGCCGCCAGCTTTTTATATTTTGCAAAAAAAAAGATAGATATCGCAATAATAGAGATAGGGCTGGGGGGCAGGTTCGATGCTACTAATATACTTTATCCTTTAGTTTCTGTTATTACCTCAATAAGCCGTGACCACACACACCTGTTAGGTAGTTCACTTTCTAAGATAGCAAATGAGAAGGCAGATATAATTAAAGAAAATTCTTTTGCAGTTAGTGCACCACAAAAGAAAAGTGTCATGCGTGTAATAAAAGCTGTGGCTCAAGCAAGAGTGAGCAGTTTATCTGTTGTGGGCGCAGATGTTAAATATAAACCTTGCTGTATGAATTTTAATGAAACAACCTTTGATTGCAGGGGGTTGTATAAAAATTATAAAAATATAAAACTCCCTCTAGTTGGTAAGCACCAGGCAGAAAATGCCACGGTTAGCCTGGTGACTCTTGAGATATTAAAAAAGCATTTTTATTTTCGCATTAAAGAGGCAAACATACGTAAAGGATTTAAAAGCGCAAAATGGCCTGGCAGATTTGATGTAATAGGTAAGAAGCCGCGCATAATAATTGACGGTGCGCATAATAGAGATTCAGCAAAGGCACTCAAGCACACAATAGAGGAATTAATAGGTAAAAAGGGTGTAGATGCCCTTATTCTTGGGTTCTCATCTGATAAAGACATTAAAGCAATAGGTTCGCTTCTGTGTCCCCTCGGAGAAAATATAATTTTTACAAGATCTCATTCAAGCCGAGCTGTTTCACCTGTTTTACTCGCAAAGATGCTTTCTAAGGAATGCAAGAATTCATTAATTTCAGAAATTCCAAAGGCTGCATTAGCAGCTGCAAAAAAATTAACATCTAAAAATGGCACTATTTTAATTGCCGGGTCATTATTTTTAGTAGCGGATGCAATGGGGATATTATGCAAGGATTAAACCAAAACGATACTATTTGCGCGATTGCCACTTCAGCAGGCGAAGCTGGTATAGGAATAGTGCGCTTAAGTGGTAAAGAGGCACTAAAGATAGCAGATAAAATATTTATACCTAAAAATGGTAAAAAGCCCTCTGAGATGCCTGGCTACACACTGCATTATGGGCATGTTAAAGGTGTAAATAATAAAATTATCGACGAGGTTTTACTTTCTATAATGCGTGCCCCTAAAAGTTACACAAAAGAAGATGTGATTGAGATAAACGCGCATGGTGGAGTAATTCCATTGCGTGAGATACTGCAGTTAGTAGTATCAAAAGGCGCGCGCCCGGCAGAGCCAGGTGAGTTTACAAAAAGGGCATTTCTAAATGGTAGAATAGACCTCTCGCAGGCAGAGGCTGTTCTTGATATAATAACTGCTAAGACAGAAAGTTCTTTGAATGCGGCCAAGAGACAGCTTGATGGAGAATTATCCGCCTCAATTAAAGATATAAGGTCTGATATTATAGGGGTTCATGCGGAGGTAGAAGCAAGCCTGGATTTCACAGAAGAAGACTTAGAACTTTTAAAAGAGCCTGTGCTTGGAAAAAAATTGGATATAGCTGTAGCAGAGTTAAAAAAACTTTTGAAAGATTATCCAAATGGCAAGGTGCTACGCGAGGGTGTGACCACGGTTATATGCGGTAAGCCAAACGTGGGCAAGTCCACTCTTATGAACAGATTCCTAAAACATAAACGTGTTATAGTGACAGCGACTCCAGGTACAACCAGAGACGCAATTGAGGAGATAGTTAATGTAAGGGGCATTCCATTAAAAATAGTGGACACAGCTGGCGTTATGCACACAGACGATGAGCCATCAATGGAGGGAGTGCGCCGCAGCAAGGAATATATGGAGTCAGCGGATTTGATTTTGTTAGTTCTTGATTCTAGTGATGCATTAAACAATGAAGATATAAATGTTATTGAAACTGTAAGAGAAAAGAAAGTGTTAGTGCTGGTTAATAAAACAGATTTGCCCGCCCGCCTTAAGATAGAAGAAATAAAACGTTATTTTGAAAATAAAAAGATTATAAAAATATCTGCCAAAAAAGACAAAAATTTGGATAAACTATATAATATAATATCTGATAGTATATGGTCTGGTGAGGTAAGCTCTTCTAATCAGCCAGTACTTACCAATGTAAGGCATGAGCAGGCTATAAAAGAATCAATAGTATTTCTGGAAAATGTAATAGCAGAGTTAAGCACTAAGGGTAAGGAATTAATAGCCATGGACTTAAAAGAGGCTATAAATAAATTAGGGCTTATAACAGGAGAAAATTTTACCGAGGATTTATTGGATGAGATATTCTCACGATTTTGCATAGGTAAATGACGAATGGAGAAGAATATGGATAAAAAAAAGATACAAAAAGCGGTAAAGGACATACTTGAGGCTGTGGGTGATAATCCCAATCGTCCTGATTTGAAAGAAACCCCCAGGCGTGTGGCTGATATGCTTCAGGAAATATTAAGCGGCATAAAAAAAGACCCAAAAAAAGAATTAGAAGTAATATTAGGTGAAAAACATGATGAGATTGTATTGATAAAAGATATACCTTTATATTCTCTTTGTGAGCATCATATACTACCGTTTGTAGGTAAGGCCCATGTTGCATACATACCAAAGGGTGGCAGGGTTACAGGTTTAAGCAAATTAGTTAGAGTGGTTGATATTTTATCAAAAAGACTGCAGGTGCAAGAGAGGCTTACCACCCAAGTAGCAGATGTAATAATGCAAAAATTACGCCCTTTAGGCGTTTTGGTTGTAATAGAAGCAGAGCATTTATGTATGTCCATGCGAGGGGTTAAAAAACCAGGCACAACAACTGTTACAAGCGCGGTTCGCGGAGTATTTAAGGAAAATTCCAAGACCAGAGCAGAAACTTTAGCCTTAATAGGAAAATAATTATTTAGTCTGAACCAAAATTATGTTAAAATTTGGTTCAGGGTTTACAACGCCTGTCGCGGTATGGTATAATACTTAGTCTCGAAGGGGATTTATGGCTAAAAAACCACAAGAAGACCGTCTCTGTGAAAGGCTAGACCTACCCATAAAGGTGGATTATGAGGTTTCCTCCAGGCCCCATGAATTAAAAGGGGCCATAAGTAAAAATATAAGTGGCGGTGGTATATGCCTTTCATTGTTTGAGAAGCTTTTGCCGGGAAGCAAGCTTAAGATAAAGATAAAGCTTCCTAAGGCAGATCCAATACAGCATCCAAAACTACCTGCTGGTAAAAGCCGCAAAGCAAAATTAGAACAATACGAATTAGTGGCAAGAGTAAGCTGGATAAGGGCGGTGGAAGTATCAGGACAGGGGGCTTATTCATCATATTATGATACAGGTATACAGTTTCTTGAGGCAGATCCTGTTGTAATAGGAAAAATTGTTTCTTATTTTCGCGGTAGAGAACTTTAAAGATAAAGGTACTAAATGAATTTTTTTATTGAAGTTGGAAGAAATAAGATATTTATCATAACAGTTTTAACCTGGCTCATTGCCCAGTTTATTAAAGTAATAATTGGAATATTAAACGAGAGAAAATTTAATTTTAAATGGTTTATTGGCACAGGAGGCATGCCTAGCTCCCATTGCGCTGGAGTTACAGCACTGGCTACTTGCGTTGGCATGCGTTTTGGTTATGAGTCAGGAATATTTGCTGTGGCGTTAATATTTGCTTTGGTTACAATGTTTGATGCCCAGGGCGTACGCCGCTCAACAGGCAAGCAGGCAGAGATATTAAACAAAATGTTCGAGGATCTATATTTTCAAAAACCTATTAAAGAAAATAGACTGTTGGAATTCATAGGCCATACCCCTGTGCAGGTTTTTGCTGGTTTGGCATTGGGAATTACCTGCGCTTACGTTTTATATAATATATTATGAGGAAATACGCAAGATTACTTATTTTTACTGCCATAGCTATAGTTTTAATAACAGCGGTTTTATTTTTATTCAAGTATAGAAGCGCTAAGGTGGTAGCACCTGTTTCTAATAACGGCCTTCCAGTGGAAGTAGCTGTGCTTTTAGATAAAGCAAACCTACTGCAAGAACATGGTGATCTTATTGCAGCCAGAGATGTTTATAAGCAACTTTTGTATAATTATCCGAGTGCTAAAAACACCTTAGAGTTATATAATAATATATACTCATTAAATACAAGGATACTATTTTCTTCAACACCAACTCCTGATAGCCAATTATATCAAGTAGTAGGGGGTGATACCTTAGGCGCAATAGCTAAAAAATTTAATACCACAGTGTGGCTTATTAAAAGAGCTAATGGTTTAAGTAGTGATCTGATTAAGCCTAGCATGAAGCTAAAGGTTCAGAATAATACATTTTCTATAGTAGTAGATAAATCTCAAAATACGCTTACCCTAATTTCTAATGGAGAAGTAGTTAAGCTATACACTGTTTCTACAGGCAAAGGCAACTCTACACCAATAGGGAATTTTAGCATAGTAAATAAGCTCATAGATCCTCCGTGGTACAGTGCCGGAGGGGTCATACCTCCTGATAGCCCGGAGAATGTATTAGGCACACGCTGGTTAGGAATTGATGTGCCTGGGTATGGGATACATGGTACCAGCAAACCAGAAAGCATTGGCTATCAATGCACAGAAGGTTGTGTGAGAATGTACAATGTAGAGGTGGAAGAGCTTTACACAATAGTGCCAAAAGGCGCTGAAGTAATAATCATTGACTAACCCCCAATTATAATGAACGGTAGCGGTTTAAATTTCGAAAAGCCCATCCTGGAACTCGAGAGGAAAATAGAAGAGTTAAAAAAGTTTACCTCTTCCGAGAAGATAAATCTTAAGTCTGAGATTAAAAAACTCGAGGAGAAATTAGAAAGCGCAAAGCGTGAGATTTTTTCAAATCTTACTCCCTGGCAGAGGGTGCAGATAGCACGGCATCCAAAAAGGCCATATACATTAGATTACATTAAAGCATTTATATCAGATTTTACAGAATTACATGGTGACCGAGCCTTCTCAGATGACAAAGCTATTATCTGTGGGCTGGGCAAACTTAGTGATTTTAAGGTTATGGTAATTGGCCATCAAAAGGGTAGGGATGTTAAAGAAAATTTGATGAGAAATTTTGGTAGCGCTCATCCCGAAGGTTATAGAAAAGCCATGAGGTTTATGAAACTGGCTGAGAAATTTGATGTACCTATCTTTTGTTTTATAGATACGCCTGGCGCATATCCAGGTATTGGCGCGGAAGAAAGAGGCCAGGCAGAAGCCATTGCGTATAATTTACGTGAGATGATGCAGGTAGCTGTGCCTATTGTAGTAGTTGTAATAGGGGAAGGTGGCAGTGGTGGAGCCTTGGGCATAGGTATAGGCGATAGAATATGCGTTATGGAGAATGCCTATTATTCAGTTATTTCTCCGGAAGGATGTGCTGCCATATTATGGAAAGATAGAACTAAGGCGCCTGAAGCAGCAAAAGTTTTAAAATTGACAGCCAGTGAATTACTTGAAATGGGAATAATAGATGAAATTATCGAAGAGCCATTGGGTGGAGCGCATAGGAATATAGAGGCAGCTGCTGAGAATTTAGCAGCCTCTCTTCTTAGAAATCTCAAGAAGCTTTCTTCTTTACCCAAAGAAGAAATGCTTAATGCACGCTATGAAAAATTCAGAAAAATGGGCGTTTTTAATGAGTAATCCTTATTTGATTCAGATACAGAGCCATCTAAGTGAACTCAACAATGTAGTAAAGCCGATACTGAAGTTTCTTAACTCTTTTAAGATTGATGAATCTATAGTCTTTGACATAAGGTTATGCCTGGAAGAGGCGTTAATTAATGCAATAAAACACGGCAATAAGAATAATAAAGATTTACCTGTAAAAATATGTTATGCTATTTCAGATAATAAGTTTAAAATGTCCATAGAAGATAAGGGAAATGGTTTCAATTACAAGAGCGTATCAGATCCCACTGCTAAAGAAAATCTATTAAAAGCAAAAGGCCGCGGTGTATATCTGGTAAAATACCTTATGGATGAGGTTTCTTTTAATAAAAAAGGCAACAAAATTACAATGGTAAAATATCTAAAGCAGCAGATCGGAGGAGGACATGCAGGTAGATAAGAGTAAGCAAAATGATGTAGTAATATGTAAAATAAAAGGCGATATAGATATTAATTCTTCGCCAGATATAAGAAAGGCCCTTAGTGAATTAACTCAAGGTGAGGAAAAGAGAATAGTTGTAAATCTAGAAGGTGTTTCTTATATTGACAGTTCCGGATTAGCTACGTTGGTAGAAATGCTTAAAAAATCAAAAAGTTATGGTGGCAATCTGAAGCTATCAGACTTAGCGGATAAGGTTAAGGGCCTTTTTGAGATAACTAAGCTGGATAGAATATTTAATATATATACCAGCACAGAAGAAGCTATAGCAGATTTTAAATAATACTATGAAAAATCCAATAGCGTCGCTAGGAAGTTTTGCCTTAGGCCTTAAAAAGCAGATAACAGATATCACGCTTTTGCTTGCTCAGGTTGTTTATTGGCTTGTTATAGCCCCTTTTAAGGGAAAATTTATATCCAGAAAGAACCTCTCTGAGCAAATGGTGTTTGCCGGAGTAAGGAGTATTTTAATAGTATTTTTTGTAGCTTTGTTTACAGGGATTGTTATTGCCATGCAAAGTGCCTATCAATTGGAAAAATTAGGCGCAACTATGTATGTAGCCAGCTTAGTAGCGGTTTCTGTAGCAAGAGAGCTGGGCCCGGTTTTAACTGCTTTGGTAGTTGCTGGCAGAGTAGGAGCAGCTATTACCGCAGAATTAGGGAGCATGAAAGTTACCGAGCAGATAGAGGCGCTTGAGGTTATTGCTATTAATCCAGTAAGGCATTTAGTTGTTCCGCGTATCTTAGCGCTTTTAATTATGCTGCCATGCCTTACAATTTTTGCTGATTTAATGGGGATGTTTGGAGGCTGGTTAATAGGAGTATTTAATCTAGGGTTAAGCAGTGGAATATATATTGATAAAACCATAGAGTTTCTTCAGCTTAAGGATATCTATACAGGGCTTTTTAAGGCATTTGTTTTTGCAGGCATAATATCGGTAATTGGCTGCCATATGGGGTTGAATACAAAAGGTGGTGCTGGAGGAGTAGGCAATGCTACGACAGTAAGTGTCGTCACCAGTTTTATTCTTATTATATTGGCAGATTGTATATTAACAGGTATATTTTTCTTCTCAAACATGTGAAACACAGATGAGCGCAGATAAAAAAACACAGATGGGCACAGAATATTTGTGTTAATCTGTGCACCAAATGAGGTTTTATGAGTATGGAAAAAGAAGTTATAATAGAAGTAAAGGATTTAGTTAAAAGTTTCGATGGAAGAGTTGTATTAAATAAGGTAAACTTAAAGGTTTACAGGGGTGAGACCACGGTAATTATGGGAGGCTCAGGCTGTGGCAAGTCTACATTGCTGCGTCATATAATAGGCTCACATCAGCCTGATTCAGGCCAAGTTTTTCTAAAGGGGAAAGATATAACTCAGCTTCCTGATACTGAATTTGATAAGATACGAAAAAGATTTGGCATGGTTTTCCAAAACGCAGCGCTTTTTGATTCAATGAGCGTGGAGGATAATATATTGTTGCCAATAAGAGAACACACCAAACTTGATCAGAAGATTATGGATATTATGCTCAAGATGAAATTAGAGCTGGTAGGCTTAAGAGGTTTTGAGAAGCTTATGCCCTCCCAACTATCAGGTGGCATGAGGAGGCGTGTAGGTTTAGCGCGTGCAATAGCCCTGGATCCTGAGATAGTATTTTATGATGAACCAACCGCTGGCTTAGATCCAATTGTCGCAGGTGTTGTAGATAAGCTTATCCTTGATTTAAGCAAGAAACTACAGATTACCTCAGTGGTGGTTACACATGATATGAAAAGCGTTTTTAGTATTGCTGATAGAGTTGCGATGCTTTATGAAGGCAAGGTATTAGCGGAGGGTACACTTGATGAAATAAAAAATACAGACAATCCCTCCATACAACAATTTATAAGCGGAAATCCAGAAGGGCCAATAAAGTTTTTTCAACAAGGGGATGATTACTTAAAACACTTGACTGAATAGGAGGAAATAAACATGGCAAAAGGAATGGCTAATGAAATAAAAACAGGCCTTTTAATTCTAGCAGCTTTAGCTATATTAGTAGGCTTTACCCTTGCTGTAGGCAATTTTACAGGCATTGAAAAGACATATGAATTAAAGTCTGTGTTTAATTGGGTGAGTGGCCTTGAAAAGCATGCTCCAGTAAGGTTGCGCGGCGTCCAGGCAGGTGAAGTAAAGGATGTGCAGATATTATACAAAGGTGATGAAACAAAGGTGTTGTTAACATTGCTTCTTAAGGAGAAGTTTAAAGTAAGAGAAGGCACAAAGGCATATGTTAGCATGTTAGGTATGATGGGTGAGAAATACATTGAATTAACTGACGGGCCTAAAGGAGCAGAATTTTTAAAATCAGGGTCTACGATAGTTGGTGAAGATCCGGCAATGATGGAAGAGCTAATAGAACTGGGCAAGAAAATAGGTGAGGAAGTTGAAGCTACAATGGTAGATATACGCAGCCTTACACAGCATTTGGATCAGCTTGTAGTAGGCAACAGAGAAGATATAGATTTTGCAATAGACAAATTAAAAGCAACAGCTGCTAATCTTGAAGAATTTTCTGATGATGTAAAGCGTAATCCATGGAAACTTTTGATGAAGGGTAAAGAAAAAAAATAAGGGGGAGAATATGAAGAAAATATTAATAGTACTTATGTGTGTAGCTGCTTTGGCATTATCTGCGTCTTCGGCATTAGCTGAGAGCAAAAACGCCGAAATTATATATACAAAAGGCGAAGTTAAAATGCAAGGGCAGGGAGACATTAGCTGGATTACCGCGGAAGAGGGTATGTTGGTAACCGACGGAGACAAAATAAAGACATCCAAGTCTTCAGCAGCAGAGATCGCGCTTGATGAAGATGCAGATAATGTAATAAGAATAGAAGAACAAACTGAATTTAAGCTAGAGGATAAAATTGATAAAAGAGCAGAGCTTTTAAGTGGAGAGATACTTGCTTTAATGGATGCACTTGAGCCAGGCTCGAGCTTTGAGGTTCGTACACCAATAGCTGTTTGCGGAGTTACTGCTTCTGGTATGTTTGTAAAGACTGATGGTAGCAGCACAACAGCAGGATGCCATGAGCATGGAGCATATACAAAAGGTATAAACAAAGACGGTTCATTAACATCAGGAGCAAAAATAAAACAAGGCCACAAATGCATAATTTATAAATTTAAGAGCCCGGGCCCGTTAGCGCCTCTTAGTGGAAAAGAAAAAGGAAAATGGTTAGCATTTAAAAAAGGACTTATGGGTCGTAAAGGAAAAAGCAAATCAAAAGGCTCATCCTCAAGAAAAGTTATAGATAGGATGAAAAAATTACAAGAGAGAATAGATAAAAGAACTGAAATACAGCGAGAAGATAGGCTTGAGAAAGAAACAAAAGAAAACAGAGACAGCGGAGTTTTTTTGCGAGTTTGACCTCAAACACATTGCATAACTACTTCTGAAGCTGCTGGAAGCGGAATAGAAAAACTCGTCTTCCATGCATTATAACGTAACATGCGAGCCACTGCAAGATTTTGTTTTCGTTGGTTTAAGATCACCTCCTTTTGGCCTGACAATGCCTGAAGCGGGGTAACGTAGCTTAAGGAACTGTGAGGGTCGTTGTTGTAGATGTCCGGGA
>Ga0307928_10000428_pt1 | contig 31850 bp, 28 predicted proteins | sample AceLakmetagen232_FD_201815 | JGI IMG/M metagenome (GOLD analysis project Ga0307928, IMG submission 201815) | Saline water microbial communities from Ace Lake, Antarctica - #232 | ecosystem: Environmental > Aquatic > Non-marine Saline and Alkaline > Saline | place: Antarctica: Ace Lake... | reverse complement strand
TCAACCTCACTAGCATAGTATTCAGACTCAATACCCAACTCGTTCAATGCTTGTTTTGCTCCCGAAATTCCATCAAACAAACTCAATACTTTTATTTTATTTATACTCATTTCTTTTTATTTTAAAATTAATATTAATAATTATCGGCTAGCCCAATAATCACTCTCAAGGTCTTTCTGTGCTTCGTGAGCCTCCTTAGACTCCTTCAACCACTCCTCAACCCCTTCTTCAACTCTCATTTGGCAGCGATCAATTCCATTTTGGCAAATCTCACGCTCCCTGCTGTTCTCGTAACAAACGGTGATGCTAATAATATCGGAAGGTTGCTCGTCATTCTCCCCGTAATGCTCCACCATTTCTTTTATGACTTTCTTGAGACGGTCGCCCTCGAAGCCACCGTCATTTGTTTCAACTGTCCATTCCATTTTAAGCATGATTAATTTACTATTGCTGCCACGAACCACGAGCCGGCCCAAAAGAAGGCGACCGTGATAAAAGTGCATAAAATCATAAGTGCAGGGCTTTGATAAACCCTTTCCTCAAACCTGTCACAAGCATTATTCATTTTTTTAAACATAATTTCTCCTTTTTATTAACAATAATAACATTTTGAATATCCTTTATTTACTCGTCTTTTTAAGCAAGATTGACACCATTCTTTTTCACCGACTCTTCTTTTTAATTCCTCTGCTGTTAGTTTCCGATTTAGATTCTGCTTTCTTTTTGTGATTTTATTTAGTTTTGGATTTAATTTTTTAATTAATTCAAACTCGCAATTTAACATATCATCAGAATTATCAAATTGCTTATGAATTTCAAAATCTAAATCTTTACCATTGTATCTATGCCAACGAAATCGTTCCGAGGGTTTTTGAATCGTGGTTCCAATATAAACAATTTTATTGTTTATCTTGCCAAAATATACTGTATGAGACATATTTCTCCTATTAAATTATTTGATATTGAACGCCCGGAACATGAGCATCTTCAAGTTCGCGCACATTGTCTTGATCAATCCACCTTTCCTCACCAAATTTATCAAGATAAACCTTCATTTGCTTGAGTGAATTTCTTAGCCAAAACATAGGCTCTGAATAATAAACATTATCCGTGCCGCCTCCTGTGTTTTTGAACAGCTCAATTGCCATCATCTGATAAGGTGCAGCGGTGCGAACGAATAAGAAGAAGAATTGTTTTTTGGGAACTTTCAAAAACTCTTTCAACCATTCTTGATCAACTTCACCAAAAACTTCTGCCTCACCTAAACGAACTTTTTTGATTATCGCTTCCAAGGTGTGAGCATAAACCGCAAATTGAAGATTATATTTATTCCAAACAATCTCGTCACAAATAGCTTTGTAGAGTCCTTTTTTACCCTTCAAGGTGAAAGACTTCAACTCACCGATAGTTTCTGGCCTCACATAGTCCAAACGGCACTTATATTGAATTCCTGTGTCCTCATCAGTTAAAATGATTGTCACCTCTGCATAACCCTTTTCAAAGATTTGTGATATTCCTTTGCGACGCCCTAAAGAATCCACGATTCCTTCGATTGTTTCCAATTGGTATTGATCAAGAACTCTTTTGTCACTCTCCATAACTTCATTCAAAAATTCTCTTTGAACAACTTCCCAGATCACAGTTTTTTGTGGGTCAATGTAAAGTAAAGCACGAGCAATCAAATCTTCTTTCTTGCCGGATTTTTTCTCACCAACTGACGCAAGGAAATTTCCAAGTTCTTCATTGGTTTTTAGAATAGTTTTTCCGTCGAAGTCTTCCATTTTCGGAGCGCTGCAATAAAGCTCACCATAAACATCTGGCTCAAGAATAGCTGTGTGAATAGCTGTTCCCAATTCCATTGCAGGTGTGGCCGTTCTTTCTGGCTTATCTGGATTCATCCAAGAGTTGTGCCAAGCTTCCTCCGGATCAACTAGGAATTTTTCCATCATTGATCTGCTAGGCATTGGCAAAGTGTGATAATCATCATCGCTCATTCCAAAATATATTCCGTCTTTCATTTTATTTGCAGAAGTCATTTTAATATTATCTAAATCGCCGTCTTTTAACATTATTGAATTGTCCATTTTAATTATTTTTTAAGATTAATATTTGATAGAAACATGAGGAATTTTTCCGTTAGCAATCGCCGTGACAATAGCTTTCGAAATAGTCTCATGATAAGATGCGTCAACTCTTGCAATTGACAAAGATTGAGAAATCTCCTTGACAGCCTCATTGTTGATCTTTGCGTGGTGCTTTTTGTCCGCCTCTCTCGCCGCTGCCGCTTTAGCATCAGCCAATTTTTTAGCCTCAACCTTCTGGCGTTCTGCCGTGACTGCTTGTGCTGCTACAATTTTAGCTTTATTTTGTGCTGCAACCGCTCTTTGCTCTGCATCATCTTTGGCTTGAATTGCTGCTTTTTTATCAGCTTCAATTTTATCTTCACGGGCTTTTGCTGCCGCTGCCGCTGCATCCTTAGCCTTCTCGGCCGCTGCTATTGCTTCAAGCTTTTCATTTTCAACACGAGCCTTTTCTTTCGTTGCCAATTCTGCTGCGTCTGCTTTTGCTTTATCTGCTGCGTCCTTGGCAATTTTATCTTCACGATCTTTTTGATCACGCTCTTCTTTCTCCTTACGAAGCTTGTCGAGTTCTTCTTTTTCTGCAAGGTGGATTTTGACTTGAGCTTCAATCTTTACCAAATGAGCCATTGATTCATCAAAAGTTGTTTTGGCTTTGAAGGAGAATTCTTGCCAGTCAAAATCAATCAAAACATTTAAGTCCTTAATCACATTTTGAATAACTTCAAGAGAATGTTCGGAAGAAAAATTCTTACCATTTGCAAGAGATTCTATTCTCTCTTTTCTCTCATTGATTCTTTTCTCGTTTAAATCTTCCCACTCATTAAGAGGAGCGCGAATCTCATCTCTCAAATCATCAAGAGTGGATTTGACTTTGTTTCTCTCAAGATCAACAAGCTTCTTTTGAGCCGCCCATCCTGCCGTTAATGTCAAACCCTTCTCGTCTAAAAATGTTTTGGTTCTGGATATTTGATAAGCCATTGAAGCAATCGCCTTTCTGCCTTTTTCTGTGGTCATATCTGGCTCAAACTCTTTTGCTCTAGCTTTTATATCTTTTAAGATTTGATCAATGCCTTCTGGCGTGAACAATTTTTCTGGAAGCGCCAGAGTTTTTTCGTCTAAAATTACTAATTCGTTTGTCATAATGTCCGTTAATTAAATTGATTAAAGTTTGTCCCAAGCTGGGATAGGTTTTTTCTCATTTAAACATCTTTGGATTTTGTCTAATTTTTTACAAAATTTAAGGTTATCTAAATGGAAAAATATTATTAAGCCGATCATGGCTAGGAAAGAAAGTGCATATAACATAATAAACCTCGTCGTTGATTAATATTAAATGACAACTGTTAATTGCCATATCCTTATATTAGGTTATCGTTTCCCTTGTGTCAAGAAGAAATATTAATTAATTCCGAAAGGGGGAGAAGGGGGTAGAAAGGGGGAGAAAGGGGGGGAGAAGGGTTATAATAGGAGTGACCATTTTTCCCAGTCGGGAAAATAGGTTGTTTTTTGGGTGATTAGTTGTAAAATCTTTAAAAGGTTTTGGGTTTTACCTCGTCCGTTCCCCTTCTCCCTTGGAGGTGGTTTACTCAATATATTTGATTAAAGCCGCCACCCCCTAAAAGAATTAAAATAAAAGACTTGTTTACTTTAATTCTCTGTTGTAAGATGTATTTGGCTTTATTGATCAAATATATTTTACAATGAAAAGACTTACACAATATCCCTTCCTAATTAGAGTTATTAAACAGTGGCCAGCAAGGCTTAAAAAGGCTGGTATAACTCAAAAACAATTAGCAGAACTCACCGGACTTTCAGAAGTTACAATCAGCACAACAATCACTTTGACCAGTGAGAATCCAAAGCTTTCAACAATCCAAAAGGTAGAGTCTGTATTAATTTCTAAAGAAGTTTAATATGGAATTCAGAAAATACCAACGCAGTAGCCATTTTTAAGAAAGAATTAAAAAGGAGGGAAAATGTCAGATAAAAATAAACCATTTTTAATGTTAATGAGAAGCAAAGAGGCCGAGGAGTTAATGAAAAAACCCGACGCTTTTATGCTTTTGACTCAAATTTCAATGCGTGCCAAAAGGAATGATGATTTTTGTGTTAGTAATTTGAAGACCGGAGAGGCTTTTATTGGAGACTTTAAAAACATAGGGTTGACAGAAAGGCGTTACAGAACTGCAAAAAGCGACATACAAAAGTTCGGGCTAGCGTCGTTCAAAGCGACGAACAGAGGAACTATTGCGAAGCTAACAGATTCAAGGGTTTACAACATCAATGAAGATGAAAGCGACGAGCCAAGCGACAGGCAAGCGACGAGCCAAGCGACGAGCCAAGCGACAGGCAAGCGACAGGCTGGCGACGAACAGGCGACGACTAACAAGAAGCTTAATAATATAAAGAAGACTAAGAAGAATAAAGAAATAGAAGAATTGGAATTATCTCAATTTGAAACTTTCTGGATCGCTTATGCTTATAAAAAATCTAAACCAACTGCTTTGAAAAGTTTCTCTAAAGCTTTGGAAGTCACTTCTTTGGAAGTTATCTTGGCTGCTGTGACTAAATACACTAAAACTAGGGGTAAAGTCTCTAAATACTGGAAACACCCTGCTACTTGGTTAAATCAAGGATGCTGGGACGACGACGACTATAAAAGCAATAATAATTCTAATCACAATTTGGAGGACAAAAACTATGACAATGGAACAGAAGGATTTATCGTTGACTAAGAGTCACGAAATAAAAGAAAAGCATGTGCAGGTAGGCGCAGCGATTAATTTTCAAGAAAAGGAAGTTGATCTTGATTGCGAAACTCACGGCAAGATAAAAGCAAAAGTTTTTTATCTGAATGGAACATGGACAAAACCAAGTTGCAAACAATGCCAAGAGCAAAAAAGAGTTAAGGAAGAGGCTCTTGCAGAGGTAAGGAGGAAAGACGCAGAGGTTCGGGCAAGAGAAGCCAGAATCACTTCCGCTTTGGGAAGATCTGGAATTCCGACTCGCTTCAAGAATCATTCCTTTGAAACTTTCAAACCAGAGTCCGAGGATCAAAAGAAGAAAAAGCAATTGTGCGCGGATTATGCCAAAAACTTTTCCAGAAATTTTGATCTAGGCACAAGCATGATTTTTTGTGGAAAAACTGGAACTGGAAAAACTCATTTAGCTTGTTCGATAGCAAATGACACCATCCAACAAGGAAGGACAGCCGTTTTCATGAGTGTTATTCGTGCTATTAGGCAGATCAAGGACACTTGGTCGCGTGATTCCAAGGTTAAGGAGCAAGAGGCGATTGACTGGTTTAAGAATCCGGATCTTTTAATCCTTGATGAAATTGGAGTGCAATTTGGAACGGAAGCAGAAAAATTAGTTCTTTTCGAAATCCTAAATAACCGCTACGAAGACATGAAGCCAACAATTTTGATTAGTAATCTTGAACCCGGAGATCTGAAAGACTTTGTGGGTGATCGCGTGATGGATAGAATGAAGGAAAACGGGGGGAGAATACTTCGTTTTGATTGGAACTCAAACAGAGCAACTTGATTTTTGGGCCATAAACTTTTAACATTAATAAAAAACGGGACTAATTATGATAAAAATATTGATAAAATTTATAAAACCAAAATCCAATTTCCTCTACGCCCTACAAAGAGCGCATGAGATAAGGAAATTGGAAGAGAGCTTGAAGCAGTTCGATTGGCTCATCCCTACCCCAAACATCCACAGCAAGATAATTTACACAGACCACCAGAGAGACGCTAAAAGATTGGGTGCTGACCAGCTTTATTTTATCGCGAAACGCCAACAAGAAATTTTAAATAGAAAAAAATCATGACGAGAAAGGAATTAATAATGCGCTTGCAAGAGATTGTGAGAATTGAAAAAGAAAGATTAATCATTGAAATAGAGGGCAGGACATGAAAAGAGGATTCACTAGGCCAAAAAATAGGGCTTTACAATATGACCTTGATAGGTTTAGAGAAAGCCAAGACTTAAAAATTACCTTTGAAGATTTTGGATGGGTTAAAATTTTAAAAATTACCTTTGAAGATTCTGGATGGGTTAAAATTACACCAGACATCACAAAAGCCTTCATTGAGGGTAAGAAGATTAATTTTTCTGCTCGTTACGACGACGCAGCTAAGGCGATTATTGAATTTAACATTGAAATAGAGCAAAAGAATGACTAAAAAAACTAAAGCAGAAACTAAGCGTGAAGCTATCTTGGCTAAATCAGAAGAGATAATCAAGGCCGCCCCACCAGCAAAACGACCAAATGCGGGGCAACCACCTGCTTATGAAACATCACTGGAACTATCCACTGCTATTGAAGGATATTTCATCCAGTGTCAAGAGAGGACTCGTCCTTTTGTTACGATGACAGGAAAGGTTGTTGAAGTTAAGTCACCTGCTCCCTTGCATATCACTGGCCTTTGCTGCTTCCTCGGCATTTCAGATGAAACATTAAACAACTATGAGAAGAGGGGAGACGACGACGAAAATCAACAATACTTTGGGTCGGTTATCACGCGTGCGAAAAAAAGATGCGAAAATTATGCAGTTGATCAACTCTTTGAAGGCCAGAAGGGCAATAAAGCTGACTTCGTACTCAAGAACAATTTCAGGTGGGAAGATAAAATGAAGACTGATTTGAGCCTTGAGGGCAATATTATCGCTCAAATTCATGAAGGAAGGCGAAGAGCTGGACTAATTGAGGACGAATAATGGCTAAAATTAAAGTAAACCCCGTAAATATTTAACCTTTTAAAAAAATTAACATGAAAAGCGAAGTATATAATTGTGACAATATGGAACTAATGGCTAAATATCCTGATAATCATTTCGAGCTGGCTATTGTTGATCCGCCTTATGGGATTGGGTTCGGAGATTTTAACCGAACAAACAAAACCCCTAGCGGTAAAAGAGTCAAGGCTGATAAATACAAAAATTCCAATTGGGACAATGCTATTCCTAACGATGATTTTTTCAAAGAACTTTTTAGGGTAAGTAAAAATCAAATAATATGGGGGGGTAATTATTTTCCTTATTTGTGGAAAAATGGCTGTAGAGGTTTTATTTTTTGGCACAAAGGAAATCCAGTGCCTAATTTTTCAGATGGTGAGTTAGCTTGGACATCATTCGATAAAGTAGCAAAGCAATTTAATTTCAAATATTATGGTAATTTAGAAGGCTCAACTTGTGCAGAGAAAAAAATTCACCCAACCCAAAAACCAGTAGCCTTATATAAATGGCTTTTATCAAGATACGCAAAAGAAGGCGATAAAATCCTAGATACTCACCTAGGAAGCGGAAGCAGTAGAATAGCCGCCCAAGAAATGAAATTTGATTTTGTTGGCTGCGAACTTGATGAGGATTATTTCAAGGAAGCTGAACAGCGTTATCAAGAACACATTAAGCAACTAATTTTATTTTAAACAAAATGGCACAAATGACAAAAGCAGATCAACTTCTAGGAATTGATGCTGGCAAATTCTTCGATGATCCCCTTGGTTGGGCTGCATATTCCTTTGATTGGAGTGGTGACCCTTCAATGCAGATCGTAAAGACTCCGGAGAAATACAAACATATCTGGAAAAGTGAATATGGATTAGATGAATGGGCGATGGATTTGCTTTCAGATTGGGAAAAAGCAATCAAAGTCAATGGATTTAATGGCAAAAAAGCAGTCAAGGCCTTTCAAGCAGCTATAACCTCCGGACATGGTATCGGGAAAAGTACGCTGACGGCTCTAATAATCCTCTTCATTATGTCAACTCGTCCCAATTCGAAGGGAATAATCACCGCCGGAACTTCTGACCAGCTCCGAACTAAGACATGGGCCGAGCTAGGAAAGTGGAAAAAGCGCTGTGTCTTTGGCCATTGGTTTGAATATAACAACGGAAAGGGTAACATGAACCTTTACCACAAGGATTATCCGGAAGCGTGGAGAGCTGATGCGATGACTTGCCGTGAAGAGAATTCAGAATCCTTTGCTGGTTTACACGCTGCGACTGCCTCACCTTTCTTTATTTTCGATGAAGCCTCCGCAATACCCAATTCGATTTGGGATGTGGCCGAGGGTGGAATGACAGATGGAGAGCCTTTCTGGTTTGCATTTGGAAACCCCACAAGAAACTCTGGTCGATTCCGTGAATGTTTCAGGAAATTTCGCCACCGTTGGCTTAATCGTTGCGTTGATAGTCGAGATGTTCAGATCACCAACAAAGAGAAGATCAAAGAATGGGAAGATGATCACGGCGTGGACTCGGATTTCTTCAAGGTTCGTGTCAAAGGAGTCTTTCCATCTCAATCAATCAAGCAATTCTTCCCAGAAGACATCACCGATGCAGCACGAGGAAGACAAATCAAGCCTCACCAATACACATTTGCACCAAAAGTCCTCACCGTTGATCCAGCTTGGGAAGGTGACGATGCGATTGAGATTGGTTTGTTGCAAGGATTGGTCTTCAAACTACTCAAAACTATTCCTAAAAATGACAATGATGTTGATATTGCGACGATTGTTGCTCAATTGGAAGATACTCATCAAGCCGATGGAGTCAATATTGATGCTGGTTATGGCACAGGGATTGTCTCAATTGGTAGAACATGGGGGAGAGATTGGAATCTAATTTGGTTTGCTGGTAAGTCTCCGGATGAAGGATATTTGAACATGAGAGCCTACATGGCAGGCATGGGGAAGAAGTGGTTGATCGAGGGTGGTTGTCTTCCGGACAATGACGAGCTTTATTCTGACTTGCAAAATACAGAAACCGTTTCAAATATGTCGGGGAAGATTCAACTTGAAAGCAAAAAGGACATGAAGGCAAGGGGTCTAAGATCACCTAACAAGATGGATTCTTGGATGCTGGGCTTCGCTCTGCCGATTACAAAGAAGGTAACTCTAGTGACGGGACAGCAAGGACAGGACGAGGTTTGTGACCAAATGGATGATTGACAATTAAAAAGAGTTTGCATTTAGCAACAACTAGAGATAAAATCTCATTGTAAATAAATTTTATGAGCGGACGGGCTAATTAAAATTATATAAACATTATGTGTACAGTAAGCGCTCCGTCAATTCCTACCCCTCCTCCTCCTCCTCCTGAACCAATACAATCAACCGAGGTAACAGCCGAAGCAAGCAAGGCTAGATCGGAACAAAAATCAAAGTCAAATAGGAATCAAGGAAGAAAATCAACGATTCTTACTGGCGCTCAAGGCCTTCAAGACAAAGCGAAAACAGCAGGCAAAACCTTATTAGGACAATAATTTATGCAACTAGGCGCAAAAGTAATGAACAGATTCAAGTCGCGTTTAAAGGCTTTGAAGAGTGAATATAACACTTTCGAATCTCATCATCGCGAGTTGGCCGAATATAACCTGCCACGAATTGGTCGCTGGTTATCTTCTGATACCAATAAAGGCGGAAAGAAGAATGGCAAGATCATTGACAACACCGCGAAGATGGCCCTTGGGGTTTTGTCTTCCGGTATGATGTCAAATCTTACTTCTCCTGCTCGCCCTTGGTTCAATCTTGCTCATCCAGACCCAGACATGCAGGAAAGAAAGGCTGTAAAAGTTTGGAATAAGATTGTAATGCAACGCATGAATGCAGTCTTTACCCGTTCAAATCTTTATGATTCTTTGCCTAGATGTTATTCCGAGCTTGGTTTATTTGGAAATGCAGCGGTTGGAGTATTTGAAGATGAAGATGACACAATTTTCACACAAACTTACACTCAAGGCGAATATTGGGTTGCCAATGACAAGAAGGGAATCGTCAACACCTTTGGCCGTGAATATCGTTTGACGGTTGGTCAAGTTGTTGAAATGTATGGCGAGGATAAAGTCTCATCATCCATAAAAGATCAATATAATCGTGGCGCTCTTGATTCATGGGTTGACCTTTGTCACCTTGTTGAGCCAAATGTTGGAAGAGATTTAACCAAAATTGATTCAATCAATAAACCTTTCCGCGATGTTGTTTGGGAAAAGTCCGCAGATTCAAATGTTTTAAGCTTCAAAGGTTATGAAGAGTTCCCAATTCTTGTGCCTAGATGGGATTTAAACTCTGGTGATGTTTATGCTTCATCTTCACCCGGAATGGATGCTCTAGGTGATGCCAAACAATTACAATTACACGAGAAGAGAAGTTCAGAAGCGGTGGAAAAGATGGTTCGCCCTTCAATGGTTGCTGATCCTACCATGAGAAATAAGCACAAATCCCAATTACCGGGTGGCGTGACTTACTCTTCATTTGTAAATGGTCGCCCCGGATTCCAAGAAGCTTATCGAGTTGATTTAAGGATTAATGAACTTGAGCAAAAATCAGAACAAATCAGATCAAGAATAAGAGCAGCTTATTTCACAGATCTTTTCCTTATGCTTTCCAATTCAGATCGTCGTCAAATTACCGCGACCGAGATTGAAAAGAAGTATGAAGAGAAATTATTGATGCTTGGGCCAGTTCTTGAGAGATTAAATAAAGAATTACTAGACAGATTAGTAAACAGAACTTTCAATATCATGTGGAGAAGAGGCGAGATCCCTGCTCCACCGCCAGAATTACATGGCGTTGATATGAAAATTGAATATGTGTCCGTGTTACACCAAGCGCAAAGAGCGGTTGGAGTTTCTGCGGTGGATAGATTGATGGGCTTCGCGGCTAACATCATCAATTTAAATCCATCTTCAAGACACAAACTGAATTTTGACCAAACCATTGATGATTATTCATTGATGCTAGGAACGAATCCATCCCTTATCAGAAGTGATGAGGAGGCCCAACAGCTCGTTGAAGCAGAAGCGCAAGCCCAGCAACAACAGCAGCAAGCCATGATGGGAGCAGAAGCGGCAAAGACTATTAAGGATTTGTCACAAGCTCAAGGAGCGAATGGAAACGCTCTTGAATCCCTTATTAACCAAACACAATAATAAAAATGACGAGTAAAACTAAACTGACGAAAGCACAGAAAGCTAAAATGGAAGAGTTAAGAGCTAAGAATGGCCCGACTCCAAGTGAGCTTCGTGATAAATACAAAGGCCTTAAAATCTTTGTGGCAATACCTTCTGGGACTATGGTTCATGCTGATTTTGCAATGTCTTTGGCTGCATTATCTAACCACACGACCTCTGTTAATTTAAGAATTGCCTTAAATAACACAAAGGGCGCGGAGATTGCTCACAGTCGCAACACTCAAATTGCACAAGCGGAACAAATGGGTGCAACTCATATCGTATTTATTGACTCTGACATGGTATTTCCACCAATCACGATTCAAAGATTCATCGATGTGATGATTGATACTGCAAAAGGTGAGGGACAATCATTGCCTCCCGTGAAGATCTTAGGTGCTACCGTGCCAAAAAGACGCTTCCCGTATTGCCAAGTTGCTAAAGGTTTGGATGGTGAGAGATTATCAATTCAACCAAACGAACAAAGAGGAGTTACCGAGATTTCAGAAATTGGAACAGGGCTTTTGATGTTTGAAATGAGTGTCTTCAAAGAACTTGCTCAACCTTATTGCTCGCCTTACTACAAGAACGGCAAGGATGGCAAGCCAGATTTGATGCAAAGAGTGAGTGAAGATTTATCACTTATCTACAAATTGAAAGATTTAGGTCACAAGATTTATTGTGATATTCCTCTTTCAATGGACACAAAGCACATTGGCGATGTTCAATTTGACAATACCAGTGAAGATTTCTTTGCAGATGCAATCGAATTGAGACGCCAGAAAGGCCAAGAAATGCTTAATCAATTCCTGAAAGATCAAAAGGAAGCCAAAGAGAAGGCAGAAAAAATGATTGGGGGTGAAGATGTCAAATAAAGATCTGACTCCATTTGAGGAATTAAAGGCAGAGAAGAAGCAGGAGGCGGACACTACGAATCAAGAAAGAGATGACTTGAGGAAGGTTCTTTCTACTGCGGAAGGCCAGAGATTGATTTATAGGCTCTTTGAATTTAGTGGAATTTATCGCAATGCTTATTCCGGAGACAGACATTCGACTGATTACAACTGCGGAATGCAGGCAGTCGGACAGTTTCTTTTGGAAGAAGCAATGGATGCTAACCCTCAAGGAACTTCTGCAATTATTATTAAAAATAAAACGAAAAAATAATCATGGACAAGAACATAAAACAAAATTTTACCAAAGGCAGTATCGCTAAAGAATTGGGCGATAGACCGGAAAGACCAATAAGAAAAAAGAGAATCCCTGCGGATGAGTTGATAAAACTTCAAGCGTGGGAAACTCATTTCTATAATTGCCAAGAAATTTCCCTGAAAAAATCAATAGAGTTCGGAATGTTAGCGCAAATTATGCTCTTTCTTACCAGCGCATTGTTGCTTCATAGCTACAATAAGGAAGCTTATTTGATTGCGATGTTGGCCAGTATCGCCAGCGTTGCCCTTTCCTACTTTGCACAAGTGAAATTCACCACAGCGAAGAATAACATCGGACAGGCTTTGAGAATTGGTGCATTTGCTTCATTCATGATTGCAAGTGGATCGATTATTTGCGGCTTTATTACATTTATTAATTAAAAGAACGAGGAATTATTATGCCAAACGAAAACACAAATAACGCAGCAACAACAAATGATGACGCTGCGAACAAAGATTCTTCTTCTAATGTAGCCGATACAATGTATCCGGATGCAAAGGAAGATGATAATGGCACTAGTGATGATAGTGCCAACAACAAGGATCAAGGGAAATCTGATGACCCGTCCGATACCGCAGACGAAGGAGATAAAGACGATGAGTCCTCCGATGAGTCCAAGGATGGTGACGATAAAAAGATAAGCTACGATGATGTTGTTTTACCTAGCGACCTCCCAGAAGGGATGGAAGTTGATCAAGGCTTACTAGATGGCGTCAAAGAGATAGCCGGAAAGCACAACCTTTCGAAAGAAGCTGTGCAAGACTTGGTTGATGAATATTCTAAAAGGATGAATGACTCTGATAATACTTTAAAAGATCAGTGGTCAGAAATTGAGCAAGGTTGGATCAAATCTGCCAAGACCGATAAGGAAATTGGCGGCGAACGCTTTGAGGCCTCTGTGAAGAAAGCCAATGTAGCGCTGGAAAAATTTGGAACTCCTGAACTTAGAGAAGCTTTAGATCAGACTCGCCTTGGAAATCACCCGGAGATGATTCGGTTGATGGCTAAGATTGGGGATGCTATCAGTGAAGGTGGATCATTTGAGAAAGGTGGAAACGCTGCTCAATTGCCTGCTTCCGACATTATGTATGACAACAAATCATCGTAATAAACTTTTTATTAACTTAATTTAAATAAATAATTATGGCTGCTATTAACCAAACAAATCTTTCCTTTGCCGACTGGGCGAAGAGAGTCGACGAAAACGGCAAAGTGCCTTATATCGTTGAAATCCTTAGCCAAGCTAACGAGCTAATGGAAGACGCTATCGTTAAAGAGTCTAACGGTGCAACATCTCATAGAACGACTATCCGCTCTGGCTTACCTGCTGGAACATGGAGACGCCTTAACTATGGTGTGCAACCAGAAAAATCAACAACTGTCCAAGTTGATGATTCTATTGGTATGTTAGAAACATATTCTGAAACAGATAAATCTTTAGCTGACCTTAACGGGAATGTAAAAGAATTTAGATTATCAGAAGATGTAGCTTTCATTGAAGGGTTAGGCCAAACTTTAGCTTCTACGCTAATTTATGGTGACACTTCTGTTGATGCTGAAAAATTCATGGGTTTATCTCCAAGATTTAGCTCAACAACTGCAACCAATGGCGGTCAAATTCTAAGTGGTGGTGGTACTGAAAGTGCAAACACTTCTATTTGGTTGGTAACATGGGATGACAATATTTGTCATTTAATCTTCCCTAAAGGTCAAAAAGCTGGTTTAGAGTCTAACGACAAAGGACAAGTAACAAAAGAGCATGCGACTAAAGGAACTTACGAGATTTACAGAACGCATTTCAAATGGGATGTTGGTTTATCTGTAAGAGATTGGAGATTTATTGTTCGTATTGCTAATATTGATATTGGTGATCTTACAAAAGACGCTGCAACTGGTGCTGATCTAATCGATTTAATGGCTCAAGCTATTGAATTGCTTCACACTCAAGGGCGTGGCAAACAAGTCTTCTATTGTAACCAAAAAATCAAATCATTCTTACGCAGACAGATTTCAAACAAAGTGGCTAACTCTACTTTGATGATGGAAAATGTAGCTGGTAAGCATGTAATGACTTTTGACGGGATTCCAGTTAGAAGAGTTGATGCGATTCTGAACACAGAGGCCGTTGTAAGCTAAACCTTTTATTAACATTTAATTAAAAAATATCATGATTATAGATTACGAAAACGAACTTAGTGACGATCAAGCCGTTACTGATACTGCCGTTTCCACTAACTACATTGACTTTGGCGATGCTAAAGACCATGCAAAGGGAAACCCTCTAATGTTAGAAGTTGTGGTTGGCACAACTTGCACTTCTGGTGGCTCTGCTACCGTGACTTTTGCATTAGAAACCGATTCAACAACTACTTTCACACCAGATAAAAGCTTCTTGCTTGCCTCTGCTGTGCCAGTTGCGACTTTGGTTGCTGGTTATGTTGTTTATCGCGGATCAATCCCACAAGGATTGCTAAGATATGCTCAACTTAAATACACAGTTGCGACTGCGGATTTAACAGCCGGCACATTCTCTGCGAGAATCGTTGAAGCCTTCCAATCAAATGTGAATGGTTAGTCTTCTTGGGGTGGGGCTTTAATTGTCCCCACCCTTTTAATCATTAAAAAAACGAGGAAAATATTATGAAAAAAGAATTTAAAGTATTGCGGGATTGCTACTATGGCGAAGCAGGCGAAAAAGCCATCTTCTACAAAGCAGATGCGATTTACACTTCTGAAACATTGACAGAAGAAAAAGCACCAAAATTTCTTAAACTAATTGTAAAGAAAGTTGCACCGGTTGTATTAGCTCCACAACTTCCACATGCTCCAATTCTTCCAAAGAATGATGCAGGCAAAAATATGTCTTATAATGAGATGAAAAAATTCGTTGCTGAAAACGACATCGAAACCGAAAATATGAAAGGAGAAACACTTGCCCCAGCTATTATCGAATTCCTTGAAACTAAGGCTGAATTAGCTAAGGATGCAGCGAATGTTGAGCAAAAAGGTCAAGAGATAGCTTCCGAACTTGGAAACACTCCTGCCGCCCCTCTTACTGACGAAACAGCGCCAGATAAACCAATTACAAATGCAGAATAAAAATGGCAACTAAAACCTCAATCTTCAACATGGCCTTGACTCACATTGGAGCTAAGGCCTTGATCTCAAAATTAGACACGGACACCAGTAATGAAGCAAAAATTGGTCGCGTGTTTTATGATCAAGCGTTGCAATATTGCTTGTCCGAGGTTGATTGGGGTTTTGCCAGAAAGCGAGTTATCCTTGGCTTACTGGCCGAAACTGCTCCGGTTGATTGGGGTTTTGTTTACCAGTACCCGAATGACTGCCTAAAGGCTCGTGAAATATTCGATGGAGCAAGAAGAACTAAATTATTGAGAGTCCCTTTTGAGATTTCTTTGAGTGATGATGGGACATTAAGAACAATTTTGACCGACCAAGAGGCAGCAAAATTGAGATACACAAGAAATATTACCGACCCAAATCTCTTTCCACCGTCATTTGTGATGTCTTTGTCTTATTATTTTGCTTATCTGATTGCATATCCTTTGACCAAGAAGGCCAGCATTAGAGATATTCAATTGGAATATTACAAAGCTCACAAATTATTTGCAGAAGTTGCGAATGCCGAAGAGGAAGAGTGGGACGAAATGCCAGAGGGCGAATTTATAGCAGGGAGATAATGCCAATAGAAAAAACACAAGTATCATTTACAGGTGGAGAAATATCACCGACCCTTTACGCACACACTGACCTCGTTAAGTATGCAACAGGGCTTCGCACTTGTTTAAATTACATGGTTCAAATCCAAGGTGGCGTGTCAAATCGTGCAGGAATGGAATATTTGGCCAGACATAAAGATCACACAAAGAGATCAAGGCTTGTGCCTTTTCAATTCTCAATATCTCAAAGCTACATATTGGAATTCACCGAAAATATGGTGAGAGTTTTCAAGGATGGCGGCTTAGTATTAGAGCCAGCAAAGACAATTACCGCAATCACCAAGGCCAGCGTGGGAGTGATTACCGCAACTGCTCATGGATATGAGAATGGAAAATGGTTATGGTTAGATTCAATCGCCGGAATGACGGAATTAAATAATCGCTTCGTCAAAGTTGCTAACAAAACCACAAACACCTTTGAGATTACAGATCTTGACGATGTGAATATTGACACCACAAATTACACCACTTACACCAGCGGAGGTGACGCCTCATGTATCTTTGAATTGACCACAACCTATCTGGAAACTGATTTAAGGGTGATAACATACACCCAGAGCGCAGATATTATGACACTATGTCACCCGAGTTATGTTGAAAGCGAACTGTCTCGCACGCAGCATTACGCTTGGGGGCTTAATTCTATAAGTTGGGACCCATCTATTGCATGGCCAACCACCGTCGCCGGAACAGGAACATCAAGCGGCACGAGCTACACTTATGTTGTCACCGCAGTTGCCAGAGAAACCGGAGAAGAAAGCCTTGCAGGAACTCAAACAGCAAAAACTATTACCGCAATTACTAAAGCAAATCCCGGAGTTGTGACGATTGCTGGTCATGGTTGGGCGAATCTTGATGTTGTTAATCTTGCTTCAATCGGTGGAATGGTAGAATTGAATGGCGTGCGTGCCAGACTTGCCAGCGTGGCAACCAATACCTTTGCGCTAAAAGATGAACAAGGGGACAATATAGACACCTCGGCTTACACAACTTACACCTCCGGAGGGAATGCCTCTAAAACTTCCGTCGATGTAACCTCGACCGACTTGACTGATTCAAACACAATCACTTTGACTTGGGATGAAATACCAGCCGCGGAAAGTTACAATATTTACAGAAAGCAAAATGGGGTTTATGGCTTTATCGGAACAACGGAAGAAATGACTTTCACTGATAATAACATTGAGCCAATTCTTGATGATTCACCACCTAAAAGAAGAAGACCTTTTGATGGTGCAAATTACCCGGGCGCAGTAACATATCACAAACAAAGAAGAATTTTTGGTGGCCCAGATGCGAACCCACAGACATTTTATGGGACACAGGTTGGAAACTTCGCAAATATGAATAGAGCTGTCCCAGCAAAAGACAGTGACGCTTTTCAATTCACTTTGGATTCAGAGCAGGTGCAACAAATTCGCCATATCACCTCATTGAAAAAATTGATCATCTTCACTTCTGGGTCAACATGGTTGGTCAAAGGGAATGCAGCTTCAGAGATTATCACACCAACTTCGGTCGATTCAGATGAAGAATTCGTTGCCCCTTGCTCCCATGTTAGGCCTTTAAGGATTGGTCGTGATGTGATTTATTTGGAAGAAGGCGGAAAAGAAGTTTTATATCTGAATTATTCATTGGAAGCGGACGGGCTAGATGGTGAGAGTTTAACCCTCATATCATCCCACTTATTCAAGCGCAGAGAGATTGTTGAATGGGCTTATGCAAAGATACCTTATTCAATTATTTGGTGCGTGACGGACACCGGAGAGCTTTTAGCTTTAACATATAACAGAAAGCAACAAGTTTGGGCTTGGACAAGACATGAAACTGACGGGCAAGTGGAAAGTGTAGCAGTAATTTTGGAGGATAACGAATGGGGATATAAAGAAGATTTTGTTTATCTTTCAATAAAAAGAACTATTGGCGGCGCGACTAAAAGATTTGTTGAAAGATTGCACTCAAGAGATTTTAAATTAGTGGAAGATGCTTTCTTTGTTGATTCTGGATTGAGTCTTGATAACTGGAACGCCAACACAACCAGCGTGATGACATTGAGTGGAGGTTCGACTTGGGAAACAAGCGAGACTTTAACCCTCACAGAAAATGGAACATTATCACCTTTTGTTGTTGGAGATATTGGAAGAACTCTTGCATTGAGAATTGTAAATGGAGACGGAGACATAACCGACAGAATTCAAGTTGAAGTGACTGGCCACACCAGCTCGACTGTCTTGAGCGTAACACCAAGAACAATTGTCCCAGAAGCTTTGCGAACAGTGGCCACTACAAATTGGAGCTTTACTTTCATCACTTTATCGAACCTTGATCATTTGGAAGGAAAGACAGTTTCAATCCTAGCCGATGGCGATGTGGACACCCAGCAAGTCGTTACCAGTGGGGCAATCACCCTAACAAATCCGACTTCAAAAGTTCATGCGGGGTTACCTTATAATTCTGATTTAGAAACCCTCGATGTTGACTTTACTCAAGCTGGCGTAGAAACTAAGACTAAGAAAAAAGGTGTTTCAGAGTTGACGGCAATCGTTGAGGAAAGCAGAGGATTATTTGCTGGCCCAGATGCCGACAACCTTAATGAATATCTGCAAAGAGAAGATGAAAATTACAACGAGCCAACTGCCCTATTAACAGGCAAGATGGAGCTGTCCATTACCCCAGATTGGGGCGATGGTGGACGAGTATTTGTAAGACAGAGCAACCCTCTTCCCCTCACAATTTTAGCAATTATACCGGAGGTAGAAGTCAGTGAGTAAAAAAAGAGCATTAGTCAGAAAGATCAAAAAAGAGGATATTGATTTTGTAATCAAAAATATTCGTGAAGCGGACAAGCGAGAAATAGAGGACGCCAGCGGTTTAAATTACAAAGATTGTCTCAACAGAATTTATGCAATGAACGATAACGCATGGACAGGACTTGCCGATGGTGAGATTGTTGCAATCTTTGGGGTGCAAATGGCCTCTTATATTACCGGAAACGGGATTCCTTGGATGATTTCCACTAAAGGAATTGAGAAACATGCCATTTTATTCACTCGTCATTGCAAGCCAGTCTTTAAAATGATGGTCAAGGATTGTAAAACCTTGATGAATTTTGTTGATGATAGAAACAATTTAGCTAAAATGTGGTTAAAGTGGTTAGGGTTTAAGTTGGAAGAGTCTCAACCTTATGGGGCAAAACAACTACCTTTCCGATTATTTAAAATGAATTTAGAAAAATAATATGTGCGATCCAGTAACAGCGACCCTAGCCGTCATAGCAGTAGCAGGAGCAGGGACAGCGGCCTATGGCGCGCATCAACAAGCCTCTGCACAGAAAAAGTCCGCCAAATTCAAAGCAGCAGTTGCAAGAAACAATTCTGTCATTGCCAAGCGAAAAGCTGATAATGAACGGAGTCGTGGGAAGCAAGAGGAGCGAAATTATCGATCCAAGCTGGAACAGATTAAAGGAAAGCAGCGATCCGGATTTGCTGGTTCTGGGGTCGTGGTAGATTCCGACACTGCATTTGAAATGTTGGGAGATACTGCATATCTAGGAGAAATTGACGCATTAACAATTAGAAATAATTCTGACCAAAGAGCTTATGGATTTGAAGTCCAAGCAATGAACTTTGAAGCCAACGCGTCCGTGGCCACCGCAGAAGCAAAAAACATTCATCCTTGGTTTAATGCCACAAACTCTTTCCTTGGTAGTGCTAATTCTTCCGCTGGTGGAATTGCTGGAAGTTACAACGCCGGACAAGCTGGCGGTGGTGGTGCAACAGCAGCCGCGTCGGATGAAAGACTTAAAATAAATATCAGAAAAACTGGAACTTCTCCTTCCGGAATAAATATTTATGAGTTCAATTATAGATCTCATCCTAAAACTCTTTACAGTGGAGTAATTGCACAAGAAATTAAAAAGACTCATCCAGAAGCCGTAATCACAAATGATTATGGATTTATGAGCGTCAATTATAATTTGATTGATGTTGAATTTGAAAAATTAAGATAAAATTATGCCTAGAATTCCAAATCCAGCCGATCTAAATATTGGTCAATCAGTTCAAAATATCCCTGATCAAACCCCTTTTCAGAATATTTCCGCTTCACCTGACGCTTTCGGTGCTCAAAGAGGTCGTGAATTCCAGAAGTTAGGAAATAATATCAGTGGTGCTGGCCAGAATGTGGCAAAAATTAAAGAGGAGCAAGACAAAGCTGACAGTTATAATGCCATGAATGGGGCAGAGGCGGACATTAGAGAAAGTCATTATGACCCAGAAAAAGGGATTTATAATCGGAAAGGCGCTCAAGCATTAACAGCTTATGAAGATTCACGAAAAGCCGTTGATGATATTTACGCTAAAAGATCCCAAAATTTAAGCCCTCAAGCTCAATTTAGATTTCAACAAATGTGGGGACAGAAGAGAGAATCAATCCTTAATGGGTCGGCTCGCTTCGAAGCTCAACAAAGAAACTCTTACAAGAACGATTCCTCAAACGCATTGATCAATAATTCGATTAATGATGCCGTTGAAAATTACAATAATCCTCAAGCCGTCACGGATAATGCCGCAATAATTCAATACACCCTTGAAGATTCTATTGGTGAATTGCCAAAAGATGCGACTCCGGAACAAACAAAAAGAAGAAATGCAATCCTAGAGGAGAAGTCCGGACAGGCGATGGACAAGTTGCACACTGGGGTTATCTCAAAATATGCTGCGAATGGTCGCACTGATATTGCAAAAGCATATTACAAGAATGTCAAAAGTGATATAAGTGGATTGAATCAGATCAAGCTTGATTCGATGATGAAGCAGGGCGATTTGAGAGGAAAATCACAACAAGAATTTGATAAAATTTCCAATAGCGGAAAGGACGAGGCGTCTCAATTACAAGCTGCACGCAACATTAAAGATCCAGAGCTTAGGGATTCTGTGGAAGCAAGAGTCAAATCAAGTTGGAATGACCCTAAAACTAGGCAGCAAGAGACGGCTGAACTAATCAAAAGCGAATCATGGCAACAAATAGTTGAAGGGAAAAGTCCAGAGCAAATCCCTCTTGAAATGTGGGCATCTCTTGACCCTGCAACTCAAAAGAAAATGGAGAAATTTTCCGTTGAAGGTGCGCCAAAAAATTCAAATCATATCTCCTATCTTGAGTTGAAAAATAAAATGGCCACGGATGAAGACGATTTCCAGAAGACTAATTTATTTGATTATGCAACTGAATTAAGCAGCAGGGATTTTAAATATTTCGATGATAGGCAAAAAGAATTAATGAAAGATGACCGCAGTGGATTAGTTAAAAACAGAACGAACCTAAGAATCGTTAGTGACAGACTGGGAGCAGTTGGAATTAAAAAATCTAAATACGGAGGAGGCAAAAATGATAAGAAAATTGCCATCTTCAACCGTGCATTGGATGAGAAGCTTGAAACATTTGCCCTCGAAAACAATAGAGCTGCCAGAGAAAATGAAGTGGAATCAATCATCGATAGCATGCTAATAAAAGGTGAAGTCGACGAAACTGAATTGGGAACAGGAAGATTTGGAACGGATGAAAAGTTTGCATTTGAAGGAAACTTCAATAGCTTTACTGTTGACGAGGTTTCAAATATCCCTTCTCAATTAAAGAGAGCGGCTGAAAATAGTCTAAGAAAAAGAAATATTTTAGTGAACGATGAGAATATCATCTCAATGGTTAATAAACATTTAGAAAGACAAAATGCCAAATAATTTACAGCAAGACTTTGACGATATAGCGATTGATCTTTTTGAGAAACAACCAGAAAGAAAGGTTAAAACCAATATTATAGACGCCTCTTCAAAAGATCCTGATAAATACGCGGAGAGCTACAATCTGGCCAAAAAGAACAATCTTCCCGTTGAAACAGTAGAGAATAATCTTGATGAGGTTAAGAAGAAAGACAGGCAGGAAGATTTCAATGAGGAGTTTGATAATTCTTTTAAAGATTCTCCGGAGGTTTTTAAATTCCTTGAGGACAGGGACAATGCAAATCTTGCTTATGATGATTTAAATTTATTACAAAAAACAGAAAAAACTTTCAACAAATTTGGTTCGGCCCTTAAAAAAGGTTTTGCCGCTGGTGATGCCACCTCTCAATTAGGGAGAGTGTCGCTTGAACAAAATATAGGGGTAAGGGACTTTCAACCAGCCCAAAAAGAGATTGACAGATTGAGTGATATTATTTCTGACGATCCCGGGCGTGATGGATTCATTAATGGATTTATCTTTCCGGGTGCAAAATTTGTTGGACAGATGGCCGATAACCTTGAAGGGGCCTTTTATGCCGGCGCTGGAACAGCAGGGATTGCCGCGATAGCTGGACAGGCTGGGCCACAAGTTCTTTTGCCAGAAGAGCTTGTCACAGTACCAGCAGCTTTTGCGTTTGGTTCTGTCTCATATTTAGCCTCGCAAGCGTTCGTTATTGAAGCAGGTCATACTTACGAAGCGGTCAAAGAGATTGAAAAAGAAAGTGGTCAAAAGGTAGAGCCTTTGGTTAAACATGGAGTTGCCGCTTTTGTAGGGGTTGCGAATGCAAGCTTAGAAATGGTTGGCCTTAAATATGCGTCCGCACCTTTGAGGGGTGCGATCAAGAAATATCTCTCCAACGAAGGAAAAGATATTTTAGTAAACAAAACTAAGACAGCGGCAATTAAAAAATTTGCGACTGAATACACAAAGGCTATGGCAGCGGAAACCACCACGGAAGTTTTGCAGGAGGTTGTAAATATTGTGGCTGAGGAATATGCAGGAGCAGTTTCAATAGAGGATTTTCAAGGCAAGAGTTCTGACGAAAATATTAGTAGGTTGCTGCACACTATGACTGAAACAATGCGAGGAATGGCAATCTTGGGTGCTGGAGGCCCGGGCGTTAGCCTTCATGTTGATTATGCGAAGGCCAGAAAAGCAAAGAAGAATAAAGAATTGATGATTGAGCTTGGCGAAGATGCTCAAAATTCTAAGTTATTACAAAGAGCGCCGGAAAAATTCCGTGAGTTTGTTTCAAAAGTAAAAGGAAATGTGGAGTCGGTTTATTTCGATGTGGAAGATTTTCAAACTTATTTCCAATCTAAAGACCTTGACCCAAACGAAGTCGCTGTGCAGTTGGGAGTTGAAAGCAGCTTGGAAGAAGCCAAATTAACCGGAGGAAGCATTGAGATTCCTTTGGAAAATTACGCTGAAAAAATGGCGGCCACTGAATATCACCAAGACTTAATCGAGACAATGAAGTTTGCTCCGGATGATATGACCTCCACTCAAGCCGATGAGATTGTTAATCGTGGGATTAATGAGGTTTTACAAGAGCAAGCAGATTTAGCCACTGAACTTGAAGCAAAAGAAAAGGCCGACGCCGCACCTTCTGAACGAGTTTTTGGTGAAGTTAGGGATGAGTTAAGAAAAGCAGGAAGATCGTTTGATGTGGCAGAAAAAGAGGCTTTATTGTACCAATCATTTTTCCGTACTCTTTCTGAAAAAACTGGAACTGACGCCTACTCACTTTACAAAGGCCAAAATCTCTCAATCAAAAGAGAATTACCAGAAAGTGTGAGGGCAAAAAATATCAATGAGCAGGATTTGGCTCTTGAAGAATTAAGATCTTACCGTGGAATTTCTGACAAAAAAGCTTTTGGTGATTCATTAATCCAACATATCTCAAAGAAAGGCGGAATTAATCCGAATGATAATCAATCTGGCGATTTATTGGGAATGGATCTTGATAAATATCACACGAACAAAGGCGCTTTCACCAAAAAAGTTTTCCAAGATACAGGAAAATTTCTTGATGATATTGCATTAACTGCGTGGGAAGATGGTTATTTTCCGGAACTTGCCAGCAGGCCAACCATTGAGGATTTAGTCTCTAAGATTGATCAAGAATTGAGAGGCGAGATTCAATATTCTGAACAGCAGGGCAATCTTGATTTGCAGGAAAAAGTCAAAACTCTTGATGAGTTAGACCAATTCTTAAATGAAATTGGCGCTGATATTAATACCATGACGAATCAAGAGATCAAAGATTTGATTGCTGATTATAGGAATGGAGTCGAAACAGACATAAGTAATAAGAGTGACGGGCAAGAAACCCAAAAGGAAGTAGAGCTGGAAATTGAGAAGATAATAAAAGCCGAAAATAAAAGTAAAGTAACAGTTGAAGAACTTGAAAAACCAGAGCCAGAATTCAAGCCAGAAGTTAAGCCAGAACCAATTAAGGTGGAAGCGCCTATTGAAGATTTTGGAGAAAAAATTCACGGAGCTAAAAAAGACGCTTGGATTGAATATAGTGCAATTCTTGATGAATCATTGCCGGAAGATTTGTCAAAAGTAACTTTAGCAAAATATTTCCCAGAACCTAAATATGAAACCCTTATTGCCAACGGGGCAGATGTTAAAGTTTTGGCCGCTATTAAAGCAATCAGAGATGAAATTCCTTCTAAACCAAGAAGATCTTATAAATTAAAAAGATGGGCCGAGCAAGTTGAAAGCGTCCGCGGATTATCTAACGACCTATTACTTGGCAATTTAGAGGTTGATGAGTTGGTTAGTAAGATGAATCAAGTCTACACAAGTTTCGACAAGAGAATTGATCTTTATTCAAAACTAGGTTATCCAGCATTCACCAATGCCAAAGATTGGAGTATTGGCCAAGGTAAATTTTCTTTTTACAACACTGTCAAATATGACCCACCTAAAACCTTATTCCATGTCCAAAAAGGCAGGGATTATGGCAAGGCGTTTGAAACAGAGCAAGAAGCTATTACTTATTTGACAGCTAACTTGCTTATAAAACCAGACCCTCAAAAGAAAGTTACCAAACTTGATATTTATCAAGTGATGAAAACTGGCGAAGTTGTTATTGGTAAAAAAACCGGATCTCGTAAATATATCAAACTAAGAGGCGGCTTCACAAATGTAAAAGATGCTAGAGCTTTCTTAAAAGAAAATGAGCAATCTTTGCAAGAACTACTTGCTAAAAAGAAAGAGGTCGCCCCAACAAGAAAAGGATCTAATAGCCCTCGCGTGGGTGAAGACCATAGAATGGGGCAAAATATTTCGCCAGAAAGATTCGCCTCCGAGTTTGGTTTTAGAGGGGTGCAATTTGGAAATTATGTTGAGCAAACAAAAAGAGCCGAGGATTTAAACAATTCCTATGATGCGCTTCTTGATCTTGCTGATATAATTAATGTCCCTAGCCGCGCCCTTTCTTTAAACGGTGAATTAGCTTTGGCGTTTGGTGCGCGTGGTAGAGGTGGAAAAAATGCAGCCTCCGCACATTATGAAGAAAAAAACACTGTAATAAATCTAACTAAAAATAGCGGTGCTGGTTCACTTGGCCATGAATGGTGGCACTCTTTAGATAATTATTTTGGTAAAAAACAAGGCGAAGATTTTATAACAAACAGGCCTAGAATCAAAAAAGTTGTTAAGGGTGATGAGTTGGTTGATAGCGATGCAGTAAGGCCAGAAGTTGCCGCAGCATACAAAGAAGTAATGAAGGCAATTAAAGAATCAGACCTTCCGGAAAGATCTCTTGAGCTTGATAAAAAGAAAACAAAAGATTATTGGTCGACTGACATTGAAATGTCCGCCAGAGCTTTTGAAACTTATCTTATTTCCAAAGCGAAAGAGAAGGGTTATTCTAACGATTATTTAGCCAATGTCCTAGATGAAGAAGTATCGGATGTCTCTAATAAGATGGCCGCAGATCTAGGAATGGAGAAAGAGCCTTACGCCTACCCAACGGAAAAAGAAATGGGGGCGATAAATAAAGCTTTTGATAAACTGTTTGAAACGCTTCAAACAAGAAAAACTGAAAAGGGATTGGAATTTTTTCAATCTACCTTAAAAACTGACAGCAAAGAGTTTAAAGAATGGTTTGGTGATTCAAAGGTGGTTGACGAGAAGGGTGAGCCTCTTGTTGTTTATCATGGAACAGATAAAAATTTTAATACTTTTAATAATACAAAAAATAATAACCCTGATATTGCAGGCTGGTTTACGAGTAATAAAGAAGTGGCAGAAGCTTTTACAACAGAGCTACAAACAAAAAGACAAATTGCCAAGGAGGGAATAAGGAGAAAGAAGGGCGCTAGGCTTCTAGCGGTATATTTAAAAGCTGATAATCTACTGATTGCAGAAGGGGGGAAGCAAATAACTCTTGATGAATTATCAAAAGAAACGCAAATAAAGTTTAACAAGGAATTAATTGAAGAAAAATATAAATCTTTCTTTAAGGTTAAAGATGTTATGGCTCTTGATGGTTGGCTAGATTTACCAGAAATTACTAATGCGATTAAAAATGAGGGCTATAATGGAATAAGGGGCAAAGGGGGGCAGGATTTATTAATAGTGTTTGAGCCAAACCAAATCAAATCCGTTAACAATCAAGGCTCATTCAGTCCTGAAAGTGATAATATTTTCTTTCAATCAAGTGAAGATAAGCAGTTTATTGATGCTGAGAAGTTCTTGAAAGATACATTGCCGACCGGTGATATTGAAAACACTAGAGGATTCCTGACCCATGATGGCCAAGTTTTAGAAATGGACTTTTTTAGCCAACATGATTTAGAGCTTAAAAATGCTGGATTACCTGACGCAAGTCTCGCCTCTTTTACAGAATATGGAGTGATAAGATTGAGGAACGCTTGGGACGGAAAGACGGGTCAACAAAACATTGATATATCAGCAAAGCCAACGCCGCAACAGATAAAATCTCTTAAAGATCTATCTGACGATACTCCGATATTTTTTGATTTTAAGAACAAAGATGAGGCTATTTCCTCCCCAGTAGAGGGAGTTAGTAAGAAGCAGTTTTTTAAACAAATAAATACTTTCTTTAAAGACGAGGAAGAGTTTTTCCAAAAAACCGGAGATAAAAGAGGATCTTTCACCACTGGCCAAGGCGAAAAAATGATCAAGCTTTTTGAACAAGCTGATCTTTCAACTTTCCTGCATGAGTCCGGACATTTCTTCTTGGAAGTGATGGGAGAGACTGCATTGCAAGAGAATGCCCCTCAAGAGGTTGTGGATGATTTTAATAATATCCTAAAATTTCTTGAAGTTGACAGCATTGAAAATATTAAAGTTGAACAACACGAAAAATTTGCCAGAGCATTTGAAGCCTATTTATTTGAAGGAAAGGCCCCATCGGTTGAATTGTCTTCTGCATTTTCCAGATTTAAAGCTTGGTTGATTGGAGTTTACAAAAATATTTCCAAATTGAATGTTGAGCTTGATGATAATATCAGAGGGGTTTTCGATAGAATGTTGGCCACCAAAGAAGAAATTGAGAATGCTGAATCGCTGAATGCCTACGCTCCAATTCTTACCGCAGAAAATAGCGGAATGAATCCGGAAGAATATCAAAACTATTTGAAATCTGCCGAGAGAGCCACGGAAAAATCCGAGACAGAGTTGCTTAAAAAGACTATGAACGAGATTCGCCGTGAAAGATTGAAGACTTACAAAGACGAAAAGGCTCGCGTGCGTGATCAAGTCGAAGAAGATTTGATGCAAAATCCAACTAACCAAGCTCTTTATTATCTCCAAAATGGTGATATTTTTAAAGGTGAAGTTTCAGAAGATCTAAAAGGATTAAAGCTAGATACCGACAAGTTGAAAGAAGACTACGGAAGCGAAGTCCTTAAATTTATGCCGAAGTCCGTGCCGCCTATTTACAAAAAAGGTGGGGTTAATCCCGACATTGTTGCCGACATATTCGGATTCGATAGCGGTGACGCTTTGGTGAAGTCGCTGTGGAATAGTCAAAATCTTAAAGGTTTGATTGAGGAATCAACAGAAGTCAAGATGAAAGAACGCCACGGCGACATCTTAAATGACGGGTCAATCCAAGAGGAAGCTTTAAAAGTAATTCACAACGATGATCGAGCCAATTTCCTTGCAACTGAATTGGAAGCATTAGGAAGAAGAGTTGGCCGCGAACTACCTTCTGCTAAAAGAATTGCTCAAGGTGCTGCAAAAAGATTTATTTCTGAATTGAAGATCAAAGATTTAAAGCTTGGAAAATATTCTGCCGCAGAAGTTAAGGCCGCAAAATTGGCTCAAAAAGCAGTGTCCGAGGGAAATTTTGGACAAGCAGTCGAGCAAAAAAGACTTCAATTATTCAATCATTATGTGGTTGTGGAAGGCAGAAAGGCAGAAACTCAAGTCGATAAGTCTCTAAAATATTTGGCAAAATTTAACAAAAAAGATCCGAGAGCAAAAATTGGAAAAGCTGGTGGTGGATATTTAGAGCAAATTGATCAACTCCTTGAAAATTACGAGCTAAAAAGAGCTACGACTTTGAGGAGACTTAAATCCAGAGAATCTTTATTGGCTTTTGTGGAAGGTGAAAAAGAGAAAGGGAATCCAATTAATATTGCACAAGAAATAATTGAGCAGGCCGCAGTCGTTAATTACAAACAAGTTGCCACGGAGAAATTCTTTGGCTTGGTTGATAGCATTAAAAACATTGAACATCTTGCCAGATTCAAGGGGAAGCTGCTTATCAATGAAGAAAAGCGCAGCATAAGGGAAATTGCACAAGAGATTGAATCCATCACAGGGCAGCACAAGAAATTCAAAGAGCCTGCATTTGATCCCGAAACCAAGAAAGAGAGGGCTAAGTCCTTTATTAGAGGATTAGGTGGCGCGGTAACAAAGATTCAAACCTATATTGAGGGAATGGATGGTGGAGAAAAAATTGGTGCAATTTACCAATACTTGAAAGCTCCACTTGATGAGGCGTCAAACAATAGATCTGCAAGGATGGTGGAGGAATCTGACAAATTCTTAGCTTTAATGACAAAATATTATGGCAAAAAATCTGATACAAAGCTAGACAAAATTAAAAACATAACCTCTTCCGTGGAAAACATAACGGGTAAGAAATTATTTATTGCTAGCGTTGGACAATCTCTTAACCTAGAACAGAGGCTAACCGTAGCTTTTAATTGGGGAAATCCAGATAGTAGGCAAAAGCTACTAGTCGGCCATAAATGGTCGCAAAGACAAGTAGAAGAAATTCTGGACACATTAGAAAAGAATGATTGGGATTTTGTACAAGAAACTTGGGATTATATCGATTCTTTCTGGCCTGAATCAGTTAAATTAGAAAAAGAACTTACCGGAGTTTCTGCTCCTAAATTAGATAGTTCGCCAGTAAATACAAAATACGGCATTTATAAAGGAGGATATTTCCCGATGAAATATTCCAACAGGATTATTCAGGATGAGAAATATTTCCAAGAAATGAAATCTGGGGGGTTCAATTCAACTTCCGTGTCTCGATCATTCCAAAAAGAAAGGGTTAAGCCAAATTCAGATATGAAGGTCAGTTTATCAGGTCTTGGCACAATAAATTCTCATATCTCGGAAATAGTAAACTCTCTTACAATGGGACGCGCCGTTCATGGGGTTAATAAACTTCTGAAAGACAGGAGAATAAAAAACACTATTGAAGGATATTTAAGTCCGGAAGCTTACCAAGATTTTGAACTATGGCTTGGAGATATAGCCTCAAGTGGTGTAGCACATTCTGACGCGGCGTCAAGAATTGTTAGAAATTTAAGAAGCACTGCAACAATTGGCGCGATGGGTTTAAAAGTCACCACAACAATTATTCAAGTTTCTGGTTTTGCTCAATCAATCGTGGAAGTTGGGCCAAAAAATATGCTCTCCGGATTCAGAGCAATGTTTGCTGGTGGTAAACCTTGGGAAGTCATTGCGCAGATTCAGGAAAAATCAATCTTCATGCGTGACAGATCTAAGACTTTCAACCGTGACATCAATGACACCATGAAAGCCTTTAAGGGAGAAAAATTATCCTCCGATTTGATCAAGGTTTATTTCTACCCGATTGCAAAGATGCAGCAATTTGTTGATATTCCGACTTGGCTTGCTGGATATAAAGGCGCGCTAAAGGATGGTAAGGCAGAAAAGCAAGCGATTCAAGCTGGTGATTTAGCTGTGGAGAACTCACAAGGCACGGGATTAATTAAAGGGTTATCACCAATTGAAAGGGGAAGCCTTAGCAATAAAAGCAGGTTCAATGAGTTTGTGAAATTATTCACAACTTTTTATTCCTATTTTAACACAAAATTAAATCTAGTAATTAGGGAAACTCAAAACACTAATTTCAAGAAACCAATGGATGTCTTGAAATTATCCTCTAATTATTTGGCTTTATTTTGGTTAGAAGCTTTGATTGGAGATTTAATTCTTGGAAGACTTCCGGACTTCGACGATGATGAGCCGGATCAACAGTTTGCCAACTATTCCATGAAATTAGTTTTAGGGCAAATTGCAGGCACACTTCCTCTGGCTCGTGAAGTCGCTTCCGGAATGCAGGGTTTTGACGCAGCACCCGGCGGAATTAGAGGCTTGACAGATGTCGCAAGAGGATTGAAAACTGTTTCAGATCTTACGGTTGATGTTTGGAGTGATGAAGAAATTGACGGCTATAAAACGGCGATGTCGCTGTTATCCCTCGGGAATGTAGCCTCACCAGTAAAATTGCCAACGGGGCAGATCAACACGACTCTTGATGCAATCCGTAGGCAGGAGAAGGGCGAGGATGTGGAATTTATAGAGTTTTTCTTGAAGAGCTACAAAAAATAGTTTTGCAATTAAGCGATATAAATAGTAAAATTTTATTAAAAATAATTGACAAATTAAATTATGACAATCGAAAGTTCAGTAAATGACGGCATAACATATTCAGGAAATGACTCAACAACCGTCTTCTCCTTCCCATTTAAAGTGAATCTAGCTTCGCAAGTTGAGGTGATTATTCGCGATGCTTTGGAGGCGGAAACGACTAAGGTTGTCGATGTTGATTATACCGTAACCAATCAGAATGTTGAAGGTTCTGGATCATTAACTTATCCAATTTCTGGCGACCCTCTTGCTACTGGGTCAAAGATTACAATTACGCCGGTCATGGATTATAAACAATCCACCGATATTAGAAATCAAGGCCGATTCGCTCCAACATCTCACGAGCAAGCTTTCGATACTGGAATGATGCATATTAAGGAGTTAAAAGGCTTAGTTGATCGTGCAATCAAATTTAAAAAATCTTCTAATATTACAGGCGCAGAATTTGACCAAGACCCCGAAGATAATAAAATTTTAACTTGGGACGGAGCGAATGGGAAAATTAAAAATACCTCTGTTTCTAGTCTTGATGTAGCTTTGATAAGCTCTTTTTGGGAGGCTGTAATGGGAAATGCTGATCTTTCCGATTCAATTACTGCTCTTGGTGGGGCTACTGCTTTTAGAGCTGCAATTGGAATAGCCCCAGTAACAGACTTTGTAAAAACTATCCTAGATGATGAAACGGCCATAGAAGTAAGAACTACTTTAGGCGTTACGCCAGCTACCACTTCAAACGCAGGCGTTTCAATCCTACATAAACAAGTTACTTGTTCAAATGGAACGGACACTGAACACGATATGGATTTTACCGCAGGAAACTTTCAATTTGACGACGGAACTGGTCAAGCAATTCTTGGCGCATTAACAAAAAGATTTGATGCAACCTTTGCTTTAGGCACAGGAAACGGAGGAATGAGAAGCGGTGAAAGCTTACCAACTGATGGAACTGTTTATATTTACATGATAAGTAATGCTGGTGGCTCAATTACTGATATTATAGGAACTACCACAGCAGACGGTTCAACGATAAGTGGAGATAGTGTGGTTATTGCTAATTCAATGACTAAAAAAAGAAAGCTTGCAGCTTTAGTAACTGAAGGAAGCGCGAATATTAGGAGTGGAACGTATTATTTTAATCCTGATGGCTCTTATTATTATTATTATTTTGATGGCATTT
>Ga0307928_10000427_pt1 | contig 31894 bp, 39 predicted proteins | sample AceLakmetagen232_FD_201815 | JGI IMG/M metagenome (GOLD analysis project Ga0307928, IMG submission 201815) | Saline water microbial communities from Ace Lake, Antarctica - #232 | ecosystem: Environmental > Aquatic > Non-marine Saline and Alkaline > Saline | place: Antarctica: Ace Lake... | reverse complement strand
ACATTTACGAGACGGAAGATGTGGAGGAGACGTTATTCGAGCTTGCGTGGGATGATCTCGACCGTCGCCTCCACCTCCTCCACTACCTGTATCGTGCCGACAAACTGAGCGGCATTGGGCGGTTCGGCATCGTTTTGCTGGGTCTCGACGATGGCAAGCCCTTGGAACAGCCAGTCGAAGGGATTGGGAACGACGGCCTGCCCGAGGATGGGTGGCGGGGTATGCGACAATACGACCTCCTCTATCTCCGCGTGTTTAGCGAGAACGTCGTCACGATAAAGTCCAAGGAGAAGGACACGACGAATCCTCGCTATGGGCAGCCTGTCTCTTACACTGTCGCGCTCGAGGACGTGACATTGGAAGGCTCCGTCTCATCAAAGGATAAGAAGACGGTCCACTGGACGCGCGTGCTGCATGTCGCGGACAATCGGGAGGAGAGCGAGGTGTTCGGCGTCCCGAGGATGCAGCCCGTATTCAATAGGCTCTTCGATCTCCGGAAGATCTTAGGGGCCAGCGCTGAAATGTTTTGGAAGGGCGCATTTCCCGGCATATCGTTTGAGATGCCCGCGGAGCTGGCTCAGGCTGGCGTGTCAATCGACCAGGAGAGCCTGGCCGAGCAGGTGGCCGATTATTACAATGGCCTCCAGCGATACATTGCCACCCAGGGCCTCACGGCTAAGAACCTCGCGCCTCAGGTCGTTAGCCCGACGGAGCACCTCGAGGCCCAGCTCAAAAGCATCGCCATTAGCCTCGGCATCCCGAACCGGATCCTCTTTGGCAGCGAGCAGGCGGAACTTGCGAGCACGCAGGACACCCGAACGTGGAACAAGCGTCTGGCACGTAGGCGAGAGGAGTACATCTCCCCAATGCTGATCCGTCCATTCATCGACCGTCTCCTGCTCCTTGGTGTGCTTCCCGACCCCGAGGACTTCTACGTCGAATGGCCTGACCTGGACGCACCGAGTGAGGGGGAGAGGGCCGACACCGCAGGCAAGATTGTCAAAGCCCTGGGAGATTATGTCAAGGGCGAGGTGGATATGCTTGTTCCGCCCGAGGAGTTCTTCTCACAGATCATGGGCTTCTCGCCCGACCAGATTGGTGCAATTATGGAGGCCGCTGCTACGTATGTAGAAAAACAGGATGAGGACGAGGATACCATCCCCGAACCTGTCATTCCTGCGGCCCCACAGGACGTGGAAGGCATCGAGGATCCGGCGCCCCCGCCTTCTCCTGTTCCGCCTGACGGCACATAGTAGACGACGGCCTCCACCCTTTTCTTGAGAGCTTACAATGAGGACCGATGGCGAAGGAGTCCAACTGGAATTCGTGGGCACCGAATGTCTGCGTCCAGGCGTGTGTGCGGAGAGCTGGGGGAGCTTCCGGGAAAACCTTGTGGGCGTGGATTGGCCTCGCTCCACCCTATACCTCAACATTGACTGCTGCCCCGCTCGATGGGAACCCGCAGCCCCGCGGGCGGAACAGGTGAGGGACGAGGCCGCCAAGGTTTTCGGCCGTGTGCTGTCACGCGTCTGTTCCAAGCCCAGTTTCCCCTCAGCAGTGGCATGGGGGTGGAGGCAACCGACGGGCCCTGAGTTCTTCTACTTACAAGCAGATTGGGTGCTGACGAGGCCCGTGGACGTGCGTGATCTGCTCTCCCTGCTCTGGAGCACCGACGATGGCGAACAGTATGAGTGGAGCGCAGTAAATCTGCGTGCTTACAATGACAATCACCACCGCGTGTGTCTGAGTCCGGTGCTCATCAAGTCCAGCGTTGCGGCAACGATTGCGGAACAGTTGGACGATAGTGCGGGCCCCGAGGCGCAGATGAGAGCACCGGAGTTCCGCGAAGGGGGACGAGGGTTAGGGGAGCCTTATCGCTCATACCACTGGCCGCTCCGGCAGGATGGGATCGTTGTGAAGGACATTGGACGCGAGTGGCTCAAGAAGCGCGGGATTGAGCATAAGGGCGGCAAGGCATTCGTCACCTGGCAAGGAGGATAAGTAATGATTCCACAGAAGGGTAGGTTGTCGATTCGGCTTTCCACAGTGGGAGCCCTGTGTATGGCGGTTGCTGGTATTTTGATCCTCATTCTTCCTGATGCCTGGGGCAGATGGATTGGGTTGGCGACAAGCGCGGTTGCTTGTCTCGTCCTTTCCACCATCGGGCTGTGGGGGGAGAGGATCCTGGCCGAGATCAACGACTGGTGGGAGGACGAGGTCATCCGCATTCAGCACCACGAGCAAGGGAGGGAAGTTCAGGAACGAAACGAGAGGGAAGAAAGAAACGAGAGGGAAGGAGAGGAATAGGAAGATGGCGACGAGCAGCATAATGGGGACACAGGAGAAGGACATCATGGACCGGTCAAAGGACTCCAGGGAGCCTCACTGTATCCAGTTCGGTGTTGAGGCGTTCAAGGACTACGCGAGCGACACCGCATACCGGATTCAGCGTGGGCTGGAGCTTATGGGCTACACCCCATACGGCCGACGGTTCCCGGGAGGACAGGACAGGACGGATATGGCGGGTGTTGTGCGTGATGTAGAGCCCGACATTGTGGTCGCGGAAGAATGGAATACTTGGAACCCCTCAATGTCTCAGCCTCCGTCGAAGGACGTGGGATTCGATGGCTACGATGAGGTGGGGCGGATGGAAGGGCTGCTGCGGGTGACGAAGCACGCGGACCCGTGGGGTCATCCGGACGCCCATCAGGAATGGCAGACACGATTCAATCCCCATGCCGTCCTCGTCCGCTACGACCCCGCCCAATGTATCAAGATCGCACCCTATATGGAGGGCCGGCGTCTCCTCCGCATCTACCATACCGTCGTGAGGGAGCTGTGTCCGGAGCCCTCGGCAGATGGACGGGATAAGGTGTGTCTGCTCAGTGGCGCCTCGAATAGGCGGAACTACCCGGTGCGTGGACGATTGTGGGACGACGTGAGGGGGCTGCAGAACTGGGAGCGAGATTTTACGATTCGCGCCCACCACCACTGGTCCCGGACCGACGGCTCGGCTGTGCCGGATTACATGGTGGAGCTAAGGCGCCATAAAGTGATGCTTGTTGGCTGTTCTCGATGGGATGTCGCGTTCAAGAAGCACTGGGAAGGAACGGCTGCGGGTTGCATTGTGGTTACCAATCTGTCCAGTAGTGTTCGGGTGCCGGGCATCGAGCCCAACTTCGTCCGTGTCCATGATGATATTTCCGCCCAGGGTTTGCGGGACTTGTGTGGCGAGCTTGCAGCTGACTGGGATGTGGAACGGCAGCGTCACTTTGCCAAGATCTGTGTGGACCGATATGACTTCCGGGTCGAGGCCGCCAGGATTCATGGGGTCCTCACCGAGCAGTGGCGGAGGGCGGGGGTTGGACAATCGAGGAGAAGAAAAGGGAGATAGGACCAATGAAATCCGTAAGCGAACAGTGGTGTATCCAGATCGACGTGACAAACGTCTGCCCCATCCAATGCTCCAACTGCACAAGGATGACCGCGCACGTCAAGGATCGACCATTCACAATGGCGCTTGACACATTCCACAAAGCGGTGGAAAGCGTGATGACATTCCCATCCGAAAGCGAGCTGGATGTGGAGGGGAGAACGAAGGTGATAGGTGTAATGGGTGGGGAGCCGACCCTTCACCCTGAGTTCCTCGAGATCTGCGAGATCATGGAGCAGCTCATTCCACAGCGAAAGAATCGAGGCTTGTGGACGAGCCTTGGTCCGGCCTACAGGAGGCATGAGAAGCGGATCAAAGAAGTGTTCGGGTTCCAGAATAAGAATCCGCACAAACCCCCCGCACGTCACCAGCCCGTGTTCATCGCTAGTGCTGAACTGGAGCCGGATAAGAAGAAGCGATATGCGCGGATATGGGACTGCTGGCTCCAGAATAGTTGGTGCGGGAGCATCACACCTAAGGGTGTGTTCTTCTGCGAGGTGGCCGGAGCGATGGATGTGCTTTTCAGCGGGCCGGGCGGGCTTCCCATCGAGCCGCTGTGGTGGAACAGGAGCCTGACGGATTTCCATGACCAGGTCCATCGCTGGTGTAATCGGTGCGGCATCTGCATGCCGTTGCCGGGCAGGATGGACAATGATCGTCACGACGATGTCAGCCCAGGGAACTACGCAATGCTGGAAGCTTGCAACAGCCCGGTGATGGATCGGTGTGTGGTCTTCGACTGCGCGGGCTACGATGTCGCGCAGTATGGGAAGGGCTGGGATCCACGTCGCTACCGTGACGTGTCAAAGGGCCGCACGATGAGGTCCGCGAAAACAGGAGCATAGGAGGTAGGATCAATGGTGCTGTTGGATTTTGAGCGGTTCGTCAAGGATGTTGATGTTGCGGCCGTCCGCGGGCGTCGAGGTGTTGTGGGCCCTACGTGGAATGACCTGAGGGTCTTGCTCAGGCTTCTCGAAGTTCGGAAACCTGTGACGTGTCTGGAGGTGGGAATCCACGAGGGACACACGGCGGCCCTGCTGCTGGATTTTGCGCCTGGAATCGGCCAGTATGTGGGAGTAGATAGAAAGCGGATGAATACAATGACGTCTGCTCCTGCCCACCCTGGCCGAATGGTCGAGGGCGATGGCAAAGTGTCGCTTCTGCTGCACGAGAAGGGCACGCGAGGTATCCCTTGGCAGGATGTTCCGCACGCGCCATTCGACTGGGCGCTTATCGACTCCGACCATTCCCGCACGGGAACAAAACAGGCCACCGAATGGGCTCGCCATCTCATCCATGACCAGAGCATTGTCATCTGGCATGATTACAATGTGCCTTCCCAATATCATCCGGGAGGGCCGGTGTTCGGTGTTACCCAATATCTCGATGAGTTGACGGAGCAGGGTGCACACTTGGTCGGGTTCCGGGACCCCAAGCGATCGAGCAGTTTTGTATTCCAGTTCATGGAGGATACGGAAGGAGATTGGAAATGTCCCTCCTAACTGTGATTGTCTGTGTCAACTACGACGACCTGCTGGGCATTTCATTGCCCTCCATTATCAGGGAGGTGGGGCACGACCTGGACAACGAGATCGTTGTGGTGACAAGTCGGAAGGACAGCGCAACCGTGCGTGTTGGGCAGAAGGCTGGTGTGTGCGTGTTTCAGACTGATGCCTTTTACACGCACGGTGCGGCGTTTAGCAAGGCGGCTGCGCTCAATGCGGTGCTGGAAGATTGGCGAACGTGCAGGCCGGAATGGGTCCTGACGTTGGATGCGGATATCGTGTTCCAGCCAGGAATGGGACGGGTGATCGAGGCGGAGGCGACGGAGAAGAATGTTCTTTACGGGGCATCGAGGGTGGGATGTTCCAACCTCGAAGCGTGGGAAAACGGCGGGCCATTTCCTCCGATCAAGAACCCCTGTGAACTGCCCGGGTTTCTCCATTGTTTCTGGACGGGGCAGTTGTCGCCACCTCCTTGGTATGATGCAGAATACGAGCACGCGGGAGGATACGACAGCGCCTTCCAGAAACGATGGGATAAGGCGCACAAGAAACGCTTCTCGCTCCCGGTCATCCATCTCGGCAATCTCGGCGAGAACTGGTATGGGCGCTTGACCGAACGGTGGCAGGGCAAGTCGGTAGGGGCTCCTTCCCGTGCTGCGATCTCCCGGGTTAGGCAGCACCACGCAGAACTTAAGGTTCAAGGCGTTCCCGGCCGTGATCGTAAGGAGGCCAAGTTGTGATAGCTGTGGCCCAACGAGATCCTAGTCGCACTACCATGCTCCGCCAGGCGTTTATGCGCGACATGCGGAAGCGCTTCCGTGCGATCCAGAAGGCTGTGACGGAACTGGTTGCGGAGGAGGACGTTTTTGGCTTGGCTCCTCCCAATATCTTTTCCGGCTTACAGGTCAACATAGAGCCCCAGGCATGGCGATTCCAGACGAATCCGCAGAAGCTCACCTCGTTCCGGACCTGGTTCCAAAAGCAGGTGAATGAGGGGGTGCTCGAGGTGGACGGCATCACAGGAAAACCTTGGACTGCGAAGTATGTAAATAGCGCTTACAAGAAGGGCGTCCTAAGATCCTACACCGATGCTCATAAGGAGGAGTTCGGCAAGCCGGCTGGATTCTACGAAGGCTCGAAGGAGGAGTTCCTGCGGAGCTCCTTTGCCTCCCCCGAACGTGTGAGCAAGATGGAGCTGTTGAGCACCAGGTCGTATGAGGATCTGCGCGGGGTCTCCGCTACGATGTCCCAGCGTATGGCACGGACGCTGACATTGGGAATGGCGGAAGGACGAAACCCGCGGGAACTCGCGCGGCAGTTGAATAGGACCGTCGCGAGCCTCACCCGCACGAGGGCCCTCACGATTGCGCGGACCGAGATCATCTATGCTCATGCGGAGGGGCAATTGGATGGGTTGGAAGATCTTGGTTTCAAGAAGGTCTCGGTCCAGGTTGAGTGGATGACGGCCGGCGACGAGCGGGTGTGCGATAGGTGCGCACATCTGGAAGGTGTGGTGATGAAGATTGCTCAGGCGCGAGGTCTCATTCCACTCCACCCCAATTGTCGCTGTGCGTTTGCGCCTGCCATGTCTGACTACAGACGCCCGGGACAGAAGTGGGGCCCCTCGTCCGTTCGGAAGCGTCTTGAGAAAGCCGGGGCTTATGACCAGCGGGGCGGGGCGTTCAGGAGGGCGGGGGTTATTGCAAGGACGCCACGGCAGCGGATTGCAAAAGCTGTGCGAGGCAGGCAGGCTACAATGGGCCCGGTAGCAGGCAAGGAATCGAACGAGAATCTTATGATTCGCCTGGTCCAGGAAGGTAAGACCGAGGCGGAGATAGAGGAGGTGTTTTTTGCCCGCTACGCAGGCAAGGGAAAGACGGAGGCCTGGATGCGGGAGCGCATTGCAACATACCGAAGGACAGCCGCAAGGAAGCTCAAGGCTACACCGTCTGTTTCTAAGCCTGCAGCCCCGGCGCCACCGTCACCTACGGCGGGACCTTCGCTGGAGCGGGTGGACCTCAGGGGGCGGCGGTCGGTTTTCAAGGCGCTGGAGGAATACGATCCTCATTTCCAGAAGCTTGTAGATCGTGCAAACGCGACAATTGGGAGCCGAGGCACACAGGGCGTACAGGAGATATTAGATGCAACGAAGGTTGAACTGAGGGAGTTGAAAAGTGCGTTTCGGAGGCTAAAGGAAAGCGGCCCCCAGCATTGGGAATATTGGAAGACGCCGGAGTATAGAGAACTCAATGTCCGAATTACCGCGGTCAAAAGGAGGGCAAAGGATGCAATTGATGGAGGGGCGGCCGGGAGGGACGTCTGGCTCAAAGCATGCCAAGTTGCCCCGGACGAGGCTGCGGGTATTGCTGGAGTGAATGTTTCGCCGGAGCTCTCGTGGACGACTAAGAAGAAGGTGGATAAATTGGTGGACGATGTGCGGAAGTTGGTTCGTAAGGATGCTCTTAGGGGAAGACAGAAGAACATGAGCCCTATTGAGTTCGTCCTGGATAGATCTACAACGCGATCTCATTATTATCGACGAGCCCCTGAAACGTACGTTGATCCTGGAAGACCGCTTGCCTCAGCCAAGATGGGGGCAAACGCCCCGCCCGGGACGTTCGTCCATGAGTTTGGCCACCATATCGAGGATCAAAATAAACACTTCAAGAATCGGTGTAATGCGTTGGTCAAGGGACGGGCGAAGAAGAGGGGCGTCAAGCTCCAGCATTTAGGGGACCGTTATGGCCTGGATGAAATGGGACTGCCTACAGAGGACTGGATGGATGCCTATTGCACCAAGGTTTACAGGAGCGGGGATACCGAAGTGATGAGTATGGGGTTGGAGCTCTTTTACAAAGACCCTCAGAAGTTTCTGGAAGGGGATCGAGAACATTTCAAGCTCATCGTTGGGCTGTTACGAGGAGAGATATAATGGCTACCTGGGCATGCAAAGTTGGGGATGCTGATGCCGTCTACTTTTCGATGAAAGAGGAATGGGTGGTGGAGGGAGATGCGGATCTGCAGAATGCCCTCAATGGCCTGCACGAGCCGGACGATGACGAGCTAATAGAGATGGGCATAGGCACCCATGTTGGCGCTGCAAGCATCCGCGTCCAATACGCCATGGGAGTATTCGAGGGGGAGATTGTTTTGGGCCCTCCGCCCGAGTTCGTCAAGGGGAGGGTGTATTGAGATTTACGTATCGGAATCTAAGGAGGTATAGAAGTAGACGCTTTGGGATTTCTTCGGATTTTCTGTCGTGGAGGTTGATCCGCCTATGTCGGATCTTGTATGATGCCTTTGTGAAGGGAAAAGAAGATGACGACGAATGAGGTGGAGGCACCCAGACGCATGGCGAAGAACAAAAATTCCTTCCAGCAGATCACGGTCAACTTTACCCCGTCCGTCCGACACGACACAATGGAGGGACGTCCCTACCTGGTCGTGCCGATGGTGATGCTTACGGAGGGCGTTCACACCGGCAGCAATGGCGCGATCTTCTACCCGGCTGAAGAGCTTGCCAAGACCTCGCAAGTTTGGAATCACAAGCCCATCGTTGTTTACCACCCGCAGTTCCAGGGCAAGGCCGTGAGTGCGTGCGATCCGGACATCTTGACCAACCGTAAAGTTGGCGTGGTAATGAACACGTCATTCTCCGATGGCAAGCTAAAGGCTGAGGCTTGGCTGGAGGAGGAGAGGCTGAAGGCGGTGGACGTGCGCGTGCTCGAGGCCCTGGAACAGGGCACGCCGATGGAACTTTCTACGGGGCTCTTCTCCGCGAATACCTACACCGATGGCGAGTGGGAGGGAGAAGCCTACGAAGCAGTCGCGCGTGGATATGGCCCCGATCACCTGGCGCTGCTGCCGGACAAAGTGGGCGCCTGTTCGTTGGCGGACGGCGCGGGACTTATGGTCAACAGGGAGGGCATGGAAAAGATGGACTTCGAGCGCATAGGCAGGGCTGTGGTGGACACATTGGCCGCTACCGGCAAGGGGCAAGGGCAGGAGGCGGAGAAGCAGGGCACGGGTGGAACCGATCTGTGCCACTGTCCTGAGTGCGGGGCAACGGCGAACCATGAGCGAGGCACGCCTTGCAATGAGACGAGCTGTCCGAAGTGCGGGACAGCGATGACTGGCGTGGCCCCTGCGACCAATCGGTCTCGTGTGTGTGTGAACTGCGCTACTGTCTACCAGGGGCTCCCGGATGATGAACAGGAGAGCCGGGTCTGTGCGAACTGCGGCGGCACATTGGTTGCGGTGGTTTGGAATGAGCAATCGTATAGGGAGCTGCAAAAGGAGGTGGAAGCGCTCCTTCCAACGGACGGGGAGGACGGGGCGGTTCCATATCCTTACGTTGAGGACCTGTTCCCCGATCACGTTATCTATGATCGAGGGGGCCGTTTGTTCCGCCAGGATTTTCTGAAAGTGGATGGCAAGATCACGCTCAAAGGGCTCCCCATCGAGGTTGTGCGGGTAACTCAATACGAGCCGATTACCAATGCTTCCATAACGGAGGACGTGAAGATGGGCAAGGAGAAGAAGGAACTCGTGGACGCGCTCGTCGCGAACGCGGGCACAGAGTGGGACGAGGACGACCGCGAAGCGCTCATGCAGCTGGAGGATGACATGCTCGCAAAGATGATCCCGGTTGTCAATGAGCAGGAGGCGGAGGTCGAGGAGCCCGTTACGAAGGATGTCCCGGAAGTCGAGGCCCTGGCTGCCAATACCGAGGTTGAGGCCAAGAAGCCTGTGACGGCGGAGGAGTACGTCCAGAACGCGCCGCCCGAGATCCGCGACATGCTCGCCGCCGGCCTCCAGACGCATAAGGCCCAGCGCGCTCATCTGGTCGCTGCCATCGCAGCGAACGAGGCGTGCAAACTCACGCCGGACTTCCTGAACGCCCAGCCGCTCGACGTGCTGCACAACATGGCACAGATGACGGCACCCAAAACGGCAACCCCGGGCGAAGCGGCGCCGACATACGAGGGTCTGGGCGAAGTCGCGTCCACGACCAAGGAAGAGCCGCTTGTGGTGCCCGTGATGAACTTCGAGGGCACGGACGGGGACTAAGCGCCCCCGCTGTTGCCGGGTCAGTTTTCTCTCTTTCGGGTTCTTGAATGTGGACCACATGGTCGAAAGACGTGGACCACATGGTCGAAAGATGTGGATCACAAGGTCGAGATAAGGAGACATTAGAATGTCTGCCAATCGCATCCAGTTGAGCGGAGGTTTCCGGACCGAGGAGGCAACGGCAAGCGGGGCGGTGACGCCCGGCATGCTGCTGGAAGAGGATTCCAGCGCCGAGGTCAAAGCCCATGCCACTGAGGGCGGCTACTGTGAGCGACTCTTTGCTATCGAAGATGCGCTGCAGGGCAACACGGTGGATGACGTTTACGCGGACGACGCCCTCGTCCAGTTCCATGTTGTGGACCCCGGGGCCGAGGTGGACGCGCTCATCAAAGCCGGTGAAAGCATCGTCGTGGGCGAGAGACTCATCAGTGCGGGCGACGGCACCCTGATTGCTGAGGGTAGCGTTTCGTCCGGCACCACCATTCAGCAGATCATCGCGAACGCCAGGGAGGCCATCGACCTGAGCGCAAGTGGGACAAGCGATACCTGTGCCAAGGTCCGTGTCGTGTAAGCGGTCACCAGGTTGTGTGATCGAGCATGAGGCGAGACTTTCGCATGGACTCAAACGTAAGGAGAACAAAGATGGATTTCATCCTCAACGGACGGCCGAGCGGGAATGTTGCGGAGACCCTGCTGGCCCACAACTTCGACGTGGGTGCCCTTCGTCCCTACACGGGACTGGATGGGCGGACGTATGTTACGCTCACCCAGAACGGCATCCCCAGCGCCATTCCTATCGCCAATGCAACAGCGACGCTGCGGAAGGATGACTGGAAGATCCTGGACGATGCCATCGTGAAGGCAGCGAAGCCCCGTCTGCGTGCCGTTGCCGATCTGCGCAGCCGTGGGCTGAGCTTCGCAATTCCCAACGGGATGGGCAAGACGGTCCTCGAGACGGAGAACCAGTCGGATATCTCCGCTGCCATCATTAGCATGGATGGCTTGCGGGAATCCGAAGGTGACCGTCCGCAGTTCGATCTGGTCAACCTGCCCCTGCCGATCATCCACAAGGATTTCCAGTATTCGGCAAGGCAGATTGCAGCCAGTCGGAATGGGGGCAGCCCCCTCGACACCACGACGGCCGAACTGGCTGCTCGCAGGGTTGCAGAGATGGCGGAGCAACTGCTTTTGGGCGTCGCGAGTTCCTACGCCTTCGGCGGCGGGACCATTTACGGATACGTCAATTATCCGAACGCCCTCTCGAGGTCCCTCACGAGTCCCACTGCTGTAGCCTGGACGCCGGCAACGACCGTTCAGGAAGTGCTGCAGATGCGGCTCCAGTCTCAGGACGCTTTCCACTACGGGCCGTGGATGCTCTACTGCTCGCCCAACTGGGACGTCTACATGGACGATGATTACTCCGCGTCCAAGGGCGACAATACGCTTCGCGAACGGCTCGCGAAGGTTCAGGGCATCGAGGGTGTCTCAACGCTTGACTACCTGACGGACTACTCGTTGGTGCTGGTCCAGATGACAGCTGACGTGGTCCGGATCGTGGTCGGCATGGAGATCACCACGGTGCAGTGGGAATCCCGAGGTGGCCTGCAGCAGAACTTCAAGGTCATGGCCATTTTGGTCCCGCAACTGCGCACGGACCAGAACAGCAACACTGGCATCGTTTACGGTAGCGTTGACGAGTAAGACGGTGTCAACGGCTGACGTGGACGGTTGAGCGTAGTCTACTCAATGCTACACAAGGAGGGATGAGACAATGGGGCGATTCAGACTACTCGGTAGCAGACATCAGGACAGGGCCGGGAAGAACTACGTGCGAGGCGATATCGTCGAATCCGACGGTGACCTCATGCGAGCCTTCCCGGAGCGTTTCGAGGTTGTCCCGAAGGCCGTGCCGAAGGTTGTCCCGAAGGCCGTGCCGAAGGTTGTCCCGAAGGCCGTGCCGAAGGTTGTCCCGAAGGCCGTGCCGAAGGTTGTCCCGAAGGCCGTGCCGAAGGTTGCCCAAGCCGGCGCGCAAAAGGAGGAGGGCGAGCCCCCCGTTTCGCCCTCCTCCCGTCCAGAGCCGGTCATTCCCGTTAGCGTCCCTATACCGCCCCACGCTGAGCCGACGCCTGCCGATGGGCAAGACCACGGGCAAGCGGCCCAGAGGCCAGCGAAGGCGGGGAAAAGGCGCGACAAACGCGGTCTCAGGCGCACAGCGAGCTTCCCGCTCGCAATGGACGCCGATCTTGGGGTCTTCAGGCGTGGGAAGTATTATTACGTCTACGATCTTGGTAAGGACGCTTCGGCGAAGCCCCTGAACAAGACGGGGATGAAACGGTCCGAGGTGGACGGTTTCATCCTCGATCTGGAGTAGCGTGTGGAAACCCCATGGACGCCCAGTCCTATGTGGAACGGGAAGGCCTGCTACATTATTGGGGGCGGGCCTTCCTTACGCTCCTTCGATTGGTCACTGCTTGAGCATGAGCATGTGATTGGATGCAACGCCGTCTTTCTGCTTCCCCCTGGAATCGTCGATGTTCTGCTCTTCGGCGACCGGGTGTTCTTGGACACATACGAGAAGGAATTGGAAGCATTCGACGGCCTGGTAGTTACATGCCTTCCAAGCCTCGTTGCTCGTGATGATGGCTCCCGTCCTTGGTTGGGAAAGATGTGTCGTCAACCCAGGGGCCTGGGCGTGAAGAACACGCTGGCCTGGAACGGGAACACAGGCGCGGCAGCAATCAATCTTGCCCTTCTGTTCGGGGCCCAATGTGTCTACCTATTGGGCTTTGATATGAGGCTCCAGGATGGGGAGAACAATTGGCATGATAAATCCTGTTTCAAGCCGAAGGAGGATGTCTTCCAACGCTTCCTTAGGGGGTTTGATTACTTGGCGGAAGCCCTGCCCAAAATCTTCCCAGGACGACGGGTGGTCAACGTGACGGATGATAGCGACCTCCACCACTTCTCCAAGGAGGCCTTGTGTGAGCACTTCGCCTCAGCGGCTGGCATCCCAAGATAATGAGGATTGGAAAATGGCCCTTTCGGAACAGGATCGTGAATGGGTGCGGGCAATTGTCACGGCTGCAATTGCGGAGATGGCAGAGCAGACGCAGGAGGGGATGCGGAAGGTGGTTGAGCATCATGCGGAGAACTGCCCGAACATGATGCAAGGCAAGGGGGTGCTCATCGGTCTGGTTTTGGGTGCGGCAATAGTGGGTAGCGGATTGTCGGTGGGGTTCGCAAAGCTTCTTCAGCTTCTCAACTGAGACTGGAGGTAGGCAATGGCGGCACGTGTAACAGCGGATGAGGTGAAGGAAATCATTGAGGTGGATGTTTCCATCACCAACCTCAATCCATTCATCGACGCTGCCTCCAATCTGGTAACGGACCTGTGTAGTAGCAGCAGCTATGTTGCAGCAAAGCTAAAAAGGATTGAGCTGTGGCTGGCTGCCCATTTCGTCGCCATCCGGGACACGAGGCCGGCAAGCGAAGGCATTAGTGGAGGGCCCTCGGTCAAGTATCAGAGCAAGGTGGATCTTGGGCTCAATGTTACGCATTACGGACAGATGGCTATGCGGATAGATACGGCGGGCAATCTGCGCAAAGCCGACAAGGGTATCAGGATTGTAGAAGGGTCCATGACTTGGCTTGGGAGCGACTTGTCGTGAGCATCATTACCAAGATCCAAAAGCAGACGGCTGTCTACTGGGCGCCAAGTTCCGTGACTGAGTTTGACGCCTTCGGTAAGCCGGTGGTGATAGATCCGGTGCAACTGAAGTGTCGGTGGGACGAGGTAAACGAGGAGTTTGTAGCGCCGGATGGCACACGGCAGGTGAGCAGGGCCAAGGTTTTTATCGAGTCCGACGTGGAGCTGGGTGGGGTGCTGATGCTTGGAACATTGACGGAGGCCGAGGCCAGTGGATTCGCGGATGATCCCAAGGAAGAGGACGGCGCGTGGGAGATTCGAGCGTTCAGGAAGATTGGGAATCTCAAGGCTACCGAGTTTCTGCGGATCGCTTTCTTGTGAGGTGCAGCAATGGCGGACGGTATTACCATGCGAGTCTTGGGAATCCCAAGGGTCTTGGCGAACTTGCGGAAGCAGCGTGCAAAGGTCCGCAAGGGGATAGGGGATGGGCTGAAGAAGGCCGGGCTGTTCCTGATTCGGGAATCCATGAAGGTCGTCCCAGTGGACACAGGGAACCTCAGAGCATCCTGGTTTGTGGGGGCGACGGGGGAGAACGAGAATACCGTAGTGGCGGTGGGATATAGCGCTAACTATGCCGTGTTCGTCCATGAGAATCTTGATGCCACCCACGCTCCGGGCAGGGTAGCAAAGTTCCTCGAAAAGCCGGCCCGCCTTTACGGAAAGCAGATGGTTGAGATTGTGCGGAAGGAGGCAGGGGTCTAATGGATCATAGCCCTGCTGAAATCCTCGCGGCACTGCTGAAGGACGAGGGTCTCTTTACCGCCTACGATGCTGGAGCCTCGTGGCCTGTTTTTGTGAGCTCTATGCCTGATGGAGGCGGCGTTGAGCATGATTGTGGTGCCGTCTACGACACCGCGGGCGTCCAGGAGGAACGGCTTCTAAGCGGAGAAAACACACAGCGCTATGGATATCAGGTGAAGGTGCGGGCGCTGAGTTACAACGCGGGCTGGGTCAAAATTACTGCTGTTGCGGACCTTTTCGAGACCGCACATAATGCGGTGGTCACCATTGGAGATGACTCTTACAAAATCGAGTCCATCTCACAAGACGCGCCTCCGATTGCCTTAGGGCTGGAGCCTGGAACAAAGCGACGGAGTCTGGTCACCCTAAACGGTTTGATAAGACTGGAAGGAGAGTAAGATGAGTAATGGAATCAGTGGGTTTGGCACTACGTTGAGTGGAGCGGTGAGCGGCGTCATTGTCGAGATTACCCGTATCGGGATCGACGGCATGGACGTGCCTGAACTCGATGTCACCACCATGGCGAGCACGAGTGGCTGGCGTGAGTTCATCGCGGGCCTGAAAGATGCGGGCGCGCTCACGCTCGACCTGCTCTACGAGAAGTCCCAATTCAGCACCATGCTGGGAATTCTGGGCGGGACCGTCGAGGCGTGGACGATCACGCTGCCGGACAGTTCAACCTTCGTCGTTGATGGCTTCCTGAAAGGGTTGGGGGCCGAGATCCCGATGGATGATAAGATCCTCTCGTCCGCCTCGCTGAAGCTGAGTGGGGTGCCTGAGTTTACCGCGTCGAGCGGTTGATGACGTATCCGCGTTTCCTCGTGTCTGAAAGGATGGGGCCAGATGGGTATTCTGGGAAGAGATGAAATTCTTGCCAAGACAACTCTGAACCGCGAGCTTGTGGACGTTCCCGAGCTCGGGGAGGATGCGCAAGTATGGGTGCGCGGGCTGACCGCCTTCGAGCGGGACGAGTATGAGCAGAGCCTGCTCCGGGCGAAAGGTTCCGGTCGGCGCCAGCAGCTCGTTCCGGCCTTTATGAATGCCAAGGCCAGGCTCTGCGTGAAGTGTGTTGTGGACGAGGCTGGCAATCGAGTCTTCTCCGACCGTGATGCAGACGCCCTGGGCAAGACGCCCGCAGCTGCACTGGATCGGATTGTCCAGGTGGCGCACCGCCTGAGCGGCATGTCAATAGAGGATCTCGAGGACCTGACGGGAAACTCATTGAGCGCCCAGGGCGAAGATTCGCCTTCAAGTTAGCGTTGGCCCTCGGCGCCCGTAGCGTTGCGGACATGCTTCAAGGCATGAGTTCCCGAGAGTTCCAGGAATGGATGGCCTATGATGCTTTGTGTCCATTCGGAGACGAGCGTGCCGACTTCAGGGCCGGCACGATTGCAGCTCCACTCATCAATCTGTGGTCCGCGAAAGGATCGAAGAAAGCGCGGCCTAAGGATTGGATCCATATACCCTCGGAGCTGCACGAGGAACAGTCCCCCGAGGACATGAGGAGGATTTTGGAAGCGATAGCAGAAGCCGCAGGATCGAACGCCTCAAAATGAGGGTAAGAATGCCATGGCCAACCTGGGCACATTGAGCCTAATGTTGAAAGCCCGTTCCGCTCAGTTCAAGCGGGCAATGACCCAGTCTACTATGCAAGTCAAAAGCATGGGGAGCACTGCGAAGGTGGCGGCAGGATCCCTGCTCCGCTATACGGCCGCCTTCGCGGCGATTGGTGTTGTAGGCCTGGTGGCTGCGCGGCACTCGATGAAGATGGAGGATCAGCTTGCCCGGGTATCCACGATGCTGGATGCCGGGGCAATGAAAGTCCTCCCGGGTTACAAGATCGCACTGAGGAACATGGCGGAGCAGTTCGGCGAGTCGACCGAGAGCCTGAGCAAGGGGCTCTACGATATTCTCAGCGCGAGCGTGCCGGCTGGCCAGGCCCTTGGCGTTCTCGATATCTCAGCCAAGGCAGCGGTTGCAGGCCTAACGGATACGGGTGTAGCAGCTGACGCCATCACAACTATTCTCAATGCTTACTCTATGAAAGTGAGCGAGGCCGGCCGGGTGAGCGATGTAATGTTCGCCATTGTAAAGCGTGGCAAGACTACCTTCGCCGAGTTGGCTCCCAGCATCGGGCGTGTGATGTCTACTGCGGCTATTGCTGGGCTGAAGCTGGAGGAGGTGGGTGCGGCCATGGCGACGATGACCCGGGCCGGGATCAACACCAATGAGAGCGTGACAGCATTGAATGGAATGTTGAGAGCGTTTTTGAATCCTACTGAGGACGGGATTGCGGCCGCAAGAGAACTTGGCTTTGAACTCAATACCTTGGCCCTGCGTGAGGAGGGGCTTGTCGGGATTATGCAGCGCATGAGCAGCGCCTCCGTTGAACAACTGGCAGCCATCAGTCCGAGTATCCGGGGGATGAAGGGCTTTGCTGCAGCCCTCCAGAATACTGAGGGGTTTGCGGAAGACTATGCCATAATGCTGAACTCGGCGGGTATGAGGCAGGAGGCCTTTGACAAGATTACAAAGACGACCAGCTTTGGCTTGAAGCAGATGCGAGCGTCGCTGGGAAATGTGGTATCGGAATTGGGCGAGTCTCTCTTGCCTGCGCTGCAGTGGGTTGGGGAGGCCTTTACAAAGATCCGTGTATCTGGCGTCAGCTTCACTACACAATTGATAGGAATGTGGTTGGAGTTGGGGAAGATGTGGTCAGGATTCACCACGTCGATGCTGACCGATTGGGACGGGTTCATCATCGGAATGAGGAAGGGTTATGTTTATCTGAAGGTTGGGTTCGTCTCCCTTATTGGTGTGATCGTTGGTTCGTTTAGTGCAGCGCTGGACTTTATGATGTCAGGTGTGAATAGGTTGATCCGTGGGATCAATAAGATCCCGAAGATTTACATTCCTGAGTTTGAGTTCAAAGCGACCGAAACCTTTATGGACCCCTTTCTCGATAAGGTCGAGGGATATAAGCAGGACGTGGAGGGCCTTGAGGCGGAGTTTGCTGGGAAGGCCGCAACACGGATGGGCAAGCATGCGGCATACGTGCAGCTGATGGACGCAGCCCAGGAACAATTGTATGCTGGCTACTTGGAGAAGATGAACTTGGCGCGGGAAGGAAAGGCTCCCGAGGATGCAGGGGGGAGCGGGGTCGATCCTGCGGAGCGGCAGCGGCTGCTGGATGAGCGGCGTAGACAGGGAGCAATGATGGCCGAGGGGCGACGGATAACAGAGCAGATGCGAGGCCCCCTCGAAGTCTACACCGCTGAGGTGGAGAAATTGGGAGCACTGGTGGACTCCGGTGCAGTCTCGCAGATGGTCCATGCTCGTGCGGTAGATGCGGCTTATGCAAGGTTGCAGGAGGCGCGCGGGGAGGAGACCGGCTTTGGACAGGAGGCTGCAGGCACATTCGCCAGCGCACGTATCGAAGCCATTGTCGGAACGAACCGCGCGGAGGAGCGGACGGCAAACGCAACAGAGCGGACGGCAGGTGCTCTTGAGTCGATGATGAAGAGCGGAGAAGTGAATTGGGCCTGGATGTTTGGAGCAGAATGATATGGCAATCACTGTTGAACAGAAGCCGGATCAGAACATAGGAACCGGAGACCGTGCGGGCGCTACTCAGGAGTACCTGATCCGAGGCACAGCCAATCCGGTTGCTGCCAAGAACGCTCTCCTTGCGGAAGCCCCAAGCACGCTGGATTCGGGAACGGATGTGCTCGTGCTGGCGGGCGGCAATGTGACAGCGGTCAAGGTGTTGTCAAGTATTCCTGCGGCGGACTGTGTGTGGGAAGGAACGGTAGCGTATCGACGACGGCAGCGGCAGCCGGCAACGGGGGACAAGGTCGTCAACTTCAGCACCGCCGGCCGCACTGAGCATATCACACAAAGCCTTGCCACTCCGCATAGGTATGCTGAAGTGGGTGAGACGGCAACAGATTATCTTGGCGCCATCGGTGTGAGTAAGGATGGCGTCCAAGGGTGTGATATCCAGATGGCTGTCTACGAATATAGCGAGACACATTACCTCGATTCCAACCTTGTCACAAGCGATTACAGGCGGTTGCTAAAGGACTTGACGGGCAAGGTCAATAACGCAGCATGGCGAGGTGCGGCGAAGGGGGAATGTTTATTCCTTGGAGCGTCAGGTTCCTGGCGCGGGGAGAATGCGGATTGGGAAATATCATTCCGCTTTGCGCTTGTGGAGAATCGGACGAACATTACCATAGGCGACATCACGGGGATCGAGAAGGAAGGCTGGCAATACTTGTGGGTCCAGTTTGAGGATGATGAAGATGCTGTGACAGGGTATTGGAGACAGAAGCCCACGTCCGTCCACATTGAGCAGGTCTACGAATATGAGGACTTCTCCTTGCTTGGCATAGGGAGCTAACCGATGGCAGGAGGCGATTCATTCCGGCGTGTCCAGACAGGCGACCGTATGACCATCCAGCCCGATGCGTGGAATGCGTTGATGGACCTTACACAGCATACACGGGAGGGTCAGCCAGGGGCAAAAGCGCGGCCTCTCAAGGGAGCTCTAAGGGCGGGTGAGGTCGTTGCCCGAAACGTCCATGCGGAGAAGGCGCCCTGGCGTGGAATATGCGAGCTCTGCGCTGTTGGGGATTCCGTGGCCCAGGTCGAGATCACAAAGCCTGGAGACGCGGCGGGCGTCGGGGTGTATGGGATCCTGACCACACCAATTAAGTCCGGGAGCTATGGTCGTGTGGCCTTGTCTGGAGGGCCGTGGGAAGTGACGTGCGCGGGGGTGGTGCCGGGGGATAATATTGGTCCGCGTGACGGCAACTGGGTTGGTGTGGCAGAGGAAGATGCGTCCGAGGTTATCCTGTCCGTAGCGCGGGGCACATTGGACGGAGTCGTTGTATGTTTTTTTAGCGACCATAATACTCCGGATGCACTGACCGCCTATTACCCGGCGACCTACAAGATGGTTGAAGCAGGCACGCCGCCCGCGTGTGGGGACGTGTGCTCCCGCTACGATCCGGGCACGGCAACAGAGACCGGCTCGCGCTTTGCCCTTTTCCGATATGCCTCCCCACTAACCGCCAGGATGCTCAAGGTGGCTGGAGGGGTGGTCCCGTATTTTGCGCACCCGCCGAGGCCGAGTTATGGCCCACTTGTCGCTATCTTTGCTTCATCCTGGGCAACGGGAGGGATGGTCGCGCAGGAATCGGTGTGGGGCGAGGCCACCGCTTATATCATCAAAGAGGCGTTTGATCTGGCGGACGTTTCCGCATGGGCGGATGTCCTGGCTCTGACGACGGAAAGCGTTGGCGTGGGCCAGCCAAGCGCAACAGCATACTGGGCCCCGGGAGCGACCGCGGATTACCTTTATGTCCGCGCCGGGGGCGGGAGCGTCTATTCCAAAACGTGGGCGTTGACCCGGGTCCGGTTGTTCTCCCCCATTCCCATTTATGGGTTTGCTTTGCGCGTTGTCGCCGGTGGCTACTATAGTGATTACGTGGACGCCTGCCTCGGGAACATCTACACCGGCTTGGACTACAGCGCCCTCGACCACGCGACCTACTGGCCTCGTATCATCGTTGATCCTTCGGACGCCATCGTTGATGGCAAGGAGCAGTGACACTAAGGAAGGAGTTGTGAAATGAGTTTTGGAGATTACTGGGAGAATAAGATTCTCGATCACGTCTTTGACAAGGCGGCCTACCCGGCGCCTGCGAACATTTATGTGGCCCTCAGCACGGCGGACCCCGGTGAGGCCGGTGGCAGTATCGCAGAGCCGTCTGGAGGGAGCTATGCCCGTGTCTCTACGGCCCCTGCGGACTGGAACGCGGCAGCGGCTGGCTTGACGAGCAATGCCAATGCCATCACGTTCCCGGAAGCCACAGGGAGTTGGGGGACCATTACTTACTGGGCCCTCTATGATGACAGCTCCGGTGGAAACTTCTTGGGCAGCGGCGCCTTGGATGAGAGCAAGGTGATCGGCAGCGGCGACCAGCTCAAGCTCGATGCGGGAAACGCGGAAGTCACCCTGACATAATGAGGTGGATACATGGCGGAAGTCGCGGCCAGCGGCCTTATTGTAGGCGCTGGGGCCCTTAGCGCTACCCCATTGCGTATAAGAGCGGCTACGGGCACGATTGCGGCAGCAAGCGCCGTAGAAGCTGCCGCAGGCGTCTTGCGCAAGGCGTCAGGGACGATTGCGGGAGTGAGCGCCGTAGAAGCTGCCGCAGGCGTCTTGCGCAAGGCGTCAGGGACGATTGCGGGAGTGAGCACGTTCAGCGAGCCAGTAGCGGTAAGATTTTGGTGGCCTCTGCTCGAGGTGTATGTTGATGAGGCAGGGGAGGAGAAGCGTCGGATTAGTTGGGACATTACAGACCTGTTGGAGGAGGTCGAGGTCCGGTTTGACGGGGTCCTCTTCAACAGGGTCGTTGGGGGTGAGATGAATGTGCCGGCGGATGTTGAGATCCGGCAATACATAGACATCTGGGACGAGCCGCCAAGGACGATTACAACCCCGCTTGACAAGGTATCCTTGGACTGGACAGCAACGTCTGCAAAGAGCCAGGTGTGGCGGCGTGTGGATGGAGGGGATTGGGAACTGGTGGCGACGATAAAAGCGGATGTGGGGGACGATCTAACCTACGCCAGTTCGGTCCTTGAGGACGCGGACTATGATTACAAGGTCTTGGCTGAGGATGATGAGGGGGACACGGCCGCGTCGGCCGTGGTGAGCCTAACGGTAGAATCGGCGCCCGAACCGCCGAGCAATTTTGCTGTAGCGGAGGCTGAGTAATGCGGGAAATAGTAGTAACACTAAGTGTGCCTGAGAAGGCGTTGCGGCGCGCGGCGGCCAAGTGCGAGGCACTGCGCCGGGAGCACAACGCGCGCGCGGGGGACACGAGCCCAGAGGCCAAGGCGCACCGGGCACGGCTCCTGCCGTTGCTGCGAGATGCGTCGCTGGAGCGGTCAGACCTCCGGCGGAAGGTCAACCCTCAGTTGGCGGCGGGCGAGGTCGAGCCTGAAGAGCCCCGATCAGTTGTGGTCGAGGCAGGGGTGCGTGCATTGTCGGATGTCGCGCTGAGAAGGGAAATCTGATGGCCGAGGACCTCACTGCTGGTACATACATCCACAAGTGGAATGAGTTCACCGTCACTGTGGACGAGATCGGTGTCGTGGACCTCTCGCGGCTCGTGGACGCCCGTGTGTGGATCGACAAGGGCGCGGCGCATTTTGGCAATTTTGTCCACCACTTCGCTTTCCGAGCGGATGGGAAGACGGGCAGGGGGACGGTGAGTGTATGGGGCCTGGCGAATGTCGTTGACGACACCAAGGGCTGGAGGGACAACAGCGATGAGGCGTTGTTCGCGCGGCTCTACTGGACGGCCAGCGCCTGGCGGATTTACTTCTGGGAGACGACTACCCCGACGCAGGACAATTACACCGGGCTGACTGAGGACACGTGGTATTATGCCATCGTGACGCGGGCGGGCACCAGCGCCACGATGGAGATCTACAGCGACGAGGCGCACACCGTCCTGGTGGACACCTTGGGCATTACCATCCCGGTGGATTCTTACCGGTACTTCTTCCCCGCCAACTCCGAGAATGATGGCGACGCGGCCATTGTAAGCGCGTCAATGAAGGACTACAGCCTCGACGGGGGCGGCACGACGGAGAACCTGCTGCCGCACCTCAAGCTGTCGGGCACCGGCGCACTGCTCACAGCATCGAGCACCGCGCTTGACATCGCCGGGCTCACGGAGGATGAGGACGCGTGGGTCAGCGACGATCAGGGCGCGGGGACAATAGCAGATTTCGAATATCTCTTCAAGGCTTACATGGCGACGACGGGCACCGGCTCGTTTGCCGTGCTGGTCGCGGCGACGAATATCGTGTCGGACATGCGCGACTGGCTCGTCAACGACCGCGAGGCCGTCGGCCTGCGGGCGCGCGAGACGTCGGTGTTCAACGTCACTCTCGAGGACTTCGAGGGTAACGAGAGCGACACGCTCGTCGGCTGCGCGCTGAACACCTGGTACTGGTTCACGCTCGACCGCAACGGCGCCACGGTGACGGGCTATGCTTACACCGATGAAGCGCGGACGGACCTGGTGGGCAGTGCGAGCGTGACCATTGACGCGGGGCGCACGTTCCGCTATGTCAATGTTGCGAACAGCGATAACAACGGCGACAACGATACCACCTATTTCCAGGTCGAGGACCTCGACCTCCAGGGGGGCGGCGTCATTGTCGAGGCCTCCGGCACCATCGCAGCGGTGAGTTCCCTCACTGCAGCTGCCAGCTACGCAACCTCTGTCACGCTTGACTTCTCCTGGACCGCCAGCGAATCTGCTGATGTTGACCACTACAATCTCTACCATTCGCGTAACGCTCCGATTGATCCCAATAATGATTCTCCTCTTGCACAACCCACCGGAGAATCCTATCAACTTGAGATCACCCCTATCCAAGCCGGCACGCATACTTTCCTCCTTAGGGCTGTGGACACGGACGGGAATGAGGAGGCGAACATTCTGCAGATGCTGAAGGTTTTTGTAGGTTGCGATGGTGTCCTCATTACCGCCCTTCCTGTGGAGCCCCGCATTGTCCGTGCAGAAGCTGTGGCCGATGGGAAGGTGAAGGTAAGCTTTTACTACGATCCTACTCAGGAAAGTGGCGGAGGCGGTGCGGCGTATGAGGGGCGGGTGTATTGGGATGACGGAACGGGGACAGTGGACTGGAGCGCACCGAAGGCTACCGCTTCTATGAGTAGCCCCACAAGGGCGAACTGGTGGACGTGGACGAGCGAGGCACTTGTAGACGAGCAGGCATACCTGTTCGGCGTAAGGATTGCCACTGCGGCCTCGCCGGATGGTTACGAGACGGATAATGAGGACACCTACAATGCCACGCCAGATGCGAATGTCCCGGACGCTCCCGTGCTGGCTGGCGAGTTGATCTAAGGAGGTTGGGGATGATGAGACACACAAGGTTGGTAGAGAGCATTCTATTGCCGCTACTCGTGATGTCAATGATGGGTTGCGGTTCGCTGTTCAGCTTCAGCAAGAAAGCGCCGCCGCCGAGTCCGGCACCGCTGCGCCAGGATCCGTCAATCGCTGAGATGCAGGCGGCGCTCCTGCAGTGGTCCGAGGAGGAAGCTCGCAGGACTTATTATGAGGGGGCGGAATCGGGTAACCCACAAGTGGATCAGATGGTGAATGCGATAAGCGCGGCTCGTGCTCCGTTGGGTGAGCCTGCCGAAGTCGTCCCCATGCCCGTGGCCAGGGATGTTCGGTCGAAGGAGGTGGATCGACTGGTCAAGATCATGCACAGCACCATTGGCAGGGAGCGGGAAAGGGCTGAGGAGTGGTGGGAGGAATATGAGAGTCACCGAAGCACGCCCGTCGAGACGGGGTGGAAAATCTCGTCGGGCATCCTACGCACAGCATTCTTCCTACTCGTCGCGGGGTTGGTGGTAGTGGTTGTAATGGGGGCGGGTGGATCGTCGGTGCTTGCGTTCCTCTGGCGTCGAGCTCGGCGGGGCTTCCAGGAAATGGTGGGCCTGATTGACGAGTTGAAGAAGGACGACCCGGCCACTGCTGAGAAGCTCAAGGATCACCTTGGCGGACGAATGTCCAAGGAGACGGAAAAGATGGTGAAGGGCCTCAGGGAATAATCTGCTGTGTCAGCCCCCGACTTTACCCAGCTCTATCACCTTCCCCGTGCGCAGTTCGGGGATATGGGTGACCATGAGGATCTGGACGCCCTTCTCTTTGCTGAGCGTCTCCAGGAGCTTTCGGATACGGTCCCGATATTCAGCCGAGACAAACTTGAAAGGTTCGTCCAGCACCAGCAGCCTGCGCACAGGCGGGCGTGTGCGAAGCAGGCACGAGAGGCGCAAAGCAAACGCTGCCACGTCCACTACCCCTCCGCCGGCAGCATACATGGGATCCACTTCGATCCCGTCGCGCTCGAAGATCAGTCGTGCCTCGGTCCGTCCGCGCTTTTGCTCGAATACAATCCGGAAGGTGTATGGGTCCTCGAATACAGCAGCCAGGCTATGTGAGACCATGCGTGCTACCTGCTCGTGGACCTGTTGCTGCACCTTTTGAGCAACGTCTTGCGCGAGCTCCTGCGCCGTCCTGATGTTGTCGAGCCTACCCTCGAGGGTGGAGATGGCCGTGCGTTCGCTTTGACGCTGCTTGCGGACGAGCGCAAGTTTCTCCTTCTGTCGCTCAATGACTCGAGCTATGGCGTCAAGTTCCATCGGCCTCGATCTCCTGTATCACGTTGCCCCACTTCAACTCGAAGGCTTTGAATGCCTTTTCGAACTGTGCCTTGGCCCTGACCTCGTCTTTGCTGAGCTTGTCCAGTAGCACCTCGGCCTCTTTCAGTGTGGCACATCCGAACTCGTCCTGTAGACGCTGGGTCTGGCTGTCGAGGCGTCCCTGTGCCTGGTCCACCTGACGTTGGAGGCGCCCGACCATCGTCTTGAGCTCCATCACATCTTCCAGGTCAGCCACGTTTCTTTCTCTCCTGTTCAATCGCTTCCAGGATTACCTTGCGCACGCCCGGGCGGGAGGTTTCCTCGGCCGCACGCTGTAGCCATTGCACAAAATCCACGGCTGTTTCGGCCGTCTCGTCTACTTCCGCAAGCAAAGCCTCGAAACCCCCTTCCTGCGGGACAAAGGCGTTCTTTGTCCCCTCCCCAATGACTTCCTTGCTCGTGTCGAGGAATACGGTCTCGATGCTCTTGTCTCCTCGCAGTAGGCCTACACGAGGGCGGTAGTTGATCTCGTCCGAACATCGCCGCATGAAAGACCCGCAGTTGAAGACAGGAGTTCCTCCGCAACGTGCCTTGAAGCCCTGATGATTGTCCCCGAACACTACGACATCATAGCTTTTTATTGTCTCGCGCAAGGCCCGAAGCCTTCCGGTCTGGGGCGCCCCCTTGTAACTCCTGCCTTTGATCCAGACGAAGGAATGGACAATCGCAACGTGGATAAATCCCTTCAGCTTCTCCTGCAGGGGCAGGAAGGGTTGCCCCCAGCTGAAGCCATGCAGAGCAAGCGTGTTATTGAGGAGGAATGGATGTGGATGTCTGTAGCGGCTTAGATCGACGAGGACCGGAGTGTGGGCGAGGGTGCGGTAGGCGGAGCGTTTGATCTCTTCCAGATCATGGAACGGTAAGTCGTGCTGCCCGGGAATAGCGTATGTGTCCCCGGGCAGGTTGTGGACCGCAAAGTTGATAAGGCCGGGGACACTACGCCAGTAGTCGAACACGTCACCCGCACACAGAATCGGCACTGTTCCTGGCCAGCTTTCCTGCTGCTGGATACGTGAGAGCTGACGTAGTGGGCGTGCCATTGCATGATACCAGTCCGGCTCACCAGCCCTGGCAATTGGAGGGCGATCGCTCAGGTGAAGGTCGGCACATAAAATCGCAATTACTGGAGGCTTTTCCCGCATAGTGGACACACCTTTCCCATCTTGGCTTCGAGTTTTGTCTGGGCTTGTTTTGCCTGCTCACGTAGATGAATGGTTCCTGCTGCCCGTTCTCTCATCTCGTGCATGAGGCGCCCCAATTCCCGCGTCCGTTTTCGACTCACGCCCCACCCTCTTGCCAGCTGTTCAAGCGGTGCGGTGTCAGGAAGAGGTTGCTGGGCGAGATGTGAGAGCGTCTGGAGCTCACTTGTGACCTCATTCAGGGCTTCAACCATGTTTCTGCAGTTTCTCCAACAGCTGCCCTGATCTCGTGTCACTGACGCGTCTTTCTGGAGCTGTCGTAGGGATTTCAGCCAGTGGCCTTGGGCATGAGACGTCTCAACAGCCGAGGCCAGCCCTGCCCGTAATAGAGCCGCTGACGATGCCTTGCGCTCAAACCGCTTTAGCCTCCGGAAATCGGCGTCGAGTTGCCGAACGTGACGGAGTTTGCGGCGCTCCTCGTCCAGTTTTGCCAGGCGTTCCTGGACTACGCTCTGTTCTGCCCGACATCGTGTGTGCTCGTTCTTCAGCCATGCCAGGATCCCGTCGATGGCGCCGAGGTCTACAATCTCATTCAGCCTTCGGGATACCTCGCCTGCCGATTCCGAGAACCAGAACGGAAGGTCGCGCTGGTCCTGGAAATTGACGTCGCCAAGCGCGAGGATATGCTGGACATCCTCGGGCACGTCGCTCCTGAAAGCTTCTAATGTTCGACCGTTGATTTCATATGCGTTTACGCTTGCGCTCCGACGACGAGCCATTATGTTCTTTTTGTCGTCCTCGACTTCGACCTTGACCTCCTCCTCGCCAGTCCGGAGGAAGGCCATGCCAGCCGGCCGGTTCGTCGTCAGCCATTTTAGCGCCCGGATAACTGAAGACTTCCCTACATCCGTGGGGCCGAGGAGAACGGTGATTGTAGGGGAGAGTTCGAGGGTGAGGCTCCCGTGCACTTGGAAGTTCTTCAGGCTTATTCGCTGCAGCGGCACGATCTTCCCCTAATCAAAAGGCCACCTCGACCAGGTCCAGGACAGCCTTCGGCGTGACGTGTTCCAGAAAGGTCTCGAACAACATAGCACAGCAGGCCATGGAAGTGCCGTCCTTCAGGAGCAACCGCATACGGAATACCTTTGCAAGGCCCCGCAGGCTGAACAGGACGAACAGTGGATGGGGAAGGAAAAGTAGCGGCGCTCTCCTGTCCCTCCTCCATATCAGCATCCAGAACTGCGTGCCCGCAGCTACGTGATCCACAAGGAGTTTCTCGATCCAGGCGTCCCATTGCTGCTGGGCTGCGTGATCCTTGGCGTCAAGCATATCCATAATAGAAGTCCTGTTGTATCCTCGCTTGAGTTCGATGGTGCAGAGGTCAATGAGGGGCTGGCCGATGGGGTCGCTTGCCTGGACGTCACCATACTGGCCGAAGGTTTCCTTGCCAGCTTTCATCCTGGATTTTGCTCGACCCCCGCTCGTGTCTGTGCGCCAGAATACATCGTCTCGTTCCTGGCCAGTCCACCAGAGGCTTAGGGTTTTGCAGACCTCTCGCTCAAACGGGGTTCCTTTGTTCGCCATGCAGTTCTCCTCCGATTATCCATTCCAAAGTCCATGCCGTTCCAGCTCTGCGAAGCACTGCGTAAGGAGCATGTTGCCTGTCGCGCGGGCCTCCCTACCCTTCTTGATGGCGTGGGTTATTGCGGCGCATGGCCGCATGGGTGGCGATCGACTCTGTCATGCCCGGCGCCCATGCCGTGAGATACAATCCTCCGTTGGGCCTTACCCACATGAGCACGCTCGGCCGAAGACCATTCTGCCCCTCGTGTTGCCAGCCGTCGAGAACCCAAAGCGCGCCATTCACCTCAGCGAATGACAGGAATTCCGGGGAGCGGTGATTGCCAGCGTGATCCTGATACAGAACAGGACTACAGCCACCCGTATTCACCGGCACTCTTGCCCACATCGCGAAGCTCAACGCGGACGGCGGGGCGGGGGGATGGCACACGGAGCACTCCTTGCCCTCGGGCACGAACGCGCCGCAGTCACACTTCCACATAATCTCGGCGTTGGGAAGCGCATCAATGTCGGGCCAGGCGGCTGCCGTCTCCCATACCCCCCATTCGAGGCGAAACTCCAACCGCCTGTCGAGCATCCGGTAAAGCCCATCACACATCACCCGAACGATCTTGCCCTTGGAGAGCGCCGCCAGACATTCTTGCTGCGTCATCCTGTGCTCCTCTCTGGGAAAGTGTATCCGTCTCAGTCAGTGCCTCGTGCGCCCGCGTCACCCCAGAGCGGGCGCTGTCCGGCGCGGACGGCCTCGGGGACGACCACTGGCAGGAACTGCTCAATTTTCGCCAGGGTTGCCGGGCGCGGCGTTGATTTCCCCGTCTCCCACATTGCAAGCAAGTCCAGGCTCACGCCGACCCTGCGAGCCGCCTCGGCCTGCGACATGCCGTTGGCGACACGCATCGCATACAATCGCCCTCCAATATCAGTCACCATGTCAAGCCTCCGAAGGGAGTCTCGCCTACTTGCCGGAGCCAATCTCCGGCGGCTTTTGATTGTCGGCGCAAGCGCTTTCCCATAATCCGGTTTGTCCGGCGCCAGCAGCCCGCACTCGCAGATGGTGTCGTCATTCAGCATCGTCGTCTCCTTTCAGCGCATTGTAGTGGACTGTGTCTATTACAAAACTCTCTTCTAATATACTCTTACCACACCTATCTACTACCTGTTCCTTGAATGCCTCCAACATATTCAGATCAGGATCAGTGAAGGTCACATAGAACGGATTGTGACCATATCTGGTAGAGTCCACATAGTCAGCGACTATATCCATATTCCTCCAGAAAAGATTATTCGGAAACGGTGTGCGTGTTCTATCCTCGTAATTCTCAGGAGTCACTCCTTTGACATTGATAGCAATTAGGCACTTTGATAGATCTAAATTCTCAAAGACCTCTGGTGAATATGGCTTCTCGACCATAAGGAGGTCACTGTGGAATAGCTCAGTCTGCTTATCTATCATCTCTACTATCTCCCACCATTTCTCCAGATATAGACCGGGAGCACCACCCATTAGATGGAATATCTTAAGACCCGTAGATCTGAATAGATGAATCAAATCTAGACTAGAGAATAAGACCGGATCACCCCATATACCTCTTGGAGTCACATAGCAATACGGACAATCAAGTACACACCCGTATGCCTGGACTACAAAATGAGAACTTCCATCTCTATTCAGTCTCTTTGTACATATCTCCGCAAAGAGATCACGTTGATCTCGATGACGAGTCACTACACATCTACGGAAGAGACCACCAGAAATCAGATCCTCATCTCTGATGTCTCTATGTTGTCGCTTACAGATCGGAACAATTGGCCATTCATACGTACCCATTAGTCGATACCTCTATCTAAAGAATTACTCTTCAGCCCCGCGACTACCGTCCTCCTCCGCCCACCGAAAGTAGCCGTCCTTATGTATATGAGCAGTGCGCCGGGCGTTCATAGTCTCTCGGCACACCTGGCGTGTCGAATCCTTGGCACACCATTCGACGGCTTCCGCCCATGTCATTCCCTTATTCATTCTTCTGTTTCCTTTTCCTCTGGTAGGATGCCCGGGCCGGCGGCGTGTTCAATCGCACCGCGGAAGGAGTGCTGGTCCTCCGAGGTCGGCCGGCCCGGGCGTTTATTTCGTCTCCTTGTTCTGATCGTCCTCGGGGCCTCGAGGCCCCCTTCCAAAATCCTCTCCCATTGTTCATGTCGCTTGCCTTCCAAGTAGGTTTGGAAGCCGTAATCCTCGCAGAACTTGAAGAAGGCATCTGGATTGTAGTGGGGCACCCGCAGCTCTACAGGTCGTGTCTTTGCATGAGGTAGGACAACGAGTTCTCGGTTACGCTCAATGACTGCTTGTCCTGCCTTGGACTGAATCAACTGGTAGGTCTTGTGATGCTCAGGCAGGTTACCGATAAGGAAGCGGATGGCCGTTCGTTCGCCAACGCCCCGCACACCGGGCACCCCGTCGCTCTGACACCCTGCTATTGCCTTCACCTCCCCCCACCATGGAGGGTCGATTCCCTTGTCCGCTTCAAAGCTCTTTGACGTCACCCATACGCCTCTACACGGATCGTGCCAGGCTGCGCGGGATGATACGGCCTGCAGCAAGTCTTTATCAGCCGTGACGAGCACAGCGCGTCCTGGAGCACAGGTTTTGGCGGCGGATGCCATCAAGTCGTCGCTTTCCAGGCCGGTCTGGCGATAGGTCTCGAACCCGATCCTGGGAAAGACATCTTTGACGAGGATTCTCATCTGCTCCCGCATAACCTCCAGGTCTGCCAACTCGTCCGCTGAGAGCTTATGTCGCCGCGCTTTGTAGGCAGGATAATGGAGGCGTCGAATGCTCTTCCGAGAATCGAGGAGCATGGCAAGTTGACTCGAGCGGATCCTTGGGTCCATGCAGAGCGTGCGGAGCTGCTCGCATATCCCGTAAATCATCCCGATGGGCTTCTCTTCCCACGCCAGATTCTTGAGGGCGAACCGTGCCCGGTGAGCCATCCAGGAGAAGTCACAAAGGATCCACGGTTGTCGGGTGGGATTACTCATACTTGGGCCTACGGTTCTGTTCAGCGCACGCTTTCTCGATCTTCTTCCAGCATCGTCCAACGATTCGCCGCACGAGACGTCCTCGCCGTAGCTTCTCAATGTGGCGAATCAGGGCGGCTCGGGTGAGCGATATTTTGAACTCCCGTGCTACGATCTTCTGCCCCGACTTCTTCCACCACTTCTCATCCACCAGATAATCCACGCACGAGCCCAGGTCGTCGATGCCGTAGGAAGGATGGATGGGAATGACGACCGTGGGCGTCTTTCCAGTCACGCGGTTTTTACGGACCCTTATCGCAACGTCCACCCCAACAGTTCGATCTTTGCCCATTACGCCGCGTTTGATATGGCGTTTGATGCTTGCCCATATCTCGAGCGTGGCATAGAATCGTAGCGCGTGTCCTCCCGACCGTGTCTTCTTCTCCCACCCGAAGCCAAGGCTGTCCCGGGTTTGGGCAACGATAACCAGAATGCTGCCCGTCTTTCGCAGCCCACCCAGAACCTTGCGGAGGCGCTGGGAGTTTTCCTTTGCTTTGCCATCCCCATATGATCCTGCTGCATCCTCGCTCTTCCGGAAGGCCTTCTTCTGTTGGGTGAACTTCGCCTCGCTTGCCTCGCTTGTAAGTGCGTCCATCGAATCCAGAACATAAACGAATGGCCTCCCGTCCTGGAGCGCGTCGTCTACGTGGTAGTAGAACTCCTCGACCGTCTCGCTATAGTGGGGCAGGTCGGCCTTTACCGCGGGCGGTTCGATACGTTCCGCCAGCGCTATGTTGAATAGTGCCGGGATGTCGAGCAGGCAGCCATCCTCGACATTATCGTAGATCAACCGGTAATCTGCGAAGGCCGGATTGATGGTGGCCTCAGCCAGGCAAGTCATGCAGATAAATGTCTTGCCGCTTGCGCTGTCCCCCACAACGAAGTGATAGCGCCCTGCGAGGAAACCGCCTTCCGGGGTGTCCGTGCAGGCGAGATTCAAGAGCGTGCTACCTGTAGAGAGCATGAGGGGGGACCGGAGGGGGGCGGAACTTGTGCCCCCCTCCATATCTCCCTCGAGGACTCGGCGGAGGTGGTCGCGGTTCGAGGTCATCCGTTGCTCGCTTCCTCGAACGCCTTCTCACAGGCTTCCCAGACGGGACACTCTTCGCAGTCTTCGTAAGCGTCCACGTCCTCGCCGAACGTGTGCCCTGTGGGACACTTGCCTTTGCCCTTCTTCACCCCGGCCTTGGCCTTGGCCTTGGCCTTGGCCTCCGGCTTCGCCTTGGCCTCCGGCTTCGCCTTGGCCTCCGGCTTGGCCTCCGGCTTGGCCTTGGCCTTCGGCTTGGCCTTGGCCTTCGGCTTGGCCTTGGCCTTCGGCTTGGCCTC
>Ga0307928_10000426_pt1 | contig 31895 bp, 41 predicted proteins | sample AceLakmetagen232_FD_201815 | JGI IMG/M metagenome (GOLD analysis project Ga0307928, IMG submission 201815) | Saline water microbial communities from Ace Lake, Antarctica - #232 | ecosystem: Environmental > Aquatic > Non-marine Saline and Alkaline > Saline | place: Antarctica: Ace Lake... | reverse complement strand
ATTTCTGGAAAAACAAAATATTTTGTTGGAGAGAAAGAAATAAAGATTGATAGGTTTATAGTAGCCACACAATATTCTCCGCAAGGCCATCTTTTTGGGTATGGGGATGTTGTACAGAAGAATGGTGCGGTTGGAGAGCCTTGGTTAAATAAGGTTGTTCCAAGATTAGAGTTTGTTAGAACAAAAGATTTTGGAAGAAGTATAATTCATGATTATTCGGAATATAGGAAGAAAGAAAAATATAAGGATGGTCCTGCAATTGGTTGGTTAATCTCTTCTGTTGTTTTAGATTTTGATTTGGATGAACTCGAAACTCAAAAAGGAATGAAGGGCAACCCTGTAATTCAGGGTGTTGGATGGAACTCTAAACTAAACAAGTGGGGGGAATTTTTAGTACAACTATGGAAAAATTAATAATATTACCAGACCAACTATGGGATGAGAATTTTAGATACTTGAAATTACGTCCAGGTAATAAAGAACCAACGGCAGACTCTGGGGGATGGCAACACAATAACTTTAAATTCAATGATGAGGAATTTATAAAACACCTTGGAAATGGTGGGAACTATGGAATCATTGGTGGTTATGGAAACTTAATCTTAATTGATTCTGATAGTGAAGAAGTAACAAAGATATGTGAGACCTTACCACAGACCTTCACAATTAAAACAGGAAGTCCTGAGGCTTACAAGAAGCATTATTTTTATATTGCAGATAGGCAAGTTAAACCAATTAGACTTACTGCAGAGAAGCTAGGAGACTTAGGAGATGTTAGAAGTGTTGGGCAATATGTCGTTGGGCCTAATTGTTTGCATCCAAAGGGAGGAACTTATGAAGTTATTAGGGACCAAGAGATTACCAACATCACCGAAGAAGAAATTAGAGAAGCGTTTAAAGGTTATATTGATAAGGATGCTTCTACAGAATTTAAAGAATATGATGTTGATACAAAACTAAGGGCAACGCCTTATGTTAGGGAATGTAGGATGCCTGACTATTTAATAAAGAATAAATTACCTAAAAGTAATTCTGGAAAGAATCATAAATTGTTTAGATACATAGCAGATATTCTACGGAACAGGCAAGTCAAACAAGAAGTGTATCAAGCAATAGTGAGAACACAAGGACATTCTGATGGTTCAATAAAAGGATGGGCTAAGGCCGCCCACGAAGGTAAACTTGGTAAAAGTTCTTGTAGGTTAATGACTGAATATATTGCAACATACTTTCCAGAACTCCAAGAAGATATTTGTGGTTCCTGTCCGCTTTATGCAAAATGTAAGAAGGAGAAAGAAATTGTTGAGAATCCTGATTACTCTGAATTACAAAAAGAAGTTATGATGTCTTTGGCTGTAAAGGATAGAGATAAAGCAACAGAGTTAATTGTTACAGAAATTATGAGAGATAATTATATCTTTACTACAAGGGATGATGTTAAATCTGAAATGTGGATTTATTGTGAAGGTGTTTATATCCCACAAGGTAAATCTTTTGTAAGAGAATTTTCTAGAAAGATTTTAGAGGAAGCATATAGTACCCAACTTTCCAATGCTATTGTTTCAAAGATAGAAGCTGATACATTTATAGAGCATGATAAATTTTTTAATACCAATCATGTCTATGAAGTTCCTGTACAAAACGGAATATTAAATATTGTTACAAGAGAACTAACAGACCATACTCCTGAAAAAGTATTCTTTAATAAACTTCCAATGGATTATGACCCCGATGCTGATTGTGAAAATATCTTGGAACATTTTAAAACAACTTTAAAACCCGAAGATGTTAATGTTATGTTAGAATTATTTGGATACTTATTGCTGAAGGAATATAAGATTGAAAAGGCAATTATGTTTGTAGGATTTGGTAGAAATGGGAAATCTAAAACCATTGAATTAATGAAACGATTCATTGGGGCAGAGAATTGTGCCTCACTTCCATTGAGATGTTTAACTGAAGAATCCTTTAGTCTTTCTGAACTATTTGGAAGAATGGCAAATCTTGCTGCAGACCTAAGTAAAACAGATTTGAAAGAAACTGGGATGATTAAAAGTTTGATTGGAAGAGATACAATCCAAGCCCATAGAAAATACTTGAGAGATTTGAACTTTGTTAATTATGCTAAGATGGTTTTTGCTGCTAATGAACTTCCAAAGATATATGATACAACTGATGGGTTTTGGACCAAATGGGTATTATTAGAGTTTCCATACAAATTTGTTACACAACAAACTTATGATAGGGCAGATGAAACTGAAAGGGTAATGTGGAAGATAATGAATCCTGAGATTATTGAAAAGATTACTACTCCTGAAGAATTAAGCGGATTGCTTAATGTAGCACTTGATGGACTTGATAGATTACTAGAAAGAAAGGATTTTAGTTATTCTAAAAGTACAAGTCAAGTAAAGGATTTATGGATTAGAAAATCTGATAGCTTTACCGCTTTCTGTTATGACCACTTAATAGAATCTGCTGAAGGAAAGATAGATAAGAAGTTACTTAGAAAAGTATATCATAAGTATCGAAAAATACATCGAGTTGCTGGTTGTTCTGATAAAGCTATGCGAATTACACTAGAAAATATGTATGGTGTATCTGAAAGTCAATCAGGAATGTATGATAGGGATAGGCTTTGGGAAGGTATTGACTTTGTAAATCTTGATAAAATGGAGGAAAAATGATAAATATCACAGGAATCACAGGGTTTTCAGACCTTAGGGTAACTTTTTATTTTACCTATGTGGTCCCAAAACCATGTGAAAGCTGTGATATTGTCAAAAAAACATAAATGAGACTCCCAAGACCATGCAAATCCTGCGGTAAAAGATTTCAACCAGAAGGAAAAGAAGGGAAAGTATGCAACTCCTGTAAAAGAATTAACTTCATAAAATATATGTTCAACAAAAATAGCAAGTTTAAAGATTGTAAAGATTTGGAGGAGGCAATTAAGAAGTATGGGAAATAAAGAAAGATTGGAAGAAAAGATAGAATATTATATAAATGAAATCAAAGTCAGTCCAAATGAAGATACAAGGAAATTTAATAGAGAAAGGTTGCATAACCTCTCAAAACAATACAAAGAACTAACTGGAGGGTATTATGGTCATAAAAACTAAAAAGTCTCGCCAGAAAGCCCCCCAATTGATTTTAATGGTATGTGAGACTTGTGGAGCAACTGTTGAAGTTCCTTCAGATAGTGTTTGTTATCATTGCGGTTGTAAAATGAGCATAAGTAAACGATGGAGAAGAAAGTATGACACCTGCTGAAAGGATACTAAAACTTCGAGCGGAAAGGAAAAAGTCATGGATTTCACAAGAGATTCATGTTTGCCCTGGTTGTGGTATGAAGTTTAGGCATAGAATAAATTTAAATAATCACTTGAAGGTTTGTATAGATTATAAGTATGGCAAACAAGAAGATTAAATGTGGAAGGTGTGGAAAGATGTATAGCTCTCATAATCTAGTTTGGGTTGGGCCAAAACTTCTGTGTTACTATTGTAGAATGGGATTTAAGCATCCGAAATTTAAAAAAACATAAAGGTATTTAAACACACACTTACATACATATACAATGGGAGATGATGACCAACAACCAGTTCTTGAAATACTAACCTGTGAAAAATGCGGTTCTAAAAATGTAAGGACCACAAAGTATTATAGAATTTGTATTCGTTGTGGGCATCGGGAGGATTTAAAATGAGTTTCTTTTCAAATATTAAAGATGCTGTAAAATCTAAAGTTGCAGAGAAGCTAGAATCAAAAGAGTTTCTAAACCTTGTCGACCAAGAAACTAAACCAATAAGAAGGAAAGCATATCTAGAACAAAAGATGAGAGATGCAATTAAAGAAGGACAAGCCATTGCAGCAAAGGAAATGGTAAAAAAGATTCAGAAAGAAAAGAAACCAGAAGATTTTGGAATTGGCCAAGGTTTACAAGACCCCTTCAAATATCTCGGACAAAACAATCTTAATCCAACTAAATCAAAGGAGAATAAAAAATGAGTTCAATAATAGTAAGTTTTGCTATGTTGTTTGCAGCAGTGATTGCTTTAATTTGTGCAGTCTATGTAGCTCTTGAAGCTAATAGAAAGAAGAAAGCAAATGCAGCAAAACAAGCAGAATATGTTCAATAATCATAAGGAGGTATAATAAATGGAATTATTTAAAAAGAAAAAGGTGGCGAGTACAACAGTTATGGCTTCGGCCCCTAACGAACCAGAAACCTCTACGGAGATTAATTACACTAAACAATTAGCTGAAGGTCCAACAACCCCTGTTACTCAACCTATTGTTCAACCAACACCAGAAGCAACTCCAGTTCAACAAGAATCTCAACCAGAAGAACCAAAAGTTATCCAAGTGCCAGTTTATATGAGTCAAACAGGAATTAATGAACTAACAATTCAAAATAACCAGATGTTGAAGGAATTAATGGCTATGGCTTCGGAAGAAGAATAGATGGTTTATAGAGAGGCGACATACGTTGAATATCTAAAAGCAACTAAGTTTGCAAAGTTCAGATATAATTATGGAGTTTTCATTCAAACTATTGCAGTTATTTTATTTTTAATTTTGATTTGTTATACAGTTATGAACATAGAAGAAATGAAAGCTAACCCTGCAAGGTATGCTGAAAAACATATGGATGTTACTTGTATCCATAATGGTGGTTTAGGATTGGGTTTAGATAATATAGAAATTAACTTGGAGGGTTATTTAGATGGGAGTGGCTGATGTTCTTAAAGTTTTTAGGGAAGGTGGAGAATTGACAACCCTTGAAGTTGCAGCGAAGGTTGATTATTCAGAACGAGCAGTGAAGAAAGCGATTAATAGATTATTGAAAGATGTTTCAGAACATTTAGAATTTAGATTATTAACATCCGACGAAAAGGAAGAAAAATATGGCAAGAAGCTTGGATGCAGAATTAGAGTTTATTGGTTAGATGAGTAGAGCCTCCCGAATGACTGGGAGACATCTACCCGAGTTGAGATGGTAGAAAAAGTTTAATTGTAATATTTTTTGATTACTACTACTCTTCTACCTTTCTTTTTTAATTTTCTTTTTTTAGTTTTTTTCTTAATCTTTTTAACTATTTTCGGTGCAGCCACATTGTAAGGATTACCAATAGCTGTTGTGTATGCCCTTGCATTAAATTTCTTAACAGTTTTCTTAACTAGATTAGGTCTTTTTCTCAAAGCTGCATAAGTTTTAACTCTCTGCTTTTTAGCGGCACGTCTAGCTAACTCATTAGATTCATAATCCTTATACTTTTTGACGTATGATTTTAATCCCATTTTATCTAAAAATGTTTAGGGGTTTTTTATTTATCCTTTTTCTAACATTAACCATTACGTGTGGTCTTCTAGGTGTATCTACTTGAAATTGTTTCATCTTCATAGTTCTGGCTTGTTCTCTAGCAAAAGCTTCTGCTTTTCTCCATTGCTTAAATCTTTTAGTCTGAAACTTTGAACCAACACCATAACTAACATTGTGATAACCATCTGAGGTTTCCCACCTATGTACTGCGAATACCCATTTTCTTGCTCCCATTTTTACTTTGACCTCCTTCTAAAACTTCTTAATCTGAGTGTAAGATTCTTAGGCAATTTACCAGCCTTCCTTGCACGGAGTATTTTAGCCTTGTATTCTTCAGCAGCAGATTTCTTTCTATGGTCACTCACAAGAGTTTTTTTACCAACTTTCATTATTACTTTATATCCCATTTTTACTTTGACCTCCTTCTAACTCGTTTGTATTTTCCTTTCAGAACTCCAGTGATATTTCTATCCGTCTCCAATTGCAAACCTCTACGTTTCATCTCGGCCAAGCTCTTTCCTTCCCATTCTCTTTCAAGTTCTTCCTTGTATTTTCTTCCCATGATTATAACTTGGAGGGGGTTTCGCCCTCCGCCATCCCCAATGGGACTTTAGCCTTAAAAATAAAAGACTGAAATTTAAATAGTATTCTCCTTCGTTCCGAAGCTAGACAGTACAATTCCTAATACAATAGCAGCTGCAATTACAACAACAATTATAGCAATCCAGTCTGCGAAAGTAGCTAAACCAGTAATGGTTGTAGTTAGAGCTTCCTCTGGTGTGGATGCTTTATCGTATGTGTAAGTGTACGTAATATTCAACAAGGTATCATTAGAATTGATATTAGCACCCCAAGTTATTACTCCTGCACCTGTAAAGGTGTAATTAGTAAAAGCATAGGATGTTTGATTTATTACGGAATCTACACTAGACAGATTAAATTCTGCATAGGCTACTTCAGCTAAAGTAGTAGCTGGAGTAGTAGTCGTATTGATAAGATTCTGGGAACCACTATAATCTGATTGGACTGAGTCGCTTAGTGTTGATAAAATAAATAATCCTACACCAAGTACTATTCCAACCAACATAACTGTGATTACAGCAGGGTACATATCACCGATGGACATTCCTTTTCTTTTTTTTATTTGAATGCTTTCCATTTTATTTAGTGATTAAATACCTGTTCCTCTAGAGCCGAATGAAGATAGTACAACTCCTAATACAATAGCAGCAGCAATTACAACAACGATTATCGCAATCCAATCAGCAAATGTAGCTAATCCTGTGATAGTAGCGTTAACAGCAGTTTGTGCAGTAGTATCAGATGAAAGTTGAGTACTAAATGTAGATAGAACATAAAGACCTACACCAAGAACAATACCAACTAAAACAATAGTTAGAACTGCTGGGTACATATCTCCTATGCTCATACCTTTTTTCTTCAAAGATAGTTTTTCCATATTTATAAAACCTCCCTTATAATTGATAATTTTTTAGCTTTTATAGCCATGTAGAAATTTAGCGAAAGTTTGTTTAAATACCTCTATTCACAAGTCGTAACACTTCGTTATAGTTTATAACAGGTTATGTTATGGGAAGGTTTATATAGTCTAATATGTAGTTACTATGTATGGAAGAAAAAGATACGACCTATTCATCGGTATGGCTATTTAGAAAGAATGGCAAATTATACAGCGGAACAAAAGACCCAATAGCAAATATGAAAAACTTTAGGCAAGTTAGGGGAAAATATTTTAGTGAATTTAATCCGACTGTTGCAGAAAATATTATAAATTTCTGGAGCGAAAAAGGGGATGTAATCTTAGACCCATTTGCTGGAAGAACAAGATGTTTTGTATCTGCTTTAAAAGAAAGAAGGTATCTCGGATTTGAGGTATCGAGGGAGGTATGCGATTTGATAAAGCCAACGATAGAACAAACTAATACAGATTATAAGTTTACTCCAATAATTTATAATGAGGATTCATTTAATATAGACAAAATTAAAATTCCAGAGATTGATATGATATTCACATGTCCACCATATTGGAACCTAGAAAGATATGAAAGTTGTGATGGGCAGTTAAGCGACATCAAAAAATATGAAGATTTTTTAGATAGATACAAACAAATTATGCAGAAGTCTATAGGTTTATTGAAAGAAGATAAGTATATGTGTTTGGTCGTCGGTGATTTTAGGTTAAAGAAAAAATATTACACCTTTCATTGTGACAACATAAGAATTATGCAAGAGTTAGGAATGAAGTTACATGACGTTGTTTGTATTCAATCTGTCTCTTTCGATATTGCTAACAGGAGATTTGGCATGTTTAAGAAATGGAAGTTTACTGCGAAAGTTCATGAATATCTTTTAGTGTTTAAGAAGGAGGTAAAATGAAGCAACGAACAACAATCCAGATAGAACATGAGACGTTAGAAAAGCTAAAAAAATTTAGGATAACCTTAAGGGATACATATGACGAGATTATAAATCGTCTAATGAAAAATGGTAGATAAAGAGAAAAAGAAGTTGTCAGATAAAAAGTATCGTCAAACTGCCAAGTACAAAGCATATCAAAAATGCCACAGTAATTTACCCAAAACGAAAGCTAGAAGAAAAATGCAAAGGGAATTACCAAAAGCCAAAGTGAAGAGAAGAGAATACTACATGCGACCAGAAACACAAAAGAAAAGAAAATTACAGCGACAGGCCCCAAAAATAAAAGCATGGCAAAAAGAATATCGTCAACGCCCAGAAGTTAAAGCAAGAGATAAAAGAAGTTATCAAACCGTAGAATATAAACTAAAGAAAAAAAGATATATTAAGAAACACAGAGAATTACCAAGCATAAAAATAAAGACGAATCTAAGCAACAGATTAAGAGATTCAATTAAGAAATATATCAAAGGTGGGAAAGTAATGAATGCTAAGGAATATGGAGTTAATTATAAAAGAATAGTAGAACATCTAAAACCCTTCCCCAAAAACCTTACAGATTATCACGTGGACCATATTCGCCCAATTTGTTCTTTTAATTTTATTAATGAAGATGGTAAGGCCAATATAAAAGAAATCAAGGAAGCCTTTTCCCCAAAAAATCATCAGTGGTTACTAGCAACTGACAACATGAAGAAGGGTGGGGAGTGGAATGGTAAAAGGATTAATTAATATTTTATTTCGTTCCCTTCAATCCACCAGCAAGTAAAATCCTATTCCTCAGAATATCTGTTGCAGTAGCATAACTAGTGTCTTCCCTTCCCCTTTTAGCTTCTTCTTCTATGATTTTATCTAGACAATCTACTACAAAGGGTGCACTTGCTCTAATAACTTTTATTTTTCGTTTTGCCATTCTAAATATTAATATGCTTTCCTAGTATTGTATCCAGCAACGCTTGGACCTGAACCATTTTCCCATCCCAATCCCTTCTTAATCTTTAACATTTCTAATGCGTTGATTGTTTGCCTAATCATAATATAAATAAATACTATGAATAATATTGCTCCGATTACATAAATTAAACTTAAAGTTGTTGAATTAACTGCAGATGTAACATTTCCTTCTGCACCAATCATATAGGCGGAAATCATTGTGGCCATTAAGAAGATTAATGATAAAACCATAAAGAATATCTTAAATGCAACTTCATTCATTGCAGAAGATAAATATAACATAAAACATGAGATTCCAAACACAAGAATAATTACACCTATCTGAAAAATTGGCATCCCATCAGGTGTTGGATTACCTGAAGAAGTAACATCATAACTATAAGCGAAAACAGTATCAACCTCATCTACATCTCCATGACCGTCAATAATCCATTCCCCGAGTTGACTTGTTAAGTTACAAGAATTATAAGTATAAGAAGTTCCTTCTTTTACTCCTTCAACTTCAAAAACTGTTCTAGTTCCATTTGGCATTGTATAAGAAGTGAAGTTTACATAAGTACAATTAGCACAGGATTGTAATAAATCTATACAATCATCTTCTTGTTTTGTTCCGATTGAGGTTTGTTCTGCAGAAGTTAAAGCTATGAAACTAGATGTTGCAAGAAGTAACACTAAAAGAACACTAAAGTTTATTTTACTTCCCATTCATTCCTCCTAAGAAAACCCTTTTTAAATACCTTGACATTATCATTGTATTCCCTCCACATACATCCATATCGCAGATAACCCTACTAGAACAATCCAGATACTCATGAACCATGTTGGAATCATATTTAATGTTCTTGCAAATACAGATAGAATCATTGTAACAAACGATACCGCCGCAAAGCATTTTGATGCACTATTTGCCTGGTTTTTCATAAGACTAACTAATGAGATGACAAATACTAGTCCCAAGATTCCTTGGAATAACCATTGAGAAGTTGAAGTATTAATCCATTCAAACATCTGGGTTGCTGTGCTTACGTTTGTTGGCGGCGTGAAGTTTGCCATTATAATTTTCCTCCCTTCAAAAATGCGGAATATATTGTGAAGATTATTATGCTCCATAGTATTAATTCTATAAAGAATCTTAGGAAGTTTGCTATTGCAAAAGGGACCCCAATATCTTGTAATGCTCCTGAAGCAAGTTTACCTAAACTATCTGGTGCAAATAGAACCATAACAAATCCCTTACCTAAACCTTTTAAGGAGTTTAATCCACTTTCAATCATACTCCAAAATCCTGTCGAGGTATCACTTAAATCATCCCCCGTTTCAGTCATGTTTCCACCAACAGTTTCAAATAAAGTCGAGGATGTAGTGTTTGAGCTACTCCCTGCCCACTCATTACCCATTTCAGTATTCTCATAATTTGTTGCCATATCACTTACAAAGAATCCTACTAGGATAAAGATTATTGGAATTATCAATAGTATGAACATAAGGTCTCTCAAAACTAATGTTCCTTTTTTATTCATCATTCTTTTCCAATCCTCCATAAAAGTATTATACCAACTGCTACAATAGCCCATAATGATAGGACTCCTATATTTATTATTTGAAGTAACGATAGAGTTATAAATCCTATGATTCCAAATACAATCGCAATTGAAGGTCTATATAACCCCATCATTATTATTGCAATGAATACGAAGAATGCCCATAGCACACCATCTATTCCCATCCCATTATATATTTTTGTTCCCAAATTTCCAGTAACAGTTCTATCCAAAAATTCATCTCCAGTTCTAGTTATATATCCTTCAGCCTTATAAGTTCCATTAACTTGCTCATTAATATTACAAGTCATAACACCAGAGGATGTTAGTTTTGTTGTGTTGCAAGCAGTTATAATTATGGCGTTTGTAGGAAAAACTCTGTGAACATAAAATCTTGCTCCTGAAAAGTCTCTTGAAGTATCAGAGTAAGTATATGTAAATATATTCGTTGTTGAGCTAAAAGTTAATGTGGAAGCTAAATTTCCTGTGGGTTCATAGCCAGATGGAATATCTATAGGAATTACCAATGTAACCGTACAAGGGGCTATTGCACAAACTATTTTAGTTGCAGAAGAATTAAATGTTGAAATCCCCTCTTGATAAACTAAGAATCTATAATCAGCATCTTCAGAGAGTATATGTCCCACTGCTTCACCAACATAATTAGTTGTCAAAATTTCAGTAGTTAACCAGTCTCCATTTCCAGGATAATATCTTTGTACTTTTACTTCTGCATCTTCTATATTTGCTGCACTAACATCTACAACATGAATAATATAACTTGTACTATCTCCAGAAGTTAGCATATAAAGATTATCAGTTCTTGTAGCATTAGTTACAATTACTTCTTGGTAATTATAAAACTTATCAACATAACCTGTTTTTGTTAACTTAATTGCAGTTGAAACTATATAACTCTCTGTTCCAGGAGAAATACAGAAGTCGTATCCTGATTTATCCCCTGCCGTATCAGAATAAGAAAATTCATTAGCTGTTGTTGACCCCGTTGATTTAACAGAAAATGTTGCTTCAAATGTAGTATTAATTTCTGCTTCATTAGATTCATTTAACATTGTGAAGTTCCAGAAAGGAACTGTTAATGGTGAACCACACAGACTAAGATTAATTATTACAACAGTCACATCATGTGATGTAAGATTATACACCGTAGTTCCTATTGTGTCTGTTAAATCTATTGTCCAATATGCAGTGAAATTTGTTTCAGCAGCGATTGAAGGCATTGTTGCTACTGTGGTGAATATTGCACTTGAATCAGTTCCAGTTCTCGTTCCAGTATATTCTGTTCCGTTTAAAGTTAATGTTCCAGTTATAATACTAAAAATTGTAGAGTCATAAGTTAAGTTTGCAGTGTATGTCTGAATTGAACTTTCAATAGCAGTTGTTGGATATGTTTGTGAGTTTTCTGTAATATTAAAACTCCAAGTAGTTGTATCACTTGCTTCAGTTCCTACAGTATCATTTGCCCAAAGAGTAATATTATTAGTTCCACTTTGATATAGGAAAGAGCTGTTAGATGTACAAGGGGTTGTTGTGTTAGTACCACCGTAAGCATACCAACAAGTATCTAGGTTTGTGTCTGATATAGTATAATTCAAACTTACGTTTCCCCCATTTGTAAAGCTAGTTATTGTTCCAGTGGGATATAAAATATCAACTGTCGGAGCAGTAGCATCTAAGCTCACTGTATAGTTAGCTGTTGCGAAACCACAATCACCATCGCTGTCACAAGCTTGGACATTCCATATTGTATCTCCTGCTGGGATTGTGTAGTTCCAGGTTTGGGTTGCTGAAGACCCTCCTACAGGACTTATACCACTTCCAGAAGTATATAGTGTTGTTATTTCTGTTGGAGTTAAAACTCTGTTATAAAGAGGCACCCCATCTATTGTACCATCGAAGTTTGAAGTATTAGATTCGTCTGAACCAAGGTTGAAGTTTGGTGTTGTTAGGTTAAAGATTTCATAGGTTGAAGCTGCACTAAATAAATAATTTCCATCAACATATATAGAAATATTGTTTGTCTCTGTATTAAATACAGTAGTAACCATCGCTTTTACTCCATTACTCAATGATGTTCCAGATTCACAATCTTCTGAATTCTCATGTGCAATTTCGTCAAAAATACATAATTTTGTTTCTGTTCCAGCAGCAGTTCTTATTTGGAATCTATCATTATCAGTTCTACCCATAGAGTATAATCTCATATAAGTTATTAATGTTTCTGGTTTTATCCACATATTTAGAGACATATTATGGAAATTGGCTATTGCTTCTAAGCTACTATTTATCATAAAGTCATTTTCTGAAACTTCAAAATCTCCCTTGCTTCCATCAAAATTAACTCCATTGTTTTCCAAATTGGAATTACCGACAGAATCAGAGCCATCGGTATTCATATTCCAATATGCCGAAGGGGATAAACCAAGACCTACATTTGTATTATTTTTTAAACTCCATCCGCCAACATCATTCCATAAGGACATATTAACCCCATTAGCCCCACCTGTAATATTAAAACTTCCGCTAAATAGGGTATTAGCCGAATAAGCTGTTGAACTATCTGCTGGAGAGTTTAATATAACTTCAGCATCATCACCTCCAATTATTGAACCCCATACAGCCATTTCACTTAATTTCACTCCATTTGAAGTCATTATCCAATCTACCGTTCTTGAAGGTTTCTTTTTGGAAATTAATTCAAAATCATAAGTTCCTTCTGGTAATTTGTCTCCAGCATTTAATCTAATTATCCCCTTGTGTGTTCCTGTTTTAACATTTGAACAATCCTGTATTGCTGTTCCATTAATTGAAATTTCTTTTGTTGGAGTACATACATACTCGTAATTATCAATATCTCCAAGATAAGAGAATGACCAACTCCTAACTGCTTGAGGCAACCAAGAATCATCTTTTTGTAGTGTTAGAAATTCCATTTTGGTATAAACCGGTTCATCTCCTGAAGTATAAAATGAACCCTTAGAATAACAATTTTCACCTTCACAAACTTCAGTATGTTCTGTTAGTGCAACTGCGAATAGCTTCTTTCCTAAACCAAATACATTATCTATTTGAATAGGTTTATATTTTAACCATAAATTATTCTCAGGTATAACTTTAGTTCCTAAATCAAAGTCTCCCGATTTCCAGTCTATCTTTTTAATATTGTCAAATTCAAAAGCACTAACCATTGAAGTAATTAACAATAATCCTAAAAATAAAAATAAAAAGTTTGGTTTTCCCATTAGTTTTGTTTAACCTCTGTTAAAATTATATCAGCAGTTCTTGTTTGTGGACAACTATAAGCAATACAACTCATTGTAACTCTTAATGGTCTTCCTTCTATTGAAGCTGCAATGTTAATTGTTTCCCCATCTATTAATTTTCCATATCCATCAAATAGTACAGAGCCATTTGCTAATTCGTAAACCATTGTACAATCATCTTCTCCACCTTCACAATCTCCTCCAGAACCATCTTGATAAATTTCAATTATACTTACATTTAAAACAGTATCTCTATTGATAGTTATATTGAATGAAGCTGAATCTGAATCAGGTGCTTCTGTTGTATTAACGCTTAGAGACGGAATATCAATAGAAAGTATTGCATAACCAGGTAAACTTACAGCAGTTCCAATTACATTAGCTTGAATTGCAAATAACCAAGCAGCTGCAACTAATATAGGTACTCCTAAAACAAGTAGTCCAATTAATAATTTCTTATTCATGTTAGTGCCTCCCTCACATAATTTATTTCCATTGTTAATTAACTATACCCCCAGTACTTCCAATTCCCTGACCCCTAGTAAATATTATAGCAATAGCAATCAATCCAGTAATTACAGCAAGGTAAGGTAAGTTATCCATTACAAAATGTATTCCATATTGGTAGGCACTCATTGAAGCAAGGTTTGTATTATCTGCGATTGCAGTGTATGCGTTAGATAGAGCTATAGAAATTATGACCGTAATAATTAAGGTGAGTATAAATATGGGAACCATTACTTTCGGATATTCTTGTGCTAACATTGCTTGTACAATTAAACCTAGAAGTAAACATGCAAAGAAAACATACCATAGTGTATTTAGCGTTACTGTTGACACTGTGATTGTTGTTTGAAGTGACTTGTTTATTTCTTCACTAATTCCAATCTTATCTTTTAGTTCTGTTCCAAGAGTATTACCAATGTAACCAACTATCAATAGAAAGATTGCAAATATAGAAATAAGAACTATAAACATAATTCCTGCAACAGGGTTTCCTTTCTTTAACATTATTGGGTTAACCTCATAGTTAGATAATCGGGGAGAGACATTCCTCTTTTCTTAGCTTTCTTCCTAGCCATAACTATAACATCTACATTAATTCTTACAGGTTTTGTTGGAAACTTTTTAGGTCTTCCCATTATACTAACCACTCACTCTTCTTTAAATTCCTTCTCTTTTTTGTTTTATTTTTAATTGGTGCTAACCATCCTTTTCTTTGTGCGTAAGCCTTACTTAATTTAAGCCCCTTAGATTCTCCCATGGTATCAATTCTCCTAGCTCTTTTCTCAATAAATTGATTAGATAAACTTACCTTCTTTCCCTTCTTAATCTTGTATGGCCTATACTTATTCTGTGTCACACCGAAGTAGTTATCCATAGATGGTTGTACCTTTCCTTTCTTCTTCTTAATTCTAAACTGTGCGGATGTTGTATTATCTGTTGCTCTTGCTGCCCTCGATAAAGCAGCACTTCGACTCATTGGTTGTTTGGAAAGGGTGATCCACTTACCACCTTTTGTTTTGGCTTGGGGGATGTAACCTTGTTGTTTCCTGCCTATAACTGATTGTTTACCACCACCAAATCCAAATGGGATAATTATTCCTCCACCTCCAATTACAGAACTACTCGATGAAGAGCTGCTAGAAGAACTTGAAGATGAACTGCTACTAGAACTGGAGGAACTACTACTTGAAGAAGAACTAGAACTACTACTTGATGAAGGGCTACTTAAACTAGAAATACTAGAAGATGAACTAGAAGAAGGACTTGAACTACTTGATGAACTTAAAGAACTAATCACACTACTAACTGAAGAAGAGCTTCTTGAACGTGGAGTTCCAAAATATAAACTAGAAGAACTTGAACTACTTGGCCTAAAGAAGAAAGCATTCTTATTACTTGAGGAAGAACTACTTGATGTAGGTGTTCCAAAGTATAACCCTGAAGAAGATGAAGAACTTCTACCAGAGAAATTAGGAATTATAGAAGCTACGCTACTGGAAATAGAAGCAACAGAAGCACTTGTACCCGATGCCGCACCGCTAGAACTACCTGGAGGAAGGACTATTCTTCCAGTTGACCAAGGAATATCAGAATACTTTGCACCATAAATGTTTTTGAATCCTTTAAGATTAAAACCTTTTCCAGAAGTAGATGCTAATTTCTGAGCTGTAACCGCAAAGTCTGCAATCCTTTTTGTTTTATCTGGTGCAAAGAGAATGTTTCCAGTTGTACTAAATCCCTTTGGAAAACGGATAGCACTCCCTAGTTCTGTTAAACTTTGTCCTGCTGGTGTAACTATTGTTCCAGTAGCTGTAGTAGTGGATGTTCCAACGGTACCTGGAACACCGAACCTACCAAAAAATCCTAATGGCCTAGGGATTGCATTCTCTGGAGTTAGTATCTCCAATACCTTTTCTCCCTTGAAAGATAATTGTGAATCTTGGGCTGAAAATCCACTCCCCATTCTTTTAGCTATTGCGGCAATATCATCTGCTGGATTAGCTAAAGCACCAGCAACTACATCTACATCTCCTGCAGGTCTATCATAATATCCTGTTATAGAACCAGTATATCTCCTGAAACCTGTAGAGGAAGATTCAGCACCAAGATTCTTGAGTTCTATTTCCCACTGTGACTGTTGTGCTTTAGTAAATTGCTTGAATGTTTTTTGTTGTGTTAAATCTAAGAAGGGGTCGTCTTTAAGATTAACTCTCCTTAAATTCTTAACTGCTTTAGTAACTGCTTTGTATTCTTTCCAAGAATCAGAACTTTTAGCATAATGCTTTATAAATGCCTCACCCTCTGCACTCCCAAATGCTTGTTGGGTTGCAACATCGTTTGCAAAACTGTATCCCGCAAGTTTTGCTGGTGCAAAATAACCTGGAGTAAACTTCCCACCAAGTTTACTACCTACGGCAAAATACTTTCCAGTAAATGGCTCACCAACAAATAAGGTAGTAAGTTTCTTTTGACCAGTTAATGGTTTGTCTCTAAATATGTTGAATACATTTTCTCTAGTTGTAAGTTCTCTTTTAACATCAAACTTTTGAATTTTAATAGGGGGTATTTCTCCTGCGGTTGCACCAGCAGTAAAGGCATAAATTTTCCCTATATCCGTTGCACCACCGATAAGTGCTGTTTCAAAAGGATTCATACCTGTTTGTTTACCAAACTTCCAACCACCACCAAGTTCAAATTCCCCTGTCTTAGCATAATTAATAGTTGAACCAGTTATTCCCGTTGCTCCTTCAACGCCAACAGCTCCAACACCTGTCAACATAAAACCTGGTCGAGTTGTAAATTCTACAAATTTGGTTAACTTAGGAGACTTACTTAATGCAGTAGTTAGTCCCCTACCAACCATTCCGCCTTTTGTGGCTGCTGGACCAAGAATTCCAGCAACTTCTAAACCACTACCTAATGCGTAAGCTTCAGTTATATGTGTACCTGCAGCAAGATAAGCATTTAATCGTGCCTTTCCAGTTTGCCCTTGGTCCATAAAATATTTAGAACGCCCAGCTGTTACAGAACCAAAGTCAACATTTTCCAAATCTAAGAACTTTGTCGTTGCTGTAAAGGTTGAGTCTCCTGTGACCTCGCTTGTAGTTGTAGTTTTTATTGGGACATCAGAATATAAAAATCCTGCCTTGGTTAAACTTTGTTGTTGCATCTCTGGCGTGAAGTCTTTATAAGGAGAAGCTAGTAATACGTTCTGCATTTTATCTGTTTTTGCTCTTGTTTCTTGTTGTAATTTATAATATTCCAACCCTGTTTTTATAGCTCCAAAAGGTCGAAACATATTTGAGAAAGTATTTTTTTGTATTTTACCAAGTGATTTATCATAATCAATAATTGCACTAGTCCCCGTTTGTCCACCAAGAGGAATATCTACTGGTGAGAATTGTACTGAAGCTCCTCCAGTTACAGCTCCGAGAGTTGACCTAAAAACATCACTTGCCTTTGCGAAAAGAGTATTGCTATCTTTATCTTGGTATGGCTTGGTGGGTGTTATGATTGCCGTCCCTCCTAAATCTCCTCCACTAAAAGTGTCTTTATATGTTGGTTCTGAAATAAACTTATCAGGGGATGTAGTTGCCTTAGTCCAATATTCACTTGCTTTGACCAATACTTTATCTCCACGTTCCTGTGCAGAAGTAATTACAAATTGTTCTTGCCGGGTTACTGGTCTTGTAATAACTGTTTCTTGTCCTGTTGGTCCAAAGACGCTACTCGCTGAGGCGAAACCCGCTTGTCCTGGGATGTAAGTTTCCTTAGCCCCTTCCTTAAAACTATCAGAAGTGCCAATAATATTAGTAAATTTACCCCATGCATTAGAAGCAACCCCCATAACATTCCGAGCAGGTACATTAAAGTTACCATCCCCTTTACCTGCAGGAGAGATACTTAACACTTCCGGTTGCGTTGTTGTAATAGTTCCAGTCATAGGTTTGATGAACTTCTCTGCTATCTTCTGTCCAGCCTTAGTTTTTACTTCTTTTATATCTCCTTCCTTACTAAATACAATTCCTTTTGACTGGAAGCTTCCATCCTTAAATTGTTTAAATTTACTAGCTTCTCTTATATCTTTTTGTTCCCTTTTCCTTAATCTAACGGCATCTCCGACAGCATCAGCAAATCGTAATGCCTGACTACCACTTAGCTTACCACCTGCAACCATATTCCTTGTTCTGTTTAACTCTCCTAATTCTCTTGAACATTCTTTTAGTTTATCCTCCGCCTTAAATAACTGACTTAACTCTGATTGAGAAACTGAGTCTTTTTTAATATCTTGAATCTTTCCTTTCGCTTTAGCTACCCTCATTTCTACATAACGCTTTCGACTATCTACCTTTTCTAATTCCTTAGAGATAAACTCTTGTTTAGCTTCTGCATTAAGTTTTGCAATTTCTTCTTTAGTTAATTCTCTTCTTGTAACTGGTTGAGATGTTTGTCTTTGCTTAACACCGACCTGTTGTCCTATTCTTCCTTGGGTTGATTGTCCACTATTTGATTGAGAACCAATCCTTCCTGCTGGTGCTATTCTTGCCATAAGAATATAAGTTACACTTACTTTAAATACCTACCGACAAATGTAACATTTATCCCACACACACATACATAAAGGTATTTAAAAGAGATTTAGTTAATAGTTTGGAATGGCAGTTGATTTATTAAACATTGGTAGCACACTTGGAGGCACAATAAAATTAGTTATATATTTAATGATTGGTGCTGTAGTACTTGTTGGTACTTTCTTCTTTGGTAAAAAGTATAAAGAAAAGAAAGCTTTTAATATTCCAGTAACAATATTCATTCCACGTTCAGATAATAAGACAAGGGATATTATACATGCGGTTGGTGGTTACTTTAAGTCAGCACCAGTTGGTGGAATTACTACATTTAGATTAAACAGGAAGGGAGTGGGAGTAATAGAAATACCACCACCAGCGTCGAGGTTTCTTATGGGGAACAAAAGAGAATTGTTTTTAGTACAGAAAGGCATGGATGATTTTGAACCAATACTTCCAGAGAGTTTTAGTTTCATTGATGTAGAGAATCCTAGTGCTGATGGTAAGACTAAGAAGGTAGCAGTTATCAATCTTAAATGTGTTAACCAAGATGCTACTGCTTGGAAGTTTGATAACGAAGCTAATGCTAAAAAGAGATTTACATTCAATAGCTTCTGGGAGAAGTATAAGGATTTCATTCAGATAACTATATTTATATTGATTGTGTTCATCGCAAGTTATATTCAGTATAACGGATTAAAGGAGGTAGCTAGTATGTTAAAGGATGTTGCTCAAGCGTTGGCTCCTGTAGTTTCTAATGCTCCTATTGTAGGATAAATTAAAATGGAGGTAAAAATAAAATGGTAAACTATACAGAAGAAGATTTTTCTAAGCTATCTCAATTAGATAGAATAGAGTTTAGACAAAAGTGGGATGAGTGTGGTTCAACACAGAACATTAATTCTTCATGTACTATGCTCTTTATTTTAGCAGTGGTATGTTTTGTTGGAGGATATGAAACTTTGGGAAGCGGATTTTTCTTGATGGCAGCATTCGCAATAATTATTAATATATTTCTGATGATTATAACTTCAGCTACGGAAAAACGAGACCAGAAATATATAGAAGGAAAATACTTTGAAGTAAAAGTGAAGGGGAAGAAGTAATGGAACCTTCACCCTTTCAACAACCACAACAACCAGGGCAACCTTATCAAGATGAACAGATGATGCCCTCCTATACTCCTGAAGGTTCTATCTCTAATATCGTTGGGCAGATTGACCCGACGACGATTGTCGACAATCTTAATCACGCACTAAAGGGAGAAGTGTTTGATAAAGAAAACGGGCGGTGGATTATTAACCCTTCTGGCATACCACTCGTTAACGATGCTTGCAGAGGTTTTATAATTTCTTACGTTACTGGAGTAATGAATAACAATAGCACTATGGCAATTATTTCAGAGAAGCAATTAGGGTTTATTATGGAATCAATCATTGAGGATTTAGGTAAGGAGTTTGTTTGTAACTTAGAAAGGTTTGGTTTTGTTCCAAAAGGCTCAGGGTATGATATAGGTGCTTTTGAAAATAAAGGCACACCTGATTCGAGTAGAATGTCGTCGGTGTGTGGTATGATATTTAGAGCAGTGTTCAGTTGTTATACTCGTTCTTTAAACGGAATGGAAAGTAAAAAGATTTTCTCAAGTCTTAGATTGTCTGATGCTATGGATTATGGACAACAGCAACAGAATGGTCCAGGATGGATGGGAAAGATGTTTGGTAGGTAGTGAATGGTAGAAGGTGAAGGACAACCAGTACCATTCGATATGGCTAAGGAAACTCTTAAGTCTATCAGAGAATGGATTGACAAAATATCTCAGTTATCACTAGGTTACTTTGGTGGGACAGTTATTCCTCCTAATGAACTAATAAGGACTAAGAAGAAAATGGTTGAGCAATTAATTGTTTTAGCAAGCCCTCTTATAGAAAAGGACCTTGAGGAGATTGAGCTTTTCTTTTATAATATAAAGTTAAAGGTTGGGAATGTTAAACTTCCCAATGGATGGGAAAGAGGTGTGAAGGTTTATTCTCCTGAAGCAGACGAAGAATTAAATGAATGTGTTAAAGGTATTCAAAAAGCTTTAAGTAAATATTTTGTTCCAGAATTTAAGGGTGGAGAGAAATATTAATGGCAGAAAATTTTATAACGAATCAACACGAGGGATTAACTTATTCTGGAATTGTCCACACCCTACTTAATAAGATAACAACTGAATTAGCCGTAAAGGAATTTAGGGGGGGATATAAAAAACCAGTAATTTTAGCGGGAACTCCATTTATGGATTATGTACCTGATAGTAGGGCAGAGTATATTCAAGCAGTAGAGACTCTCCTTGATATCTTACTTCCCAGATTTGATGAAGAGATGGAGGAATATCATTCTAAGTATAATGAAGAACTTAAGGAACTTGAGGAGAAGCTAGATGGAAAGGAAGTTATTATGGGGGATGACAATCATAAGTCTTTTATAAGGTCAAAGGTTAAATTGACAAGAAAACTATTTCAGGAATTAAACTTGCTCCTAGATAGAAAGAAGTACCTGAAAACAGAACCACATATAGAAGATGCTATTGAGGTTCCAGAAGAATGAGCATTTCAAATCTAGTAATGAAAAGACCTGGTGAGACTTCTATAGTTTCTTGGATAAAGAATAGGGTAATAAAGAATGAGAATGTTAATGCTTTTACTAGTGGACCAACAGGAATCGGAAAGAGTTATGTAGATTTAGAATTAGCTTATGAGCTAGACCCAGACTTTGACCCTGACACGCAAATTGTATTTGGGTTCGGAGAATTACTAAGGACTATTAGAACATTTAATAAGGAGATTAAAGAAGATTTTGAAGGAGTTAATTATAATGGGAGGCCCCATGTTCCACTATGTAATAAGAAATATAAAGTAATAATCTTCGAAGAATTTCAGATAGGTGGTAATGCCCAGGACTGGTACACTAAACTATCAAAACTATTAAATATGCTTCTTAGCACATATAGACATCAGAACTTCATTCTTTTGATTAATGCACCCTTCTCGGATATGATTAACTCACAGACTAAAAGATTACTTCATATAGAAATTGAAGTCAAAGGAAAGGATGAGAAGCGTGACCTAGCCACCGTAAGGCCCAAGGTTTTACAATGGTCTGTTAAGAAGAAAGATTTCTATTTTCATAGTCTCTATGTTATTCAGAATGGGCATGCAGTAAAAACTCCAATGTATATGATAAGGAAGCCACCTGTATGGTTATACGAGAGATATGAGGAAAGAAAGTCTGCATTTACTAACGCACTTAATAAAAGGATAGAGGCGGAGTTTAATGACTTTGAAAAAAGTAATCTGCCTGATTCAATGAAAGAAAAGAATTATAAAATTGATTTGAACCCCCTAAGCATGCAGCCAGATATATGGGAGGAGGCACAGTGTGGGTATAAGGACCAGCAAGAGTTAAAGAGTCGGGTGGAAAAGAGGATGGGAAAGATAATTAATATATCATTGTTGTCTAGAAACATAATGTCCATGAGAAAGAAAGGCTATGATATTCGAAATTTAAAAAATTCTGAAAATTGATTTTCTTATTTACACTAAACTACTATACATTACTCACACACAAGCGCCTTAATTTAACTTACATAGCCAGAGACCACAAAGTTTATAAGGTAGGGTAGACTACATTATATATGGTAGTAGATAGACACTTCAAAGAGGATAGGAAGCAGATAGTTTTCTACCCAGTATTAAAGTTAGCTAATAAATTAGATGCCCTTGTGGCAGCACAAGAGGGCAAGAAAAGTAGGTCCTATATATTAGAGATGATTTTAGTGGACTGGTTTGATAGGACTGAGAAGGAGAGAAAGGATGAAGGTAAAGAATAAAGATATACCCTCTTCAGATATGAATACCTTTTATACATATTTAAAGAATTATTGCAGAGATACTAGGAAGGAAAGTTTTGTTATGTCTAGAAAAGCACTAGAAGTAGATAAGAAGGATATCATAATATTTGAAGCAGATATAGACAAAGTAGACTTTTCATTATGTGAAAAACAGAAGATTAGAGATTTAGTAATACCAACCGATAAAATGTTTATAGAGATTCCACAGTGGGTTGTAGAAGATAAGGACAGCACAATGGTAAATCTTGGAGGAATATTAATTTATGAGGAAATGGTTGGCAAGAGGAAAATGATAACAGCAAAGACATTTTGGATGCATTATAATAAGAAAATTGACCAAGCATTCTTAAAGCCAATGACTGTAAGTTTCTTTGATAAAATAACAACAGAAGGAGTTAACCTAGAAAAAAGAAATATATGGCAGGCGGGAAGTAGTTGGGCAAAAGAACAGAATCTATTTACTGAGGCAATCATTGGAGTAGGGGATGAATTGAAAACAAATATTGCATCAATTATACAAAATTTGGTACTCTTCATCCTATTAAAGATAGAGAAGAAGGATTATACTTCTTATAAGAAGTGGACTCCAATGGGTTTTGAAAGAAAAGATATAGTATATTCTCATGAGGTTTCAAAACATAAAAGACATTTCTGGAAAGACTCTGGAAAATTTAAAATACCTTTGATGGGTAAGGAAGGTTGGGAAGCAGAAGGTTATGGGACTGATGAAATTGTATTTAGAAATGGGGAAGTTAGGAGGGATGTTCCATTTAGGATTATTGGGAATTTTATTGTTGGTCAAGAAAAAGAAAGAAAAGGAGATAATCGAAGAATAAAAGTTGCCAAGGGTAGAGTTTTCAGATGTGAAGAAAAAGTATTCCATATTTTAAAAGAACTTTTTCCAGATAAGATAATCAGAAGACATGATAGAAAAACCCTCAAAGGATTAGAACTAGATTTCAATCTCCCTGAATTAAGGCTAGGTATTGAATATGATGGTGAACAGCATTTCGATAGAAAGGTTTGTGAGGAAGTCTTTAAATCTGATTTCGATGCCCAAGTTCAAAGAGATAGAAAAAAAGACAAATTATGCCGAACTAAGAAAATTAACCTTATACGTATAAAATTTGATGAAGCACTAAATAAGACACACATCAGGAAAAGGCTTAAAGAGTTCCTTTAATACAATACCCTTACACAACCGATACATTTAAATAGTATCTATTCTTAAATATAGTATGATAAAAAAGGGAGGAACGCAAAATGGTACAAGATATATTTGCTCCAACACCAGGGTTATGGAATCCGATGTTCTACGCAGATTCAGATGCAAAAGAAGCACCTGAACAATCAGCAGAAGATTACTTAAATTAGATTAAGTAATTATCAATAAACAAAATTTATTTATTATTATTTTATAATGAGAACAAGAAAAATTAGAAAGATAGGAAATAGTTTCTATGTGAAACTTGAACAGGTAGATGTAAGAGACTGGGGTATGTCCCCTGGGGATGAGGTGAATGTAGAACCTACTTCTTCTTCCCATTCCGAGCATTCATCCGGTCAGCCTCAACCTTCGCAGTAATAATAATCCATATAATACCCCCAACCCCTATAGCTATAAGTATCGCACTACCCCAATTCATAATAACCACCCCAACACATAATATACCGACGTGGCCATACATACAACCATCAACCAACTAACAATAGAGCTAACATCATAAACTATCTTTCTTTTATCTGTATCATAATATATAGGCATCAACTGCCAGAGGGCCGAAGGATTGTGAAGCATAAACTTAAACAACCCTGGAGTTCTTGATAACATATCGTGCTTCAAATCTTTAAACTTGAATCCACCTTCTTCGTGTCCCATCTCATGTTGAAGTATCCTATTATATAAATCAGGGTAATTCTTTAATCTCCAGTTCATTTCTACAACTTCGTAATCTCCCATATCAAATCTATTAGCAACACCTAATTCAACAAACTTTATTATAAGTGGTTTCATAGGTCTCTAGGTATGCCCTCCCTGTCTTGACTAACTGTGAAGAATATCTTATATATATAATAAGCAACAATTGCAAAGAGGCAGATAGCTAAGACATCATACATGAAGAAAGCTAAGTGAAATTCCATTATCTTATTAAACCGCCAGAAAGAAGATTCAACTTTCTTTTAATTATCTTTTTAATAATCCAGGGGGATAACAGTATTATAAAGAGGATGCCACAAACAAGTCCAAGTAAAAATTCTATCATCTTAAATCGTTAAATAATTTAATAACTATTCCTGCAACCACACAAGCGATGATTATTTGAATTATCATTCTTTCTTCTTAAATGATTTAATATCTAATTTCTTCCATAACCACCTTATTCCAAAATAACAGATTAATCCCATCGCAGCTATACCAAAGAGTTCTCCAATCATATATAGCCCCATATTCCCATAGGCCCCATTGAATAATCTTAGAACTAAGAATACTAGATAGTTAATAATCCCCATAGCTAAAACTCCTAAGTAGATTATACCCAAGGTACAAAGGAGTTTTTTAATAATCTCTAATGGCCAAATCATTCTGTTATCTCCTGCTTAGTCCACCAATCTGTGAAGGCATCTAATCTCTTATTTACTTTATCATATTGTTCTTCCTGATATTTCATCCAATTATATAGATAAGCTCCAAGGATTATTATTCCACCAATGCTTGCTCCGATGATTCCTTGGCTAGGGTCATTGAAGATAATAAAGTATCTCACAAGGGAAAGTAAGACTGTTGTTATTCCTATTAGTCCTCCTGCGATGCTTATGTTGTGTATTTTCATAGTAGTTCTTTGTGGTAAAAGTTAAACTTATACCTTTACCTCCACGTTTAGTAGTTGTTTGGGAAGTTTATCTTTAAAGCCTTCTTCTATAGATTCTCTCAATTCTTCAACCCTCTGCTGATTGTAATACTGCTTCCCTCTACCATTATGTTTCGGGCTCATTAATGAAATGAGAGTTTTTTCTAATCTCTCTGCATCAAATCTGTCATCTGTTAAAATTACCATAACTCTCCAAGCGTCGTCCTGATTAAACTGTTCTAGATGGAACGCAGATGTTCCCATATGCTGTCCAATCCTTTGACGTAGATTTGTTGCTTTGCCAATATATAATAATTCTTCTTTTGAGAAGAAAAGGTATACACCTGAAGTTTCTGGAATTTCTAGATTTTGGATTGTCTTGTTTCCTCTGATAGAATATATTTTAGGGGCCATCATCGTAACTTATAAACATCCCCCAAAATGTCCACTATCTTATCCCTCTGTTGGTCTGTGAATATCGAAGGAGAACCATAATGTTTCAAAAAGGTATTATGGTCGTGGCCTAATCTCATACAAATTTCGCTTACATCTAAATCCTCACCACGCCTCTGGACTGTTTTTAAGTACATACCAGACGTTTTCCTTATATTGTGCAATGAGAACTCCCAAGAATTCAATCCTGTTGCCTTAAGTCCTCTCTTCATCATCTGACTAACTGCTTGTTTTGTTACTGGAAATAACAAATCATCATCTTTGATATTATTTTCTCTGATATGTTTCTTAACCTTTCTTATATACTGACTAGATACTCCAAAGTTTCTTCTCTTTCCACCAAGAATAGCTGATTCTCCTTTCTTGGCTTTTGATTTTGTAACTCTTAAAATTACTGAGTTATCTTCCCAGATAAAATCTTTTGGTTTTAGGTGTAAGGCTTCTTCAATTCTGGCACCAGTTTGCAAAAGTGTTTCAAAAAGAATTTTCCTATTGGACTTTATACACTCTAAAAAGTTAATCCATTCATTAGGTTTGAAATATCGGTGTCTATCTGAACGAACAGTATAACGTGTACCATTAGATTTAGTTCCCTCAAATAAACCGTCCTTGCCTTCAACTGGTTTTAAAGATAAACGTTTAATCACCTTTCCATCCTTTGTTGTAGTGTAAATGAAATTATCCATTGTTTCTTTATCTTAAAAGATAAACACTATTTAAATACCTTTCTATACCTAAATACAACCATCTTCCCTAAACCAAGGAAGCTTAACATCATAATACCCAAACTTTTTATATCTACAAATTATAGAGGTAGTAACTGTTTCAGTATCCCCAACAGTCATAATCAAAGTATTAGTCACACTTGCATCTGTATAATTTGCATTTCCTGTAACATTATATTTGAAGACATAACTACCTGCACTAAATAATTTTACGTAAGGATTTGCAACTAAATCTGAAACTTCCCAAAGTTCACAAGTTAATTCAGCAGGACATCCAGTTCCACTTATTGTTGTTGTATCTGCTGAAGGAATAACCCATCCTCCAGAACTACTTAATACTAAAGGAGGAGTTCCTTGATTGACTGTAAAGTCTTCATCATCGTATGTATTTGAATAATTTGTTGTATCTGTTCTTTGAACTGAAAAGTTATAAGTATCTACACCTCTTGCTTGAACTGAATTATTAGCTATCTCTGTTCCATTTCTATATAATGTAAATGCTGAATTACAATCTGACCAAACCAGGAAGGTATTAGGATAAACTATTGGACTTGTTTCATTAAACAAAACATCACAAGTATTTGTATTTTGATTTATAACAAAATCTTCGTCGTCATAAACATTTGAATAATTTGCAGTATCTGTTCTTTGAACTGAAAAATTATAATTTCCAATACCTAAACCTTGTTCAGAATTATTAGCTATCTCTGTTCCATTTCTATATAATGTGAATGCCGAATTACAGTTTGAATAAACTGTGAAGGTTGCTGGATAAACTAAAGGTGAACTTTCATTAAACAAAACATCACAAAGACTTGTATTTTGTGTGATATTCAAATTATATACGCTTGTTATTGTAGTTCCATGAGTATCATTTACACTTACCTCTACATAATATTCTCCAACAGGTAATTGTCCTGTCCAATCTAAATAACCAGTTTGATTAATTGTAAATTGAGAGGTATCATTCACCCACCAGTAACTTATACCGACATTATCAGTTGCATCATAGTCAACTCCACCCCATACAACCCCATATTCTATTGAAGCATTGTTTGGTATTGTTGTGAATGTCGGTGGTAAGTCTATGGTAAATGTTACACTATCTATACCAATCATCCCATAACTATCATTTATATAAACAGTCCATGTATTTGAACCTTCAACACTTGTTATTCCAGTTATATTTTGTGAACAATCGAATGAGGAATTTGTAGTTCCATCTCCCCACCAGCAATTATTTATTGTTGTTGTGTTTGTATAAGAATAATTTAATTCAATTACTTGAGCTGTGTAGGTCGTAGCTGTTGGATAAATTATTATTGGTACTGGAGCAACTGAAGTTGAGTTTACTTCTATGAATATGGTTTCTGAATCTATATTTCCCGAGGTATCATTTACACTTACATTCACCCAATAAGTTCCTACACTTAAAACAGTATTGTTTTGGAAATAACCAGTTGCATTTATTTGAAAGTTTGTTGTGTCGTTGATAAAGAAGGTATCTAATTCTTTATTGTCTGTTGCGTTAAAGTAAGCTTCAACACTCTCATTATCTAAAACGCTTATGTTATAAACACTTATTATTGGAGCAATTGTATCCCCTCCAATACTATAATTTGTCCAACTGCTCACGTTAAACTTAACTGTAGCGTCGTCTAAAGCTGTGAAGTTATAACAACTTGGTTCTGTTGTTGAATTACATTCTATTCCATTTCTCAAAATAGCAGGGATTGTAAATCCTCTATCTCCAATTCCATATAAAGTTATATTCGCTGAAACATTATAATCACTATAAGTCGCAGAGTCTACATTTACTGAATTGTTTCCTATACTTAATATGGAACTAATAGTTGTATTTTGTGAAGTCATGCTGAAAAATTCTATTGTACCGAAGGTATCGTTATTGAACTTTGTATTTGCTAAAACTAAATAAGCATTTGTTCCATTAGTATCACCAATTCCTCCTATAGCACTAATAGTTCCACCCATTATAATTATTGAATCCTCGAGTGTAATATTTGCTCCATCTCCTGCAAGAAAATTAGCAAGACCACCATAGGAATTTAAATTAGTAATATTGGAATTATAAGTTGTAATCTTTCCACCATCTCCACCAGCATTATCGGCTACACCACCATAAGCATTGATTGTTGGAACTACTGAGTTATTGATTATAACATCACCACCATTTCCACCACCATTATTTGTTGCAATACTACCGCCTCCATAGGCATTAATTATATTTGATATTGTATTATTCAAAGTTATGTCTCCACCAGCTCCGCCACTTCCACCAACTCCACCTAATCCTCCGTAGGCATCTATTGTTGTAATGTTTGAATCATAAGCATCTACATCTCCACCTGCTCCTCCGATACCTCCATTTAAACTACCACCTAAAGTGGTTAGCGTTGTAATATTGGAATCATATATAACTAAATCTCCACCATGTCCTGAGGTTGTGTAACTTGACCCTCCAGAGTTGTTCACCGTTCCAATAGTCGAACTATTAATATATAATTTCCCCCCATTGAATGCCATAGGTTCTTGAGTCCATCCTTTTGCTAAAACATCAGTTGCAAAGTTTTCGATTGTACAATTATTAATTGATAAATTATATGCTGTGCTATTTGCTTTTGTTGTATCTATCCCATATCCCGTTCCATCTCCAGTTATGTTGAATCCATTACAATCTAAATGTGTATCATTGGCAGTAACATTAAAACAAGTTCCTGTTTCAGAAACATTATCACTTAGTTGATAGAACCAATTGGTTTCTGCTAATTCAATACACGCACTTATTATACATGGGTCTCCTTCGGTTCCAATTCCTGAATCACAAACTGAAGTGGTTGCATTTATTTCAATCGTAAAGAATGTTGAATTTGTTTGACCAATAGTATCATTACAACTTAAATTAATTGAATAAGTTCCTGCTGTTAAACTTGTTATGTTAAAATAATTTGTGGAGTTTGCCCCTAAGAAAGTTTCATTTGTCCAACAAGCATCTACACCATTATCGTCAGTAACATTATTTATTTCAAGTATTGTTTCATTATCTAAGACACTGATGTCTGTTGGTTCTTCTAACCAGTAAGGAGGGTTGTCTACTAGTGTTTCTTCCTCTGTTGGACTAATACTATAATTCAAAACATAAGGAGATACATCTGTATCATTTGTATTCAAGTTAGCTTTATATTGCATAAACTTCCCTGTAGAAGTTGAAATATCCCCAACTCCATCTTCTTTTACTCCTGAGCTTTCCCATTCCCCCCATTCAATATGATAACTTCCTAATTCGTATAGGTTATCTATCTCAGCTTGGGATAGTGTCCTATTATAAATTCTTAATTCATCCATTTCCCCCCAAGGATTTTCATTTGCTCCACCATTCTCTGAACCGATATATAAATCTTGGTCTGAATTATAAATAGAAGTCTGTGCACCCGTTGAAGCTCCTGTTCCTTCAACAGTATCTACATAATGCTTAACAACTCCATCTTCAAAGGTCATTGTAACAAAATACCATTTGTCTGTTTCATCCATTTCTATAGTTGAAGCTGCAAATTCTCTATTTGTTCCTCCACCATCTGCTGAGAACCATAAAATCATATGATTAGTTGTTGCTCCAATATAATACCTATAAGCGTGTTTTGTTGAACCATCTGTCTTTCCGAAAATAAATCTATTGGAACCACTTGTAGTTCTATGTCTTTTTAACCAAAAGGTTGTACTCATTGTAGTCGAAAAATCTAAGGAAGAATCATCGGGAATTATATAATAATTACCAGTTTGATTAAAAGAATTTGACGCACCAACAATACTATTTGTTTCATTAGAACTTGGACAAGAAGTACAGGTTCCGTTATTTTCATTGTCTGATGAATCTTGAATCTTGCCACTTTCATCTTCATTAAAGCTCAATAGTAAAGCCAAATCATCTGTTATATTATAACTATCTGCAGTCCGAGTCTCCAACGTCACATTCGCATTAGCATGTTGAGATAATCCTGCTTTGTAAAGTTCTTCTACTTCTGAAGCTGTTAATGAATCGTTGTAGATAATAAACTCATCAATAATACCATTAAAATAACCAAAACCAGTTATTCTACCAATTAATAAAGCGTCAGCGTCGGTTAATATTACTCCTGTTGTTTGTGCGTTTTGGTCTACAAAATTTCCATTTCTATAATATTTTACATTAGCACCATCGTAAGTTATTATAATATGTGACCATTCTCCTGTTGGTGGAATTGTCCCGAAATCCCATTGGGTTGCATCATCTATTTGAACTCTTAAAGTTCCACTGCTATGCCATGCCCAATATTGTCTATTACCACTATCTCCTTTTGCAAATATACCACCATTAACAGCCCATGATTCAGGATAAATCCAAGTACTAATTGTTACATAATCAACATTTAAACTATCACTACTTGAAACTGTAACTACATCAGTCCCATCAAACCTAACAGCCCCACTACTCAAACCAGTTGCATTATTTGTCCCCGTCGCAGTTCCATCATTACTTCCTTTTTCATCATTATAAGGATTAGCATCTGAATTACCTGAATCCAAATCCCAATAACTCACACAATTAGCATCTGCTTGACATAAATCATAAACCTCAGCACTTCCATCACTATCAGCTATCGATTGTGTAACATTCCAATAACTTGAAGTTGAATTATAAAATACTAAAGACTTGAAATCACCACTCGAATAGATGTAAGGACTTATTTTATTAGCATCATACAAAGACCAAGCTGAATCGTTTATTTCTAAGCTGATTCCTAGATTTGTCGCGTTTGTTTGATTATAGAAGCCACTTGTCGAAGATGTGATAGTCACATCAAGTGATGGGTCTAAATCTAAAAATGTTCCATAGTAATCAGTATTATAATATCTTGGTTCATTCATACAATCATACCATTTTGTTGGATTAAGAGGATTAAGTCCGACACAATAATACCAACCATCCCAACCAGCTGGTAGGGTTGTTGATTGGTTTTGAGAAGTAATGTTGTTATCCTCACTATTTTCAAAGTCTGCATAGTTTATTAAATGATTTTGTGTTTCTCCTCCAAATTGATTATTCCAAAGTAACTTAGATTCTATTAATTTATTCTGTCTAAATGTTAATTTTCCTGAACAAGTAAAGTCAGATACATTTGCACTAAATTTAACTCCCTCTTCTATTGGTGCTTCTGATACCCATGAAATATCTGGAGATTCTACTTTCACATCGTTACAAAGTATTTCAATTTCAAATTGGTCTAAATCTAATTTGTCTGTTTTATAAATATAAAGTGTTGAGTTTATCCATTCTGCAATAATTGTATTGGTTCCTATTTGAATC
>Ga0307928_10000424_pt1 | contig 31908 bp, 30 predicted proteins | sample AceLakmetagen232_FD_201815 | JGI IMG/M metagenome (GOLD analysis project Ga0307928, IMG submission 201815) | Saline water microbial communities from Ace Lake, Antarctica - #232 | ecosystem: Environmental > Aquatic > Non-marine Saline and Alkaline > Saline | place: Antarctica: Ace Lake... | reverse complement strand
AAATAGGGCAAAATTATTTTTTAACGAAAACTGTTTGAGTTGGATAAGCCATTTGAATCCCTTCTTTTTCAAACGCTTCTTTAATCGCTAAATTGATTTGCTCTCTTGCCTTTACAAAAACATCAAAATCGGTTGAGTTTAAAAAATAAACTATCTCAAAAATCAAACTAAAATCAGCAAATTCTTTAAAATAAATCTTGTCCATTTCTACTAAATCAATTTTATCTCCAATCTTCTTGATTATATTAGAAATATTTTTTAGCTTCTTTATCGGCGTTTCATATGCAACTCCTAGATTGAAAACGACTCTTCTCTTCTCCATTCTTTTGAAATTATGAACCCTTGCTTCAGTCAACTCTCTATTGGATACTATCAGTTCCTCTCCTTGTAAAGATTCAAGTCGAGTGGATTTTATGCCAATGCTTTTTACTGTCCCCCCCTCCTCTCCAATAACGATAAAATCACCAACTTGGAACGGTCTATCAAAATGAATAGAAAAAGAGGCAAAAATATCTACTAAAATATTTTGTAATGCGAAAGCTATTGCAATGCCGCCAATACCCAGTCCGGCTGCTAGAGTAGAAATATTATATCCTAAATTCTGGAGAACCAAAATTATTGCTATTATCCATAAAATTCCTTTTAATATCCGACGAAAAAACTTAGCGGACGAAGCATCTATCTCTAGAGCATCTTCTTTGTCCGCGACAAGTTTATGGGTCCAATAATCAATCAAGACTTGAATTATTTTCACAATATAATAAATTGTTAGAATAAAAATTATTATTGGCAAATACTTAGAGAAAACTTGAGGTACACTGATAAAACGCAAGGCGATATAAAAAGACCAAAAGGCGTAAAAGGGCCAGCCAAGAGCACTGATCATAGCCATTAAAAGATCGTCAATCTCTACAGCTGTTTTCTTAGCCATCTTTTTTAATTTATGAACTATGATCTTCTGAAAAATTATAAGAATAAAAATACTTAACAAAAAAACGCCCAAAGCGACTATGTACTGAAAAAATGTGTTATATCCTAACTTATAATTCAATATCTCAAACTTGGGATCAATTAATTCTATAAAATTAAAATTCATGGTAAAATAATTTAATTAGTTAATATATTTTAACATAATAAATATGAAAAAAGAAAGCAAAAGAAAGGAAGCTATAAGAAAAGCTCAAAAAACAAAAGCTGCTGTTCAAGAAAAAAGCATCGCCCTTATTATGGGTGGCTTTGGCTTAGTCGCAGCGCTCGCATGGAATGAAGCAATAAAAAGTTTATTTGAAAATTTATTCAAAGACAAGGGAAGCATCATTAGCAAATTCGCATATGCGGCAATAGTGACAATAATTGTGGTTCTTGTTTCTATGCGACTGCAAAAACCTTCGAATAAAAATAAAAAATAATCTTATTCTTCCATCTCTTTTTGATACTCAAAATATGAATAAAGAAAAATAAATAGAGTAATTGCAAGGGTTGAAAATAAAAGTAACCAAACAAAATAATTCGGGAAAATAATTCCTAGAAAAGAAATAATCCCCATGATTTTAAAAAGCTTGCCCCCGATCTCGTGAGTTTTGTCCCAGACCTTATCGCTACTTAACGTCCAAGGAGTTCTTATGCCAATGAACCAGTTTCGTTTGGCATTTTTTATTAAAATTCCGCAATAAAAAAATAAAAATCCCATGGCTGGAGCCATTAGCTGGCTCATATTGAATCTAAAACCGAAATTCCAAAAAATCGTTAGAAGATAGATATAGAGAGAAAAAAGAATGAAAATTAAAATAAAAATATCAAAATATTTTCTAAATTTTTCTACATTTTTTTTGAGGGGATCGATCTTGGGTATAAAAAGAAAAAGTAAGAAACATCCAAGAGAAATAATGGGCATTAAAAATAATCCCCAGAATCTTGACGTATAACCATCTACTTCTCCTTTAGTATTCCAATGAGAAGCCATTTTTTCTGGCAATTGCGGATAAGAAAAAGAAAAATAAATAGCTAAAGCAAAAGAAAATAAAATTGTAAATAAAATACCAATTTTTATTGCTTTCATTTTTTCAATCTTAATTTTTTAAAAGAAAATAAACGTGGTTTTGCTAAAAAACTAAAACCGGCAGAAGCGATAATGGCAATTATAAAACTCAAATTTACTTGATCTATAATAAAGAAAAGTCCAGCCAAAAACATCAAAAAGAAAAATCTGGAAATATTAATTATAATCTCGCGATAGACAATAAATTCATCGGCGTGATCCTCTCTAGACGCTGCTTTATTATATAAAATAGTTCTGAACGGGATGAGTGCAGTTGTTTTGGAAATTCTATAAAAATTCTGAGCTAAAAATGCAGACATCGTATTTGTAACAAAAAATTTTATTGCCCAAGAAAAAGATAATAAAATAGAACCTATGTTCAATAATTTAAAACGATTTTTTTTAGCAGTTACCTTACCCATGTAAAAGGCAAAAAGAGCGGAAACGAATAAAGCAAAGGTAGAAATGCCACCCATTTCTTTATAGCTTATGCCAAGAATAAAAATAAAAATAGGCCAAATAAAAGCATCTATTCCACTTTCAATACCTAAGGAGGCTAGAGCCAAACTTTCGTTCTTGTTTTTCCAAATTCTCTTCCATGCCTGCTTATAAGAATCGGTATAAACTTCGTGTCGTTCTTTTGAAAGGAACAAAGGAAATGTAGAAGCGAAAAGAGTCACTAATACTACTGTGAACAAGGCTGCATAACCAAGTCCAGCTAAAATAAAGCCTCCGACAACAGGGCTAATAATTCCAGCAGTCAAGCATACTGCGCTCATTTTTCCCACATGCTCTGCCCTGCGACTAGTTTTTGAAAAACGAATAAAATCAGTATGAAAAGCTGGCCAAAAAAGAGTTGCTCCAATTGCTCTTAGAATTATTGCCATGGGGGCTAGCAGAAAAAAATCTTCAATAAAAAAAAGACAAATATAGTAACCAAAAAAGAAAAAATTCGACAAAAGCATCGTTTTCTTTAATCCAAGTCGTGCCATTATTCTCCCTCCGAAAACAACGGTTAAAGCGAAAATACCCGAAAAAGCTGCCCAGAATAATAAAACATGACTTATTGATCGGCCAAAATATAAATAAAGATAAATCGGTTCAAAGATAGCAACCATTCCCAACGCCAAATAACGAATAGCTACGCTAACGAAAAATTGGCTTGATTCCGTCTTCAAAAAATGATCAAAAGTATCTTCAAGAGAAAATCCGAAAAACATAAATTAAAATATTTTAAATTTTAAATCTTTTTTATCTCTAGCTTTAATAGAATAATGTTGGATAAGTCTCTGTGCTTCAGCAATCGCTTTTTCAGAAATTTTTCCTTGATAACCCCGAATTAGAATCGTTGGTCCTGTAAAATCCTTAAGCTCAATCAAAATATCATTTTTCTGTTTTAACTTTTTTATCCCTAAATTCTCCTGATGATTTCTGCCAACAATAATTTTATTGCTATCATTCCAAAAATGACGGCCAATTTTTAAAAGATTAACATCACTTTCTCCTACTTTTGGATATTTATCAAGTAATTTTTTAAATCTCTTACTGAAATTAATATCTGTTAAAAGACAGCCACCAGCGGGATTAGGATATTCCTTAATTTTCCATTTTCTTGCTAACTCCAATTGTTTCTTTCTTGATCTCCCTCTGATATCTAATAATTTCTCTCTATCTATTAATCCCCTTTTTTCTATCTCTGTTGGTTCTAATAATTTAGCTGATAAGGGTCGTAAAAGATACCCATTTAGACCAGACTCTTTTTCTATTAATTTTAGAGCGTTTTTGTTTTGAGACATCGGCCGTTCTCCTAAAACCTCGCCCGAGGCAACAAAATCAAAATTTTCTTTTTCCATAATTCTCTTAGCAATCTTGAACATTAAAGCATGACAATCAATACATGGATTCATGTTTTTACCATAGCCATGCTTCGGTTTTTTCACCATTTTCAAATGCTCTTTTGAAAAATCATTTATTTTTAATTTAATGCCAATTTCTTTAGCTGTTTGTTGGGCTCGCCCAAGATCAAAAAAATAACTTTTAAAGATAAGTCCTTGGACTTTAACTCCTTGCTCCATTAAAAGCTTTGCCGCTAAAATTGAATCTAGCCCACCGGAGAATAAAATCAATGCCTTTGTTTTATTCATATTATATTATGTCCTCTGTCACCTTTTCGCCCGGCAAAGTGATTTTGTTTGGCCAAATTTTTCTGCCTGGATAGATTAAGGTCCCCACACCCGTTTTAACGCCATCGCCTAAAACAGTTCCGAAATTTTTTCTTTTAGTATCAATCAATTTATTTTTAATCTCTGTCTTAATAGTTTCTCCATCATGTCGAAGATTAGCAGTGATTGTTCCTGCTCCTAGATTGCAGTTTTCTCCTATAATAGAATCTCCTATATAAGAGAGGCGGGCAACATTAGTATTCTTGCCAATAAGAGAATTTTTTATCTCAACTGCTTGACCAATACGGCAATCATTGCCAATGCTGGTAAATTTTCTTAAAAAACAATTCGGCCCTATAACACAATTCTCGCCAATCCAAGCTGGTCCCTCAATATATGTCCCGCTTTTAATTACTGTTCCTTTCCCAATAATAATCTTATCAAAAAGATGGCAGTCTTTTTCAATTTTTCCTTGATATAATTTTTCTATACCAGACAGTAAGACCTTATTTGCCTCTAAAAGATTCCAAGAATAAGAAACTGGAATCCATTGGCTTGCTTTTATTATATTTAATTTCTCGTCTTTAATAAACTGTTTGATATAGTCAGTAAACTCATATTCGCCTCTTGAAGATTTGTTAATAGAATAATTTAAAATTTCCTTAGGTAAAAAGTAGAGGCCAGTATTAGCTAAATTTGATTTTGGTTTTAACGGCTTTTCAATAAGCGACTGGATTAGTCCTTCTTTCGTTTCAACAACTCCAAAAAATTGAGGCCTTTTTACTTCTTTGGCTAAAAGACAAGGAAATGTTTTTAAAACCTTTTTGATATCCTTCTTGTCGTATAAGTCATCTCCGTTTAATAAAAGAAATTTATCCTCGAGTAAGGATAAAGAAGATTTAACAGCATCACCTGTTCCTAATGCTCTTTTCTGAATTGCATATTTTATCTTTAACTTCTTATATCTATCGCCTATAAGATCTTTGATTTCTTTACACTTTCTGTCTGGCCTTATCACTAAAATCACTTCTTCAACTAGGCCATCTAGTTGTTCTAAGTTATGTTCTAAGATAGTTTTCCCTAGAATTTTTATTAAATGCTTCTGCTTTTCAAAAGAGAGAGGCTGCATCCTCTCTCCTTTTCCTGCTGTTAGAATTATCGCCTGCATAAAATTTCTAAATATTAAAACTTTCCTTGGCTAAATCGAATGCCTTTTTATTAATAGCAAAATTCTTTCCAAGAATTGTCTGCATGGCCTTTAATAAATTAATTGGATTAATAGGGATTAATCCCTTAAGTGCTGCTCCAGAGAGCATATAAACTCCAGCTATTATTTCTGTCCCTAATTTCTCTCTTGTTATTTCTGACGCCTTAATGGTATAAATTCTTTTTGCAAATGGTTTAATCTCTGTCAAAATTTTTTGCAAAGAAGGTAATTTGTTGTTCCCAAAAGAAGATGAAAAAATTGAAAAATCATTTATTAAAAAAATTGTCTTATTTTTTGAAGCAAAATAACAATTTTTCAAACTTTCATTTCTTTCTAAGGAAAAAACTAAATCTGCTTCAGCTTGAGCGACTAATGGAGAATGAATGTTTTTTCCAAATCTAACCTGAACAGCTACGGAACCTCCTCTCTGAGAAAGACCATGAAGCTCGGACATTTTCACTTCTTCTCCTTGAAAAAAAGCAGCTTGTGAAATAATTTTTCCCAAGGTAATAAGGCCTTGGCCACCAACGCCAGAAAGCACTATATTGAATTGTTCATTTTTATTCTTCATTTTTTAATACGTAAGCAAGGACTACGGGCGATTATAACCGTTAATTTATCTTCTTTAAGAAATTTTTTAACTGTTTTAACAAACTTTGGATAATCTTTTTTTTGATCTATTATTTCTAAATTATCTACACCACATGCCTTAATTACCTTTTCTATTTTGACTTTTGGACCATTTATTCCTCGTCCGGTTTTCTCAATGCCTGGATAAGGTTGGTGGCCAGTCATTGCAGCTGTCTTATTATCCATAACTATAATCAAGGGATTAGATTGATTATGAACAACATTAACTAATGCCGGTATTCCAGCATGGAAAAAACTAGAATCACCAATAAAGGTAATCAATTTCTGTTTTGGGCTAGCCTTTTTAATGCCATGCGCGACTCCGATAGAAGATCCCATGCAAAGTAAATAATCTTGAATCTCATGAGGCACAAAAGAAGCAAGCATATAGCATCCGATTCCTCCACCAAAAATGATATCATTTTTATGCAATCCGCTTTCTTTTATGGCTTGCTTAACTCCGTTAAAAACAGACCAATATGGACAACCCGGACACAGACCAGGAAATCTTTTAAAACTTTTAGGCAATTTTATTTTCTCTAGGCTAAATTTTTTGTTAGCCAATTTTGAAACTGCCAATGTTACAAATTCAGGTCTTAATTCTCTAACTTGAGGCAATACACTTTTTCCTAAGACCTCTAATTTAGGATTTGCATTTTTTGCTAAAATCATTACCTCTCTTTCTAAATATGGTTCTAGCTCTTCAACGATCAAAACTTTATCTAATGTTTTAATAAACTTATTAATCTTTTTCTCTGGTAAAGGATTAAAAAATCCTAATTTTAAAACAGGAATTTCTAGCTTTAATTTATTTAAAGCCTCTGCAACATAAAGATGGCTTATTCCAGAAGTTATAATTCCAACCTTCTTTATGCTTGCGCCCTTAGCCATATTAACTGTTTGATTTATTTTGGAATTTTCTGATATCTTTCTAATTTTCTCTATTTTTTCCAAAAGCTCTTCGTGCATATCTAAGACTCGCGGTGGCATTGTTACAAATTTCTTATAATCTTTAACAAATCCAATCTTTCGATTTGGCTTTTTTATCTGTCCGAGCTTAACAATACTACTTTGATGGGCTACACGAGTAGTAGTACGCAATATCACAGGAATATTAAATTTTTCTGAAATCTCAAAACCTAATTTTATAAAATCTTTACATTCTTGTGAATCAGACGGTTCTAAAATAGGAATATGAGCCAATTCGCCAAATGCCCTAGTATTCTCTTCTGATTGACCAGAACTATGACAAGAAGGATCATCGGCCACTACAATGACTGTGGGCCCCTTTGAGCCAGTATAAACGAAGGGTAGCAAAGCATCGCTAGCAACATTCAAGCCGAAATGCTTCATTGCAACTAGCGTCTTTAAATTAGAATAACTCGCGCCGATTCCAGCTTCCATGGCTACTTTTTCATTAGTTGAATATTCAAAATAGAAATCTTTTTTTCCTGCCTTGCTCAATAAAGAAAAAGTATCTCCGATTTCTGAAGCTGGAGTCCCTGGATAAACGGAAACAAATTGAACTCCTGATTCTAGAGCTCCCCGAACAATCGCTGAATTGCCCAATAGAATTGTTTTACCTGTTGCTTGATACAACTTTTTTACCATATCCATAATGTCCCTATTCTAACATAAAAAAATAAAGCCAGAAAGTTCGATTGTGAATATCTTATTCGACTGTAACAGATTTTGCAAGGTTGCGAGGCTTATCTGGATCATGTCCGCGCAAAACGCTTATAAAGTAAGCAAAAACAAAATATTCAAATAGTTTAATTAGACAAACGAATTTTAATTTATTCTATCACAAAATTAATTAATTTGTCTTTTACAAAAATTGTTTTTTTTATTTTGTTATTCTCAAGCCATTTTTGAATTTTTTCGGATTTCAGAGCTAAATCCTTGGCTTGTTTTTCAGAAATCCCCAGGGGCGTTCCAATAGTATCTCGCAATCTACCGTTTATCTGAACAATTAAATAAAATGCTTCTTCCTTTATGAGCGTTTTATCATATTCGGGCCATTTCTCTTTGAAGATAGAATCCCCGTGTCCTAACTTTTGCCATAGCTCCTCGGTTATATGCGGAGCGAAAGGAGTAAGAATTTTCAAAAAAATCTCTGCTTGTTCTTTAGAAATACCAAAAACTTGAACTTCATTGATAAACTCCATCATTGTGGAAATAGCAGTATTGAATTTCTGCGTTTCAACATCTTCTGTAACCTTTTTAATAAGTTGGTGTAATTTTCTTTCAATTTTTTTGCTGTCTTTCCCGTTTAATTCTGAAAAAATATTCCAAATTTTTTCAAGAAATCTCCTTGTTCCCAAAATTCCATCTGAATCCCAAGAAATTGACTGATCAAAAGGCCCCATAAACATTTCGTAAAGGCGAAAAGCGTCTGTCCCATAATTTTCAATCACCTCGTCGGGATTTATAACATTGCCTCGGGATTTTGACATTTTCTGTCCATCCGATGCCAAAATTAATCCAATTGTTTGCAATTTTAAAAATGGCTCGTTGAAATGAATAATTTTTGCATCATACAAAACCTTTATCCAAAAACGAGAATATAATAAATGAAGTACCGCATGCTCTGCTCCGCCGATATAGAAATCAACTGGCAACCATTTTTTCATTAATTTACTTCCGGCTAATTCCTCTTTATTCTTCGAATCAAGATAACGAATAAAATACCAGCAAGAACCAGCCCATTGTGGCATTGTGTTGGTTTCTCTAACAGCCACGCTTCCACATTTTGGACATTTTGTTTGAACCCATTCCTTTGCTTGAATTAAGGGAGATTCTCCCGTGCCGCTTGGCTGATATTTTTCTAAATTAGGCAACTCTAAGGGAAGATCTTTTTTTGATAAGGCAATCCAACCTGGATTTAACAATTCTCCTTTGCTAAACTCCCCCTTTTCGTAATCTCCTTTTTCAATTCTCTCTTTGGATTTTTCGCAGAAAACAAGAGGAATTGGTTCGCCCCAATATCTTTGTCTTGAAAAAATCCAATCCCGAAGTTTGTAATTAATGGTTTCTTCGCCACAAGCTTTTTTCTCCAACCATTTTATAGTTTGCTTTATTGTTTTGTTCAGCTCTATTTTTTTGATTGGCAAATTAAATTTTTTGGCAAACCCATAATCTCTTTCGTCGTGTGAAGGGACTCCCATTATCGCCCCATAACCATAATGAGGTAGGACGTAATCGGCAATATAAATAGGAATCTTTTCTTTGGTAGCGGGATTGATAGCATAAGCTCCTATAAAAACTCCTGTTTTTTCTTTGTCTTCCATCTGCCTCTCTATATCAAGCTTTTTTTTGGTTTCTTCTTGATATTTTTTCACATCTTCTAATTTGTCTGGAGTGGTAATTTTCCCAACTAATTCGTGCTCTGGCGATAAAACCATGAATGTTGCTCCAAAAATCGTATCTGGACGAGTTGTAAATATCTTAACTTCTAATTTGCTATCGTCAACAGAAAACACTATATCTGCGCCTTGAGATTTTCCTATCCAATTTCTTTGCATCTCTTTAATTTGTTCTGGCCAATCAAGCTTATCTAAACCATCAAGCAATTTTTCAGCATAATCAGTAATTTTTAAAACCCACTGTTTAATATTCTTCTTGGTAACAATGGTTCCGCATCTCTCACATTTTCCTCCAACCACCTCTTCGTTAGCTAATCCCGTTTTGCAAGAAGGACACCAATTTATTGGTAAGGTTGATTGATAAGCCAACCCTCTTTCAAATAATTTAAGAAAAATCCACTGAGTCCATTTATAATAATCAGGATCCGTGGTATTAAGCTCTCTCGACCAATCATAAGATAAGCCGATATTATTCATCTGTTTTTTAAATCTTTCTACATTTTCTTTAATGGAAATTTCTGGATGAATACCTGTCTTAATAGCATAATTTTCTGCTGGCAAGCCAAACGCGTCCCAGCCCATGGGATGCAAAACATTATAGCCATTCATTCTTTTAAAATGAGCAATAATATCAGAACCAACATATCCTCGAGGATGGCCCACATGAAGTCCAGCCCCAGAAGGATAGGGGAACATGTCTAAAATAAAAAACTTTGGATTTTTTGAAAAATCCTTTGCCTCAAAAATTTTCTCCTTCTCCCATTTCTTTTGCCACTTTTTCTCTATTGTCCTTGGGTCATATTTTTCCATGATTCTTTATTCTACGCAAAATTCTAAAATTTTTCAATAAAAAAGCCGAGCTATGCCCGGCCGTGAAATAAAGAGGATGTGTCTTTACAATCTCGTAAAAAAACTACGGAATCCACTTGTGTCTTTTATAGACAACTTACAGAGACCTCTCCACAGAGTTATGAGATCTTTCTTAAGGTTTCTTCTCGGTACATCGTTTTGCCACTTCATTCTTGCCCCCTTTAAATTATATTTATATTCTGCTCCCCTTATAATCTCTTGTCAAATTCTCTTTTCTCTTTAACTTCCCATGGCATCGATATCACTTGATAAGTTTGTTGCACTCTTAAAAAAGCTCAAATAACTTGCCAATAAAAAAGATATAAACGAGAAGATACATTGCCCCTTCCCAAATATGAATTCTGCGAGAAATACCGGAGATTATAAAAAGAAAAGTCGCAGCAGTTAAAACTGGCAATCCTAAATAAAAAGTTTTTTCATCTATTTGTAAAGTTTTAAAGAGTCCGGGAACGCCAACAACCACCAAAAGATTAAACACGTTGGAACCAAATACGTTCCCTAGTGCCAACTCTGATTTCTTTTGCAAAGCGGCTTTTACTGAGACCAACAGTTCTGGCAAAGAGGTACCAAATGCCACTGCCGCTAAAGAAATAACACCTGCGCCAATTCCCAAAATCTCGGATAGTTTTATTACAGAGTCAATAAGATATTTTGCTCCAAATACTAAAGATATAATTCCCGTTCCCAATATTAAAAAATCTTTAACACCTATCTTGGGTCTTTTCTCTGTTTTCTTCTTAGCTATTTTCTGACTCTGCAATTTTCTCCTTTCTATCCTCGCAGGAAGAACCTCATAAATTTCCTCTGTTTCTTCTTCTCTGTATAAAAAACTATATAAAAGATAAATACTATAAGCGAGTAGTAAAAGTAATGCCTCTATAAAAGTAATCTGTTTGTCCCACGCTATACCCAAAAAAAGAACCGTTGAAATTGCCAACAAGGGTAAATCTAAATCAATAAGGCTTTTGTGTATAAGAAGTCGTTTTCCGACGACTGCAGAGATCCCTATAACTAAAAGTATGTTGGCGATATTAGAACCAACAGCACTGGCAGGGACTATCTCCGTTACGCCTCGAAAAACCGCCATCATGGCTGATACAAGCTCTGGGAAAGAGGTGCCTAAACCGACAATAGTAACGCCAATAATAAAAGGCGAAATACCAAGGGCTAAACCAATCTTTTCAGCGCTTTGCAAAAGCCAATCAGCGCCCTTAACTAAAACAATAAGAGAAACAATAAAAATGATTATCCAAAAAAATAACATATATTTTTATAGATCCGTACGAAAAATTATTTTTTCCAAACTATTTAAAATGCTTCTTTATCTTCTTTATCTCTCTTTCGGTAATACGATCGCGTTTATTTGTTTTCATTTCATCCAGCCCTTTTGAAAATTCCTTTTCTGTAATTCCCTTGCTATTAGGAGCATCAAATTTGCGCATTACTGATTTAACATATTCCTTCTCTGCTGGACGCATGCGCATAGATCGCATTTTGACGGCGAACCGCCTCGGACTAATTCTGCCACCGCCACCGTGACGACTGAAAAAACTTCTTGTATGTCCTACGGATTTAGAACCTGAGTCCTCAGAAGCTGGCGATGATCGTTTCGAGTTTAAAAAACCCATGATTATTTAAAAATTAAAATTAACGAAACAATGACTTTTTATAAAATATCTATTTTTATATTAACATTTTCAGAAAATTTTACAAAATAACAATACAAAAACCTAGTGATTGATACGGACAAATAATTTTTGGGCATTCTTGGTTGTTTGATCAGCCACTTCTTCCAAGGGAAATTTTTTGATGCGAGCAACTTCTTGTGCAATAATTTTTACTCCAAAAGGATCATTTTTCTTTCGATTATAGCCTGGCGGAGAAAGATAAGGACAATCGGTCTCGAGCAAGACATTATCTAGGGATATTTTCTTAATAACTTGCTTCAGGTCAAGTTTGAAAATTATTCCATTAAAGCCGATTAAAAATCCTAATTCAATATATTCTTTCGCCTGCTCCCAGCTACCGGTAAAACAATGGATAACTCCTCTAAGTTTTTTACCATAGACAGCAGACAATCTTTTTAATGAATTGATTAAATCTTCGTGGGCCATTCTACAATGGATAATAATTGGTAAATCAAGTTCCGTTGCTAATCTAACTTCTTGATGAAACAAGGTTTTTTGCATTGACTTAAACTCCTCTAATTTCTTTTTAGTTTTTGGCTTCCAATAATAATCAAGTCCTATCTCGCCGATGGCAACGATTTTTTTATTCTGGGCCAATTTCTTATATTTCTCGTAACCAAATTCCTGTTCAAAAGGTGTGTCTCCATTATCTTCTTGTTTATCTATTTTAGTCTTGATTAATCCAGTATCTAAATTCATCGGATGAAGACCAATCGCAGAGTAAACTCCCTCATTATATTCTTGAGCAATTTCAACTGCTTTTTGAGAAGTAAAAAAATTAGTGCCCACATTGATAAGCCAAATATTATCTTTAAGACATTTTTTAATGATGCTGTCTCTATCTTTTACAAAAGTAGCGAAATTAAGATGTGCATGGGTATCAAAAAACATAATTAGTCAAGTCGCGGAAATAACGGCTTAGATTTCTTAATTTTTAACTGTTCAAAAATTTTCTCGGAGGTCTCGGGTAAAAACGGCTCGAGAAATTTAGCAATTTTTTCGATCGCTAATAATAAATCATTAATAATTGATGATTTATTTTCTGTATCTTCCCATGGTTTTTCTTTCTCTATATACTTATCACAAAACCCAATCAACTCCCAAATTGATTTCAAGACAGTATCAAATTGAAAATTATCTAGGGCCTTTTCATAATCACTTTCTGTCTTATCAATCTGAATTTCTAATTCTTGATTTTGAATTTTCAATTCTTGACCCTGTTTTTGAGCTAACTTTAGCACTCGGGCAACAAGATTCCCAAGCCCTTTTGCCAAATCACTATTATACCTTTCCTCAAACTTTTCAATCGTAAAATCACCATCTTTCGTACTGGGAATCTCTCGCAAAAGAAAATACCTAACAGCATCAGTCCCATATTTCTCTACTAGTTCGTAAGGATCTATAACGTTGCCTAATGATTTTGAAATTTTTTGACCATCAACACTTAAATATCCATGAACAAATAGTTTGTTCGGCAAAGATAGGTTAGCTGAAAGCAAGGCGGCTGGCCAATACAAACTGTGGAATACGAGAATTCCTTTTCCAATAACATGCAGTTTATTGTCATTATCTTGCCACCATTGTTGGAATCTTTCATCTCCATTACCATAGCCTAAAGCGCTAATATAATTAATCACAGCATCAAACCAGCACCAAATTTTTTGTGCCGAATCACCTGGAACATCAATCCCCCAGCCGCGTGCCCTTTCAGTAGAACGAGAAATACAAACATCTTCCAATCCTTTATTGAGAAAGCCTATTGCTTCGTTTTTCCGAGATTCTGGGATTATCTTAATGGCATCGCTTTCTATTAATTCTCTAAGCTGTTTTTCGTATTTTGAAAGTTTAAAAAAATAATTTTCTTCTTCTACGAATTCTGGTTTTGTTTTATGTTCGGGGCATAAGCCATCAACCAATTCTTCCTTCTTGTAAAATTTTTCACAACCCACACAATAAAGTCCTTTATATTTCTTCTTATAAATATCTTTTTCACAAGCCTTCCATAATTTTTGAACTGCTTTAATATGTCTTTCTTCAGTAGTCCGAATAAAATCATCAGAAGATAGATTCAGGGCTTGTTTGAGTTCTCTAAACTTTTCAGAGTTTTGCTTAGCAAACTCTTTGACTTCTATACCCACTTCTTCCGCAGCCCGGGCGATTTTTAGACCATTCTCATCGGTGCCGGTCAAAAAGAAAACCTCCTCGCCTAAAATTCTATGATAGCGGGCAATAATATCTGCTTGAATAATCTCTAATGCAAAACCAAGATGGGGAACAGAATTGACATATGGGAGGGCGCTGGAGATATAAAATTTTTTATTTTTTTTAGTCATCGTTCTTAACAACGATTACAAATTCACCCTTTATTTTATCTTTTTTTATATTCTCTATAACTTTGTCAACTTTGCCACGATAAATTGTTTCAAATTTCTTGGTCAGTTCTCTGCCCACTACTAATTGCAAACTATCGTCCAATCTCCTCAATTCTTCAAGCGTTTTAAGAATACGATGACAAGATTCATAAAAAATAATTGGATATTTTGTGTTTATCATTTCTTGAAAAAACTTTTTTCTTTTTCGTTTTTTAGGAGGAAATCCTAAAAATATAAATCTATCCATCGAACATCCTGCAATAGAAGCAATGGTTGTCACCGCAGAAGGTCCAGGAATCGGAATAATTTTTACTTGATCACCCAACAATTCGATTGCCTCTTGAATAAGCTTATTCCCTGGATCAGAAATTCCTGGCGTGCCAGCATCAGAGACTAAAGCCAAATTTTTGCCCTGGTTTAAAAGTTCTAAAATATAATCTATTTTTTTTACTTTTGAATGCTGATGATAACTAATACTTGCAGTATGAATCTCGTAATAATTCAATAATTTTCTTGTTACCCTAGTGTCTTCACATAAAATAAAATCGACCTCTTTGAGAGTCTTTAGAGCTCGAGCAGAAATGTCGTCAAGATTTCCTATCGGGGTCCCAATAATAAAAATTTTTGACATTTTCTTAAAAAGAATTCTCTTCTACTAGTTCTGCTGCTTGCTTGTTCTCAAAAAATCCTTTGGCAAGTTCAAAAAACATTCCGACTAAAGGAATGATAAGTATTGCCCCCATCAATCCCCATAATTTTGCTCCGACTAGTAAAGATATCAATACTAAAGATGGAGAAAGATTGAGAAATTTTTTGCTTAAAAGCGGCATAATAACGGAACTCTCTATTTGTTGAGCTATAAAAAAAGTAATAAGGAAAATAATAGCCTCTGGTAAACCCGCTATAGATAAAATAAAAATCGAGATAGCCGCACCGCTTAAAAGCGGTCCGATGCTTATAATAATATTAAAAATCCCAGCAAAAAGACCAAAGAATATAGCATATTTAATGTCTAAAACGAAACAAGTAATTCCAACGGTCAACCCTATAAAAAAACAACAGATAATTCTTACGCCAAACCAAGCGGCAATTTTTTTCTGACTTTTACTCCAAACCGTTAAAACTCTTGTTTTGTGTTTTTTGGGAAAGACAAGCATTAATGTTTTAGCAATCCCTTTCTCTTCTAAAGAAAGAAAAAACGCAATAGAAAAAATGGCTATTGAAGAAAATATCCCTCCGAATACCGAACCCACGGCAGTGAAAATATTGGAAGAAGCGCCAGAAAGCATGTTGCTGATTGATTCGGAAAATGTCTGAAAATCCTTTAATGCTTCTATCCTCAATCCGCTAAAGTAAGGAGTGATTTGATTAAAATAGATTGGAAGATTGGCAGAAAACTGCTGGAGTTCTGAAAACAGCAATGGTGCGATGAGGAAAATAAAGGATCCCAAGAAAGCAAAAACGCCTAGATAAATTAAAATACTTGCCAATATTCTAGGTATGCGAATCTTAATCAAAAAATTAATTGCTGGATTAAATAAAATAGAGATAATAAGGGCAAAAACAAACCAAATCAAAATATCTCTCACCAAAAAAATAAGATAAAGTATTGTCAACGCAAAAATAATTTTAACAATAGTCCCCCATGAAATATCTAAAAGACGAGAAGATATTTTTTCCGAATTTTCCGATACAGCATATTTAATTGGAACTTGATCTTCTTCCATTTTTTCTCTGTTATTGGCTGATCTTAAAACGCTTTTAGCAAATTCTCAAATCTCTTCTTGTCTTTAAATGGTCCGATTAAAGCAAGGTTAAGTTTCTCGGGCTGAAAGATGTCTTTAGCTACTGCTAGAATTTCTTTTGCATCTACTTTCTCAATTTCTCTAAAAATTTCCCTTGGAGTTAAAATTTCATTTTTAAGAAGCTCTTGGGCGCTATAGAAAGAAGCTAAAGCATCAGAAGCCTCCAAAGATAAGGCCATCTTGCCCTTGATATATTCTTTAGCTTTTTTGATTTCTTCTGGTCCTACTATTTCTTGAGAAATCTTTTTATATTCTTTTAATATAGCTTTTATGGCTTTCTCTACGTTTTTGTTATCAAGCCCAGCCCTAGTAAGTAAAAATCCTGAATCTGGATCGCTCTCTATCGAAGTAGATATATAATAGGCTAAGCCCAAACGCTCCCGCACCTCCATAAAAAGTCGAGAGCTCATCATTCCACCGAGAATTGTTGCTAAAAGCTGAAAAGCATATCTTTGTGGATGAAAAAGATTATAACCTCTTACACCTAAACAAAGATGTGTTTGGTCTGTTTTTTTAAAATATGGCAATGATTTTGGCTTAATTTGCTTCTCGACAACCTCTATTTTTTTAGCACTCTTGGCTTTACTTAATTTGAAAAAATATTTTTCCACTTTTCTAATGGTGTCCTGTTCGTCAATATTGCCAGCAATACATATTAAAGAATTCGGGGCAGTATAATGTTTTCTTCTATAATCAGATAATTCTTGACGAGAAATTGATCTCACTGTTGATTTACTTCCAGCAATGTCCCACCCAGCTGGTTGATCTCCGTAAAGAACCTTTCTCCAAAGCGTCTGAACATAAAGCATTGGATTATCTAAATACATGTTTATTTCTTCCACGATAACTCCTTTTTCTTTCTCAATCTCCTTTGCTGGTAATGTGGAATTCAAAAAAATATCTGCGACCCAATCAAGAGCTAAATCAAAATGTGATGCCTCAACCTTAGCATAATAACCCGTATATTCTTCTCCGGTAAAAGCATTATATTCCCCACCAATTTTATCCAGTGTTTCTACTACTGCCATTGGAGTAGGTCGCTTCTTGGTTCCTTTAAAAAACATATGTTCTAAAAAGTGAGAAATGCCGCTAATCTCTCTGTTTTCATACTTGCTCCCTACTTTTGCTAGCGCTAAAACCGTTACTGCTTGAGTATTTTTATCTGGCACAGTAATAATGCGTAAACCATTTTTTAGAATCGTTTTTTTATACATATTGCCTAAAGTATACATCAAATTAATTATAAAAACAAAGAGCGATTTTTTGTTAGAACCACTGCAGAGAGATTTTTTTTGGATTAATCGGTCTACCAAAAAATTTAGTTCCGATATCTTTGAATTTATCGCTTAAATCAGTTGTTAAAAATTCAATTTTTGAATTCTTGGCCAAAATATTTTCTATTTCAGAATGTCTTTTCAAATAATCTTTTAATTTTTCAGCGATTATTTTCCCTTCTGAAACAATTCTAATTTTATTTCCAATAATTTCTTTAATTTGATTTTCTAAAAAACCATAATGAGTACAACCGAGAATTAAAGTATCAATATTTTCTCTGATTAAGGATTCTAAATAATTTTTCAAAATTGTTTTAGTTGACTCAGAATCCTGTTTTCCTTCCTCTACAATCGGTACAAGAAGTGGACAAGATTGTTGAAAAACTTGTATTTGAGAATTAAGTTTTCTTAATTCCTTTCTAAATGCATTGGAATCAACTGCGCTATTTGTAGCCATAACTCCAACACGATTATTTTTAGTTATTTCTGTAGCTGATTCAACTGCAGGAATAATTACTCCCAAAACTCTTTTTTCAGGATGGTGTTCTGGCAAATATTCTCTTTGGATTTTTCTAAGGGCTTCACTGGAAACAGTGTTACAAGCTAAAATTATTAAACGACAACCCTTATTAAAAAGAAAATCCACTGCTTGTTTTGTAAAATCGTAAATCTGTTCTTGAGAACGATTGCCGTATGGCGCCCGCGCTGTGTCACCTAAATAAATATAATAATATTGTGGCGATTCTTTTACCATCTCTCTTAGAATCTCCAGGCCTCCAAATCCAGAATCAAAAACTCCAATTGAACTTTTTTTTAAAATCTCCTTTGCCATAATGTCTATACTCTACCAAAAGATTGCTTTAATAGCGATTTTTTGATACTTATTGCTTTCCTTTTTCTAATTTTCCAGTAGAATAAGATGCATAATTAATAAAAGAAAATGCCCAAATATCTAACCTTGGAAGGATTTGAAAAATTGAAAAAAGAATTGCATTATCTAAAAACCGTTGAGAGAAAAAAACTTGCTGAAAAGTTAAAGCTTGCTATTTCTTTCGGCGACTTGTCGGAAAACTTTGCATATAAAGAAGCTAAAGAATCTCAAGGGTTTTTAGAGGGAAAAATATTAGAGCTACAACAGACTATTAATAGCGCAAAAATTATCAAAAGGCAATCGAAAAGCAAATTTGTTATAATCGGTTCAATCGTAACTGTGGATCCAGATAAAGAAAAATTCCAAATTGTTGGAGCCGAAGAATCAAATCCTTTAGATAATAAAATCTCTTATAAATCTCCTATTGGAAGAGCTCTTTTAGGAAAAACCATTAATGAGAAAATTGAAATCAAGGTTCCGCAAGGAAAGATTGAATATAAAATCTTTAAAATTGAATAGAATAATAATTCTGGATCACATTAAAAAATCGCTTTTCCAGCAATTTTTTGACTAGCGTTAGATTATCTCTTCTTGTAAGTTTTGCTCCCTCTGCGTTCTATGTTTAAAACATTGATTAAATTGTCCTTTTTGCAAAAAATGATACGAATATCACCTTTGCGAACACGAAAAATGTCATCTCTTGCTTTCAGTTTCTTGATATCCAAATTCTGGAAATTATTGCTATCTATCTGTAGTAAAATTTCTTTAACTCTTTTTTTTCTTCGAAACTTAATTTATTTAATATTTTTTCAATCTTGTCCATGAAAGATATTACAGGCGTTGTAATAACTCTTTGGGGTCGATACCTCTTTTTTTAAGTTTGGTAAAATCTATTACTTCCTCCCATGCGCCAGTTCCAATAGGGCTAATCTTGAATAAGGGTTTAGATCTTTTAAAAACAATAAAAGAATATCCCCTTTGGACTTTTTGGGCATAATCCTGCATATTTTCTCTTAAATTCTTGAGTGTAACAATATGTTCCATAATTTTAAGTTAAACATTACCTTAATTTAAGTTTAACTTATCGATTTGCTTTGTCAAAAACATTTGTAAAAAAATCCTTTTCGATCTCTCTAAAAATCAAAGCGTTAACTTCAGAGTATAAATATTAAACATCTATAGATTTTAAACTCTCTATTTTTATTGCTATCGCCTATAAGCTATCCTATAAAAATCCTTGTATGTTAAGCCTTGAACAATCACCCCGATTAATAATCCGTAGATAAGATTATTATAAAAATTGAAAGATAATAGAATCGCCAGACCGATAATTGCTATAAACCAATGATGGAGATGAATTATATAATTCTTTATCTTAAATATTAAAGATCTGAACCGTCCTTGTTCTCCCTCTCTTTTCCCTGCGCAAAACGCGGCTATTAGATATCCAAAAACAAGACCAGTACATAATATTAAAAAATTCATATTCAATTGTACAAAATTTTGTCCAGAAACCGCTTTCTTGACAATTTTTTGTTTGACACACAATGTTTAGAGTGTATAGAGGTTCAGTTTCCAAACGCAACACATTACCTTAACAAATGTCTTCTCCTAGAATAGTCCTCTTTGCCCTTCTTTAAGAATATATCGACAATTTCAATCCGCTTCTCTTTCGAAAATAAAGCAAATAAAATTCGCCAACGACCAATACGGAGGCGATATCCGAACTTAGTATTCTCGATCTTCCTAACCTGCGGATACGAAAATGGATTCTCTCTTAGTTTTTTTATCTCAAGATAAAAACTTTGTTTTAATTTGTCGGGTAATTTGCCAAATTCTTTATCAGCTCGAGGCGCAAAAAAGACCTTAAACATTTATTTTAATTTATGTTTTTTCGCTATCTCTCCCAGACTGATAAATTTCTTGCCTCGGCTTTCCTCAAGTGCGACATTAAATCTTGCCGCCTCTTTTAAGTCCTCAAGGGTCTGTTCAATTTCCTCCCATTTTTTAAGTGGGAAAATGACTACCGGCTCTTTACCAATCTCTATTAAATTTTTTTCCATTACTTTAACCATGTAATTTCATTATATTTCTAACCAAAATTTTTCCTCTAAAAAAACCTTCTCTTAAGCTCTTGTTTTAATAATGTTTTATATATAATTTTGTGATTACATCCACAATATTACATTAAATTTCGCGTATTGTCAAAGCGTAAATTTCGAGGTGTAGATGTTAAACATCTACGGATTTATTTAAAAATTATCCTCTAGACACAAAAAATTTGCGGTCACAAAAAAAGAGAACGAGAATTAAAATACTTGTCAACAATTGGAATAAGCCCAACGGAAGCTCGTTAAGAATAGATAAAATAATAAACAAAACTAAGAAAAAAATTGTTGATAGATACCAAAATCTATTTTTCTCTATCAGGAGCAATATTCCTAAGATTAAAAGAAAAATATCTACCATACAAGAAAAAAACAAAACATAAAACAATAAACCAAGATTTTCGCCTAATGCTAAGATTGCCCACGAAAGGAAACAGGAAAGCAAACCGGAAATTACGCTCATAATTATAACTAGCCAAGCTCCGGCCTTTGACTTCTTGGGCAAATTTAATGAAGATTTAAAAAATTTTGGAATCTTGTACAACATAGATAATAATCGCCCCATGGGGGCAAGCTAAGCTTGTAAAATAGTACAATCATTGATCTGCAACATTCAGGGATTTAAACTCTAAGCGTTGAATTTTTGTTTTAGATAATCAACAAGGTTATCTATTTTTATTCTCTCCTGCTTCATTGTATCGCGGTCGCGGATGGTGACAGATTCATCTTCTATGGTATCAAAGTCAATTGTAGCGCAGAAAGGTGTTCCTTGCTCATCTTGTCTGCGGTAACGACGGCCAATTGAGCCGAGTTCGTCGTATTGGGTCATAAAATTTGACCTGAGCAAATCATAAACTTGTTTTGTTTTTTTAACTAATTCCTGCTTATTTTTGACTAATGGCAAAACAGCCACTTTGATAGGAGCTAATTTTTTATGGAACTTTAACACTGTCTCTGATGCTTTTGCAGATTGAGTTGTTTTTGTTCTGCCTCCAGAGATTTCTTGATATGCCTCTGTTAAAAAAGCCAACAAACTTCTCTCAACTCCAACTGATGTTTCTATGACATACGGAATGTATTCTTTCTCTGTTTTTGGGTCTTTGTATTTTAAATCCTCTTTACTGAATTTGCTGTGGCGGGATAAATCCCAATCACCGCGATTATGAATTCCCTCAATTTCCTGCCAGCCGAACGGAAATTTGTATTCCAAATCAATCTGCCTTTGGGCGTAATGAGCTCGCTCTCCTTCCGGAATTTCTATCATTTTTAAATTCTTTTTATCAATTCCTAAATTAAGATACCAATTTAATCTCTCTTCTTTCCAATATTCAAACCAATAATCTGCTTTTTCCGGATTACAAAACCATTGCATTTCCATTTGTTCAAACTCTCTAGTGCGAAAAATAAAATTCTTGGTCGTAATTTCGTTACGAAACGCCTTGCCTATTTGAGCAATGCCAAAGGGTAATTTTAAGCGACTTGTTGTTAAAACATTTTTGAAATTAATATAAATTCCCTGACATGTCTCTGGTCTTAAATAGGCAATCGAACTCTTGTCTTCTACTGAACCGATAAAGGTTTTCATCATCAGATTAAATTGTTTCGGATTACTAAGTTCTCCTCCACATTCCGGACATTTGTTCCCCTCAATTCCATCTAATCGAAATCTTCTGTGACATTCTTTACATTCCACTAGTTCATCTGCGAAACCAACTGAAAGATGCCCTGATGCTTCCCAAACCCGTGGAGACATTAGAATGGCAGCATCCAGACCAACAATATTTTCGTGACCTTGGAGCATGTCTTTCCACCATTCCTTTTTGATATTCTGCTTTAATCCAACTCCTAGAGGTCCAAAATCATAACTGGAATTAAACCCACCATAAATCTCTGAAGAGGGGAAAACAAATCCTCTACGCTTAGACAAAGAAATAATTTTTTGCATTAAGTTTTCCATAATAAAATTTTGTTTATAAAACGAGGGGAATAATTTTTATGAATCATTCGAGATCAAGTGAGCGCGCTGGGCGAGCTGAAAAGTATCCTTCCCGAGCGTTACTTCTATTCTACTTTCCCTTGTTCTCCAAACGCTTCAGTCGTAATCTGCGTGCTTGTCGCTTCCACTTGCTGTTCTGCCCATGCGTCAAGTGCACTAACTGTTATCATTCCAACCAATGGAACAAACTTACCCTTTTGAGTGCTTGTTGGCTTCAACATTATTTGAAAAGCCAGTTGGAGAGGTTCTTCTACTCCCTGATTCGGATCTAAATCGCCTATTGACCAGACTATTTCCCTTGTAATTGGATCAAAGGCAAGCTTTTGAGGCAAAACTTGACCTGTCAATTTTACTTGGAAGGGCAAAATTGCTTGCATCTTGGCATCTTTCACCGGATTGTAATAATTCTTGACTCTCCAAAGAACAGTAAACAAGCTCTCTTCTCCAACTTGAGGAGGAAAATTACCTTGACTGCCAAAAATTTCATCATCAACAAAAACATTTTGAACCAACTCAAGATTTGTTTTAACTTTAGTTACAAATTTTCTCCTTGCTTGACCCAAAATAATTTCATTTTCAAGTCGGGCTTTAGTAATATTCTCAACATTATCTTTAAGGTTTATCCAAAATTCTACTGTTGCCTCTTCTCCAGTATCTAAAAATTGAAGCTTAGGAACATCGTGCCAATCCCAAATAATTGAATTATCTCCTAATTGGGATCGCCCCAATGAAGAACGAATAGTTTCAAAATCAAATAACTGGCCATTAAATTTACTGGCTAAAAATAAATGTTGCAAAGGGTTGTTCCCTATATTCTTAAAGATAATCTCGTAATGCAAAAGATCTCCAGGATTAGCTATGTAATTAGTAGAATTATTAATGGTTTGAGTTATGTATAAAGAAGGCTCTACAATCTTTATTTGTCGGGTTGTCCGCTTTAAAACAATAAATTCTCCTCTCTGCCAAAGACCAATTTCTGACTTAAAAACATCTGTTGTTCCGGTCTCTCCATCTATGCTTCCCCTGATGTCAATTCTTCCTCCTTCTGCTTTACTTAAATGAGAAATTCGCCATTCTTCGTCAGAGATGCCCTTCGGTTCTATCCCTTTCAAATTGAATGCTGTCGGGTAATTTATTCTTATTTCTAAATCCGAAAGAGGGTAGTCAATACTAGAAAAATAATTCAAAGAAAAATTCATTTCCTGACCACTTCCGACCCCCGAAGGAGCGTCAAACTCAAAAGTCAGAGGAACTTCGCCGACTGTAATCAAATGACTTGTTTTAGAAACATATGTGGCTTTTAGATTGCGAGGGCGGTAAGAAACCATTGCTTTCGCTTCTTTTATTTCTCCTTGTTCGCCAAATATTCTGGTCTTAAATTTAAAAATCTTTTCTTGTCCTGGATAAATCGCCCCACCCAACTCTTCGCTTTCTTTAATAACGCGCATAAATTCTCCATTAGCTGGTTCAGCTGTATTGGGATATTCAAATGTTAGGATCGGTTCGTCGAGTCGAATATCGCCATTATTTTTAAGACGAACGCTATATTCTATTTCTTCCCCAATAATTACTGTTTCGGGTCCGAAAATCTCAAGTCGCAAAATTTCTTTAGAATAACTATTGCCTTGATAAAGCGAATAACCAATTGCTCCGAATATTAAAACTCCAATAATTAAAAAAATTATTATTTTATTTATCATCTTTTTTCTTTCTTCTTAATTTTTCTAAAAATTTAACTTGCTTTCTTGTTTCCATTTTTTTATTAACATCTCTTGAAACGAAAATTTGATGCTTAAGATTTTTAATACGATGACTTATTTCATAAGGGGTAATATATTGTCCAAACTTTTCCTTTGGAAAAAGTTTTTCTTCTATCGCAATTCTCTCTTTTTGTGTATAAGTACCTCCGCCAGGAATTTTGCCTGCTGTCTTTTTTAATTGCTTACGAAACCTATCTCTAGTAAGAAATGGTCTTGACCCAAAAATCCCTCCGAGACCTTCATCTCTCTTGGTAATTTTATTTTCTTTCACTCTTTCATGTCCGCTTCCCGGGATACCGGAAACCGTTTTCTTGTTTTTATCCGTAACGATAGTTTTGCCTGTGTCTATAAATGTTCTTAAAAATTTAGGAACAGCCATGTGCTAACTATTTATTATTAATTATTTACTTTTTATCACTTTACTACAGTTTTAGTCCTAACCAAAATTCGTAATTATTAATTTTGAATTGCTTCTCAATATTAAAAGATTCCCTCTCTTTCTTTTGGAAAATCAAATCTTTAGCTCTAGTTTGCAATAAAATTAATTCTTTGTTTCTCTTCAAAAGTTCTGTTAAACCCTTGTCACCGCTGCAATAAATTATGATTTTATCTTCTGGCTTGCATCCTGCCTTTTTTCTCATCCCTTGAATACCACGTGTCACTTCACGTATTGCCCCCTCATTTCGCAATTCAGTTGTAATTTTAAAATCATATTCCAACTTCCAACCATCTCCTTTTGCGATATCTTCTTTAAATTCAATGCTCTTAACATTAAGCTCTTCTTGAATTAAATCAAGCAATTCTTGATCAAGTTTTTCTGCCTTAATTTTTAAACTATTTAAGGGCTGTCTAACCTTAATACCATTTTCACATCTGATATTAAGTCCCGTACTTACTATTCCTCGTACTGTATTCATTTTTTCTTCCAATTCATTATTAATAAATTTTTCATCTGTTTCGGGCCAATCTTCCAAATGCACACTTTGTTTCAATTCCTTATCTGTCAATCCAAAATAAATTTCTTCACTAATAAATGGCGTAAAAGGAGCAGCTAATCTTACAAGAACAAAGAGTACATAAGCCAAAGCAGAAGAGGCCTCTTCTAGCTCTTCTTTAGAATTGGGTTTCTGAAATCTTTTTCTCGAGCGGCGGACATACCATAAAGACAAATCATTAATTACAAAATCATCAATCAGGCGAGCAGAGCTGGTTATATCGTACTTGTCTAGCTTTTTAGTTGTATTTTTAATGAGTCGATTTAGTTTCGATAAGATCCATTTATCTAATATATTCTTACTCTCTGTCATTTTTTGGGTTAAACTGGAAGAGACTTTTAATCCCTTGCTATAAGTTTTCCAAAAAGTATAGCAATTCCAAAAAGTCATAACAAACTTCTTGAACCGTTGATCTAGGTCTTTTTCATCAAACAACTTTGGATCCCACGGCTGATTGACAGTAAAGGAATACCATCTCAAAGCATCGGCTCCATATTTTTCAATCATCTCCCATGGATCAACAACATTACCCTTTGATTTTGACATTTTCTGGCTCTTTTTATCTAAAAGATGTCCCAAAACAATAACATTCTTATATGGGGACTCAAAACCAAGCAGAGAAGAAATAGCTAAAAGTGTATAAAACCAACCTCTTGTTTGATCTATTCCTTCACTGATATAATCAGCAGGGAATAACTTAGGTGGTCTATCGGCCATAGTTTTCTCTGTCTGAACTAATCTAGTAGAAAATGGCCAATGGCATTGAGCAAAAGGCATTGAACCAGAATCAAACCAACAATCGATTACTTCAGAAACCCTTCTCATTGGCTTGCCACATTCGGGACATGAAAAATTAACTTCATCAATGTATGGCCGATGAAAATCAAGTTCTCCTTTTTGATTATATGGAAAAAATTTAGGATTAATCTCACTAAATGTTCCCGTGGGAGTAGAAATTTCTTGTTTATGTTCAGCTGTTTCTTCTTTTGTCCACCCCATAAACGAACTTTTCAGCATCATAATAAGAATTTCATGAGTTATGACTAAAATCTTCTTGTTCTTAAACTTTTTGTCAATTTCTTTTATAAAATCTAAAATTCTTGTCCTAACCTCAGAAAAATTTTCTCCTTCAATAAATTTATTATCAAATTTTTTCAAAAAAATTTCCTTTGGAGCGATGTCTCCTCTTGGATTAAAAAACTCTCTGCCCTGTTGAATATTTTTGCCATTAAAAACTCCCGCATTGATTTCTCGAAGACGAATATCATATTTTACTTTCTTGCCCAATGCTTTAGCTACAAGCTCCGCTGTCTGCGAAGTTCTTAAAACATCAGAAGAGAATATAACATCTATTTTTTCATTCTTGATTTTTTCAATAATTTCGTTAATTTGAGATTTGCCCTTCTTCGTTAATAAAGATTTTTTAGGTTCTGGCCATGAACAATAAAATTCTTCAACATTTGAAGTTGACTCTCCATGCCTCAAGACAAAATATTTATTGGTAGTAAATTTTTGATTTTTTAAATCTTCTCTACTCCCAATAACTTCTTGATGTTCACAAGATTCGCATTTCCATATCGGTAAAGGCGTTCCCCAATATCTTTCTCGTGATAAAGCCCAATCCCTTAATCCGTTTAACCATTCTCCAAATCTTCCTTCTTTAATGTGGTCAGGCATCCAATTAATTTCTTTATTGTTCTTAATCATTAGCTCTTTTACAGCAGTTGTTTTAATAAACCAACTCTTTTTTGCGTAATATAAAAGGGGAGTATCGCACCTCCAACAAAAAGGATAATCATGCTCGTATTGTTCTTCTGCGAATAAGGAGCCAGTTTCCCGAAGATGCTCAATAATCAATGGGTCTGCCTGTTTTACAAATTTTCCTTTCCATTTTTTAACCTCTGATTTAAATTTTCCCTCCTCGTCCACAGTTAACAAAATTGGAAATTTATTGTTTTGTTCTTTCAATTTTGTATTTTGCGCTTTTATCAACTCCATGTCTTCCTGTCCGAACGCGGGAGCAATATGTACAAGCCCCGTTCCTTCATCTATCGTTACAAAATCAGCTGCCAATATTTTATAAATATTGTTTGACTTTTCTGTAAAAGAAACAATCTTCTTATCAAATAATGGCTTATAATCTAAACCAACTAATTCCTTGCCCTCAAATTCTTTAATCACTTTAAAATCAGCCTCTAAAACATTTCGCCTCTCTTTGGCTAGAATCAGATATTCTTCCTTTGTTTTGACTAAAATATATGTAATTTTAGAATTAACAGCTATAGCTACATTGCCAGGCAATGTCCATGGAGTCGTGGTCCAGACAAGTAAATGCGTATTTTTTTCAAACTTTTTATCTTTGATCTCAAATTTTACGTAAATCGCGGGCTCTCTAATCTTTCTGTACCCCTGAGCAACCTCATGAGACGAAAGCCCAGTGCCACATCGAGGACAATAAGGAATCACTTTATAATCTTGATAAAGCAGACCCTTGTCTGCTATTTGTTTGATAATGTTGAAAACGCTTTCCATATAAAATACATCGCTAGTAATATAGGGATTCTCTAAATCCAACCAAAAGCCGATTCTCTCTGTAAGATTTGTCCAGTCCTTAGCATATTTCCAGACCGATTCCTTACATTTCTCATTGAATTTATCAACGCCATATTCTTCAATCTCTTTTTTATTCTTAAGTCCCAACTCTTTTTCCACAGATAATTCCACTGGCAAACCGTGAGTATCCCAGCCCGCTTTTCGCAAAACTCTTTTGCCTTTCATTGTTTGATAGCGACAAATTATATCTTTATACGCTCGAGCCAAAATATGATGAATTCCGGGTTTCCCATTGGCAGTTGGAGGTCCTTCATAAAATACAAAATCACCCCCTTCTTTTTTTAGAGATTTTTCAAAAATTTGATTCTTTTTCCAGAATCTTATTATCCTTTCTTCTGATTTTGAACGATTTATCTCCATAATATAAATGGATTTACTAATAATAACAGATCTCGTGGCTTACATCTTTTGAGGAATAGAAATTCCTAGTAATTCTAAACTATTTTCTAAGATTTGTCTTGTAGCCACAGTAAGAGCTAGCCGAAATTCTTTTTTCTCTTTTGTTTTTGCTTTTAAAATTGAATGTTTCTCATAAAAAATATTATATTTCTGGGCTAAATCAAAAATAAAGTTACAAATTAAATTTGGCGAAAAATTATTTGCTGCTTCTTTAAGAATCTCCGGAAATTTACGTATAGTTCTTAAAATCGTTACTTCTTCTTGATTAAAATCAGTAAGATTCATGTGAAAAACAAGAGAATCAGAATCCATTCTATCGATTACACTTTGACAACGCACAGCAGTATATTGAATATACGGTCCGGAATTGCCCTCTAAAGATAAAATACTATCCCAGTCAAAAATTATATCTTTTGCGTGATACCGCGATAAATCATTATATTTTATCGCTCCGATAGCAACTTGTTTAGCAATCTTTTCTCTCTGCTTCTCTGATCCGTCTTTAACAGTTTTTGACTTATCAACAATTTTTCTTGCTCTTTTAAATAATTCTTCTAATATGCTCTCTAAATGAATGGTGTCCCCTTTCCTTGTAGAAAATTTACCATGCGGCCACCTGATCAAACCGTGAGCGACATGAACAAATTGACTCTTTTTTCCATAATCAAGCATTTCTGCTGCCTTGAAAACTTGCTCAAAATAGAATTTTTGATCAACTCCCACTTCCCAAATAATCAAATCTGGATTCCATTTGTCTATTCTATATTTTATGGTAGCCAAATCTCTTGTTGCGTAAGTAGTCGCCCCATCTGATTTTAAAAGCATTAATGGTATTTTGTTTCCAGAAAGAGGGATAACTAGTGCATTCTGGCTTTTTTCAGCAAGGCCTTTTTTCTTGGCTTCTTTAATTATCAAGTCTGCCTTGTCTTGGTAAAAACTTTCCCCTAAAGCGTAATCAATTTTTATTCCCAATATATTATAAACTCTGTCAAATTCTTTTAAGCTAGCAGATACGCAAGTCTTCCATATTTTTTTGGCCTCTTTATCTCCTTTTTCTAATTTTTTAAACCAATCCCTTGCTTCTTGTAAAAGATTATCGTCACTTTGTGATTCTTTGTGAAACTTCACATAAAGATCTTCTAGGTCTTGAATTTTTAAATCTTTTAAATCCTTCTTGCTCCATTTCTTTGTTGCAACAATTAGTTTTCCAAATTGAGTGCCCCAGTCGCCTAAATGATTGTCGCCGATACATTTCCAACCAAGAAATTTATAAATATTATAAATTGCTTGTCCAATAATGGTTGAGCGCAAATGACCAACGCCGAACGATTTGGCAATGTTTGGAGAAGAATAATCTATGACCATCGTTTTTTTCTCTCTGCCCGCTCCATGCTTGTTTTTTTCTTTTAAAATTTTTTGCAAAGAAATTAAAAGTTCATTCTCTGATAGCCAAAAATTTATAAATCCTGGCTCCTTTGCCTCAATTTTTTTAATGCTTTGTCCTATTTGTAAGTATTTAATCAAATTCTCTGCTATTTCCATAGGATTTTTCTTTATCTTCTTTCCAATTAAAAGAGCTGCATTTGTGGCGTAATCACCATGACTCTCTCTTTCTGAAAACTCAACTAAAATTCGGGGAATATCAAAATAAGGAAGTTTACCTTCCTTTTGAGCTAATTCAATCGCTTCAATCACAAAAATCTTAAGCTGCTCCTTATTCATTCTTTTTAGTTTAGCTCCAAAAACCTCTTTTGTAAAACAAAAAAAACGCCTTACTGGCGATTTTAATTCTATAAAAGACACCTAAGTATTCAATACTAGTCACCCATTAAAGTCTTTGCTTCATTAATCAGGGATAAGATTTTCTCTTGCTTAATCCTATTTTCCTGACAAAATTTCTTAACGTCAATCTCTAGAATATCTTGCACTATCATCATCCTTTGAGAAGCAAATATTTCCATTAAATAATTTGTGAGCGAAGGAAGGATAGTAATCGGATAAAGTTTTTTGTTCTCAACTATTGTTTCCAATCCCTTGTTCATAGGATAATTCCAGCCAAGAAGCTCTATCCCAACCCCTTGCGAATATTTTTTTGCCTGTGAAGTAAATTTCGCGTTAGTAATAATGATCGGTTTTATATCATATCCTTTAAATTTTTTAAAATAGTTGCCTTGATTCAAATCTAAAAAACGAGACCAAACCATTAAAACTATTGATAAATCAATTCTTTCTCCCGAACGTTTTCTAAACTTGCACTCGCTTACATAAAGAAATTTATTCTTTTCTGCCAGAAAATCAATTTCGTGCTTAGCGTATCGGCCCTTAATTTTTTGATTTAAAGAAACATCGAAGCCCTGGGTTAAAAAAATGTCTCCAATATATTTTTCAAAAGGAAAACCGCTTGGACCCAATTTTCTTATTGCCTCTTTCAAGCTAAAGCGCAAGCCCGATGGTTTGTCTTTCCTTTTAAGAAGCTGTTTTGCTTTTTTAAAAATCTCTGAAGTTTTAATTCCAGGAAATGCCTGATCTCGAATCTTCGAAGCAATCTCTTGTGCTAATTTTTCTGAAGCCCCGGCTCTACGTGCACTATTAAAAACCTTTTTCAAAGAAAACGGCTCCCTTTCGCCTCTTAAATTAATAACATAAATCTTTTCCATGCTTTGATTATATCTTAAATCCGTACTTGAATAAAGCACTCAGCGGGAGGCAACGAGTGAAGGAAATTCGAGCAAAAATAAAAAACGCCAAAAGCGTCAAAAATTATATTCCAGCACTCTAAATGCTAAAATTTGGATATATTAATATATCAATCCTTAAAAAGAAACATCTCCCGAATAGCCACTAACGTCTCCCGAATAGCCACCGGTTAATGCGCCAATAGTAAAACCGCAGAGAGGAAAACAACCACCAGCATCATGGGGTTCCATGGTTCTATCGTCTAATCCAAGTATTATGTCTGCATCGCTAATCATAATTTTTATATTAATAATTATATTTTATTTTACTTCTTTTTAGTTTTTTTTGTCAAGGATTGAGCGTCTTTTTTCTGTAGAGAGTGCTTAATTTGCTTTTCAAATTCTTGAATTTTTTGTTTTAATTCAATCATTCTTAATTCTCTGCCAACTGTTAGTTTGTGAAATCTTTCTAGCTCGTTAATCCTTTCTTGGAGCTCTATGGTTCGTATTTTAACCTGCTCATCCAGTCCTTCTGCTTGTTCTTCAAGCTCTTGAGTCCTGGCCTTAACCTTTACTTCTAGAATATCTCTTGTTTCTTCTAGTTGCTTTTGCGACTTTTTTAAACTCTTCGTCATTTGATTAAAGTTTTTAGCCAATTGACCGAGTTCATCTTCGCTTTTTATCTGAATTTCATAATTCAAATTTCCCTTAGCAATTTCGCTGGTGCTTTTTATAAACAATTCGATTGGCCCAATTAAGTGTTTAATCAAAAAAAACGATACAAGAAATCCTAAAACAATAATTAAAGTAGCAATAAATCCTCCCTGAATTAGCACATATTGAGAGGTAGGATTTTTTAATATTTCTTTCGTAAGGTAACCTAATTTAGAAAGAAAAAATATGAAAAAAATAGAACAACTTAATGCTACTGAAATAACTATATAAATAATAATTTTTGTTTTAATGCTCATAAAATTTTCGAATTTAATCCTTGGGGGATTAGTCTATCTCAAAAATAATATTTACCGAAATTTCTATTTTATTTTCTCCAGTTTCTATTTGGGGCATCGGCGAGCCGCT
>Ga0307928_10000423_pt1 | contig 32066 bp, 44 predicted proteins | sample AceLakmetagen232_FD_201815 | JGI IMG/M metagenome (GOLD analysis project Ga0307928, IMG submission 201815) | Saline water microbial communities from Ace Lake, Antarctica - #232 | ecosystem: Environmental > Aquatic > Non-marine Saline and Alkaline > Saline | place: Antarctica: Ace Lake... | reverse complement strand
CACCTGCCTGAGCCCGCCCCACATATCCCAGGCGCTATCCGTCGATCTCTGTAGCGCCGCGATGAACGGATCCAACTCCGTGACCGCCCCTGCTGTCGCTTCCCCCACCGCCTTCATGCCAGAAGACACGACCGCCTGTGCACTGGTCAGGGATTCCAGGCCCACGGTAGCCTCGTAGGCCGCTTCTGCCATCCTGAGGGGGCCCACGTACTGATCCTCAATGCCCAGCGCCAACGCCTGATTGTAGAGCATCTGCGCCTCGGCCAGCTCTTCATAGGCCTGCGCAGTAGTGAGTGCGGCCGGGGCAAGAAATCCTAGTACCTGTATGGCCTCGTCCCAGACTGTGCCTTCCACCAGGTCGGTCATCTGTTCGGCCAGGTAGCCTACGGCAGGCGCCGCCTTCTCTCCTGCGGCAACCTTCAGGTCTTCCAATGCAGCGTTCATACGTTCAATGGAATCACTGTAGTCGTCAGTAATCCCACCCGCCGCCTCAATTTCCTCCCGCCCGGTACTGATGACGCTGGTCAACATCGCCTGTTTGCGCTCGGCGGCGTCCAACTGTTTGGCGGTTTTGCCAATACTCTCGGCGTAATCATCCATGACCTGTTCCATGTCAAGGACAATGCCGAGGTTATCCAAAATCATCCGAGATTCGCGACCGATGCCGGTGGTGATGTCGTTCAGCGCCTGCGTGGTCGTCAAGCCCATCGCCCGCGCCCGCGACCGGGCAACATCTGTCAGTTCCTCCCACTGTTTGGCGTTGGCCCCCAGGCCCAGCAGAATCCCCTTGTTGGCGGCAGCCATCGCGTCCATTTCTGACACAGTGCCACCTGTAGCCCGTTTGATAGCGTTTAGGATGTCAGAGGCAGAACCTCCTGCACCAGCCGCCAGGTCTTTGAATGCGGCCTCGGTACGCATGGCAGCCGCGCCCAGTTCGCCCAATCCCCACACGGCCTCGATGGCCTGCTTGCCCATGTAGGCGAATCCCATCGCGCCCACCATTTGCAACGCGCTGGACAGGCCACTGGCTTGACGTTCCAGGCCCGTGACTTCCTTGGACACGCCTCTGAGCGACCTCGTTGCGCCCTTGTCCTGGCCTATCAGTTGTATCAGCAGTTTGTAGATTGACAACTACTTCACCCTTGGCGGGTCCATGCCCTGTGCCACCATGCCCATCACCTGAAAGACCAGCGGGTCATATTCCGCTACCTGTTCAGGTGACAATGACGCCCCAGTCCAGTGGTTGAATAGTTTGGTTTGCCACAGCAGAACCGCCAGATCAGGCGGGTCAGGAGGGGGGTCAAACTGCACCCCCGTGCGTGCTGCTACGCACCATCGCCCGACCCGCCGTTCTAGTTTTTTACGGCGCTAGTCAACCACTCGTTGCGCTGTTGCGCATACGCACTGACAGCCCACAGCAGGATGTCAGAGAACTCGCCATTCGCCAGGTCGTAGGCCGCCTCACAGTCCAAAATCTCATAGATGACATCCACGCTGCTGTCATCAAGATATTCGGCAGGGACGGCTACCTGATCGATCTTGCGCGACATTTCCCAGTAGGCGTATCTGTCCCACGGGTCTGCCTCCCATCCCTCATCATCCGGCGGCTCTGGTTTTTGTGGCGGTGTCCATTTCTCATCATCCACATTCAGCCAGAACGTCAGCACGATGCCAGGATAGCCCATTCCCTCGCAATCCACATCTCTGGTCAATCTCGGGAGTATTAAGCCCATTTCGTCGTCTACCGCCTTTCTATGCAGTCGAATAGGTCGTGTACGTCACCGCGTCAACAGAGTTGAACCCAACCGTCCACTCAATTGCGCCATCATACGGCTCGGTGAACGACCGGCTAATCAGCTCCATCGTGGTGCATTCCCACAGGTCCAACCCGGCGGTGTGCCCGGTCGGGCAGACGTTTAGCGTTTGCTTGTCACCCATCGTCAACGCGGCGATGACATCCGTTCCGCCCGAGTCATAAAGCACCGTCAGCGTTACGCTGGTGTTGGACGGCCCCTGGAAGCCCAAAACCTGCTGCCGGGACGTATCCCCCTTGTGGGTGATGTCGATCTTCTCGGATTCGCCTTTGTCCTCATTGAGATCCACCGATCTCCCGGTGCCGCTGATGTCGGTGCCGCCGTACTCGACATACAGGTCTATACCACTCAATTGCGCCATTTTCTAGCCCTCCGTGTTTTGTTCCTGCCCCAATCGTTCCAGTTGTTCATCCAGCCAGGCCCAGCCGTCGGCCACGCTGTACCTGTAGCTGCCCACATGGATCACCCCATTGTCGCGGTCTACGCCCACGGTTGCCCCGACGTCGTGAGCCTGGTAGTAAAACGGCATATCCGGACTGCATCCTCGGACGCAATCGGCCCACATAAACTCCTCGGGGTCATTGTCGCCGCACATGGCCTCTAGCACCCAGCGCCGATGCAGAGAGAACCCAAACGCCGCGCCGTCTACCGCCTGCGTCCCCGTTCTCTCGTAGCGATTCAGCCAGATTCCTGCCATGTACCCGCCTCTAGATTCTACCGTTTCTGGCATCCACCAGCCACAGGGTTGCATCCTGGCATCTACCCGGCGGTTGACGTAATCGGCACACACGATGTCAAATTCCTGGTTCGCCGGTTTGAATCGCATCCGGTTCAGCTGGTCAGCTCGGAACCCGTGGTCATCCTCGATAATGCAGAGCGTGTCACAGTCCGTCAATAGAAATTCCCTGATGATCTTGTTGTGCGCCAGGGGTAGCCTTACCCCCATTTCGATGTTGGGCCTGCCGTCGGGCCCCAGCGTGTTCAGCACCCGGTCCCCAGGTTGGAACTGACCTTGCACCAGCATCATAGTCCACGAAAGCCAGAACTCGGGAACGCCTTTGTAATAGGGCACGCCCACTGCGATTTTGCCGAATGATCCAGTCATTTTCTACCTTTCTGCCCCACTCGGGGGCAATTCACACCCTAGCTTCTGGTATGCTTGACGCTCAGATAGTCCACGTCAACGGTTTTGCTGGACGTGCCATCGCCACAGGCCACAACCGTTAGGTACAGATTCACGTCGGGCGACACACCAAACGACCCGGTGAATGTCCCTACCAGCGCATCGTTGATGTAGAACAGGATGCCGGTTGCGCCATCGGCAGGGATCTCGATTCTGAACTTCTGGTAGGTGTCGGCTACAGGTGCAACGACCGAGGTTGCGTTGCCGGCGTCGTCCGAATCGCCATCGACCGCGCACATCCACCATTCTTTCGTCGTGGCGCCATCATCGAAAAGAAACCCCACCGCATCGCTGGCGTGGGATGTGATAGAGTCTGCCGCATTGGTGAACGGTTCCTCTAGCGTGGTAATGTCGGTCAGGCCCACGAATACGGACACGTCGGTGATCGCGGTGTTGATGTGCAATCGCCCCTGAACCACAAGCCCGCCACTGTCAGCCTGGACAGGCACATGATAGACTGCCTGGACCGCGTCCTCTGCCGCGGTCCCGTCATTGTCGCCGGTGGTCAGCAGCATCACGCCATTCTCTGCGCTGCTGATGGCCGGGTCGATGGCCTGCGCGTCGTTGCCACTGTTCAGAATCCAGGGTGTCTCAGCCTCTACCCACGTCTGGTAGGTGTTGAAATCGTCAAAGAAGATGGTCTGCCCTACCAGGTCCAACTCTGCGCTGCCCGCTGGTGTGAGCTGCCCGGTGTAGTCCACTTCCCAGTAGTTGGTTGCCGCGGCCCCGATGCGCCACACGTCAGCCGCTGCACCTACAGCGATGTTGCCCACGTTGGCCGCCGAACTGTAGATCACTTGCCCCGAGTCCCTGAAATAGAGCGGGGTGTCGGTGCTCATCGTCAACGCGGCCGCCAGCGATGTGGCTACCGCGCTTTTGTCCACAATGAATCTCACCCATTCGTCATCAGACCCTACCCCGTCATCGACTTTCTGGTACAGGGCAGAATAGTCATCCGTGGCGCCCCCGGAAGTGCCGCCGTGGATGTGCAAGCTGCCTTTTGGTGCGCTTGACCACGGATCGCTTGCCCCGTCCGGTGCGCTGTCGTTCGTGATGATTTCGATGTAGGCCGTCGATGTGGTGTCAGCGTCGTAAACTCTGACCACCGAAACAAGCGTGACATTTGGTGTGTTTGCCATTGTCTAGCCCTCCCCTTCGACCGTGGCGACCACGGCGAAGTATTTGTCTCCTGCGAAATTCGGTTCGCAGCCTATTGACCATGACAGGTGGCCCGCACATGGCCTGGTCATGCCTGTGATTGCGTCGTTCAGCGTGTCCATCATTGCCAGCGCATCACTCCAGCGGTTCTCATTGCGGTTTTGGCCTATCGGTTCCATCAGCACCACGACCCGCGCCTTGAGTGTAGGCCAGCCGCCGATAGACTTGGCCATGAACGGTCCGCCGTCCATGCCTGCGATGTCCACCCACTTGCACGGGATTTGTGCCGTGGGCACCGACAGCGGCGGTTCATCCAGGCTGGTGACGCCCGTTACCTCCAGGTCTTTGAACGCGTCGTAAAATGTAGCGAATGAGGTTGCCATGGTTATACCCGTTTCCTGTAGGATTGGAGCAATAAGCGCACGTCAGCCGGCATCCCCTGTGGCGTGGTGATAATGCCACTCTCGGGAAATACCGTCACGTCATATATGGCGGCGTCTTTCTGGTCGTACAGGTAGTTGCACCAACGCAGGCAGGCTTGCTTGATGTCATCCGGCGGTGTGGTGCTGTAACCCCATGTGCCCGTCACGTTGACCCAATAGTCGGTGTCAAACTCCCAGTTGGTCGTTGATGTCGATTTAAGCCGGATGCCACGGTACGGCGGGCCATAGTTGCGATGCACCAGCCAGTATTCCGTGCTCTCTATCTCTGTTTCGTCGCTGTCGCCATTCAGCAATTCCGTGATGGTCAGCAGGTCGCGGTCCACGTGTAGCGTCTGGCCGTCATTGTCCAGGGCATCGCTCTCGTAGTAGCGGGTATCAGTCTCCGCCTTAAACACGCGATGGCAATGGGTTTCAATAGATCGGGTTGCCGTTCTCAGCAGCGCCGTCAACAGCGCGTCATCGTCGGTTTCTGTGGCGGCAATGCCCCGGTACAATTTGTACTCGTGCAGACTTGCATACATATTCGCCATTATGCCACCGCCCTGGTCACATCCAGTGTCACCCGTGCTGGGCCGTCGGTCAACGTGGTCACGGCCCCGGCAGCGGTGAGCATTTGCACGTCGTAGTAGAGACCGCTGTTTTCGGTCAGGTCGTCTGTCTCCGTTTCGTCCAGGGCAATGGTAAGATCCCCGTCGTCCTCATCGCTCACAGTGATGCTTCCTTTCGCTGCCGTGCCTGCCGCCGCGCCGTTTATGTAGACCAGGCCCGCCGATTCCTCAATTTGGATGATGCTGGCGGTGTCAACGTCGTCCCGGTCACTTTTCACCGTGAACCACAATTTGGACCGCCCGCTGATGTCGCCCAAGTCGGTTAGGCTGGCGCTCAGGCTGTCGCCTCTGTGGATGGTGATGAGTCCACCAGCCACCGCCGCCGCGACACTCACCCCGCTCTGTGTCAGCGTCCTGGTAGCAGAGGCCCAGACCGCCGTCCCAATTTCAGCCGTTGCCGTCGCTGCCAGTTCGTCGTCGGTGATCGCATCCGTGGCGATTTTGGCTGCTGTAATGGCGTTGTCAGCCAGGACCACGCCAGTGGTGCCGGTGTCTGCCAGGATGCTGTCAACGTTGGTGTCTACCGTCGCCAGCGCTGTTGCCGTGGCGAGGCTGTCCAGGTTGGCAGCGTGGACAATAAGCTCAGCCTGACCTTCCAACCACTCGGCGCCTGAGTTGTCTGCCCACTCAATGCAGATGTTCCCACCCGCGCCAGCGGCGGTTGTTTCGGCGGCTGAGACAACAACCTGAACCCGTTTCCCGGAAGCAGGAGTCGCGGTAGGATCATTATCCAGTGTGTCATACGCCCCGCCATTGGTGGTCATACGAAAATCGTTCGCAGCGTCAATGGTTGGATTGGACTGAATCGTAGTAGCATCAGCCCATAGCCAGATACCAAAAGTAAAGGTACTCCCAACTACGGCAACCGTGTTCGCCATGTGCTACTCCCTACAGCCCGTCGATTTCGCTCTGTTTCACTGCCCGCGCCTCTGCATTCGCTACCATGTCAGCAGAGAACGCAACATTGTCAGCGTCTTGGCTCGCCTGAATGTTCCGCGCCGCAGATTCCAACGCGGCCAGTTCTGCCTCTAGCCTCAGCCGCTTCAGTGACGACCGGAATAGGCCCGGATCGCTGTCAAACTCTTCCAGAATGATGTCTGCAATCGCTTCCATCTGTGCCGTTGTTGCCATTACTGCCTCCTAAATGTTGAAACTTATTTGTCGCCCCTTAGCCACATGCTGCTAAAGTGCTGCCATTGCCGCGTGTGCCAGAGCAATCTGCGCAGGCATCATGGCTGTCGTCTTAATCCCGACCGCCGTTATACTACCGCCTAGCACTGGAAACGCAATCACCCCGCTGTTGTGCGCACCAATAGCCACTGTATTCGATGCTATTCCAACCCAGGCCCCAATGGCCAGGTCGGCCACACCATCCCTGTATCCCTGCGTTGGAACAACACACATATTCCCATCACCAAACCACAGACCATTGGCTGAATTAGCGCTTGCGCCATGACCATAGGTATATCTATTCAGCCCACCTGCGTTATTACGCGGCCAGCAGTAAAGCTGAGTACTACCTGCTGACTGTGAACCCGCCACCATATTCATGTTGCCCACGGCAGTTGCCGGAATACTCGCAAACTGAACCATCATGGACCACGTAGAAGCTGGCACTAGTTGAGTGTCAAGCGCCTCCGTGGCAAGGGTAAATGTCAATCCCTGACCGGCGTTCCATCCAGGCTCCGCAACGCCGCCGAAAGGGACAAGGAGCTGACCTGATAGCAAATCCGTTTTGGATGCTACGTAACTGGCTGCCCCTTTGAATCGCCAGTAATAATCGAACCAATCAGACCAACTTGCAGCATCCTGCCCTTTGTCGCTATGTATCTTTAGCGAATCCATAGCACCAAAAGTAGGCACGTCACGTGGACCACGAATAATCTGTACACTCATAAGCTAGACACCAAACTCCCACCTGCCGACAATGGCAGCCAAAACGCATGGAAGTCGATCACGCCAACGGTCAGGTCAGCCGTCGCCACAGTCAGAATGATGTCGGACCCGTTCGCCACGACGAATTGACGCGAGCCGCCAAACAGGTCGATGACGCCAGGATTCGGCTCTGGTACTGCGTCCTGCCAGGTCTCGTAAGCGTCCAGGTCGGTGGCCGTGGTCTGTGCGATCAGCGCCGCCGTGTTGCCGGTGATGCCCAGCTCAATAGTGGCCGCGCCGCCCGAGTCCATCAGCGTTTGACACAGGCCCACGATGCAGAGTACAATGTCGCCAGACACGCTGAATACCGTGTAGGCTTTCTGTGCCCCACCCGAAACGCTGAAATCATAGGTGCTGGAAGCGTGGCGAAACACGCCAACATCCACCGCGTAGCTGCCCGCCTCGATGCTTCTGTGGATACCATTTAGGATTTGTGCCATTAGGCTCTCTCCGCTGTGATTTCTACGCCATAGGTCCGGCTCTCGGTGTTGAACCAGGCCACATCAACAGCGTCGCCACCCTTTAGCTTGGTCTCTTTTTCTGGATACCACACCAGATCGGTCGTGCCCGTGGTCGCCAGGTCGTTGGTATAAAGCCGCACGTCATAGGCCAACCCGGCCTCTTTGTTCCACGTGATGGTAAAATACTCACTGGTTGTGGCGGCCACGTTCAGATTCAACGTCACATGCAACAGCTTGTAGGTCTGGCCCACTGGCACGGTCAAGCTCGTGGCGATAGCCCCCGAGCCGGTACCTTCTGCCGTGTAAGAACTCGCGCTCATTGCGCCTCCTATCCTCGTAGATGGATCAGTTTCAATTCCTTGAGCGTGCAGGTTTCAGCCCCTGCCGCGCCGTTCAGGAACTCAACGGTCAGCCTCAGTTCCTGGTCAAACGGGAATGTCGTTGCGCTCGAGGCCGTGGCAGCATAGGCTACACCGTCAGCGTATGGCGTGACCTGCGTCCCGTTGAACAGAAATTCAACTGTCACGTCGGTAGCGGCTACCAGTGTGGCGACGGTGGTTGTGCCCTCCGAGTTGGTGTTCTCCGTGACAAAGCACAGGTCGGTGGACCCGTCCACGCTACGGAAATACGCGCCATCGGTCACGCCGCCCAGTGCGGTGGTGTCGGTGACAGTCAGACCGATTAGAATGTCCGAGTCGGTAGCATCAGATACCTGAAACGTAGCGCATAGGTAGGTCTGATAATCGCCATCCAGGTACACGCTCTCGCCAGCCGCCGCCCCCAACTGCATGGACCAGCCGTCATTCTCATCGCCTGCCGTGGTGATGAGCAGCGCCCCGCCGGCAACGTCGGTGACAACCGCCGTCGAAACGAGCGCCCCGGCTTCTACGACGGTGACTTCCCACTCGGTTGGATCGCCGGTCGTGTTGTCGCTGTCGATGGTGAGAAACTGTTGCAGGTATTTCGTCACCCCCGGCCCGAACGCATCGTACCAACGATGGGTGTGGGTGCTGTCATAGTAGACCAGCGCATTATTCACGATCTTGGTCAGTGTTGACATCGCCTACCCCCTCAGGTGAACCATAGCCATCTCGTACACGGTCAGCGTGTTGGCGACGGCCTCACCGCTCAGGAACTCCAGAGTCAGGCGCATCAGCTCATCGTTGGGAAAAGTGGGCGATGCGTAGGCGATGGACCCCAACAGGCTGCCGTCGATGTAGGCATAGGCCGTGGCCCCGTCGTACAGAACCTCGGCGGTGTAGGTCGTGCCGTCTACCATTGTCTGCGCGCCCAGAACGCTTTCGACGCTGTTTTTCTCGGCTACGCAACTGAGTACAGCCGATTCGTCCACCGACCGGAAATACAACCCGTCGGTGACAGCGCCCAGACAGTCCGTGTCCGTGACACAGACGCCGAACAGGATGTCGGTCTGGTCTACGTCATTGATGGCGAATTTCAGCCGCATGTACAGCGGGTAGTTGCCGTTCAGATACACGTTTTCACCAGCGGCGGCCCCGAGCTGCATGGAAATGCCGTCGTCCTCGTTGCCCGCGCAAGTGATGAGCAGGGCCCCGCCAGCGGCGTCGGTGACAACGTGTGTGGTGTCTGCCCCCGCCTCGGTGATGGTCAGCTCCCATTCTGTTGCGTCACCGGTGCTGTCGTCGGATGGCAGGGTCAAGAACTGCTGATCGTACTTTGCCACGCTGGGCCCGATGGCGTCGTACCAGCGGTGTGCATACACGCTGTCGTAAAACACGAGAGCGTTGTTGACTGTCTTGGTCAGTGTTGACACAGTTTCCCCCTTGTCGCGGTCGTGTCTCTACGCCCCGCGCATTTTCCAGAAATCGTCCACCGTTCGTATCGTTTGCGCCATGTGTCCAATGTTGGCGTCCCGATCCACTCCTACCCGCGCCCCTACCCGCCTGGCCCAGTCGTAAAACTGGATGTCCTGGCTGTTGGTGCCGTGCCACTGGCACCAGAAACAGGTCTCAGGATTGCCGCTATCGAGCATGGCGTCCAACACCCAGCGGCGAATCAGGACCAGGCCCATGGCTGCGCCGTCTACCTCTTGCGTCCCGGTGCGCTGCACGTTGTTAAAATCGAGCTTGCACATGACCTCGCCGGCATAGTTGCGCCCCCCGATGCCATAGCCTGTCACTGCTGGCACCATTCGCCGGTTGACATAGTTGGCGCAAATGATGTCAAAGTCCCGGTTCTCCGGCTTCTCTCGCATCTGCCGGATGACCTGTGGATCGCCAACGTGGTCATCTTCTACCAGGCAAAGCGTGTCGCGATCGGTCTCAAGGAATTTGGCTATCAGCCGGTTGTGAACCACCGGGATGGGCAGCGGTGCGATGACCGATTCGTCGTTCAGGAATTGGTCCCCCGGTTCCAGTCCTTTCAGTAGCATCCACGACCACCAGCGCCAGAACTGGTAGCTGGCTTTGAAATACGGTACACCGATGCCGATGGTGCCGAATGAGTCGCCGCGTTTTAGATATGGCTTGCGGGTGAATGTTCGCCACACGTCGGTGATGCGCCATGTCGATTCGCGCCAGTCGTGCAAGTCCTCTAGGCTGCGCCTACCATGCACAAACCCACCCGGCCTCACCTTTGGTATCCAGCCTTGCACCTCATCAGGATCGCTGGTATCATCCACTATCACCCCATGCACCGGGCCATGAACTGTTTTCCAGCCCTGTGGCCAGTCGCCAGCGTTGACGATGCGTGTCTTGGTGTCCGGAGCGTCCACCTTTTGGCTGGACAGGTTCACGATGTAGGTGTCTGGTATGTCCATGCTGCGCGGCTTGACGGCTGATGCGGCGGCAGTGGCAGCGTCGGAGTCCAGGCCCAGGAAGTCGGCTAGTGCCAGTGCGTTGCCAAATGGCTCCCGCACCAGGTCTTCGTATCGAAGCCAAAACTTCGGTGCGTTCACCTGGTCAACAAACTCTTTCCGCGCCGTGGCGTACAAGTCGTACAACTCAGACCACCTGTCCCCCGCCTTGCCCTCGCGCCATTCCAGGCTGGCGACCACCGCGTCCTTGTCCCGGTCCACGATGATGTAATGCGGCTTCTCCAGCCAACCATGATAGCAGCCAGCGGTCAAGCAGGTGCGCGGGTCTTTGAATCCCCATAGGTCGTCTTCTCGCGGTTCGCCCCCTACGGCCTCCGGGTGATTCTTGGCGTTCACCAGGTAGACCAGTTCGGGGCGTAGCACATTGGCGTCTACCTCAACCGGCGGGTTGTCCCAGGTGCCCCCGGCCCCGGCCAGGATTTCGTTGTTCATCCTCACGAAATCCATATCTTCCCAGTGTCCTTGCGGATTGGATGGGCTGCTATTGACCATTTCGACACCCATGTCTACGCCCATGCGCTGAAGCATCGAGGCTACCAGGCTTGTACCTGAACGGTGCATACCGAGCACGATTACGGTTTTCATGCCATCGCCTTTCTGTGCCACTCGGGCACACTAAACCAGAGTTGCATCCTCAGACATTGGCGTCCATAGGATTTCCCAGTCAATCGCACCCAATGAGGCTGCGCCAAATGTCACCGTCACGACGCCACTGGTGACACAGGTCATAAACACCGGGTTGGCTTGACCTGGCGCCATTGCGCCTTGGGCATCAGTGCCAGCCATCGCGTTGGCAGCCGTCCCGGTGATGCTCAGGATAGAGCCAATGTCAAAGGCGTTTGCGTCCACCGTGGCGCAAATGTCATAGCTGGCCAATGAGTCAGCCGTAACACTCAGCTTGACGGTCGTCGCCTGTGCTTGGACCTCCGTTGTCACCCGGCCTACAATGGCGTCGATTCGCACCGTGCCGGTATAGGTGAATAGCGTCCCGCTGGTGAGCGGGGTTGAACTGACCACGCTCGCTATCCTCTGCATGGCGAACAGTTGCCCGCCGTAGTTTCGTCTTGTCATGGTTGTCGCTCCCTATCGGCGCAATCCGCGCCGTACTGAAAACTGGCCCGCGTTCAGCCGCCGATTGCGTCGAATTGGCCCGCCTGCCGGACAGGGCAGTCCCGCCGCCCGTCGCAGCCCCCGACCTCCCCCGCGTCTTGTGATTGTGGTTCGTTTCATGGTGCCTCCTGTAATTGGTGCCTGCACGTTTCATCGCCCGTCGCACCCGGCTCCATCCAGTCATCGAAACGGTGTTGGAATGATTCATCTATCTCGAACGTGTGCAGGTGTTTGACCTTAATGGTTGTGTCTACCCACACCTGCGCACCTGCTTCTGCCCGCAACCGCCAGACCATTTTGGTGTCCATGTCGGCTACCCGCTGCATTGTTTCAGGGTCTACCACGTAGTACCACCACGGTTTCTTGAGTGCCAACAGGTGGTCACGGTGAAACAGCAGCACACCGGATCCGATCACGTCTACCCGCTGCACGTCGCCATCAGCCGGGTTGACAGGTTCCCATTGGTCGGGCCTGTCCTGCAGGCTGCCGATTTCCTCTACCCCATCGCACACCAACCGCCAGCCCATTGGCTGGAATGGCCTCATGTGCTGCCAGGACACATAGCCCCGGAATGGGACCAGCGCGGACCATACGCCATCGTATTCCTCCCAACGGTCCAGTAGCCGGTCTAGCATGTCGAGCGGGTGGATCTGATCTGCACCGATGATGCAAATCAGATCCGCTCCGCACTCGAGCCCCTGAAGGCACATATCTACATGCCGGGCTGCCGGGTCTACCCCGCGCCCCATGAAAAACTCTATTTCCCAACCGGGTCGCTGAAAGTTCGTCAGCATTCCCGCCAGGTTCTGGGTGAACTTGGTCCAGATGAACGGACTGGACCAGGGTGTCACAAGTGCGAGTTTCATCCCGCCGCCTTTCTGCTAGGTGCTTGATACCGCCGGCACCAGCGTTGTACCCAGTGCGCCCACACCCAACTCACTCACGGTGTTGGCGAACGTGTTGCGGTGCCAGGTCATGTCACCCGTGCGAATCAACTTCGCCAGCCCACCCGCCTGCCCGTACATCGTAGTGACGGTGTTGCCCGCCACGATGCCGGTACTGGACAGGGCCCCAAAGTCGATGCCGTTATAGACCGACGTGTCCGAGTTGTAGATGATGTTGTCTTTGATCAGCAGCCGCGCACACAGCGCGCCCTCGTTAACGATGGTCGAGCTGGTCCAGGTGCCACGGAATGTGTTGTCTTTGATGGTGCAGTCGTTGGCGTCATCCAGCCGAATAGCCGCGGTTGCCGCATCCGCACCTTCCTCGGTGCTAAAGTTGCAGTCGTGGATGTTACAGCGGTCAAAGGCATCCAGATCGATGCAGGTGATGAACTCATCACCGGTGGCCTCGAAGGTGAAATAGCAGTTATCGATTTCGCAGTCATCCGCGTCCACATTGATGGCGACTACGATGTCGTCAATGCTGGCTCGCAGCACGACGTTGGACAGCCAGCAACTGGCTGCGTCTAGCTCGATGGTGCCCCCCGTGGCGTCATAGTCGAAGATCGGGCGGTTCATGCCCCGGCCTAGACCGATGATGGACAGGCCGATTTTGTCAATGACACAGGACGTGCCAGCTGTCAACGCCTCGTTGTGGCCGGGCATGACATAAATCACATCCCCGTTGGAGGCCGTCGCCAAGCCGATGGCGTAGTCCAGGGTGATGCAGGGCGCATCAGGGCTTCTACCATGCCCGACCGTATCCCCGCCGGTTGTAGTCTGCCCGCTGTCCACAAACCAGACGTTGCCGGGGTGGACATTCGCCATGTCGATGACGACCGGCCCACCCGGTTGACCCCGACTGAACAGGGCCGAGCGTGCTTTTCCTATGATGCTCATTGGTTTTCTCCTTGCGCTTTTCGGGATTTGAACCCTTGTTGCGCTATTGGCGGGGCAGGGGCGGATCAGCCCCCACCCCGCATAGATGCTAGGCCAGCGGTGAGGGCGTGGATTCCTGCCCGTAGCGCGGCTCGGTGAGAATGCCCAGGATGCAGCCATAGTGAGCATTACTGCCAGTGTCGCCAATGGACGCCTGGACAAAGTAGAACCCGCCGTCACAGTCCAGTTCAGACGCCTCGATTTCGATGACCCACAACGCCTGCTCCTCTGCTGAGTCGGCGTCACCGACGATGGTGTTGGATGCCGTCTGGGTCGTCAGGGTGAACTGCCCGCCGTCTGAGTTGGTCGAGAGTAGCGTCCCCTGCTTTTTGTAGTATTTGTCTACGATCAACAGGTCTTTGACGCTGCCACCCGCTGCCGTTTTGGCCTGCACCAACGTCAGGGTAGGGTCATCTGCCGCCGTGGTCACGCCTTTGAAAAAGACGATGGTCAGGTGGTTGTAATTCTCCATACTGATGTAGTCGTCAGCGACCGCCGTTTGAAGGTCAGACGGGTACAGCATGGAAACGATGTTACCATTTTCGCAGATATTCATAGTGTTATTTCCTCCTATGACCGGGCCGCAAGGGCGACGTAGGGGCTCAGTGTGTTGGTGCCCTTGAACGGAGTCAGTGCGCTTCCCCACGAGGGTTGCGCGTCGTAGCGGTACACGAACCGGAAGCAGGTCTCGTCGTAGACGAAACGAACGTGGATGCTGGAGGCCGCTTCGACGCCGCCTTTTTCGATGGCGAGTACCTGGTCCAGATCGACCAGCATGATGTCTCCCAGCGCGCCCAACGTGGCGTTGTACTCGGTCGGAATCATCGGCCTGTTGAAAAGCACGTTGTACGGGCTGTCAGAGAGACCGCCGGAGGGCATAAACACCAACTGACCACCGGTGCCGACAGGCAGCTCCATCTGGTAGAGCTGCGGTTCAACGTCCTGGTTGTAGAGCCACACCGCGTTCTTGCGCGAACGCCCCCACATCCGCGACCACATGTTGATCACGTTCTCAGCTACCAGCGTGGTGGCTGACTGACCCGGCTCTTTGGCGACTGAAACCAGAGCGCCAGCGGAAAGCAAGCCCAGGGGCATCCCGCCGCCGGTGCCATTGATGATGGCGTCTTCCAGCTTGAACACGGTCTCTTCGGGGTAGGCATCCATGATCCAACTCTGGAGCGCCGTCGCATCCTGTAGCTGTTCATCGGTCGCATAGCACAGCGAAGTCAGCTTATGGAGCGAGAGCTCCATCTGGCGAAACTTAGGCTGGGAACTGGTTTTCTCCGCAGCCTCACCGGTCCAGTAGCTGCGGATGCCGCCACGCCGGGAACCGTCAGCGCGGGAGGTCTCATCCTCGGCATTGACCGTCATGCGGTTGGCGTTGGCGCTGATCTGATACCGTTTGACGCGCTGCAACAGCTCGCCGGTGTCATAGGTGCGCTTGAGCAGCCCTTCCGCATGGTCCGACTGCACCAGGAACCCGCCAGCCGAGGGTACGCCCTCGTTCAAGCCGGACGGCGCCTTGGTCTGGAGTGGCAGCAGTCGCTTGTCGATGGCGTTGGGCTGAATCTCGGCCCGCGCCACGGACTGCAAAAAGTCACCGGTTGACTTGAACGGGTTGCCAGCCCGGGCGCGATCTGCCTCATCGCTGACACCGGTCAGTATGCCGGCCTTGTTGGTGGGCGGCTCGTTGTCCAGCCTGTCTTTCCAAATCGCATTAGTCGCGTCAACGGCAGCCTTCGATGCCTGATCGACAGCCGCTGCCACGATGGCGTTCACGTCCACGGCGGAGGTTTCAAGAACCTCGCCTTGGACATTCTCATTCTCACTCATGTTGTCCTCCATTGTTGTTGCCTTTTCAGTAGGCATGTCGTTGGCGGTCTCATCGGCTTGAACTTCTGCCGTAGCGCCGCCAGGTATGTTGATGTTGACGTTCACGGTTGCCGCCGTCGTGCTGACCGATGCCTCCCCGACATCCTGTGGTTGCACCTCTAGGCTGGCCGCTGTTTCTGCCAACGATTTCACGGTTGGGAACTCTGCCGATAGCGCCTTGATGGCCGCCAGGTGGTTCTCGGTTAGCATCCTGGGTTCCATCGGTGTGACCGTCAGCGCGTCCCGTTTCAGTGGCCACCTGGCAATTTCGCCATTGGCCTTGATTTCTACCTCTGTATTCACGGCCTCCGAGCTGTTGCCGACCAGCCCGTCATCAATCAGCGATTCCAGATATTGCATGTAGGCGTTGCGCCGGGACAGGATGCGCTCGACCCAGACACCCTTGTCGTCTACCTGTGCCGTTTTCCAGTCCACCACGCCCAGCACATCGTCACGACCTGGCGCCCTGGCTGATTCGTCCTTCTCGAACTGGTCCGGGTCTTGCCCGTGTGACCAGTCCACATACAGCGCGCCCGATTTGGTGTAGGCGCTGTCAAACTCAGTCGCGTTGGTGAAAAACTCACCCTTGGACCCGTCGGCATTGACTTTGTTGCTCAGAGTGCCCTCCAGGTCACGCCCGCCGAATAGCACGATGTAGTTGCCGACCACCAGTTCGTCGTCGGTGCGGCGTAGGGCCTTTAGCGCGTTGCCTTTAGCGGGCGTGTACTCGATTTCAACCCTGGTAGGCTCGCCAAATGTGATGTTGCCTTCCTCATCCTCGGTGTAGGGATAGGAATACAACTCGTTGTCATCCATACTAACGACAACTTTGTCGTCAAATACCTCGCGCACGTACCCCTCTCCTGTCGATGGCATATCGACAGGTCGGGAATGTTGTGTGTTCCACGCACCGCGCACCCGCTCTGGCAGTTCGTCAAGGTTGACCGACTTGCCCGCCTCGCATTCGATTATGTTCCGTTCATCGCTCATTCAACCCTCCAGAAAACACAAAACGCCCGTTCTCGGGCGCTCAAAATGGCGCACAAAAACGGGCGTACTCGACGCACTGGTTATTCGGTTGTCAGGCTGTTGGGCCTGCTAGTTCATTTGTAGTATTCTAGGCTATAACCGCAATCCCGGCACTTAATCTGCCATATTTCACGCCTGGGATCTACTGTCGAAACCGAGCAGCCATAACTGACATACTCACTCATCGACATGCGCTGCCTCCTTACTGATGTCAAACACTCGCTCTTGAGATTTGTCCCGTCGCACTCCGGGCAATAGATTTCAAGCTGAATCATCCCCCCTACCTTTCCAGGCTATTGGGCCTGTTAGCTGTTCACATCTTTGAGCTCAAGTGACGCTAGGTATCTATCGCCAAATGCACCCTGAGACAGTTCCAGAAGTGCCTGTATTTCGCCTGGCTCCCTGAACACGATGCGAACAATCCGATCATCCCTCAGATCAACTTCTTTCATGGTAACGTAATCTGGCAGCATTCGTATGTCTACCAGAACTCTGTTCGCGCATCTATATCTATTAAATATGCGTCGCGCACTCATTCCGACGCACCTCCCGGCGTACTGCTCAACATAAGCTCCACTAGACCAAGAACGAATGCCTGTAGGTGCTCATTACTGACCGCAAACCGACCACCCTGCACCGTGGGAAATGACCCAGCAAAATGCACCGAAAATGCTGGCCCCCCGCACAACATACAGACCGCGCCCTCTGGCGGGACAGCCCTCACGACGGTTTTGTCATCCAACAGCGCCCGACATAACTTACAGGAATACTCAACATCTTTCAACATTTGACGCACCTTTCCCTTTCGGCGTACTATTCTCCTTCGTTCCCCCGCATCTCATAAATCAGCGGCAATAGTTTCTCCAGCGCTCCCGGTTCGCACGAATCGGCCAGTAGGTCCAACAGCGACACCGAGTTGTAGTGCTTCTCGCCACGGTGCCGGCTGACAACGATGACCCGCCCGTCCTGCAATTTTAGAAATGGCAGGTTGCAATCGGCGTGTGTGCAACGGTAGACGACGGGTTTGGTCATGCAGGCTCATCCTCTGGTCGGGCCGGTGTACAAAATACGACGCGCAGCTCTGGTCGGTGATTGCCGCCCGGCCCCACATCAGGAAATGAATCGTGGCAGAAGTTCAGAAATATCACATCATCACCAACGTCAATGCCGGCATACTCGGCCCCCTCTGGCAGCCCCTCGATGCAGCGGAATCCACCCTCTGGCGTTTCATAGCCCACGGTTGCCATTTGCTGCCACAATTTCAGGCTGATTCCAACACGCTGGATTCTCGCCATCATCCCCCTTTCTGAGTTACTAGAACTCATCCTCTGGCTCAACCAAATACCCCCGCTTGTCCAACCTCAACAGCGGCCCCATATCGGGCATCGCCATTTTGGGGTACAGCTCCCTGGCTACCAAGCACGCCCCCCGCATTTTCACGGGCCAACGCCCTTTTGCCCACGCCGGCAGCCATCGCTCTTTGACTGCCTGCCACCAATCGGCCGGCCATTCGACATCTACCCGGCTCAACTCGCGGCCCCAAATTTCTTGCACCACGCGAAGCACAAGCTCGTCACGAATGAAAGACGTGTGTGTAGACGACGCTGTTTTCGCGGCCAGCGCACACTCATCAGCCAGACTGGCCAGTATGCCTTCCTCCACATACACCAGTGCCGTCCGCTTCATCTTTTTCAGCTCTACTTCTCTGTACCCTTCCATCATTCACCTTTCCGGGGCACTTGGCCCCAATTCGCGCAATCACAAATCTGCCAGCATTTCCCATGCCTCTGCGTGTTCGGCCATGATATGATCCACGGCCTCGTCGTAGCTCATATCACTGTCGGCAGTCGTGTCCGTTGACGGGTCAACCTGAACCGCCAGGCTGGGAGGCTCGCCGCACCATGGCAGCGATACAGGGCAACAGCCCCCAATACCCTCAAGCTGTTTCGCCAGCGCCCGCACCTCGCCGCGCAGTTCATTGACGGCCTCGCGTAGCTCCAGTATCTCTGTTGAGAGTGTGACCAGTTCCTGCTCGCTCACTTCCCACCTCTTCCCAAAACCTTACCGACCGCCATCTTGACGTGCTTGTCTATCAATCCAGACCTGTTCAGGTATTCCATAGTTTCCTTGTCCGTTCGCCAGCCGCGCCGTTTATGGAATCCCGCCTGTTCCGCGTGGTGGTGGACCACTGGCGAGTAAGTGGCTTTGTTGCCAACCAACGCGCCCCACTGCGTTGCCGCGATGCCCCACTGTGCATCCATCCTCTCGCTCGATTTGTAGCCACCGACCCCGCCGTCCTTCCTGGCCCATTTCTGACCGAATCCTCGTTCGTACCAGCTATTTTGCGCCTTGCGAGATGCGATGCCGAAAACACTCCTGAACGTCCTGGGCTGGTTCGCCTCACTCATCGCCGGGTACTGGCTGATGTGGCCCCTGGCCTCCCCTGCTACGCCATAGGCCGCCCGCCGCATTGCCATTTTCAGGTTGCCATCCAGGGCGCGGAGTAGTTCGCGTGAACCTGTGATTTTGATTGTGACTTGGGTCATGGTTGCACCAGTCCCGCCATGTACCGCGCCCGTTCTCCTGCCAACCTATCAGCCTCAGCCTGAATATCCTCCAGCTCCCGAGCTGTCAATGCCAGCCCACATCTGCACCTCGGATGTGCTGGCGGCCCTGACGGGAACTGTATGTGCCACACGTCCTCCGGTTGCCCATTCAGCGGTCCGCAAATCTCGCACACCAGCGAGTCGTGCCGGGTTTGCCACACCCGCCTCATCTGGATGCCCTGGTGCGCCAGTAGCCGTTGATGGATGTTCGTTGACTGGCTGGCGGCTCGTGTCACCTCTGTGACGGCTATCATCTCGGCCCGCACCGACCCGAACGCTGGCTCCAGCATCCCTACCAGGTCGGCGCGTGTCATACCTGGCGTTTCCATGAATGCCGCGGTGGCTCGGCTGACCAGCGTGCGCGTTGTGTTGGTCAGGCCCGTCACCAAGTCGTACCCGTAACCGGTGGCCCATTCGACGGCCTCGGCGTTCACCAGTGCAATGTCAAACGGGATACCGACTTCTGACAGAAATGTAAGCTGTTGGGCCGTGATGCTGACCAGCTCTGGCCCCAACACCGCCCGCAATTCGTCGAATAGCTTGGACAGTTGCGCCTCGGTTGCCGTACCCTGCCTGATAGCTGTTGCGATTTTCTCTTTGTAACGTGCGAGTATCGGTTCAACTCGCCCCTGAATGCGCCTACGCGCAGCCGTCAGCGTGTCCGCTTTTTTTTTAGGAACTCGAATGCTACGCCAACACCGTTCAATTCGATGCTGGCATTGATGGACTGCATCAGCGCTGCCGGAATATGGTCGCTGTCAAACGGCACGACGCCGCCGGCTTTCGTGGCCTTCCGGCCCCACTTTCGCAGGTCGTCCAGTAACGCCCGCTGCGCTTTGTCATCCTGCCCCGGTGGTCGACTCTGTGGCGGTCCTGACGACTGGAATTGCTCCGATGCTTCCAGTCGCCGGTCCTCTTTCTCCCTGGCGATCTGTTCCCACGTCACACCCTCTGGCAATTCAATGCCCAGCGTCGGACCCGCTATCTCAAGCGGCATTCCAGCCTGGGTATAGTTTAGCAACGCCTTGCTGCGCATGTTCTCATCAGCCTGGAACACGTCTAGCGTCTCCGGCCGGAACTCCCAGCGCAGGCCCAGCGGTTGGAACATCTGCTCATTCAGCACACTCTGGATGAACGTTGCCTCGGGCACGACGGTCTCTTTGTAGAATGCCAGGTCGTCCTGTGTCACCACGCCACTGCCACCGAGGCCACCCGCTGTCGATGACCAGAGTTTCGTCTGTGGAACGCCCAGCGCCGTAGCGATGTCCTCGCGTTTGTTCTTGACCAGCTCCGAGTTGGTCAATTCCTCGATGCCCTCGCCAACGACCACGGGTTCTATTGTGTCAGCTTGTACAATGTCGGTCTTCCACGCATTGCTTTTGCCACTGAATACGCGCCGCCACCAACTTTTGATCGTTTCCTTGTCAGTGTCACCGGGATTCCCCTTGACCGTCAACAACGTGACCTTGATCGCGCCCCGTTCAAAAAACGCGGCCGCGAACTGGTCCACATTGTACAACACCCCGGCGGCCATCAACGCGGCGGCTGCAGGGAAGTCGTCGCCCGCCCCAGCCTCAACGAACGTGTCCGACATCCAAAAATGAATGATGTCCTCGGGCGGGTGGTATTCCTGATGCCCGCCGACGTTGCGCGTGAACCCTGCCAGCCCGGTGGTCACGCCCGCCTCGCCCTTGGCCCATACTGGCTCGACTGTCAATGGAGACAGGTATCGCAGGGCCAACGCTTTAGACCGGTTGTGAGACCTGAACAGGTAGGCCCGGCCCAGCAGCGTCAAGGATTTCTCGATGCGCTCCAGTAGGTCAGACGGGTTGGGTAGGAAACCGACCTTGTTCTGCCAGTCTTTCGACGTGTCATAATCATCCCCGCCAGCACTGACCAGCGCGAATGGCAACGATGCGACGGCCTGGGCGCGTAGTTTGACGCCACGCTTCAGCCACGGCACGGTCACCGAATAGGTCCGGACGTCCTGGTCCTCCTCGGTGGTATGCGGCGTGTACCAGGTAAAGGCAGAATCAGGCAGCGACGCGATAGGGACCGCTTTCTGGCCGTCGAATAGGTACTGTGTTGGTTGGGTCATTGCCATTTAGAAAATCCACCAGTTGCCTTCATCCCAAAACGCCTGAATCACAGCGTCAGCGTCGTCCGTACTCCTTCCTATTCTTTTTTTTATGTCCTTCTTTTTCTCGACCTTGATCTTTCCCCCGCTTTGCACCGTCCAATGTGGTGCTATCAAGTCGCCGGTCAGCGTGTCATCCGGTGGCAATGCTATCGGATCTGTTTCCAGCAGGTCGCGCATATTCCACCAAGCCGCAGAGCGTTTGTCTGCGAATCCCAACTCACCAGAACGGTCGCGCTTGTCGGTACGTTCGCCAGCGCCGAAAGCGTCTACCTTTTGCCCCTGTTCTCGCAACCTATCCACCACGCCCGCGCCAATACCGATCACGTCCACAATTGCCTTGCCGCCGAGGGTCAGGATACCTAGTACCCGGCCCGCTGTCTGCATGGTGTCTTCCTTGCTGGTGCGGCGTAGCTCTGTAATAATGTCTCCATACCGCAAGGCGCATACTGTTTTATCAGCCCCGGTCCCGGCCACATCCACCCCAACGGATGTCAGTTCCCCTTCTGGCTCTTCGCCACTGTCCCGCCATTCTAGCCATCGCTGATTTGCCGCCTCTACCCAGGCCAGCGGGATCACCCCGTCTTCCTCACTCGTGGCAAACTCGCCCATAACGCGGTTCTGGTAGACGGCTGACTTCTCACCCCACTGTAGGCGCCGCTGTTCGGCCCAGTCCTGACCGATGCGCCCAGCGTCAACAGCCTCCTGCAGCGAAACGTGCCGGACGTGCCAATCTTCCAACCCCTTCTTCCTGGCGTGGATCTCGTAGAACCGGCCCACCGGTTCGCCTGGCGTTGAGATTGCCAGGGCCATCGCCTCGCCTGTTTCTGGTGATGCGAACGCGCCCTCTGCCCCGTCCCAGATGTCGGGCGGGATCGCCTTGCCCTCGTCGAAAATGTAGAGCAGGCTCGTGGCGTGTGCCCCCTCGATGGCTGACACATCATTCGACGCCAGGGCAAACGCTTCGCCCGTTTCCAGTTTCAAGCTCAGGGTCAGCAGCTCCAATCGTTCGCTGAATTGCTCCCGGCCCACCATGTCCCACCGAAGGCGCCGCGCCCACTTGCGTACCTCTGGCCACAGGTACTTGGTCAGTTGCCGCCAGGCTGATGCCGTCGTGGGAATCTTCCAATCATCGTCACCGTCCCTGGTCAAGCTGAACCAAAGAATGGTCCATGCGGCCATCGCTGTCTTGCCGAGGCCGTGTGGCCCCCTGGCGCTAACCCGCTTCTTTTCGGGTAGCAATGCCATCATTTCTACCTGGTACGGGGTAGGCCCATCACCACGGAATGAGATGCAATCAATGACAAAGCCGGCTGGGTCGTTGCGGTACTTCTGTTTGAAAAGTGCATATTTGTCAGACGGTGCGGCTAGTTGGTCCTTGGCTGCCTGCCATGACTCAGCCTCCAGGTCATTCTGTGTCAGCTGATTGGTCGAGCGCCATAGCCGCCGCTGCGACGTATTGCTCAAACACTTCTGCGGGATCAAGTCCTGCCTCTTTCGCTTCCTCTCGCCAGTCTACCTCAAATCTGGACGGTTCGTCCAGCCCCATCAGCTTGCAGCGACGGGTGATGCACCATTCAACGCCACGCAAAAAAGACGCATCCCCCACCCGCCCCCTGCGCTGTACCGTTTTTTCAACTGATGCCGCCGTCTCCTTGGTGCCCTTGCCCTTGGTGGTAACAACCTCGGCGTCCTCTTTGCTCCGCTGCCAGGCGTCCCAGTATTCACGTTCCAGGGTGTCAATGCGGGCCAGTTCGCGGGCTCTAGCCTCGTTGAAATCGACAAGGGCCGATGCAATCCACTCATCTTGCAACCACTTGATGTCACGGCTGACGGTGGACTGGTGCAGCCCGACCTCGACGCCGATGTCTGCCTGAATCCAGCCCTTAAGATACAGGTCAGAGATTCGCCGCCTGTCCCTTGCCAGCTCTCCATTAGATCGTCGCCTGGTTCCCATTTATGCTTCCAAGTATGCCATTGCCATTTGTGCCGTTGCCGTTTTGGGTCATGCGTTGCGATCTCTAACAAACCACGCTCCACGCTGACTACCCACTTTGATCTTTCGCCGCTCATCGCACTTTTTGGTGCGATGGTCAATCTTCGATCCGTCCTTGTCCTTGCCCGAGCGCTTGCCGCCAAATAATCGCCTCAATATTGCCATTATTCCATCCATTTGGGTTATTCAACAATCTTTACTCTGTTATCAGGTATCAAGTAGATCAATGGCATACTAATCAGTGTTACAGCGCCCTTTACGATAATGTTGGCCAGTACAATGCTCCACACCACCGCGCTGGGCAAAACACCGCCAAACGCCACCCAACAAAAAAGCAGGCTGTCAATGGGAACACTGATTGCATTTGACGCCAATACCCTTGCCCACTGATAGCGAGTTGTGACCCTTCTTACCCAGAACCTGTAAGCCTCTGTGTCCAGTAGCTCGGCCACCACCTCGGCAATTATGGACGCCGTCACAATGCGCCACACTGGAGACAACACCGCCGCAAATTCAAATTGAGCGCCCACCATCGGATCTCCTGGTAACTGGGAAATGAACCAGAAGTATGCCCCCATTGCCAGGTTGATGGCCGCTGCCGTCACAATCAGAATCCTCGCACCCTTTGCCCCAATGGTTTTATGTACCATGTCGCGGAGCGTGAATGTGATCGGGTAAACAAATGTCCCGGCATCCATCGACAAGCCCATAAAAACCACAATCTTGAGACTTCCAATATCAGCCAGCATTTGAGCGGCAATGTAGGCCGCCACCACAATGATTAGACGTGCCATGTTAAGACCTCCTGTTTTGTTGGGCGGGTTGACTGCGACCGCCCCGCTTTTGTTATTCGCCGGGTGTTGCGGAACCGGCGTACAGCTCGTTCACTTTCGAACCAATTGCGCCGAACGACATTGCGAGGGCCGCATAGCGCACATTGGTCAGATAACCATAACCAACACCTTGCATTTGTTGAGTCTCGCCTTCTGGCGTGACATAACTACCGAACTCGCGGGCGATTTTTTGAACCTGGTTATTGTCCAGGCTTACTACATCGTCACTCAGTGCCGCCATGTGAGCAAGCTGCGCCTTCCAACTCCCTCCTAGTAGATGAATGCGCCGACCCTTGAATGCCTCAACTGGCAGCGGAGTACCACCGTGCGAGGTGGGCACTGAATAGCCCAATATGAACTCTGCGGGTATCCGATCTAGACAATCGTACTTTGGAATGACAATCACATTTTCGGCGTATTCCGCTAGTTCCCTGGCCTCGTCGAGAGTTTTTTCCAGTGATTGCCAAGAAGTACCCTCTTGGGCACACTGCTCTTTAGTCATCACATCGAGTGCCGTGGTATATTTCGGTCTGATGTCACGGACTGCCGCAAGGTGTATTGCATGGTCATAATGGAAGTAATCATTATCAATAAACTCAACCTTGTGACGCCCACTCAATTGACCCACATACGGACACAGGCGGTATTGTGCGCTCTGTATTCCATACTTCCAGCCAGCCTGGACTGCCAGACAGCAAGTGCAATCGGCCATCTGGAGCGTGTAAATCACATCAATTGGCAAGTTGCGAGGGTTTGGTTTAGCATCTTTTGGCACGCCAAGCAAATCTCTATTATCGTCCTCTCCCCAATCAAGTTGAAAGTCCGATTCCTCAAATCCCCACTCCAACAGCTCGTCAAGCTCAAACTCGTTGGCCAGAATGTCAAAATCCCAATCACCAGCCGCCCCACGATGCAGGAACACCGTCAGCTTTTCCCGCTCCTTCTCGCTCAACTCCCGGCTGGCCACCCTGACCTCTACCTCGAAATCGTCGCCATGTTCAGCGGCCCAGACGTTAACGCGCTGATGGCCATTGTAGACTTCTGAATTTGGCCCGATGGCGATGGTATCCACCTGGCCGAACGTGTCCAGTGATTCAGATAGGCGGGCTGCCTCGTCTTTGCGGATTTGGCGCGGGTTGCGAGGCCACGGCACCAAGTCGGACAGCTTGCGCCGTTCGGTCGTCCAGGTCAGCGGGTTGGTCATTCACATATACCCTCAACCGGATATGCAAGGGCGCTGGCAATTGGCGCCCGATCCCAATCCTTGACCGTCATCCAGCCACAATCGCAACAACAGGCAATCTTCATCGCTGCGAATGGCGATGCATGACACGGCAATCGCACATGGGTTATGACCGCTACCACCTCGCCCGAGCACTCAGGACATCTCTCGTCTGGATTCATCCTCCTCCACCTTTCCCCTCCCCCTTTCACCCGGCCCGAGGCGCCCCCCGAGCCGGGCTTAGAAAGGAGAGAGTTCTCCCGAAGGAGACTGGACAGCGCGTGCCGGCTCGCCCACCCCCACCGGCTCCCGACTATTGGCCTTCCAGAAGACGCATTGCGACTTCTACACGCTGTCAGGTTGTAATAGGGGCCGTCATCACCGACCCCAAGGCACCCTACCCCGGCGATGTTACCGGATCAGACACAGCGACCACAGCGGGAATCGAACCCGCGCCTCCAGATCGACAGTCTAGTTTGCTACCATTACACCATGCGGTCGGATGGATAGAGCATCCCTCTCGTAAGGACAGAGCACACCTACTAGGGCCGCCGGCGGGATTCGAACCCGCGATACACAGATTCACAGTCTGCTGCCGCGTCCATCTGGCTCCGGCCACCACGTCAAAACTTCCGTTGGATGAGTTCGACTTGCTTAGGCAACGTGGCAACCAATTCGCCCAACCACCCAGGCTCTGCTATAGTGGCACATTCCATCCCTCTTCCATCGCTCGCCCCTTTCTGGCTCTAGTCATCGTGTGTTACAAAACGTCTACACCTACTCAGAAGTGTGGGCATTATTGCCCAGCCTGTCCATCAGCCAGTACCGCACCCGCCAGGGCCAGTACCATGTAATGCTGTACCAATAATACCAGAAGCCCCATTTCTGCCCAGCCATCCAGTCCTCAAATTTGATGTTTTCAACAGGCATCGTCAACCTTCCAATAAACGCGCACCTGCCGGCCATTCTCAATAGTATGCGCGCTGTCAATGATGCCCTGGCCCTTCAACGTCGCCAGCCTGCGCCGTGCTGTCTGGTCACTCAGGCCCGACGCCTCCGAGAAGTCGGCAATGGTAAAATCACACGGTTGCCGCATTCGAACCCCAGCCAGCTCTACCAACTCGGCTAGAATCGACTGGCGCAAATCCGCGTCCGTCAACTCGCCCACTGTTTCTACTTCGCCCACGCGACCCTCGACGGTGGCTGATACAGTTTCCAGAAATGTTGATACGCTCCGTTGTCGCACAAAATGCGCAATCCCCCCGGTCGAAATGCCGAGACTGTGGCCGACTTGATGCCCCCGCTTTTGACCCAATTCGTTGCCGCCTGCCATGCCGGGATAAAATAGCAGCATGTGTCACAGTGACAGCCCGGTCCGGCCTGATAATGGATGTGGTGCCGAACAACCACGTCGGGCGGCTCGATCCCGCTTTCCATGTACTCGTGCCAGGTGTAAGAGGCGTGGCGGGCTGCAGCGATTCCCCGCGTGTGTGGCACCCAGGATTTTGTACCTGGCGCGTGGGCTACCTCAAATCGGACACCGCCCAGCTCGCCCGTCCAGATCCACCACGAGAACAAGTCCCCGTTTTGCCGTACCTGGCACCCATTCCCCGCCATGTGTTCGGCGTATTGTTCGGTTGCTGCCGAGGCTGGCCCGTCGTGTGCAGGTGTCCCGCGAATGAATACCCATTCGTCAATGACCGGCTTGGCAATGTCCAACACCTGGTACACCGCTCGTGTCTGGTCATTCTCGTTGGCGGCCCAGAGCTGCGTGGTTCCGTGGTGATCGCCGTCCCGCTCATCCCCGCCGCAAATGCCAACGCACCGGGCCCTGTGCTTTTTCTTGAGTTCGGCGGTGTCCTGCCAGAATCGCTGCCAGCACTCCCAATACCACAGGCCCAGTGCCGAGGGGGTGTGCGTTCCCCCGTCATCAAGTCGGACCTCGGGTGGGCACAGGGCCGTACTCCCGCCTATGTGCATGTCGCCAAAATGCACGACCAGAACCGGCTGCTGTCTCTTGGTTCGTCTTAGCATAGTAATGTGCGAACTACGCGCAGCGCCCCCGCCCGTGCGCTGGCCACATGCCCGCCTCTACCGATGGCAAATCAGTCATCGGTCAGTTTGTCAGCCCTGCAATAAACCCGCCGACGCCACCAATAACGGCAGCCAGCCCGTTACGCAACCATTTATCGCCCTCCAGGCTGCGCAACCTGGCCTCGTGATCGTCCGCTTTTTTGTTGAACTCACCGCAATATAAATCCAGCTTGTCTTCGATGCTTTTCGTCCTTTCATCCACCCGCGCTAACAGCCTGCCGTTTCCCGTTTCGTCTGTCATGATCCCCCAACACAAAAGGCGACGGTGTCTACGCGCCGCCAGAAGAAGTTGCTGTATAGTCGGTCGGCGACCAGGTGGTATCGCCCCAGTGTATTCTCCACGCTGGTTGTTGCGGATACGGATACGATGGGTGGGGGGGGCAAGGATAGACCGGCCAATAGTCCCGCACTAACCTCAACTCTTCGACTTCTCGCTCTAGTTTAGCGACGCGCCGTTCTAGCTCACGCTTTTTCATGCACTCACCCCCAACACAAAAAGGCGGCGCCCACGCGCCGCCAGGTTCTACCCGTCTACTCGAAACTGCTTGCCCAGGTCGTACAGACCCGTGGCTGCCAATGCGAACGACAGGCTAAATACGACCACCTCGATCCAGTCTGATATTGGCGATGGAATCAGCTTGAGGTTAAACGCTGCGTACAGACCACCAAACACCACGCCCAGAGCCAGGGCCAGCGCAAAGCTGGCGTCTCCCTCTACTCCAAACCGCTTGGCGGCCTCGACAATGCCGACCACCAGCAGGATTAGTGACACACCCGCGACTGCATATTCTCCGCTCATACTACCCCCAATGTACGACACCGGGCAACGCGCCCGTTTGTTTCCCAGTCATCCCCGAACATCTGTACCATCCATTCAGCGCGTCCGATTTGATCGCGCCGTTTGGGAGGGCGGGCGATACCGATGTTTCCAGTCCAGACAGAATGCCACCGCTCACTGTTGTGATAGCGAGGGTCGGCGCGCTGGGGTATGGTTCCCTGCGGCAGCATTGGGACCCTGTCAATTGGTGGCATAGATACTCCTAGTTGGATTATACACCCGTTTCTAATCCCTGTCAAGTCCCACAAAGCACGAAACAGGGCAGCGTGGGGCAAGCGTGGGGATGGCGTAGGATTGGTAACGGTTCAATCTATCCCCCAGGCGTAAATTTTAACATAAATTTAATCTATCTTTAACCTAAACCCCTTGACAAAGCATACATTGTATGGTATAATATAACCAGATTGAGGGACATTAAAAACAAAAGAGCCAAGGCAGAACGAACCAAATAGACGGACCCGGCAAGCGACGAGCGCAGCCGCCCCCCAGAACCAGACGCCAGAGGCTAATAGCAGAAACCAGCGGATTACACCCGAGGAGTCAAGACCCGAGTCGGGGGCCAATCGTGGCCGGGCTGGAGGGCAAACGAAAAGGGGGAGAGTGGAAAATGACAAAGATAGAAAAGGCCAACCTGATAAACAAGGCCCTGCAAAGGTCAGAGGTCGCCATACAGAAGCAGGCAGAAGCGGTCATTCTGGATGACGGTCGAATTGAATACCGCATGTTGAGCGGAAATGGCCGCTATACCATGAAAGCCTCGTTCCGAGAAATGCTAGGCCTGATGTGGGGCACAGATATGCGAAACCTCAAACAGCAACTTGGACGCTAACAATCGAATAGCACGACTCAGGGCTTCGGCCCTGATGCCCGCAGCCAGAGATTGGCGACGCCGAGAGTGCAACTCCCTCGGATGCGGACATTAGAGCCGAAACCGCCAGCGCGCCAATCGTGGCCGGGCTGGAGGGCAAACACAAAAGACAAAGGAGAGAATCATGTCTGAGAAAAAATCAACACTGGACGCCACATTCGCCAAGATGTTCGAGTGCAGTCACGGCAAGGCACTGGGTGTTTTCTGCCAAGAGTGCAGCGACACCGTTGCCGAGGAAGCCGCCAGGGACCGGGCAGAGCAGGACCGCCGCCTGGAATGGGCCGACTTCCATGACAACGTGCTCAACAGCTAACCAAATCGCCCCGGCGAAAGGAAACTATGAGCGAAACAACAAGAACCACAATTTATCTACTCGATGACGACCGCGAACGCCTCGCCCGGCTCAAGGCCGACTACGGGCTGGGCACCAGCGCAGCGACCAGGGCAGGATTGGCGCTGCTGGAACGAAACATGACAGGAGCGCAAGACATGGACAAGGACAAGTTAGCCATCGAAGTTAAGTTTTCCGACGCAGGTCTGTGGGGCGATACTGACCCCGACGCGAACGGCTACGACACTGCCGCCAGCGCCGCCGCATTTGCCGAGCACCTGGAGAACTTCCTGGTGGACGCCTACCCCGATGCCGACATCACCGTCAGCCATGGTCTTAACGACCGGGTAGAAATCGACGGTGACACAGCAGGCCAGGAGGTGCCCTGGGTTGAGGACATCGTAGAGAAAGTCTGGACTAACCAGCCTTGGAACATCGAGGCTGGTTAGCAGCCGAATAGAAAACGCCCCGCCTCACAAGCGGGTAGCGCCTGACATCGGCGCTCAACAAATAGAGCCAGTGTCCGTGGGCACCGCTGCGAGAGTGTACGGGGGAGGCTACATGCGGTAGCCATACAAGGCCAGTCGGGGTGGGGGCTGGCAGAAGGGAAAACACGATGAATGCAAAAACAGGAGACCTGATCGGGGTCAGCGCGACCCCAAATACCCATGGCTGCCAGAACTATGCAATCCTGCGTTGCCTGGGGAATAACAAAGCGGAGGTTGTAGAGGCTCAGTCTTGCTCATCATGCTGGCAAGTGGGGCATGATGGCGATTACACATTCGCCACCATTGGTGATGTGTGGAATCTGGACCAACTCGCCGCCAATGACGGCGAGGAGTTCAGCACCGATGTCAAGTGGACAACCGAATAGAAACTGCCCCGCCTCACACGCGGGGCAGTTTTGTTACCATAGGGTCGTTGATGATACCAACGCCCGCGCTACTATCATTTTGGGGTCAATGTGATACTTGAATCGGACCAATTTGGTCCTAGATTAAAATTCTAGCGCATCTCTGCATCTGCTTTCTGGCCCTTGACAAATCTTTAGAAATATGTCATAATGGGGCCATGATAGAAAAGGGGGTACACTCAGTGCAGAAAACAAAGCGACCATACGGGCTATTGCCGGTGCGACCAGAGACCCACAAGCGCGCCAAGTTGGCGGCAACAATGGCAGGAACCAGCCTATACAGGTTTGTAGACGCCATTGTTACCGAGTACCTGGAGCGCAACGCCGACCCTGCCCCCGGAAAGGATGGTGAGTAATGACTACCACGCAAATCGAAGAATACACCGCGTTCGCCGCCACCCACGAGGAATTAACCATCAGTTGGGCCTCGTGCGGCATCGCGTATGATCGCGAAGACGGCCCCCTGACATTCCCCTACCCGCCCCTGACATTCTGGGCGTGGGACAAGGCCGCATACGAGGCCGACGTCCAGACATTGACCAACGCCAAGAACCGTGCGGAGGCATGGGCAAGCAGCAGCTTTCCAGACAGCCCCGGCACTCAGCGCCCCAACTACCCGGACTATAAGGGCATTGAGCCGGGAGGGGAGCAGGGTTACTTCCTCCTGCTCCCTGACAATAGCTGGAGGTTCACGCCAGACCGGGTGGTCAACTGGGTGGACTACATCGTGAGCACGAAGGTGAGTGAATGATATGATGATGATCGCCAACGAGGAATAGATAATGGGAGAGTGGAAGGTAAGAAATGAAAATCACAACTGAGGTATTGGCAAGGTTCAACGCGTGCGAGTCGGAGGTTGACCACTTCGCCACCGACTACCCCGACGGGTTGGATATCAGTCCCCTGTGGGGAACCAACAAGGAAGCCAACGCACTGTGGCAGCAAATCCTCGGATCCTGGCTCAAAGCGGAAGTGGGCTGGGCCATCGCAGAGGGCATCCTGCCGGCCCGAATCAGGGCCAACCTGTCCGACGCCAACCTGTGCGGGGCCGACCTGTGCGGGGCTGACCTGTTCGGGGCCAACCTGTGCGGGGCCGACCTGAGCAAGGCCAACCTGTTCGGGGCCAACCTGTGCGGGGCCAACCTGTGCGGGGCCGACCTGAGCAAGGCCAACCTGTGCGGGGCCGACCTGCGCAGGGCTGACCTGTTCGGGGCCAACCTGTCCGACGCCAACCTGCGCAGGGCCAACCTGTGCGGGGCTGACCTGTCCGACGCCAACCTGCGCAGGGCCAACCTGTGCGGGGCTGACCTGTTCGGGGCCAACCTGTGCGGGGCCGACCTGAGCAAGGCCAACCTGTGCGGGGCCGACCTGAGCAAGGCCGACCTGCGCAGGGCCAACCTGTGCGGGGCCGACCTGCGCAGGGCTGACCTGTTCGGGGCCAACCTGTCCGACGCCAACCTGCGCAGGGCCAACCTGTTCGGGGCTGACCTGTCCGACGCCAACCTGTACGGGGCCAACTGGGACATCACCACTGCCTGGCCTGCCGGGTTCACCACGCCACATCAGAAGGAGGGTGACTAATGCTACCAAATGGCTACACATGCAAATGCGATCCCGCCCGCCCCGCCGCCGCTGCCATGCGCCTGCGCATCGACTACGCCACACACCACCAGCTGACCGACCTGTGCCACCTATACGGCCAAGATGAGTCGGCTACCGTGGCTGCGCTCATCGCCAGGGAACACGCCGCCCAGTTTCCAACGGGAAAGAAGGAGCCGGCATGACCCAAACTGAAAGCCAACTCGCAGGCACCATCACCAAGATTCACCTACTGCTACACGGGCCCCAACGGGTCGGGCGGCAACATCGGCTGAAAGAGTT
>Ga0307928_10000422_pt1 | contig 32082 bp, 42 predicted proteins | sample AceLakmetagen232_FD_201815 | JGI IMG/M metagenome (GOLD analysis project Ga0307928, IMG submission 201815) | Saline water microbial communities from Ace Lake, Antarctica - #232 | ecosystem: Environmental > Aquatic > Non-marine Saline and Alkaline > Saline | place: Antarctica: Ace Lake... | reverse complement strand
CCAACCAGTACTCAAATCTATCTCGTAAACCCTATCAGTCGCGTAACCCACTAAGAAAACCTTTGTACCATTAGGGTTAACAAACAATCCAGAAGTACTAGTTTCAACACCTAAAAAGTTACTATAATTAGTTTCAAAAACAGCTGAACTAATATTAAAAGGGTCACTCAAGTTATATTGAAACACGTCACCACCTATACTAGCTGCCATCAAGATTGTTCCGTCAGGACTTAAAGATATGTACCCAACAGAAGATGACTGCGCAGAAGTACTAAGACTATTATCATTATAATAAGCGTAATCGACATTCCAATACACGCTTTCAAGTGGAACATCTTGTAACGTACTTGTCTTCATTGTTTCTGAAGTAGTAGCAACATTATCTATATTAGTCGCAACAATAATATAAGTGTACGTAGTCTTATCCAAGTCAGTCATGTTAACTTCTAAAGTGTAATTACCAGAGTTTATCTCAGTCATGTCAGAAAGATTATAAGTTGTCAAATTGTCACTCCAGTTAATAGTAGCATTGCTTATATTATAACCACTAATAGAAATATTTACAAAAACGTAATCATCACTAGTATTATACCAAGAATCAGTTGGTTCAGTAACATTAATCACTAAAGCCTCATAAACGCTAACATACCTAGTATCACTAGTATTTGACGAATCATAAACATCGGTTGCACTAATAGAATAATTAAACTTTTTAGAACTAGCCTCACCAGCACTTAAATTTGTCTTGTTAACCTCTAACCAATAATTAGTAGAATCTAGTTTATATAATCCAGCCTGATACAATTCTTGTATCTCAACAACTGTTAATGAACGATTATAAGCTCTCAATTCATCAATTAAACCAACAAAGTAATACTGATTAGTAATGGTTCTTTTACCAATGGTTACGTTTCTAGTATTAGTATTAAGGTCACCTGTTCTTACTTCACTTGCAGTAAGCACATTATTAACATATATTCTTTTATAACCATTTCCATAAGTATAAATAACATGACACCATTCATCATAAGAACAGGCAGTATCAGAAGTAATACTAGTAAAAGAAAAACCAACTTTTGTATAAAATCTAGGCATTCTAGTATCAGTACCGAACATTGCACCCCAAGTATCACCATGTTCCTTATTAATTATGGTAGGATAATTCCCACTACCAAGAGCAGTAGTGAACTGCACCCAAGCTGAAATAGCCATACCACTAGTGAAATCGAAATCAGAACTATTACCAACATCCATATAATCTCCACCATCAAAACTATAAGCACCACTATACATTCCAGAAGAAGTCCAAGTCGCACCACTATTAGTAGCGTTATGACCATAATTAGACGAGTCAGTTAAGGTAGAACCCTCACTAAAGGATAACGCCATTATTAAATCATTATTAGTATTATCAACAATCATAGAATTATTACCATCATCACTAAGAATATAATCTGTACTAACACCATCCCAATTAAAACTAGCATTACTAAAGTTTAAATCAGTAATTGTAGCATTAACGAAAACGTAATTATCACTCGTATTATACCAATAATCAGTTGGTTTAGTGACATTAATCACCGGAACATTATTTACACGAACACTAGTACTATTCAACCATGAACTGTTTTCTCCTAGACTATCATTAGCTTGACAACCTAGAATCCAAACGTCACCATCAGATGTTAAAGACTCACTTAACATGTTAATTAATCCTTCTATTGATGGTTCAAACCTAGCCTCGTAAGCGCTAGAATCACTAGTTAAACTAGGAACAGTATTATCATCAGTAGAATCATCACCCATCTGGTAATTAGAACCACTACCCCAACACAACACCCTAGAATCATTAAGCCTAACACCACAAGAATGACTATCACCAACACTAACACTAGAATACGCAGAAGAATCATTAGTTAATCCAGGAACAGTATTAGTAACTGTACTATCATCACCCAATTTATAACTAGTACCATCACCCCAACAAAGAGCACGACCGCCACTTCTAACACCACAAGTATGATAAGTACCAGCACTAACACTAGAATAAGCACTAGAATCATTAGTTAAAACAGGAACAGAACTAGAAGAAGTACTATCATCACCTAACTGATACTCACTACCACGACCCCAACACAACACCCTAGAATCATTCAAACGAATACCACAAGAATGAGCCCACCCACAATTAACAGACGAATAAGCAGAAGTATCATTAACCAAACCAGGAATAGAACTATAACCATCACCCCAACACAACACACGACCATCACTCCTCACACCACAAGTATGATAACTGCCAGCACTAACACTAGAATAAGCACTAGAATCATTAGTTAAAGTGGGAATCACTTCATGAAGAGTAATACCATCACCTAACTGACCATCACTACCACGACCCCAACATAACACCCTAGAATCATTCAAACGAATACCACAAGAATGATAAGTACCAGCACTAACACTAGAATAAGCAGAAGAATCACTCGTTAAATTAAGATTATAATTACTATTATAAGTCCCATCGCCCATCTGGGCCTCATTACCCATACCACAACAAAGAACACGACCATCACTAGCTCTAACACCACAAGTATGATAAGTACCAGTACCAACAGACAAATAAGCGGAAGTATCATTAACCAAACCTGGAACAGTATTATCAGCAGTGTAACCATCACCCAAACGATAACCATGACCATCACCCCAACACAACACCCTAGAATCATTAGCCCTAACACCACAAGTGTGAGAATAACCAACACTAATACTTCCATCCTTAAACAAAGTCCCACTAACATTAAGAACACCATTCTTATACCACTCATAATTATAAGCTAAACTATCACCCGTAGTAGAATCAGTAGCATTACAATAACCCAACAAGACACTAGTAGAATAAGCAATCACTGGACTAATCCTAGAAGAGTTCATCACGGGATGAGATACTGCACCATTAACTAAACTAGTAAGTACTAATAAAAAAAATAATAATATTACAAAATTCTTTTTCGACACCATTTTATTTAATCACACACATTAAGTATTCCTGTACCAGCAGGACTAAGCATAGTCATGCAAGTTGAATTAACAACTATTTTAGCACCATTATCAAACATTATATTAACATCATCATCAACCCAAATAGTTCTATTAGTTATTCCACCTGAACTATCAGCATCAGCAAAAATCTTTAAAAATGTATTACCATCAACACTAAAATTATAACCTTCATCAGTTCCAGCAGTGGGTGTTGCACTAACACTCATATCAACAAGACTAATCACACCAGAATCCTCAACAATACTAATCGAGCCAATACTAAGATTAGCACCAGACTCAATAATGTCATCAGTGTTAACCTTAAACATGTTAACGAAACCGTCACCAGCATTATTCAAAGCCCTAAGCCACTTATTATTAGCAAGCGATAAAGCAGTACTAATATTAAGCTCATCAAAGACTACATCACTAGTAGTAGTCAAATCTTGACCAGTATTAAAAGCTAACTGCGTATCAGTAATACCATCAGCAGTAACACTCAAACCATCAACATCCTGAGTAATAGCAGTGTTACCAGCAACACTAAATGTTGTACTTGAAAGGTCTATACCATTACCCGCTGTATAAGTGGTGTCTGTATCTCTAGCATCAATAGTTGTATTAAGTTTTGTTTCATTAAAAGTTATTGTTCCACTACCAGTTATCGGACCTCCAGTAAGATAAATATCATCAGTTGCAATACTTGTAACAGAACCTGTTCCTGAACCAATAGCAGTACACTCAAAAGCACCACTAGTAGTATTATAAACATAACCTTCAGCATTACTACAAGCAACCAAACTAATAGTTCCAGTAGATGTTATATCTCCACCAGTAATAGGAGCAGTAGTTGCCACACTAGTAACAGCTCCAGAACTAGCACGAGCATCTATAGTAACATTCAATTCAGTTTCATTAAAAGTTAAAACATTTGCCACATTAGCAAACCATTTACTTTGCAAACTAGCCATACTTATCCACTCAGTAACACTACCAATTAATGAACCATAAAAACTAGTAGAATTAACATCTGTAAGATTATATATGCTGTTCTCATTATAGTTTACATCAGTATAAACACCATTATCTGCCATTACCATGCCAGATAGCAAAACTATCATTATTATTAATATATTTAAAATCTTCATTTTTTTATCCCCAATCCTGTTTCTTACTACCATTAACGAATAGCTCTACTTTACTTGTTGAATTATTATAAATAAAATAAGTGTCACCTGCACTACCTTCCAAATTTAGTTTTTTACCAGAAGCTATATTCACATTTTCTGTACTCGTAATTGACCCCGTAACACCAAAAGTTGTACCATCATAAGTTAAACCCGTAGTCCCCTCAATAACTCCATCATCTGTCCAAACACCAACTTGGTTATCAACAGGAGTACCATGTTTAGTAACATCCCCTGAACCAGCAGGCACAGCAAACGTTGGTGCAGCACTAGCACCATTACTCTTAAGAAAAGTACCATCAGTACCAAGAGCCAATTCAATAACATCTCCACTAGCATCACTATAAAATAATCTCCAACCTGTTTGGTTGATGAACTCCGTAAGATTAGTATAACTCATTATAAACACCTTCACATATATATATATTTAAGTTATAATCTAAATTATTTGAATCTATATTTTCTATCATTTTTGTATCACCAATCTTGTTTCTTACTACCATTGACAAATAATTCAACTTTACTAGTCGAACTATTATATATAAAATAAGTGTCACCTGCACTACCTTCAAAATTTAGTTTTTTACCTGAACCCACATTCATAGCTTCTGTTAATGAGATTGCACCGGTCACTTCAAAATCAGAACCATCATACGTTAAACTAGTAGTCCCCTCTATTGTTCCATCACCAGTCCAAACTCCTATCTGGTCATCAACGGAAGTACCATCTTTACTTACATCTCCACTTCCCGAAGGAACAGCAAATGTAGGAGCAGCACTAGCACCATTACTTTTCAAAAAAGTACCATCAGTACCTAATGCAAGTTCTGTAACATCGCCATCAGCATTTGAATAAAATAATCTGTAAGCTGTTTGGTCAACAAACTCTGTTAAATTAGTATATCCGCCATCGCCAGTATTAGTTAATATCTTTACAGTTCCATTCTCATCTATCTGCTTAACTAATCCATCAGCAGAATCAACATAAATATAAATCTTATCTGTTGGAGCACTTGCAGGTGCCGTTTCTTTTGCTAATCTTATTTTTGACATCTTTAAATCTCCATCATTAATGTTCCTTCAATTATTAAATCTGTTTCTACTTCAAAACACTCAAAATTAACAAATCTTTTTCCAGCTGGAATTGTAAACTCTGAACTTATTTCTTCAGGTAAAAACAATGTAGCTACATCTACAGCAGTATCAACATACTCTGTTGTTGCAATCTTTGTTGAATCATCACCTTCAGTCTGTGTTGTACCAGTAACAGTACTAGATAATACGCCCGATAAACGCCAAGCAGTTATAGTTCCAGAAGTGTTTAAATTTTTACTACCTAAATTAACATCAACACTAGCTCCGGTATAAGTAACAAAAACACTATCCTTAACTTTAAGTTCATCGCCAGTTAAATCTAAAGTATTTGAATCATATTGTATATATTTTCCTTTTATCTTACTCATAGTATTTCCTCCCTTTTTCAACCAGTTTTCAAAGTTTTAACATTGGTTTTAATTATTTAATAAGCATAAGCAATTATTAATTTATCACCTAATTCTAATACACCATCAAGACCATATCCATTCCAATCAATTCGTTTAGCACTTGTTCCATCACTTATAACATTATAATCAACAACATTTTCTTGAGGTATTCCGCCAACAGGATTTATCTCAACATTAGCAGTATCACTTGGAGTTTGTGCTAAATCAATATACTTATTACCCATATCAACAGAACCTAAAGTAATTATCTCGACTTTTCTTATTTCGTTACCTAATAACGAATTAGCTTGTGCAACTGTTAATTCTTCAATAACACCATCTGCTCCTGAAATTCTACCTAAAATAACACTATTTGCAACAACATTTTGTATTTTAGCATATGTTACAGCATCATCTGTAATAGTTAAAGCTGTTGCACCTGTTACTTCACCTGTATGAGTTGCATTTGTAGTTTTACCACTATTAGTAGCAATATCAGATTCCATAGTATCTAAATTAACAGCCTGTGCAACTGAAATATGAGCTATTTTTGTTGCTGCTGCATCATTATAATCATTCTGGGTTTTTACATAAGTATCACCATCGTCAATATCATCCATATCACCGCCAATATTTGCCAATGATAAATTAGCTTCAACTACATCAATATCAACTTCATCCTCATCTGTATCATCAGTTACAGTTATTTTACTTGAACCAGCATTAATATTCTTGAAACTTAAGATTACACCTGTTTTTGATTTAAATACTCCTACTCCAGCAGTCCCGGCATTACTTGCAGTGTTTGCTTCTCCACTACCACCAGCAGCTGCTGCCCACTTCCAACCACCAGTTTCTCCACTAGCAGCTGTTAAAACATAATCATTTGTTGGAGCATTACTAATCTTCATATTAGCTTCATCAACAATATTATTTGCTATAGTTAAAGCTGTTGCACCCGTTACTTCACCTGTATGAGTTGCATTAGTTACTAAACTACTATATTGTGAATTAGTCGCATTATCACCAGTATTAGAACCTGAAGTATTTCCAACTATAGTAGATTGTGCGCTAGTTAAATGATAATATTCACCAGAAACTCCACCTTGTAATCCTGTAGTATTATTATGACTAATTGTTGAACCAAACTCTACCCACACAGTTCCATTAAACGTATAATTAGTATCAGAATCCTTATCCCATACAGTCCATCCGTCAGCTGGTTCTTCTTCTGTCCAAGTGCTTCCGCTCCATTCATAAATATAAGTTGCTACTACTGCTTGTGAAGTTCCACTTGAAGTTCCTGTAGTTGTATTAATATATCTATCTCCTGTTGAAGGACTTCCCGGTTCTGAAGTTACAAAATTAACTTGGTCCTCAATAGCTTCTTGCCAATTTAAACCACTTATCGCGCTATTCATTTGGTCTAATCTAACTAAATGAGCATTATCTGTTGCTTCACTAGAAGATGTAACATTTACAAATGTTGGAGATGCAGTCGTTTTCATATCTTGGTCGATATAAGTATGGTCAACACCACTACTTGTTTTATGTGCAGTATTTGCAGCTACAGTTGTATTATTACCTACCTCTGTATCAAAATCACTTACTTGACTCACAGTTACTGCAAGAGCAGCTTGATGTTGTGTAACATTAGACTCTGCTACAGTATTATCTGGCAGAGTTACGCCAGCACCACCAATTACTTGGTCTGCATCAACCATACCTGTAAATCCATCATTCTTTGGTTTAATTTTATCTAATAGTTCTATTGCCATTTTATTGTGTTGTAACTACAGTAGCACCTATATTGCTATTTGTAGACCTCCATACGTAATAATCTTCTGTCCATCCATTTGAATTTGTAACAGAGACTGTATCTGGGTCTTCGAATCCACCTTCGAATCCACCTGCCCAAAAGGTAACTGTTCCTAATCTTTTCGGCATCGCCCATAATAAGTATTCGTCTGTACTTGAAGTAACACTACCCCAAGTTCTCGCATTAGTATTTGAAATTAAATTATTTGCTAATCCCTCAATATCTGCTTCTGTAAATCCAGTTGTCTTCTCAGTGATACCATAATATAATGGATTAATAGTATTAGTTGATGATGAAGTAACTGTTACTAAACTATGACTTCCAAGATTTGCTTCTGTTGACGCAAATACCTTATAATTCTCTGTAAACCCTGCTGAATTCTCAATACTTACTGTTTCTGCCGAATTAAAAGCACACGCTATAGAATCAAATTTAAATCCTGTTCCACCATCTGTTTCATAATCAGTTCCATCTGGAATTGAAGTATAACTTGATGGATATGCAAATATCATATATTCGCCAGTACTAGGTGCTAAAGTCATTGTTCTAGTATAATCATTACTAATATCTGAATTTGCAAGACCTTTAACATCATTATCTGTAAAACTACTACTCTTAGACAATACACCCCAATAAATAATATTTCTGAATGTTACTGTTGCTGTTTTTGAAGCATCTGTGTCTGTTCCATCTGTAGCTGTTAAAGTAAATCTAACATATTTATCTTTAGCAGTTGGATAAGTAGTAGTCAATGCAGAAACTTGTTCAGTAAAAGGACTAGTCAATGTTAAATTACTTGCCCAAGTTGTGCTGCCATCTGAAGATAACGCAATATGTCCGCTTGTTGCAGGCCCATTATTATAAGTCATATCAAAACTTAAAGCACCAACAGCTTCCCATTCGCCACTTCCTATTAATTGAGTTGAATCTTCATTATCAGTAAAACTTGCCACTGAAAATGTAAAACTATAATCATAAACTGCTGGAACCCAATCAGAACCATTCCATTTTAAAGTTTCATTCTTAGCTGGAGCTGAAGTAACAGTATCAACATCACCTAAATCATCAATATCTGCTGGTATTGTTGGTAATTGGTCTGTTGGAACAATCCCTGTTGCTCCTAATTCTGCCAATCCATCATTTTCTCCCTTTTGAGTATCTGCCCAAGTACTAACTCTTGCATCAGTATAAAACAATTTAGTTCCTTCTGTTACATCCGAAGTTGTATTAGAAGTTGTATCAAAAATATCTGCACCAATACCAATAGTCAAAGTTTCATTTCCACCATCATCATTCTGAGTAAGAGTTGTTTTACCAGTATCTATTACTAATTTACCATCCAAATATCCAGGTGTAGAATCATTAGCACTAACCTTAGTATCATGAGCATCTGCTGTTGTTGGAGCAACCCATTCAAATTTACTTGCTGAATCATTCCATTTTATTACATAATTATTTGTAGGACTATTATTAAAATCTAATTTAGATTCTGTAATAGTTCCATCATCAATGTATTTACCTTTTAACTTTGCCATTTTTATTTTCCCTCTACAATATTTAGATATAAAAAACTACTAATACATCATCTTCTGCCAATGTAGTTTGTAAATTATAACCACTCCAATATATCTCATTCCCACTAACACTATAATCAACACCTTGCTCCGCTTTAATTCCAACATTATCCAAAAAAACTCTTATACTCTGATTATCACTAATTATTCCTAATAATGTCACATACTTACTACTTAATTCAGCAGACGTTATATCAAAACGTTCATGCTTAGTTTTCATGTTATCAACATATTTAGTTGTAGCAATTTTTGTACTATTATCATCATTGTTTTGAGTAGTTGCTGTTACACCATCAGCTAAATTACCTATAAAATTAGTAGCAGTAATATCTCCAGTTGTTGTAATACCATTACCAACAATATACGGGGAAAGAACTGCATCTACTCTCTTCCATAATAATTTTCCACCACCACCAGCTTTCATAAAAATATTCGTCATATTTATAATACTCCTAACATTTGCAATACAACCATACCAATCACTAAAATCCATCCACTACCTATAGCTACATGTGTTATCTTTGTTTTGGTCTCACTAGCTATTCTAAAATCTGTATTAGTTCTAGTATCATGCACTAATCCAGGTTCACCATTACCATCTAAAGCCTTCTTAATATACTTAATATCATTACCCATCACTTCTAGTTTTATCTTTACATCAGATATGTCTTTAGTCATCGCCATTTTATACTGCATCCCTCGTCTTTTATCTATTCATTAACATCATAATATCCAGTAACAACAACCTTTACTCCAACATCACTTGAACTACCATAAATCATATTTACTGCTCCTGTTCCAGATGTACAATCTATCGGATATGGCACGTTAAAATCAAAATTACCTGTTGAATTTGCATTCACTCTAAGTGTCATGGCTTTCTTAGAACTGTTTGTTCCACCAATTACAATGTCACAAGCTGTACCAGCACAACTAACTTTTAAATCTGTTATTCTAACCCGTTTATATTTTCCAACTGCTGCAACAGATGTTCCATATGCTGGAACTATTGCTTGTCCTATAGTATTTAATGAACTTGCATAATAAAACTCACTTACCTCGTTTCTTCCAAAATTTACCATCTTATTTTTACCTCATTATCTTCTTTCTACTTTACAACCTGCACTAATTCTAAAATGTAATAATCCACTCAAATCGTCTTCAATAGTCCTTCATAAAAATATATTCTGTGTTTTCCAGCTACAGATTTAAAATCTTCAAATCTTAATACAATTGGTTGATTCATCTTATCTCCTCTTAAACAAAAAAAGAAACTTGTTAAAAAAATAACTGAAAGTTCTTATAACTTTTAATTCTGTTCTAATATTCTCTGAAGTTCTCTTCTTACTTTTATTTATTTCTTTTGACATTCTTATCCTGAGCTAATTGTATATTAACATCATCTCCACGACCTTTATCAAGAATTTTCTTAATAACTTGTCTCTTTGGAATTTCTTCATCTAATGATTCTTCAAGAGCCATTAAATATCTCTCCATTGAATTTTCATGGTTATAATATTCTGATACTTCTCTAGCATGCTTAATTACTTTATCTCTAAACTCATCATCATTTAATAATTTTGCTATTAATTTACGAGCACTATTAACATCGTACGGGTCTACTTTTGTAAACGGATAACAAATATTAACACTTTGTGTTCTGTTACTACCCACAACCGGAACTCCCAACGCCGCACACTCAACTATAGCTCTATTATAACTATGAAACGTAAACGGGTCATATACTATTCTACTCTCACGCATCTGATTTTGAAAATCGAAACAATTAGTCCCAGCAAACACATAATCATATAATGTTGTTGTTAACCAAGTCTTTGGGTCTTGAGCTTTATCAAATCCAATCAGTTGAGTTGTTAATCCATGATTTCTAACAACTAAACTTGGAATATAAGCATGCTTATCATATCTTCTCCAAATAGTAGATATCACATCTCTCTTTGGAATTTCTGGTAATGATTTAAGTCTCTTAATATCAGCAGGATGTGGAATAATATATACTTTTCTTCCTGTAAGTTCTGTAAGTGCTGTAACTTGATAATATTCTGTTCCAAATAACATATCAGCATATTTTGCTTCTCTCGCAATAGTACTTGGATTGCCAAAAGCACTACCCCACATCTCTGTAGTGTAATCATTATTAAGTACTAACTTAGTGTTACTGTCTTCAGATAAACTATCTTTAATATCATTTACTAATTGAACATCTTGAGTAGACATATTAACTTGAACTATATCATAATCATTATAATCAACAACATCTCTTGGATATTTCACTTCACCATTAAACACATTTATCCACTGATACAAACCAGTTCTAGCCAGTTCCTCTTCTAACAACTGTTGATGTATATAATTTGTGCATAATAAATATTTAATATCTTTTGCTGGCTTACCAAAAACTTTTTGACTTAATGCATCAAGTCTCTCTTGTTGTGTTTTTTCCACAATATTTTTCTCATCTGCTTTTGTATCTTCCATATTTCTCACCTATGTTAAACATTATTTTCTTTTTTTGAATCTAATTTTTCTTTCTTTTACTGGTTTTTCTATTACAACTGGTTTTTCTTTAACTACTATTTCTTTCACTTCTTCTACAATCTTTTCTTCAACTATAGATTCTACAATCTTTACTTTTTTCTTAAAAAAATTAACATGATTTACATTTTCCATTTTATATTCCTCCATTATCATAAATTAAAAAAATAAAAAAAAGATATTGCTAATTATCTCTTTTGCAGTTTAGTTTTATAGATAACACTAGCTGTTACACCTGCTCCCATAGTTGGCATACTCATAGTATTATACTCTGTATCAATTGTAAGTTCATCAACTGCTGTAGTTGCATAAGCTCCATCATACGTATACGATATAACATCATCATTGGTTTCTATAGGCCAAGGTAATCCAACAATTTTTCCATATCCAAAACCAATACTTGTTGACTTAATTGTAGTATTTGTATCACTTTGTCCTGAATATATAGAAATTGTATCTATCTTACCAAAAGCTTTTTTTCCTGCTGTAGTAGCTGCTGCGGTTGCTGCAACAATAAAATTCTCTGAGATATTATCACCAAATTGGTCTTCTCCTGCCACAGTTATTATATCATTTCCACCTGCTGTTCCAGCAACATTAGGACACATTACTATATTAATCGGGTATGGAGGTTGTATTGCCAAACCAACATTTGTAACTGCTGTACTAGCTGTATGAAAATTATGCGCAGTTAATAATGCTCCAGTTGCAACTGCTACTGTTTTAGGTATTAAATACTGCATAACAATCTTATCGTTTACTATTAATTTCTTTACGGTATTTACACCGTCTCTTGTTCCATATTTTGTCATTTTATTTTAACCTTCCTTTTATTTATGCTTATTAACATCGAAAGTTACACCACGTTTAAGGCGCCTATTAATAAACAATTAAAAAAAATAAAAAATGCCCATAAGAGCGTTACTTAACTACTTGTCTGCAAAAACACCAATAACAATTGCATTATCATTGATTCTAGTCATTCTATACCATGCATCTAAAAGTACTTTATGTATTCTTTCATCATCTTCAGTAACAACTTTAACTCTTGCTTTTTCTTTCCAAACAATACCAGCAGCTGCTGATGGGTCTATCATATAACAATAATGACAGTCCACAGACTGAGTTTTTGCTGTACATAGAGTAGATAATTCAATCATAACTCCAATATATTCTTCAATAACTCCTTTTCTTACAACAGTAGGTGCTCCAAATTCAGCTGCATTAGTAAACTGACTTGATTTTAAAAGTTGCTTGAATTGGTTTGGATGCATAAGTAATACTGCTTCTCCAGCTTTCTTTGCAAAGTTTTTTTGCATAAGAATAATTCTCATATCCACAATTTTATCAACATCAATAACATCACCAGTTGATAAATTAGTAGTAATAGTTGAATTATCATCTGTATCAACTCCACCAAATACTGAACCAGCATTTGAAGTTCCAATAGTTGCGCCTTCTAGAATAGCATTTGCATCAGTTTCAATAGTTTCTAGATATTGTCTTACAAGTTGTTTATGAGCCATTTCAATTATTGAAACCCTAGTTGCACTAGCAGTTTCAAATGAAACACTACATCCACCAAGTTTTACATCAGCTGATGATAAACTAACTGTAATATTATCTGCACTATCAAATTTAGTTAAAACTCTAGCTACACCTTCTTTATCTCCAGTTCTTCCACCCATAAGACTTACATCACCAATTTTTGGAATAACAATAGTTACATCATTGTTGCCCATTAAATCGTTGAATTCTAAGAAATACTTAGATAAAACTCTATCAGGTTGTGCATCAAAAATAATCTTTGAAGACCAAGTTGAGCCCATTATACTACCAATACCACCAGTTTGGGAACCCCAACTAGAAGTACCAATCATTGTTACACCAGCTGTTAATTGTTCTGGTTCTCTAATCATATCCATTTTAATTTAATTCCTCCTATTTACAATAGTTTTGCTCTCTTACTTTTAACTCCAGTTTGTTCACTGGATAATGTGTTACATATGTTTGCAAAAAATTTCTTGTCACTTAATTGCTCTTTTGGTTTTTCAGTTGCTACTTCATTCTTTGGTTTTTCATCTTTTCTTTGTTCATTAATTTTTGGAGTTGCTTCCTGTGAATTAACAGTTACAGATGGCATTTCAGTAGTATCTTCAACTTTTTCTAAAGCTGCATCTACAATCTTCTCAAACTCATCAAGAGTTTCATCATCTTTCTCTGCTAATTGTTCAACAGTTTTAACTTGTCCAAGAACTTTGAACTTAGCACTTAATTGTTCCAATTTTTGCAATTTCTTCTCTGCTGCTAATTTTTCTTCTGCAAGCCTATAATCATACAAATGTGATGATAATCTTTCTAACTCAATTTTTAACTTACTATTTTCACTGTCCACCAGTGAATTAAGTTTTTCTAATTCTTTATGCTCAGAATATAACTTTACTAATTCGTCTCTAACTTCTGTTATAACTGCAAGTTCTTCCCTCGTTTGTAAAATTTCCAATGATAGTTGTTCTACTTCAACAGTTAAATCATCAACGCTCATTATTCCAATTTCGTTTAATTTTTCTTTCTTACCTGACATTTTTTAAAGTCCTCCATTTCTCGAGTTTAATATTATCCATGCAAATTACCTAAATATTTGTCAACCAAATGATTTATGTAATCGTGACTATAACTTTCTTTATGCTTAACAAATCTTTTCTTTAATACCGAATTCATAGCCATCATAGCTCTTTGTTCAGCATCTTTTGTACTTTTTGTTTCTTCTAAAACTTTTTTATAAGTTGAGTTAAATACATGCATTGATTGTCTACGAGCAACATCACTATACTTATGAGTATATGTTGGCATCTTATCAATACTCAAATATGGCATTATTTGTCCACCATTATCATATTATCCTTACATGCTCCCTGCAAAACTAAACTTAATTCTTTAAATGTTAAATCTATACCAGTTAATCCAAACTTATCATTATATATCGACGTTGAATAAACCGTTACACTAACCTCTTTTATTGCACCATCTATAACATTACGAGCATGTAATTCACTATTAATATGCCCCCACCATCTTAATCCCTTGATTTTGTCATCATATTCTATTCTATCAACCATACCAATTATCTTATCTGCCTCAGTATCTCTGTGGTCAACTGCTAACGGAAAACTATTGTTCACCGGATTAACGCCAGCTTTATCAAGTTCTTGTCTTGAATAATACTTTTTCTGTGGACGCCCCTCAGTTAAAAATACGCCTCTAACTTTAACTGGTAATGTTAAATCATTACTAGCTGATAATTGTTCAGCAACTTCAATGGTAATATTAAACTTCTCAACACTTGCTTCTTCTTTCTTTGTCTCATAATAATCATATAATATTTTTAATCTACTAAGTTTTTCCAAGTCAGTATACTTGAACCTCATTAATCTTAAATAATTTGAAACATTGTCTATAACTTTATCTGTTCTTGTCATTTTACTCCACTCTGTCTAGTCTATCAAAATCACTATGTGATATTTTTTCTTTGACTATTCTGTGTAATTTTTCTATTGTTTGTTTGTCTAACTCTTTACTTCCTCCACGACCATAAAAAGTGTGAAGCATGCTATGCATTAAATATAAATTGTTAGTTGATAATGAGTCAATGTCCATGTTCTTACTAATGTAAAACGCCCCTTGAGAAATTTCTTTCCCAAGAGACGAAGTAGGTGAGACATCATCGAGCTCAGATGATTGACATAATAAATTAAGTTTTTTCAAGTAATTCTTAAATACTTCTTCTTCCATTTTTACTCTTTAGTATTTTTTACTTGTGAAAACTCATCATTCTTTTGAGCTGTTTTAACTCCAGACTGGCTACCAGACTTTTTACCTGGTGCTTCTGGAAAAAACGCATCCATATCCGATTTCTTAATATCTGATTCTAAACTTGGATTAACCTTAGACTCTGCTACTTCACCTTCTAATCCAATCATTACTCTAGCTTCCTTATTCGAAATTATACCAGCAGTAAATAAATCAATAGCTGACTTAGCATTTGTCTCTGCATCTTCTGCAACATCACCAAACTTTAAAACAGGCGCTTTAAACCCCGCAAGTAATGCATATTCCTTAAATATTTTATTAAAGTAATCTTCCATATACCTCTGATTACTTCTTATCAATGAATAAAAATGTCTTGATAATACAACCATCTCTGCTCTGTTTCCAGAATTCATTGATGAACCAAGAATTAAAGCTTTTGGTACACCAAATGTTGCAACAATTGCGTTCAAAAAATAATCAGCATACTCACTAAAATTTTGTGCTCCAGGTGAAAGCATTTCAAGCTCCATATCTTGAGGTACAAAAACTTGCTCTCTACCATTTATTCTTCCCAGTATAGTTCCCCACATCGCAATTTGATGTGGACTTTTAGTATTACATTTTCCAACTATAATAGGATTTGCTGTCTTAATAGCTGCCTCTGCTGCTGAATACTCCATATTCATAAGTCTTACTATAGTGTCATAACCAGATTGAATTGTACTTATACCAGTAAATTCATCTCCTAATGTATTAAATCTTAAATGTGAAATTCTGTCTAAAGGAACATCTCTCTCTTGTTCTGTTCCCTTCTCATCAACATATTTTTGAGAATAACTTTTTGGTTCTCCTCGACTATCAACAATTATTTTATTAGTTTCCTTATTAGTTTTAAATGCTAGTGTTAGTGGATGTACATGTTTTAATCTACGAATCGCTTTTTTACTTGTAGCATATATTTTTTCTAGAAATCCATCTCCTGCTATATCCGTATTCGTACTAAGTTGTGAGAATAAGTTTATACCACCACTGTTCTCAATAAGTTCAGAGCACGCTTTTACACCAACATCATCTCCTTCAACTATCTGATAACCTTTTGATATTAACGCATCTGCTCTTATTGTCACTGCTCGCGCAACAAACTGATTCGTCAAAAATAATATAAACAATTGTCTTGGAGTCTTCTTAACTCGTTCTATACCTTGTCCAACCTCATGCTTTGTACTAGACAATGCAATAGCACTAGGATTAGTTAAATTCTTCAAACTCTTATCTTCTTGTTGCTTAATTATCTCCTGAGCGACTATATCTACTTCTTTAGACAATTGCTCTTTAGAAATTTCTCCAGCAATATTTTTTTCTAAGTTTTTTTGTATTTTAGACATCTTAAATATGCACCAATTCAATAATTTTCACTATATCTTTAAATATACTACTTCTAGTATTTAAATGTTTGCATTCTGTACGGATAAAATTTATTAAATTTTCTAAAAACGCCTATTAGGAAACGAAACATTTAAATACTTGTTGTTCCATATATAGTATTATAGTACAATAAAAATAAAAAGGTGATTAAAATTCGTGGATATCTAATAACATACAAACCATTTGATGGCATTTCAAGAGCCACTTTCCATCACGTCTTATTTGGAAGACTTACAACTAGAAATTATAGAAATAAAAAATATACTTACTATAAACCAGGTATGATTCACAAAACACCATTCATACGAATAATCAACTCAAAAATATTTGTTATAGACTTAGAAAATATAAACGTTGAAGAATTAAGAATATTTGGAGATATAACAGTCGATGAATGTGAAAGAGAATTAACCATCGATAGTCTTAAAACTGGAGAAGAATACTGGAGAGATATAGCAAAAGAACGAGGATTGGATTTTAATGTCAAAAAAAACAGGAAATAATAATATACTAAAAGTTATACGACTAGAATTAGAAGATAGAGTATACAATGAAATGAAAAAGAAAGACTTCTCAGTCGAAGCGCTAACCAGAGAAATAAACGCTGAAGGAACAAATATTAGTGCACAATCTATTCGTAAATTCATAAAAAATACTAAACAAGCACAACATGAATTAATACAAAAAGATATGCGATTCTCAAAAGAGATAATGAAAACTGCAATGGACTATAACAAAGAACTTAGAAGTATACTAACTGAAGTTCAAGAAGTTAAAGAACAAGCAAAGAATGACAAAGATTTTACAACATACAATCAACTTATTGGAAGACTCTTACAAGGAATAGAATTATTTGCTAAACTAACTGGAGATATGAAAACAAAAGGAAATGTTGATGTAAAAATAATATATAATCAGATAAGTGATAATATCGAAAATAACATGCAAGACCTAAAGAATGACATTTTTAAAGGCATGAATTCACTAGATGTTGATTTTGAAGTAATGGCTGAAGATAAAGAAGCAGTTAAAATAATAAAAGAAGAAGATAATAATTAAAATGATAGATACACCTGTATACATCTTTAAAGACCTTTATAACACTTTAAGATGGTTTATATTTAACAACACCATCAAGACCTTATATAAGGTCTTATATAAGATTATTATGATAGTTGTACAATCTTATAGGTTTATCATAATAGACTGTTGGTGTATATAAGTCTATTCGCACAGTATAAAATATATAGTATATATAAAGGGAAGAAAATGACAGTAACAATACAAGTTCAAAAAGATTTGAGAAATTACACATTTGTTGATTTCGTAGAAATGAAAGGAACGACGGTTCTGATTCATTACGATAATGGTAAAATTAAAAAAGTACCATACAGAGCAACAATTGAAAGATTGATAAAAGTTGTAGATGAGATAAAGAAAGAAGTTGGATTTGATGAAACTAAAAGACTGAGAGATGAGAAAGTTAAAAAAGAAATCAAAAAACCAATGATGTTTGTAAATGTTTAAGTAGGTGACAAGATGAGAGATACAAAGATAATTCAAGTAGTAGTAGTTGATGGTGAACCGAAACAACTAGTAGCGTTGAGAGATGAATTGAATAAGATAAAAAGTAAACTAGATTTTAATGCTGAATTCTTAATTACAAATGATAAAATAAGATTTCAATCAGTTAAAACTATGATTAAGGAACTTTATAATTTGTACAAATTAGGTGAAGAGAAAAATGTTAAGTAAACGAAAAAAAATAGGATTTGTAAGCTACTGGGGCTGGGGCAGAGGACAAGCATACTTAAATTTGTGCTATGCTAAAATGTTAATACCAGAGTACGACATATATATTTTAAAACAAGGCAGTAATCCAATCAATGATGAATTCAAAATTGATGTAACTGTATTAGAACATTCTGAATATGTAATTGAACCAGAAACTCTTAAAAAATGGATAGAGACAAACAAATTAGATGCTGTAGTATTTTCTGAATACAACCAATGGTCTAACGATGGAAACAATCTAGTTAAAGTAGCTAATGATTGCGGAGTGAGAACTTACGGATTCTTAGTTTGGGAGAAGTGGACTGGAAAAGATGCTTATTCTGATTACGATAAAATTATAGCTCCAACTGTTTCATTCGAGAGATTTTGTAGAGCTAACAAAGTAAGAAATTTTAAATACTTACCATACTCAATTGATTTAACTGAATTTCCACATCCAGATGATGTTATAACTACACCACGTTCTAAATTTACTTTCTTTCATCCTGGTGGATGGGGTGGAGTACATAATAGAAAAAATACTGATATTGTAATAGAAGCTTTTAAACTACTGGACGATGACAACACCAAACTCGTTATAAGTTCACAAAAAAAGTTAGATAAAACTACTATTCCTAAGAATGTTGAGATAGTTGACAAAAACATGACTAGAAAAGAAATGATAGCTCTTTACTACGACTGTGATGCTGTACTACTTCCAAGCAAATGGGAAACTATTGGACTTCCAATGCTAGAAGCTCTTGCTGCTGGAAAACCAGTTATAACAACCAATGCTCCACCAATGAATGAATTTATCATTGAAGGAACAAATGGATATGTCGTAAATTGTGAAATGGTAAAGTATCCAGATATAGGTATTTATGTTTGTGATGTTTCTGCTGGTGCATTGAAAAATAAGATGATAAACATTAAGAACAAAATGTTATATGGATTATTATCTAAGAATTCAAGATACATAGTAGAAAAGATTTATAATTTAGAGAATAATAAGAAATACTTTCTAGATTTTTTAAAAAAAGACCTAAAATGAACATATTAGCAATAATTAAGAATGGAGAAAATAAGTACCAATTACGACCTCTAATTGATAATGGACATAATGTTATTATCGTTAATGATGTAGAAACTGCTTCTTACAGTAACATTAATGTTATTGTTTCTCTATCTGAAGATACTGTTGAAGACGCATTTAATATGGCGCAAAGATACAATATTCCTTTTTATGCGCACATAGACTGGATAAAACCATGGATGGTTTTTAAAGAGTCTGAACATAACTGGGGATATATTGAACAAATATCTTTTAGTGATAAAATGAACTTCATTAGAAAATATCAAAATATCGCTATGTATTGGAGTATGGCGGATGTTAAGTCTATGTCTGCAAATTGTTTTCATGAATTAATGAGAGAACTTACAGGTATCTTAGATATGAATATTTATACTAAGTATCCAGTACCAGACGTAAAAAAGATTAAGAAGCATGTTACGAATAAGAGAGTGAATAAGATAACTTATGTTGGAAAATTCATAGCATATACTAGAATACATCACTTAATAAAAGCGTTACAAATGATTGAGTTTGATGGAACTTTAGCATTAGTTGGTTCTGGAAACGAAAAAAATTTATACGAAGCCATAAAAGGAGATTTACATATTGAGTATTATTCTGATTTAGAAAAATATGATGTTATGGCTGATTCAAGACTTGTCGTATCACTTTGGAGTGGTACAGTACCTGGAGAATCATTGTTATTAGGCGTACCAGTTATTGCTTATGATAGTAAGTATATGAGAGAAATATACGATGATAATATTACGTTTGTAACTAATAATTCGATATCTGAATTAGCAAGAGCTATTAAGTTAGAACTGAAAAGAAATAGAAGAATATCTGTAGAATTTAAGGAAGATGTTACTTTAGAAAAATTAATAAATAAGACGGTGAGAAAATGAATAATAAAAAATGTAATAAAGATAGCGATTGCGGACATTGTATTCTAGAAAAAGGTCACACTGAAAATCACGAAACTGCAGATGGTATAAGATACGGTCTAGAATATGAAGGTCGAAAACCGCTTGCTGTTGTTACTGGAGCTTGTGGAATGGATGGAAGTACATTGTCAGATAAGCTATTAGCAAAAGGATATACTGTTATTGGTTTATGTAGATGGAATCCAACGGGAGTAGATGAAAATTTAAAAGATGCATTAGCACATGAAAACTTTAAATTAGAAACTGGAGATATTACAGAGAAAGAATATATTACTAGAATTATTAGAGACTACCAACCAGATTATTTTTATAACATGGCCGCTATTAGTTTAGTACCAGAATCTTTTAAGATTCCAATAAGAGTATTTGAAACAAACTGTCTTGCAGTTTTATACATGCTAGAAGCAATCAGAACTTACAGTCCAGATACTAGATTTTATCAAGCTAGTACAAGTGAACAAATAGGTGATAATTCTGAATCATTACAAAATACTGATAGTAAAATGTCTCCAAACAGTCCATACGCAATAGCTAAACTAGCAAGTTATCACTTAGTAAGAAGTTATAGAAATGTTTATGGAATATTCGCAGTTAATGGAATGTTGTGGAATCATGAAGGTCCTAGAAGAGGTCCTATATTTGTAACTCGTAAAATTACTTTACACGTTGCTAAAAACATAAATAAAGTATTACAAATAGGTAATTTAGAATCTTGTAGAGATTGGGGATTATCAAGTGATTTTTGTGATGCGATGATTTTAATTATGGAAGCAGATGAAGCAGATGATTTCGCGGTTAATACTGGAGAAACACACAGTATAAGAGAACTGGTAGAAGAAGCTTATAGTGCTAGAAATATATATATTAAATGGACTGGTAAAGGAGCTGATGAAAAAGGTTATTGTACTAAAACAGACAAATTACTTGTTGAAGTTAATAAAGACTTTTATAGACCAATCGAAGTGCCTTATTTGAACGGCGACAACAGTAAGATAAGAGAAAAATTAGGGTGGATACCCACAACTAAATTTAAAGAATTAGTAAAATTAATGGTAGAGAGTGATTTACAATGAATATAAGAATTGGAGATTTTAAACCAGAGCAGAAACACATTGATGCAGTAGCAGAAGTTATAAAGTCTGGAAGAATAACTGAGGGTCCTAAAGTTAAAGAACTTGAAAATGTTATGAGCAAGTATTTAAATGTGAAGAATGCTATTATGGTTACTAATGGAACTGTAGCATTAGAATTAGTTTCTGTTTATTTAAAAATTAAGAATGCAGAAAAACGTCTTAATGTTATAACTACAGCTTTAACTTTTCCAGCTACTGTGAATGCGTTTGCTATTGGTGGTTTTCCAATAGCCATGTGTGATTGTAAAGAAGATTTACAAATAGATTTGGATACTTTAAATGATACAGTAAAAGAATCAACAGATATCATTGTTCCAGTGCATCTTATGGGATATCCAGCAAATATGGATAAAGTAATGGAAGATGCAAAGAAATATGATTGGATTGTTATTGAAGATGCGGCTGAAGCTTTTGGTGCTGAATATAAAGGTAAAAAAGTGGGAACAATTGGAGACTTTGGTTGTTACTCGTTTTACGTATCTCATAATATAATTGGCGGAGAATTAGGCATGGTTGTAACTAACAACGATGAAGCTGCTAAAATAATGAGAAGTATTAAAAATCATGGTAGAGTTGGAAGTACTTTAACGTTCAATCATGAATACGTTGGTTCTAACTATAAAACTAATGAATTTTGTGCAGCCATTGCATTGGAAAATATGAAAGATGTCGATAATACACTTCGTATTAGAAAAAATAATTGTCAATATTTTTTTGATAATATAAAGAATAATAAACTAAAATCTTTTCCAATTACTGAAGGATTTAGTCCTCTTGGTTATCCAATAGCTTGCGAATCTGAAGAATATAGAAATAGTATTTGTAAGAAATTAAACGATGCTGGTATAGAAACTAGAAATATGTTTCCATGTATAGTAAACCAAAAAGCGTATAAAAACTTATTTTTGCACTATAAGTTTCCAGTTGCTGATAAGATGGAGAAAACTGTTTTCTATATTGGAGTTCATAAGTATTTAACTGAAGATGATAAAAAAAGAATAATTAAGGAGATGAACAAATGAAATATGCAAAACCAACAATAGTTAAATCTCCATTTGGAGATAGATTGGTAATATCTTATCCATACGTAGAAGATGGTGATTGGATTCACAAAGACGACCATATTTTAATGATAAACAAAGCAATTGATGAGTATAAACAAATACAAATGGAGTCTGGTAGTAAAGACAGCTATGGTCAAGGTATATATAACGGCATGGAATTCGTTAGGGCAACATTGACAGACGACGAGCCAAAATATATCGATAAAAGATTCAAGGTGAAAGAATGAATATTTTATACATAGGTGAAGAAACACGAAACTGGATAGTTAGATTTGCAAATGAAATGTCTTTATTAGGGCATGAGATAACTATTGTTGTAAAGAAGTATGATATATACGATAACTTTAATAAAGTTAAACCAATTGATAATGTTTCTCTTATAGAAGTAGATGATGGTGCATATTTTGTACAAGATACTATAGCTAATATGATTGGCGATAAGATTAAAGAGTTTGACATTGTTTATGGTTCTCATATAATTGCTTGTTTGCCAGTAGCATATATTGGAAAGAAATATAATATTCCATATGGAAATCAAGTACTAGATGTTCCTATACATTTAATAAAAACACAGCCACAACGTAATAGAAATTGGAATGCTTATTCTACTATTTTAAAACAAGCAAATACGATGACTTTTATTACTAAAAAAGCTAGAGATGATTGGAATATACATACTGGACAATATTATCCAGATGATAATGTTATAACCTATCCAGCAACTGTACCAAAAGATTATAAGAATATTGGTATTGATATTAAAAGTGATTATGTTGTTTCTGTTTGCGGGCTTTCACCAATTAAAAATATTAGTATGATTACAGAAGCAATCGCTCTTACCGGTCGACCAATTAGACAAGTAGTTATTGGTAGAGATAGAGGAGATAAACAACGAATAATAGAGATTGCTAAAGCTAATAATATTGATGTATCATTTTATGACTCAGTTTCAGAAGAATCTAAATTTGAATGGATAAAAAATGCAATGTGCGTAGTATATCCACAACAAACAGAATACATTGGTGGTTTAAATCCTTGGGAAGGAATGATGATTGGTACTCCAGTTATTTGTACTGATTATGAAATACTTAAAGATTTATATAAAGATAATGTAACTTATTTCGATAGAGCATCTGTACAAGCATTGGCAAATGAATTGATTAACGTTTACGACAATGAGTATGATAAAGACAAACTAAAAAGTGCTAGTGATTACGCATATGAAAATGCATGCTTTGAAATAATGGCTAAAAAGTTTGATACAGTAATAAAAAAGGTGGTTAAAAAATGATTTTAGTATACGCATATGTCTGTGGAGATATTCTTCATGAAGGACATTTATTACAGTTAGAAAACGCCAAAGCAATGGGTGATAAACTTATTGTTGGAGTATTAACAGACGAAGCAATCATGGAAAAAAAAGTAAAGCCAATAATATCATTTGCTCAAAGACTTAGAGTAGTACAAGCAATTGGTGTAGTTGATGCGGTAGTTCCACAGAATGATTATTCACCAATACCAAACGTTAAGAGTCTTGGTATTGATATATTAATGGAAAGTGCATCACATCTAGGAAATAAGTATTTAGATGATTTAAAAGACTTAGATGTAAGAGTTATTATGACTCCATACTATACTGGTCAAAGTAGTACTATTATTAAGGAGAAAATAAAAAATGGAAAGTAAAAAAAGAAGTTTAACAAAAAGTGTTATCTGGAGAATATTTGGCGTATTTGTTTATGCATCCATATTTTATTTATTTACTAAACAATGGGGAATTACATTAGCGGGAACTTTAATACATCACAGTACATTTTTATTAGTATTTTACTTACATGAAAGATTGTGGATTAAACTAAAAAGAAATAATCATTGGTTAAAACCAATTACATATGAAGTAGTCTTAGGTATGGGACTTGGTGGATTAATTGTGTTGTTAATAACAGGTAGTTGGAAAGCGGTGACATATATAACTTTAACTTATACAGCAGTAAAACTAGTAATGTATTACATATACGATAAAATTTGGAATAAGATTGGATGGAATAAAAAATGAAGATACTTTACATGAATGCACAGCATATTGGGCATTTTGCTCATATGTATCCGTATTATAACAAATTAGGTGGATTAATATATGTTAGTACTGAAGAAGAAGCTAATGATTTAAGAAAAGAATATTCTGGATTATTAATTACTACAAGTATAGAAGATGTAAATAAATTTAAACCTGATATTGTTATGTTTGGTGATTATCATCGTATATTAGCAAATGTTAAAAACACTAAAACTGTAATGGTTTTTCATGCTATGGAAAATAAGGGGTATTTTGCTATAAAGAGAGAATGGAATACTTGTGAAAAATTTGACTTATGTTTATTATATGGAGATAAAATGTTAAAGGAATTTAAAGATAATGGATTTAATATTAATGGTAAGATTATTGGTTATCCAAGATTTGATAATATTAAAAAAGTTGTAATACCTATTTTCGATAATGATAAAAAAGTTATACTTGTTGCGCCAACTTGGAGTAAAGAAAGTTTATTAACAAAATTTACTGATGAGATTATAAAATTATCAGAGAAATACAATGTGATTGTAAAACCGCATCCCCATACGATAGCAAGAAACTTATCAGATTGTAATATTATATCATTGAAAACATTATGTAGTGCAGAATCAGATACTTTAAAAATATTTAATAATAATGACATTCTTCCATTGATGGATTACTCTGATATGTTGATAACAGATATATCTGGCTGTAGTAGTGAATATATGTTTTTTAATAAACCTCTTATAATTGCCGATAATGGTGTTCTTCCTATTGCTACTGGAAAGAAACCTATAATGTGGAATTCACTACCAGTATGTGATAATCCAAAAAAACTATTAGATTTTGTAAAATCAGAATTCGAAAATGATAGTATGAAAACAGAAAGAAATGAGTACTTTAAAAATGCAGTGTATTTTGAAGATGGAAGTACTGCCACTGAACGTGGTATAGCTGCCATGAAAGAATTATTAGAAGGTGAAACAAAATGAAAAATATATTAGTACTTGGATACATGGCGGATTTACAAACAGGAATGTACATTGTAGAATCTGCGGAAAGATTAGGTAATAATGTTGAGTTTATAGATATTAGAGTATTGAGTAATATGCATGGTTCTCAGAATTCTCAAAAAATCATTTTACATGATGTTGATATTGTAGAAAATAAGCCTGATATAATTATTGTTTTAAAAGGTTTAGAGTTAGCACCAGAAACTATAAAAGCAATAAAGTTATTGTATCCTAAAGCTACTCTTGTTAATTGGTTTTTTGATATCTATATTGGACAACAAAAGATTTGGGATGCGAAATTCTATTTTCCAACCATAAAATTGTTTGATTACTATTTTTGCTCGTTAAAAGGCGTTGCAAATAAATTGAAAGATAGAGGATTAAATAATGTGTATTGTATTAGGGAAGCATGCAATTTAGATTTTCATGGTGAACAATATATGAACGCGTTTCAAAAAAAGAAGTATGGTTCAGATATTGCATTCGCGGGTAGTATGGGATTTCACAATATTCATCATAATAGAATTAAGACTTTGGATGCTATTATTAAATCAGGTTCTGATATTAAGATATGGGGAAATATTATTGGAGAATCAAAAAGTATTCCTATAAGTATTAGAAGACATATGGTTGGAGTTTCCGCCGTTAATGAAACACATGCAATGGTGTGTCAATCAAGTCTTATTAACTTAGGATTAGATGCTATTCCTGAGTTATATGGAAGTATGAGTGCTAGAATCTATAGAGTAATGTGTGCTGGTGGATTATACTTGTCTACGGCTACTAAAGGTATAGATGAACTATTTAAGATAAATAAGAAAGGGGAAGAAATTACTTCTGACCAAGACTTAGTTGTTTTTTATGATGACAATGACTTAATTAATAAGATTGACTTCTTATTGGAAAATAATGACATTAGAGAAAGTATTGCTAACAATGGCAAAGAAAAAGTACTATGTGAGCATAAGTTCACAGATAGAATAAAAGAGATGGTAGAGATGATTAGTGATGGAAGAAAATAAAGATGTTATAACTATAAAACTCGATATAGAAAGAAAAGGTTATAAAACATTAAAAACTGGAGTTGTGATATCAGAAAAAACATTTAAAGCTAGTACAGTAGGCATCATAGAGATGTCATTGCAACAAATTAAAAGAGAAATAGAAAAAAGCGGAATATTAAAAAACGAGGTTAAAAAATGAAAGAAGATGAATTATTAAAACATATTAACAACCAGGAAAAGACTATAGCTAAACATGCTGAAACAATTAATATTATTAATGAAAATCAGAAAATTTTAGTTAAGTCAATAGAAGAGATAAAAAAGGATAAGGCGGTCTCCGTAGAAGTAGATAAGATTATTAAAAAGACGGCAGATGACACAAAAGCTGCAGAAGCAAAAGCTGCTGCTGATAAAGCTACAATAGCTGCTAAAGCTGCAGCAGACACTGCTATTATAGAAGGAGCTGCAAAAAAAGCAGTTGATGCTAAAATGGCTGCAGAAGCAAAAGCTGCTGCTGATAAGGCAATTGCAGATAAAGCTGCTGCTGCCGCAGTTGCTGCTAATGGAGAAAAATAAAATGGTATTATTTAAAAAAGAATGTGGACATCCTACAGAATGGAATTTAAGAGTGACTTATAATGGACAAAAGTATTCTTACTGTATTGGCTGTATTGTTGAAAGATTAAATCTTGATAATCTTGAAGCTTATGATAATCCATTTGTTAAGATAGATAAGAAGAAAGACGTTGAAATTAAAGTTGAAACTGAATCTGTACAAGAAGAATAATTGGTGGTAATTTAAGATTAGAACTTACACGGACATATATGTAGAATACACAGATTGGATTGTGAAAAAGACTGGAGACTTCAGTCTTAGTTATTACAATCTTATTGAGAAATATGAAAAACAAGATGTGGAGGTATTCTTATACGAGAACTTGTTAAAGAAGTGTTATAACAAAGAAATAGGACTATTCTTTTTTTGTAAGTTCATTATTGGAAGCTTGCTAGATATAGGTTACCCTAAATCTTTTAGATATAATACATTACTTCGTAAATGGCATAAACTAATTAGAGCAAGTAAGTATCTGGCTATTCTATGTGCAAGAGGACACGGCAAATCAGTTTTCTTTTCTCAGATTTTAAATATATACGATATGTTCTTATTTAAGTATAGACGAGTTATTCTAATTTCTGCTAGTCAAGAACAAGCAGATGGACTATTAGAAAACATGAAACTTATTATTGAAAACAATGAGTGGCTTAAAACTAAGAAAGACCCAAATAAGTGGGCAGTACAGAGAGCTGGTTACAATGGTGGTTACATAATGACTGCTGGTATTGGAAGTGAAATTCTGGGACAACACGTTGATAGAATAGTACTTGATGATATCTTAAGGTCTGACAATAAACTATCTGATAATCAGATTGAAGACTATATTGATATGAACTTATCTCCAATGCTTTTGAACAGAGATGGTCAACTTATTCTGGTTGGTACTCCAAAATCATCTAAGGACATTTTTGTAGAAATAGAGAGACGTATTAAAAGTGAACCAAAATCTATATGGTTACTTAGAAAGTTTCCAGCTATTACTAACTACGAGAAAAAATTAATACAGTGTCCTGATAGATTTTCTTGGGACAAGATTATGGAAAAGAGACTTACTATGGGAGCTCTTAAGTTTGGTAGAGAATACCAGTTAGAGTTTTTTAGTAGAGAACAAAGTCTTTTTCCTACAAGTGTAATAAATGCATCAAAGAGACAAGGCGTACATGTGCACTTAATGAATAAGCATGATAAGAGAGGTGTAGAGTGGACTTATGTTGGTGGTGTTGATGTTGCAAGAAGTGGAGCTGTTAGTGCAGACTTCACAGTAGTATTTATTCTTGCGTATAACTCTGTTACTCAGGAGAAACAGATTGTGCACATGTGGCGTGCAAAGGGTTTAAAGATTAGTGAGCAAGCAGCACACATTGCTTCCATTGCTAGAGACTTTGATAATTGCCAAATGCTTGTAGAACAAAACAATGTTGGTATAGATATGATTGATGAGTTAGCAGATACTTGGAATGTTGGTGTTGAAACATTCATTACTGGTGGTAGAGGTCAGAAGAAGGATGAATTGATTAGATTCTTAATAACAGCATTTGAACATGAACAACTTACTATGCCTCAAGGAGATGAATGGTCTCAAGCGCAAATGGATATAGTAGAAGACGAATTAAATAAATTCTGTGTTACTGTTACTCCAGCTGGAAACGAAAGATATGAGGGTGCTGGAAGTCACGATGATTGCGTTATGGCTTTGGCTTTGGCGAATAAGGCTACACAAATACTTGGTGTTCCATTCGCCGTATCATCGTTTAAAGATGGAAACGGTGGTGATAGACGTAGTAACTCTTATGGTGCTTTAATTGGAGGTACTGGTAAGGAGAGTGACCTTGTTCGAATGATTAGACTAGGAATTATTAAGTAGGTGAAAAGAAATGAAAGAAAGAAACACATATGAGTTGAGTATAATTTCAAATTGTAGTAAGAAAAGCATGACGTTTACTAATATACCAGACAATTGTTATGTAGATGACATTAATAGTCTTAACGCTACTAAATACGAAATTCTTTTTAACAAGCATAAAATAAGTGATGTATACGGTATTATTAGATATAATAAACCAACCAACACTAAAATTAAAAAAAATATTAATGATTGGCAAAAAATAATAGGCGACTAACATGGACACTGATGATATATACGCAAGATTAGAGAATGACTTGTTACAACAAAGAGTTCTCTTTATTGAAGGCGACTTCGATGAAGAGTCAATAAATATTTTAAAGAGAGAACTTATGTATTGCATGACTCATAAACCTAGAACTCCAGTCACTCTTTATATTAGCAGTTATGGTGGTGACCCATACGACCTACTTAGTCTATACGGATTAATACAACAAAAACAATTCGAGCTAACCACTATCGCAATGGGCAAATGCATGAGCGCTGGAGCAGACCTTCTAATGCTTGGAGATAAAAGAATTGGATTACCAGGAACAAGAATCATGATGCATGAGATAGCATGGGAGTCTAGTTACGCTAAACTACACGACCAAGAAGTAGAAATAAAAGAAAGTAGAAAATTACAAGACTTCTTCGACACAATTGTTAAAGAAAAAACTAAAATAAAAAATATTAAGGAGTTCATGAGAATAGACCATTATCTTAGCTCTGAAGAAGCCTACAAGTTAGGTATACTAACAGAAAAACCAAAAAAGAGATAATAATACAAATACTAAACCATAACGTAACATAATCCCCTAAACAAAAATTAACCGGAATTTCTTCCGCACTAACTAACACAAAAAAAATATTAGAGATGAAACTAAAATGAACATGAAAGAATGGATAAGAAACACATTACAAAAAATAGACGATTACTACAGTGCAAACGAGAAAAAAGAAATAAGAAAACTAAACACTCTAATAACAACAAGAAACAATACTATCTCATTTCTTAAAAACATGCTCTCAAACACTATAATAATATCAGATAAGAAAGAAGAATTAATCAACGACCTAACCAACACTATTACAAGTCTAAATAATACTACAACCTTTAACAAGATGTTTAAAGAGAAAAAAAACAAGTATAACTGGAAACCAGGAAAAAGAATATACCTACACGAATCACTAAACAATTTTAGTGAAGACACAGAGTACCAAGAAAAATACGTGGCATTTCTACAAGAATTAGGCTTCCAAACCACCTATAACACAATAGACAAGGCAGTATACAAAATAGTAGTACTAGCACAACACTACATAAACGACACGCTACCAGACGACTACAAAAGCGACAAAGAAGCATTCGGAACAAGCGAGTACTGGTTATCACCACAAGAAGCATTCGACAGGTACGTAACAGGAGAAGATGTAGGAGACTGCGAAGACACAAGCGCCTTCCTCTACGGTTGCATCATCAGCGGACTAAATCTACTAGGATACGACTGGACTAACACACTACTAAGAATAGACATAAACTTTCCAGTACCACACGCAATAATAGCATACAGAAAACAAAACGGAGTATGGACTTGTATAGAATCAACTTACGGAGAGAACCGATTTTCTAAGAACTGGATAAGAGACAAAGACATGTTCAAAGGAGTATACACTGGAATATGGCACATTTTTGATGAAGAAACAGAGTACGAATTGATTTATTCGTACCAAAGATAAAAAATGGGATACTATAGATGTAAGAAATGCGGTGAGAAATTAGAGAATCCATTAGTTGATTGTGTATTACTTGAAGACTCTGGTTGCGGTAAAAAAGAAAAGAATAAGTTCGAAGGGTGGATATAATGGAATACTATTGTAAAAAATGCGAAGAAGACTTAAGTGAATGGATTATATTAAATAATATGAATCCAGAGAGAGAGCCAGTGAGATGTCCAAACTGTGGGCATGTTAACACGTTTGAAAATGATGAATTCTGAAAAAGTCTTTGATAAGACTTATGTTACGCATTGTACAACCAATGCTGAAAATTATAGGCAGATGTTGAATGAATAGAGATTAGTACTATTGTTATTTATTTAAACTATTCTTAGACGATAGATTGATTACTCTTGTTTAGTAACAATCTATTGTTACAACTAGCTAGTAGAGACAGACTGCTTAATTGCCACTAGTGGTGTGGAAAATGGCGACTTTTTAATATATAGCTTTATGATTGGCTTTATAATAGTACATTTATAAAGCCAGATAGACGCCAGACGCTTAAAACTTCTAAGCTTTGATTAAAACTTTTAAGCAGTGTGTTTTGTTGACTTAAGCTCAACAAAAATGCATTTAAGATAAACAAAAGTTTTCTTTATAAACTGTTTAAAACTTTTAAGCTTTAACATATTGGCTAATCTATATATTGGCTAATCTATATATTGGTTAATAGATATATTGGTCAATCTATATTATTTAATGTTTTATATTTAGCGCATAACTCTTTATAAGCTTTCTATATTTTGTGTTTTTCAAACTGCTTTAAATAGCCATATACTGACAGTACAAGCTCCAGTATAGTATTTTGGTGTAACTTTTTGGATTTTTGCGAAAACTATATAAAGA